>Ga0196964_10000641_pt1 | contig 19837 bp, 14 predicted proteins | sample S1_10metaG_FD_148615 | JGI IMG/M metagenome (GOLD analysis project Ga0196964, IMG submission 148615) | Soil microbial communities from Anza Borrego desert, Southern California, United States - S1_10 | ecosystem: Environmental > Terrestrial > Soil > Desert | place: USA: California | collected... | reverse complement strand
TGCGCCGATCAGCCGTTCGCCGCTCCCTTTCTCGATTATGTATCCGCTGATGGTGATCTGTGCCATGATCAGCCCGGGCATGGCGATCAGCATGAGCAGCAGAAGCAGAATGAAGAGCAGGCGCAGGTCTTTACTAGCTTGCATAGGGGGCTTTTTAACGGAAGACGCATCCGTCTGCCCAAACCCCTATGCCCCTGATAAATTGTTCAGAATCCCTGCACTGTGTAGGTGAACTGACGCAGGAACACGCCCCCTACCACCCCGAGACCGTTCTTTACATTGCCTTCCAGCTTCAGCGGCAGCGAGTTATTATAGAATCCGTCGGTCATGCCGCCCCGCTCGTATAGCCGCAGGTACTCAAAATATTCCCTGGCAACGGATTTTACTTTTACCAGCAGCCTGCCGTGTCCGCTGAAGGGGAACATGTTGGTCTTATCGGCATCAATGGTAAGGATATGGTTGCCGCCGGAAAAGCTCCGGTCGGAAAGAAGTATCCTGCGGTAGTAGGAGAGGTTGTTGCCGATCTTCAGGTTTTCCGTCTCATGATCATTGGTATATAGCATGATCCGGTTGAGCTGCTCCCCCGCCGTGGTGTCGAAATGTGTTTCCACAGGTCCGTGCGCGCTCAGGCTGTCGTATAGCTTTTCATTGCCATTGATACTGTACCAGTTCCCTTCCCAGATAAAGTACCCGCTGATCATCATTTCCTGCATCAGCACCTCCGCGACATAAAAATTGTCCTCAGCGGGGTTGTCCTGAATATCTATCCGGAAGCGCAGCACGCCCAGCGGCAGGCTGGGATGGCTTGCCGTTGCGGTATCCAGGATAGCGGCCTCAAACGGCCTGGGAATGGTAACGTTGCATTCGATGTCTTCCAGCTCCGGGTGCGCTCCTTTAATGGTATAGCTTGTTCCTGGCAGAACAGCGATCGGAAGTGAGTAAGGGATGGTCTTGTAGTATTCGCTGTTCCAGTCGGGCATGCCTGTCATGGTATAGACATTCCCGCCATTGCCGATATCGAGCTTCAGGTTTTCGATCAGCTTGAAGATGGTGGTGTCGCCTGAGAAAGATGCGCTTCTGCCGGCGCGGATCAGCATGGTGTCGCCTGCTGTAAGCTCTCCCAGCAGCACGATCTTGTTGCTGTTGCTGACCTGAGCGAGCTTCAGTTCTTTCTCGCAGGCGGTAAACAGTATCGAAGCGGCAAAGAGCTGCAGCGCGATTCCAAACCCTGTGCTGATCTTTTTCATGTTGCTGATTTAGAAGTTGAGCTTATACGTTACATAAGGCATGAAGCGGAACAGGTTGATGCCTGTAAGCTTATAATTGAGCATGTCTTCCGTGACCAGATTCACGAACATCACGTTCGGCCGTCCATAAGCATTAAACATTCCGACAGACCAGGTGCGCATATAATGCTTTCCTTTTTTCTTCCGGAAATTGGCACCTATATCCAGTCTGTGTATGGCGGGCAGCCGGTAGTTGTTCCAGTCGGTATAATAAAAGGTGTACTGCGACGGCATCCCGAAGGAATAGTCGATAATGTTCATGTTCTGGTCCAGGTTGGTATATACCTGGTCGGGAAGGGTGATGGCTTCGCCGGTCATATAGGTCCAGTTGCTGATCAGGTCTATATTCGGCTTTGGACGGTAGGTGAGTCCGAGCTTGATCACATGCCTGCGGTCATAGCGGCTTGGAAACTTTTTGCCCCCGTTGATCTCGTCGAACCGGCGCCAGTTCCAGGACAGGGTATAAGCCGCCGTGCTCTGGAACCTGCCGAACTGCCGCTTGAGAAAGAATTCTGCGCCATAGCTCCAGCCCTTTCCCTGGAGGATCTTGTCCTGCCAGGCGCTCGAATTGTCGAACAGGTCGAGCCCTGTGCTATATACCGTCACGCCCTCGATATCCTTATAGTAACCTTCCAAACTATACTCAATGCCAAGTGCCTTGCCGGAGTAGCCCAGGGTACCCAGTAAGGCTTCTTCCGGATTGATCTTTTGCGTGCTCGGCACCCAGAAGTCGGCTGGCAGCCCTATCGAGTTGTTGCTGATCAGGTGCAGGAACTGGGCCATTTGAGAAAAGGATCCGTGGATGACATGGTCGTCGCTGATACTGAACGATGCATAAAGCCGGGGCTGCAGGCTGCTGTAATTATATTCCCTGCTGAACCAGTTGGCCCAATGCAGTCCGGGACGCACCAGCCATCTGTTCCCGATCCTTATTTCGTCTTCCGCAAAGAAGGTCACTTCGTTCATTTCGGCGCGCTGTCCGTAGTTGTTCATACCCGGCACACTTTCGTCCTGGTATTTTACCGCAGTGGGGATAAACCAGGCGTTGGTATAGGAAGTCCCGAACTGTACGCTGTGGTTGGGGCTCGGGTACCAGTTCATCTGCACCTTGCCCGACACATCATTGATCATCGACAGTCCTTCATACACCATATATTCGAACGTCGTATCCTGGAAGACCAGGCTGCTGTTCAGCATGCTGAAACGGAAACGGCTCAATGTCAGGTTCGTCTGCAGGAACAGCTTCGGGCTCAGGATGGAGGTCCATCGCAGCGAGGAGATCGTGTTCCGGTATTTTACATTGAAAACATAGTCATCATAATTGGACTCCAACTGGTCCCTTCCGTTATAAAAGCTGAGGAAAAGCCGGTTGTTCTTGTTGACGATGAAGTTGGCTTTCATGTTTACATCGTAGAAGTCGATGCCTACCTCATTATCCGTAGCCGGGCGCAGGATGGCATCTATCCAGGTCCGTCGTGCGGAAAGCATAAGGGAGGCCCTGTTCCTGATGATCGGTCCTTCCAGGTTCAGGCTTCCTTTAACCAGTCCCATCGTAAACTGTCCGCCCCATCGTTCCATGTCGCCGTCCCGGGTATGCACATCCACGATGGAAGAAAGGCGGCCGCCAAAACGTGCGGGGAAGGCTCCTTTATGAAAATCCACCGACTTGATGGCTTCGGTGTTGAATACGGAGGTAAGTCCGTAGAAATGGTCGACGAAGTAAAGCGGGCTGCCATCCAGGAGGCTGAGGTTCTGTCCCGGGTCGCCGCCGCGCACCTGTATGGTGGTGCCGCCATCAATGCCGCACTGCACACCCGGCAGCTGCTGGATGCTGCGCATTACATCATTCTCACCCAGCAGGGCCTGGCTGCTATTGATATCATTAACGTTTATATGGACGTGATCGGAAATGCTTTCGATCTTTTCCTTTTCTGTGATCTTTACCTCTGCCAGAGCATTTCCGAGCTGGAGCTGGATGTCTTTGCGCAGGTCTGACCTGAGGTCCAGGTCAACGGTGTCCGGCTGGTAACCGAGGTAGCTGAATACCAGCCGGTGGTTGCCGGCAGGCAGGGTGAGGCTGTAAAATCCATAGCTGTTTGTCACTGTGCCCTGCTGCAGGGAAGGAATTACGGCATAGGCGCCGATCAGTACTTCCTTGCTTTCGGCATCACGGATAAATCCGTTGATGGTATGGTTTCCGGTGCTGGCGGCTGCAGCTGCTTCCGTGGGTACGAGGAGGATCTTATCGCCGCGCTCCACTATATCCACCGGCTCGCCATGGAGCACGGTAGCCAGTACGTCGCTGACGGTGGTTTCCCTGCCGGTCAGCTTTATCTTACGGTTAGCCTTGACAGATGAGGAACTCCAGGAGATCTCGATCCCCGTTTCTTTCCGGATCAGTTCCAGAAAGGAACGGATGGTGCCGCTGGTGTTCCCGGGCGTGTATCTCCGGGATAATAAAGAACCGTCCTGCGCCAGGAGCGTCGCAGAAAAGAAGAGAAAAAGAATGGTAACAATACTGAACCTGAGGGGGTGCATTATTCTTTGGGGCTTAACAGATACTCGTCTCCTTTTTTCGTCCACTTCGTATTGGTGATCAGAGACAGTTCTGTGAGCATATCCTCAGGCGACTGGTTGCGGAATTTGAGATTGATGACCTGCTGCTTCAGGGTTTCGTCCGCCGATTCGCTCAGACGCACCTTCACACCGCCATAGGAATTAAGCTCCCGCACTGCCTCATCCAGCGTCTTGTAGCTGAATATCATTTCGCCCGTTTTCCAGTAAAGGAAGTTGTCGGAACGGACGGTTTCCTTTCTTGCCTGTCCCTCGTGCACGATACCTTTTTCCCCGGGGGTCAGGATCACTGCCACATTTTCAGCCGCATTCGAGCGAACGGAAACCTTGCCCGTAGCTACGACGACCGTAACTGCTTTTCCGCTCTGGACATTAAAGGAGGTGCCCAGCACTTGGACGGTAGCGCCGCCGGCATCGATTGTGAACGGCTGTTTTTCATTGCGGGCCACATCGAAGAATGCTTCTCCTTCGAGGGTCACATGACGTTCCGCCTCATCAAACTTTCTGGGATAGGTGATCTTTGCACCCTGTTTCAGCGTGATGACCGAATTGTCCGGCAGGGTCAGTTCGTGGTTGCCGTTGGAAGCATAAACCTCCAGATTGCCGGCACCGGAGAATATATTAAAGAAGCTGATAAAGCCAATGATCAGGACGGCTGCTGCCGCCACCATATACTTTTGCCAGGAAGGAAGGGCGATTCGTTTTTTCGGGGCCGCTGCCGGCGCCGTATCAGCGGTGGCTGCCATCCGGCTGCTCATCTGCGACCAGGCGGCGTTATGATCAAAAGAAGGAGTCTTCAGCAGTACATCGGCCTCCTGCCAGGCACCTTTCAGGTCGCTGAAGGTCTGCCTGTTCTGCGAATCAGCCGCCAGCCAGGCCTCGAACTCCTGCTTTTCCGTTGCAGAAGCTTCCCTGTTCAGGATCTTAGCCATGGTTATGTACATCTGATCTTCCATTTTTTTCCTTGATTCCTTTTATAAAACGTCTGTGATGTTATTTACCCCCATCAGCTGTCCCAGTTTTTTCAGAAAAACAATAAGATAGAGCGCAGCCGACGGCAGCATGGCGAATTCTCTTAATACCTTGATCGCTTTACCCATCTGGTTCTCTACCGTCTTCACCGATATGTCCAGTGACTCGGCAGCCTGCTTATAGCTCATACCGTGCAGCTTGATAAGGAGAAAGACCTCCCGGCATTTGGGCGGCAGCTGATTGAGCGCATCGGCGATCTTCTGCTGCTGCTCTGAGGCTTCCTGCTCATGATGTCGGGCATTAAAATACGGTTCGGGATCCGGCTCAGGGGTATTTTCGGTATAATGCACCTGCTGGGTCTTCAGCTTCCGCAGAAAGGAGATGCAATTGTTCCTGACTGCCGTGACGAGGTAAAATTTGATGTTCGGAGACCCGATGAGGTCTTTTTTCTGCTCCCAGATCTTAATAAAGGTGTCCTGCACCACATCTTCGGCCTGGTGCTCGTCCTGCAAATAGGTCAGGGCATAGCGGCAGAGGTTGTTGTATTCGGCAGCGAACAGTTGCTTGAAACTAACTTCTAATTGGGCCGGGTGCATCATAATCCTGTGGGTGCCAATGCAAAGAAACTGAATTAAATGATATGTAACAAAAGGTATAGACAACAAAATAGCATGGAACAGACCGCCGTTTCGCAGCGAATAACATTATCAACATTTCGTTAACGGAAAACTTCAATATTTATGGTCCGCTGAAAAACTAAGGGCACAGGATTTGAAGTTATAGCCTTGTTCCGGCATCCCGCCGGGGCGTTAATGTGCGGATGGTTTATGAAGCGGACAGGATTGTTAGTGATGCTACTCGTTCCCTTTTTCACTGGGTTCAGGCCTATTGAAAGGGAAAAATCCAAAGTAAAGCCGGTTAAGGAAGTTAAGCTGCAGACGGTATACCCTGACCTGCTATCGAAGGCATTTTACAGCCGGGACGAGGCCCTGGACCGTAAAGTTGATTCTCTATATGCTTTGATGACCGACGAGGAACGGGCGGCACAGATGATCATGGTTGCTTCCACAGCCTCCGCAGGCGACTTCAGGAATGTAAGGGACGACATTTCCGGACGGGCTGCCGGTTCGGTGCTCCTGCTTAAAGGAAGCCGGGAAGGATTCCGCCAGCAGGTAATGGCGTTAAATGCGTCCGCCGGCAAGGCGGTGCTTCCTCCGTTTTATGCCTGCGACTGTGAACCATCATTATTATACAGGAAATGGGATGGTGCGCCGGTGCTGACTCCGGCAGGCGAGCAGGAGACGGACGAGCTGATCGTCTCTACCACGAAGGAAATCGCCGCGGAAATGCAGCGGATGGGCGCGGTGCTCAACTTTGCACCGGTGGTAGACAACGGGACTAATAAGGCGATTATCGGAAGCCGGGCTTTCGGTAATACCGAGGCTGAGATCTTCCCCAAGGCCAGCCTGTTCATCAGGACAATGCAAAATGAAGGGATTGCCACTACGGTGAAGCATTTTCCCGGGCACGGATCGGTAAAAGGGGACTCGCACAAGAACGCGGTGTATATTGACGGTCCGCTCACCGAGCTCGAAGCTTTCCGGAAGACTATCCGTCATGCTCATCCGCTGGTGGTAATGGTGGGACATATCACGATCCGTAGGAATGAAACCTACAATACCAATGGTGTCCCCTCGTCGATCTCCAGGAAGATCGTTACCGATCTGCTCCGTAAGGAATTGGGCTTTAACGGTGTTATCGCAACCGATGCGATGAATATGAAGGCGGTAAGCCAGTTTGCCGACGCAGACTGGAAGGCAGTGCTCGCCGGCGCCGATCTGGTCGTCATGCCATCCAACGCGGCAGCGCTGAACCGGAAGATCGTTGCGGCTTTACGGCAGGAAGGGGCGCTACAGGATCAGCTGGAAGCATCTGTTAAAAGGATTATGAAGATGAAGCTGGTGACCCGCGGGGAGGCGGTATAACAAGGCTCAGGATTTTCTTCCAAACCACCCTTTGATCTTGTCCACCCATTGTGTATTCCCCTTTTTCCGGTCTTCACCGAACAGATAGCCATAAGGCTGCAGTTCGGGAACATGATCGCAAATGATCTTGGCGATAGCGAGAAGGGGTATCGCGAGGATCATCCCGGGTACTCCCCAGAGCAGCTCGCCGAGAACGATGACCATGATGGTAAACAAGGGATTGATGTTGACATTGGCACCAACGATGAGTGGCTCGAGCACATAGCTCTGAAAAGTCTGCACTATAGCATAGGTGACTGCGACGGCAATGATCATTTCCGGACCGCCGCCCTGGGCGACAACGCCGAGAATCGTAATGGCTGTTCCAGTAATGTTGCCTATAAACGGAATGATTTCCAGGAGACCGCAGAGAATGGCAAAGAAAAGAGCTCCCTTGACGCCGGCAATTGTAAAGCCTATTCCGTATAGCACCCACAGGCAGACGATCATCAGTGCCAGTCCTGAGATATACTTGCCTGCCACTTCCTGGCTTTTGTCGATCATATCCCGGACAGATTCCTGGTTTTCCGTTTTGGTTTTCCTGAGAATAAATCCTTTCAGCCGGTTCCGGAAATAAAGGAACAGGAAGATATAGACCAGTACCAGCACAAAATTGCCCAGCATACCTACGAATGACTGAAGAAAATGAGTGATGCCTCCGCTCAGTCCGCCCCCGCCCGATTGCTGCTGTTGCTGCAGCATCTGCTGCTGCTTCTGCGGCGATATGCCCAGGGAGGTGCTGATCTGCTGCTTCACGGTGTTGATCATCTGCATCACCTGCTGCTCCATCTTGGCGGCATTTCCTGCCATGTCCGATACCTGCCAGCTGAGCAGGGCAATAATCCCGGAAAGTATAAGGATCAACCCCGCGATGCATAACAGCACCGCTAACGCCCGGTTCATCTTTTTTTCAAGACGCAGTGCCACGGGCAGCAGGAGCATCGCCAGCAACGCCCCAAACGCAACCGGGACCAGGAAAGGCTTGGCGAAATAGAGGCCCGCAAACAGGGCGAACAGGAATATTAAACGCTGGATTGCCGCTTTGAGAGAGAAGTCCATATACGGATGAGGTAAAAAATGGTACCAGTGGCGGGGCAAAACTGCAGGGTGCGGCCATGAATATTTTGAGGAACCGGTTATGGATGGTTTTTGGTGCTGAGCAAGTGTTTCCACAATAGGTTTCTATGGAGTGGATAAATGTTATATGTAATTAATAATCATTGCAATATAAGCCCAGGCGGCATCATCCGCATAACTCTCTGATTATGACGGTTTTCTCAGCGAGACAGATATTTTAACGTTAAGCACCGTATTGCTAACCTGATATTCTTATGACAATTATGCATTATAAAAATAATGTTAGCTTGATTTTTGCAGGATAGAAAGCAAAGGTATCCTGTGATGTATCAGTTTAACATTGTGAAGAACGATGATAATTCATGGAAATTCGAGCTCGGAGGTATTCATTTCATCGTGGATGACTTCGAGGTGAAGAATGAAAAACATTGGTTCGTCAACCCTAACAAAGTGATCGCTTATTTTAATGTGAATGGCAATTTATACGGTATCGCAAACCCCGATGCGACCTGCCGCACCGCTGAGGATTTTTATGAGATCATGCGCGAGCAGTACTCTTATTTTAAGTAAGCCCTAGTTCGCCGACCTCCGGTTCGACCTCGCCCTTGCACGGAAATTGGTCACCGTCTGCTTAATATAACTATAGAAGCCGTAATCACTCATGCTTCTCAGCTGCTCATACGTAGGACGGTAAGCCCGCATATACGCCCTCGCACTGTCATCTTTCAGTCCGGTCAGCTGCTCTATCAGTTTTTCGTTAAACGTATAATCAATAAACTTCTCCTGCTCAAACAAGGCAAACTCCTTCTGGAAAGCCCAGATCATCCGGTTGCGCTTGCTCAGGGCGCTGAAGGGATGGCGTATCACATCCAGACCTTTCAGCTCCGGCATGTTCAGATAGGTCCGGTATAGCTCATAATACCGCAGGCTATCTTTTTTAAAGTCTCTTCCTCTCGCAATAAGATCATATTCCGGAAGCTCGACCGGTCCTTCATGCATGAACAGCTTAAAATACGGGGGAATAGTGCCGGAGGGGATCCGCACCCGCAGTACTTTATAGCCCAGTTTGCGAAACTCCAGCAACTGACCTTTTTCCACATTGATCATAAACCGGCCGGATGAGTCGGTACCTACACTTTCATTGGTGTGCACATTTACCACGGCCACATAAGACAGGGGAGAACGGCTGACCGCATCAGACACATCGCCGCTGATTATCACGGCGCCGGATCGCAGCGCGCAAAGGCAGATCAATAAAAAAAGGAACAGGTGCCGTTGCATAGAAAGCAATTAAAATTAAGGGTTGAATCCAAAGTGTCTGCATTTGTTTTGTTAAAAAAGATCAGCCTGCAGGCTGTAACTTTGACGCCCATGTACGCGCTGCTAAGAAAAATTCTTTTTTCCATCGAGCCCGAAGCCGTCCACTATATGGTTATGGACCGGTTGCGGACAGCTAATTCCCTGGCTCCCATGAGAGCCTTGCTCCGTAAGACCTTTGTGCTGAAAGACCCGAGACTGGAAAAAAAGCTCTGGGGACTAACCTTTCCTAACCCTGTAGGACTGGCGGCCGGCTTCGATAAAGACGCACGCTACACAGATGCGCTGGCCTCACTAGGCTTCGGCTTCATTGAGATCGGCACGGTCACGCCCCGTCCGCAGCCAGGCAATCCCCAGCCAAGACTGTTCCGCCTTCCTGCCGACAAGGCCCTGATCAACCGGATGGGCTTCAATAATGGCGGCTCCTCCGCTGCTGCGGGCCGGCTCAGGCATCGCAGGGAGCAGCTGATCATAGGCGGTAATATCGGCAAGAACAAGGATACCCCCAACGAAGACGCGCTGAGCGATTATGAAGCTGCCTTCAAAGACCTGTATGATGTAGTGGATTACTTTGTAGTGAATGTAAGCAGCCCGAACACACCCGGACTGAGGGCCCTGCAGGATAAGGAGCCGCTGATGGCCATCCTGAACCGGCTGATGGAGCTGAACCGGCTGATGGGCAAACCAAAGCCTATATTATTGAAAATAGCCCCGGATCTGACCGATTCCCAGCTCGACGATATCATCAGCATCGTGCGCGAAACCGGTATCCAGGGCCTTGTGGCGACCAATACCACCATTGATCGCAGCGGACTGAAAACACCGGACGCAGAAGTGAGCGGCATCGGTGCCGGGGGACTCAGCGGGCAGCCGTTAAGACAGCGGGCAACGGAGGTGATCAGGTATATACATAAGAACAGCGGCGGAGAGATACCCATCATCGCCGCAGGTGGCATCTTTACGGCTGCTGATGCCCGGGAAAAGCTGGAAGCAGGCGCCTCCCTGGTGCAGGTTTATACAGGCTTCGTCTACGAAGGCCCATCCATTGCAAAAAATATCTGCAAGGGCCTGCTTTAGCCCGGAATTGGTGCCGTTTAAGTGTTTTTAAAGCAGGGCAACGAGGTTGATGCAGGCGACCAGTACTGCATATAGCGCGGTCTTGATGACCAGGTCCCTGTTGGAAGACGGCATCCTGCCCCCGGTAAGGTCCGTAATAAGATAGCTCAGATTCATTGTGGCTTTTGTTGTTTTGTGCTGATTCCTTCAAAGATGCCCCCGAACCTTTTTATATAAGAATAATGCCGGAGGCTTAACGTTTGTTTTGTAAGCGGTTAACCAACTATTAAGGAAATTCCTATGACTGTGCGTACCGGCTGAAATGTGTAATTTGCACATCTTTATTCGCCGGCACGGATCATTCGCCGCCGGCTCCCCATCCAGATAAAACCGAGTAAGATGAGACTATTCCTGAAAAGGAACCCCGTATTATTATTGGTACTGATGTTCCTGGTCTTTTCCTGCGGACCGAAACAGACCGGGGAGGCCATTCCCAATCATCCTGCCTTTAAAGATCCTGCGGTCCTGGAGATATCTGAAAAGCTGCAGGACAAGCCGGACGCCCGGCTGTATTACCAGCGCGGACTCCTGCTGCATCGCATGGGCGAGGATACCCTGGCACTCAATGATTTTAAGAAGGCTGCCAAAATGGATTCGACCAGGGGAGAATACTTCAGCGCGGTAGGCGACCTGATGTTCGAGCATAAGGACATCAACGGCTCCCTCCCTTACCTGCAGCGTGCCGTCACCCTGAACCCGACCGATCCGACCGCCCATCTGAAGATCGCCAAGCTGTTTATCTACCTGAAGGATTATACGAAGGCCTTTGCGGAGATCAATACGGTGCTCCGGCAGAACACGATGACACCGGAGGGCTATTTTCTGAAAGGACTTATTTATAAAGACCTGAAAGATACCGCCCGTGCCATCTCCTCCTTCCAGACCGCGCAGCAGGTAGACCCGGAATATAAAGATCCGATCATCCAGCTTGGCCTGCTGTACAGTGCCCGCAAGGACCCGCAGGCACTGAAATATTTCGACAATGCTTTCCGCATTGATTCCTCGGACGTGTTTCCGCTTTATGCCCGGGGCATGTTCTACCAGGAGCAGGAAAACTATGAGCAGGCCAAGGCAGAATTCACCCGCTGCATTATGCACGACGCCAACTACGCCGACGCCTTCTTCGGTATCGGCTGGGTGCTCCTGCAGCAGGATTCCCTGGAAAAAGCAAGAAAACACTTCGATATCGTTACCCGCCTGGAACCTACCAGCGCCACCGCCTACTACAACCGCGGGCTCTGCAATGAGCTGATGGGCAACCGCGCCGAAGCAGTGTCCGATTACCGGCAGGCGCTCACCTTCAATGAGGAATATGACGCAGCACGGCAGGCGATCGCAAGGCTTGGCAGCAAATAACAATTACACCATTTACAACAGCATCATCCAAATAATATGGCACTCATCGCACCATCCATTCTTTCCGCCAATTTCCTTCACCTGGAAAAGGACATAGACATGATCAACAACAGCGAGGCGGACTGGTTCCATCTCGATGTGATGGACGGACGCTTCGTTCCCAATATCAGCTTCGGGCTGCCGGTCATCGCGGCCATGAAGAAAAAAGCCGCGAAGACCTTCGATGTGCACCTGATGATCGTGGAGCCTGAAAAATATTTCGAGGAATTCGCAAAAGCGGGTGCGGATGTGCTGAGCGTGCACTATGAAGCCTCCGTTCACCTGCACCGCAGCATGCAGCGCATCAAAAGCCTGGGCATGAAGGCAGGAGTAGCCATAAATCCGCATACGCCCGTTCAGCTGCTCGAAGACCTTATCGGCGATATTGACCTCGTGTGCATGATGAGTGTCAATCCCGGCTTCGGCGGACAGAAATTCATCCCCAAAACACTGGACAGAATCCGTACGCTAAGGGGCATCATCGATAGTGCCGGAGCCTCCACCCTGATCGAGATCGATGGAGGCGTTACGCTGGAGAACGCTGAGGAGATCATCGCCGCAGGCGCCGATGTGCTGGTGGCAGGCAACACCGTGTTTTCCGCGGCAGACCCGGTTCAGACCATCCGCGAGCTGAAACAAAAGGGAAAATAAATGTATCTTATTGCCGTTAAGTGAAAGCAATGCAGCTGAAAACCTTATTTGCTACCATCCTGGGTATGCTGTTCTCCCTTCCGGTATTTGCCCAGACAGCTGTGATCTACGGCTCCGTGAGCGACGAATCGGGCAGGGGACTCGACCTCATCACCATTGCCGTCGAAGGCACTGCCGCCGGCACCATGTCGAAGGCGGACGGAAAATACGAGCTCGATGTGCCCGCCGGCAGGCGAATCGTCATCGTCTTCAGCAGCGTAAGTCATAACGTAGAGAAAAAAGCGGTGACCCTGAATGCCGGCGAACGCCGCAGGCTGGACATGACGCTTCGCGGCGGCTCCACAGAACTGGGCGAGTTTATCAAGCGCGATGACCAGAGCCGCTACCAGGCGGGCAGCGTGCAGATTGATGCCCGCAAGGCAGACCAGCTTCCCAGCACCATCGGCGGCATCGAGGGCATCCTCAAAACCTTCGTAGGCACCAACAACGAGCTTACCTCCCAGTATAACGTGCGCGGAGGCAACTACGACGAGAACCTGGTCTACGTCAATGATTTCGAGATATACCGTCCCTTCCTCACCCGTTCCGGTCAGCAGGAAGGACTCAGCTTTGTGAACACTGATTTGGTGTCCGGCGTCAACTTTTCCATCGGTGGATTCCAGGCACGCTATGGCGACAAGATGAGCAGTGTGCTTGATGTTACTTACCGCCGTCCTACCGGGTTCCGCGGCGGCGCCATGATCAGTCTTCTTGGCGCGAGCGCCCATCTCCAGGGTATTTCGAAGAACGAGAAGCTCACGTTCCTGGCGGGCGTCCGCCAGAAAAGCAACCAGTACCTGCTCCAGGCGCAGCCTACCAAAGGGGTGTACAACCCATCCTTTACCGATGTGCAGGGGCTGGTCAACTACCGTCTTAATGATAAATGGGAGGTGGAAGCGATCGCCAACTATGCCCGCAACCGTTTTATATTCTACCCGGAAGAAATGACCTCCAGTTTCGGGGTCATCAACCAGGCCTTCCAGCTCCGCGTATTCTATGACGGCGGGGAGATCGATCAGTTCGACTCCCGCTTCGGCGGCATCTCCACCACCTTCCGTCCCAACAAACGGCTGAAGCTGAAGCTCCTCGCCTCGGGCTTCCAGACCAATGAGCAGGAAACCTACGACATCGCCGGTGAATACCTGCTGGGCGAGCTGGAGACAGACCTGGGCAAGGAAAACTTCGGGCAGATCAAGACTTTTCTCGGCACCGGTATCATCCACAACTATGCCCGCAACTACCTGAAGGTGAACGTAGGCAATCTTGCCCACCGCGGTTCCCTGGAGGCAGGCAAGCATTATTTCTACTGGGGGCTCGACGGGAATGTCACCTCCATTTCCGACAAGCTGCATGAATGGGAGCGCCGAGACTCTTCCGGCTACACCCAGCCATACAATGCCGACCAGCTTACCATGATGCGGTTCTATACCTCTGCCGCCGATTTCAACTACAACCGCTTCAGCGGCTTCCTGCAGGACAATTTCCGCTTCAGCGATTCGCTGGACCTGACCGTGTCTGCCGGTGTGCGCTTCAACTACAGCACATTGAACGATGAGCTGATCATCAGTCCGCGCGTGCAGCTTGCCTACAAGCCGGAGTGGAAGCGCGATATGGTGTTCAAGCTGGCTGCCGGCATGTATGCGCAGCCGCCGTTCTACCGGGAGATGCGTAACCTCGAAGGCGCCGTGAACAAAGACCTGAAGGCGCAGAAATCCGTGCATATCGTTGCCGGTACTGACTACAACTTCAAGATGTACCGCCGTCCGTTCAAGCTCACCACCGAGTTTTATTATAAGAGCCTGTGGGATGTGGTGCCTTACGAGTACGATAACGTGCGCATCCGTTATTTCGGCACCAATAACTCCACCGCCTATGCCTATGGCGGCGAGGTAAGACTGTATGGCGACCTGGTAAAGGACGCGACCTCCTGGGTCAGCATCGGGCTGATGAAGACAGCCGAAGATTTAAAGGACGATAAGATAGTATTTAAGGATGTAGATGGTCAGGACAGCGCGAGCATCGCGCCCGGCTATGTGCCCCGTCCTACAGACCAGCGCTTTATGCTGGGCATGTATTTCGAAGACTACCTGCCGAAAAACAACAATTTCAAGGCGCACCTGAACATCATGTATTCCACGGGGCTTCCGTTCGGTCCGCCCGACAAGCAGCGTTACGGGGACACCCTGCGCCTGCCGGATTACAAGCGGGTAGACATCGGCTTTTCCGCCATGCTGCTGAAAGCTTCGAAGTACAAACGTCCTTACCACAGCTTCTACCGCAACCTGGAGTCTGTATGGCTGAGCCTTGAAGTATTCAACCTGCTGGGCATACAGAACACCCTGTCTTACAGCTGGATCCAGGACCAGAGCAGCGGCAAGACCTTTGCGGTGCCTAACAGGCTCACCTCCAGGCTGCTGAACCTGAAGCTGGTGGTCAATTTCTGATCCATATAATTACTGCTATATGCCAAAGCCCGCCACTCGCGGGCTTTTCCTTTAAATCCCTAAAAAAGGCTGCAAAACTTTTGGAAGAAAAGAAACGATGGCTATCTTTGCGTCCCGATCGGGAAAAACTTAGGTTGATCTCGTAGCTCAGTTGGTAGAGCAATACACTTTTAATGTATGGGTCTTGGGTTCGAGTCCCAACGGGATCACAGAAGTAAACTTAAACTCCTTGCCAGGCTTGTCTTAGCAGGGAGTTTTTGTTTTTGGTTCAAACATAGTTCAAACATGCAGCGAGGCAGGAAGGGCAGGAACATTTTGAAACACTTCTAATTGGTAATAATCCTTTTCCAGCTGTAGCCTTGAGTGGCTGTGCGTCTCATAAACTCCCAAGTAGAGGCTGACACACCTTTCATGTTGGCTAATTCTAAACTCAGGCACGAAGTAAGCACCCTTTAGAAACTCCGGGAATTCTTCTCCTACAGGATAAGGTACACATTCAATGCTGAACCAATGCTCTCTTCTAATGAGATCAATCCAATGCTTTTTAAGTAGCACGTAATTCATAAGAATTGTTTTTGATGTGAATGAAAGTTGTTACAGTAAACCTTCATCAGCGAAGCTTGTATAGCGGCGTGAAGGTGTAATGATGATGTGATCTAGGACTTTAATATCCATGAATGTTCCAGCCTCCTTAACCTTCCTGGTTAATTCCTTATCGGCACTGGATGGCTGCAGGTTACCGCTAGGGTGATTGTGAGCCATTATAAGCTGCGTACAGGCTGCTTTAAGAGCCACGCCAAGGATTAGCCTTATGTCCGCTACAGTGCCTGTAATACCTCCATAAGAGAGGCAATGAACGCCTATAATGTTGCAGGCGCGATCAAGGTATAGAACAATAAATTCTTCCTGTAGGGCTATAGTGTCCTTATTGAAGAACTGTAGCAGGATTTCAGCACAAGCCTGTGAGCTGGTAATAGCTGGTAAATGCTCCAGTTTTCTTGGTCGGTACCTAATCTTTATCTCCTGTACCGTAAAAAGTTTAGTTGCCATATGTCTGGTTTTTGATTTCTAAGAGGATGTATACGCCTCACCTGCTCGCCTTAAAAAAGTGGAATGACTGGAATGCATATGGAAGGAATGAAACGCGCGAGCAGCTGTAAGCTGGGAGAGCCTGGGAGCATTCTTTATGCGTAAGGCGAACTCAGTGCAAGGGTTTGCGTGTGAATGTTTACATAAGGGTAGGTCTGTGTAGCAAACCCTGTAACGCAGCTTACAGCCAGCTAAGGCGAGCATATAAACATTGACAGCAGGTAGACTTCAGAGATCATAAGAGGCCTGGCTTGCATCGTGTGATGAAGTGTACTGACATGTAGGGCTGCAATTGACGTACTTATTAGCTGTTATAGTATAGCCTTTGCATGGCTACAGCTAATGGTGCAGGAAAGAAGTAAAGCAGGAAGGGAACGGAATGGAACGTGGCAATAGCATAGCCTCTATGTTCTCAGAAGGGTACAAGAGCTGTCCGAGCGAAGGTTGGTGAGCCTGCAAATAACATGACGGACTGCGATAGCACCTGTAAAGGCACATCAAAGCTTTATTATGGGCATGTGAGTCGGCTATAAAGGATGGATGTGGTCTGGCGTGTGTATTTGCGCTACCTGCCTGAGAGAGTCCTTTTAACCGATATCAAGGTACTATAGCTGATGTACTCCTCACTACAGCTACATCAAGGAACTGAAGACTGGAATAAGCAGGCAGGTGATGAGCCTAATCCACCACCAATGGACTGATTGAGCATCTGTTTTCAACGCTCGGCCACTGTCCTTACCTGCTGCTATAGGAAAGGATAGAAGCGCTAAGTCAGCCTGTAAAGCGCTATTACAGCCATTTTTCAACGCTTCTTATCCATGTGCCTATTAGGGGAATTAACCCGTATTATCTGATGGGGGTGTCACGTCAACCGTCGCAAAGGGACGGGGGACATAGGCATAAGTACCACTACTTATCAATCACATAAATAATACCTATCTTCAATGTGGCTAAAATCAGCATATGACCCCAGCAGAAATTGGCAAGAAGCTCCACGACTTGGTGAAAAATAATTCCCATGATTTTTCACCTTACTATAGTGAGCATGAAAGCGACTTTTTAGAATGGTTTAAGTCTTTTGAAGGCTACAAAACCGATATCAGGGTAAACATGGCGGAGTCTCAGAGCTTGGAGAAGATAAAATTTGCTACTCTCATGTCCGATTTTACTTCTATATTCCCATATCACCCGAGCAAATTTCTATATACATGGGATCATTTCGATCCATTATTTAGGGCCAGGAAAATCGTGTTTGGGGGAAAGAGCATCTATAAACGTGGAGAATCAGAACTTCATGCGGGTTACGGTAGCGTTTCTGACGAAGTTCTAGAACAAGTATTCGATGAATTATCTCCGCTTATTGATGCTGGAAAGGTTATGATAAGACCAGAAAAGGCCATTTTCTCCTTGGACTTGAGAAAGGAAACATTAGTAACGGGCATTTTTCTTGCTAACCCGAACTATGCTGAAAAATGGGAGTTTATTGATGGAATAGCGGAACAGGATTCACATCCCGTTACTGATAAAATTAGCGAATTCAACATGAACCAGCAAGTTTCGGAACTTCTAATTCCCTTCATTTCTGGAGTCAGCGTGTCGGACTTTGCAAAGATATTGATTGACGAGGAAGACATTTTGTCGTCCTTTCGAGCACAGATAAAGATATACCTTGAGCAAATACGAAAAGGAGATATAAACGCCTCTGAGTTTAGAGAAGATGTGATTCGTCCAAAGATTGATACAATAGGGCGCAAATTTAAACATGTAGCAAATATGCACAAGATTGAAATAGCAGGTGCATCCCTAGCTACAGTTGGCTTATCATTATTGTCATTCACACAGACAGGACTGGCGGGTGCGCTTTCTCAAATAGTTGGCATTGGCTTAGGCTCGACAGGCTTTTTGAAAAGCGAGACTGAATATCAAGCGGAAATTGAAAAGCTAAAGGATGTTCCAGAGTATTTGCTTTGGCGGATTAATCAACTTAAAACGCGTGGATAAAAGTACCAGCAAAGCTTTGAAGATTAAGCCTGTGTATGGTTGGGATCTACATGGCAACACTCCCGCAGGTAGGGGGGACATTAAAGTAAGTACCCCTCCTTATCGTTCTTACACATCCGATTTGCAAAATGCAAAAACGTATGGACAAAAGGACACACTTTTATGGATGAGAAATCTAGATTTACGATTTTGAGTCTTTCCAGTTTTTCTGACTAATCATCTGTTCCTTTATAGACTTGAAATTAGTTGAAAGACTTTGTATTAACTCGTCAATTTCGCTCTCTGCATATTCCCTATACAGCTTACTATCTATTATTTTTTGTATGATCTCTTTATAGCTATCATATATCAGTTTACGTTCGGGATAAGACATATGTAATTGTTATTTGGTAGTTATAAATCAAAAAGCAAATTCGAGATTTGCTTCTACTATTTCAGTTATCCGCTTCTCATACACATCTTCCCAAAACTTGGCATGGTCAGTATCTCTAGCTCTCAATGTCCTGCGTTCTTCGTTCGTCAGTTCTGGGATGCCGAAATTTTTAAGATAATTCCTGCTTAGCGAAATATAACCTGATGAATAATCCTTTGTTGTACTTTTAATGTACTTAAAGAAAATATCTGATTCCAATAAGCTTTTCAACTCTATGAGCTTCTGGAGCGAATCACTTACAACAGCAATGCCATTATAAAATAGCAATTCAGGGTCCCTTGAAATTACAAAGGTTGGCCTTTCACAAATGTGAGGAAAGAATAGCTTATAAGCATAGGTATCCATTGATTGTCTTCTGCCGTAAGCATACCAGGCTTCATATTTTTCAACCTTACCCTTATCCCTTTTATCTAGCTGCTTTTTATAGTTTTTCAGATAAGCATATGCTTGAGGGAACTTCTTTATAAAATCATTTTCTGGTAAAATAATTATTTCATTACTCTTCTGGACATAAGGGAAAATGATTTTTTCCTCCTTCTTTACAAGGTCTTTGGTGGTTTTTATTTTATTCGCATTGACGATCTTTCGGCAGATGCCCTTCTCAATTGAATATTCAGTTCCATCTTTGACCATGTAGTAATATCGATGATCTTCCCGCATAGGGGTGAACTTATAAACATCATTTTTTAGAGTGGCGATGCCATTGCGAGTATTAAAAATATCCTTGAATGGGTGGCCGACAGATTCAATCTTATTAATGAATTTGTTCTTGTTTTCTGACTCTACCAAATTCCATCCATCATGATGGTTAAGGCTTTCATATTCATACTGCATAAAGTCCTCTTCAGTCAATTGCTGCAATAAGGAACTTTGGATACGTGCATACAAAATAGAACCTAAGTTCTTTTGGAGGAAACATAAGCATGTATAGGTATTCTTGTCCTTAAAAACCTGCTCACCCCCAAAATTTATAATTCTGAGCGACACATTATTATCTGCAAAATAACTTCGCAAGGCTCTTCCATTAATACTCTTGATGAAGGTATTGACGGTAATGAGCCCCAGTACACCGTTCACTGATAAATTTTCATAACCAATTTGAAAGAAGGGAATATATAAGTCGGGATGACCACTTTTTGTCACTGCCCAATTTTGAAGCAACTCCATTGTAGCTTGGTCCATGTTACGGGAGCATACATATGGGGGGTTACCTACCATGATTTGAAACCCTGAATAATCGTTAATATATTCCGACCAGTCAAAGTTTAAGGCATTTCCATGATATAGATTAAATTCAAACTCCTCCTCAGTTTCACCTTCACTTAACGCGAATAATGTCAGTAACAGCTTCGACCTTGTAATAGAATATTCCTGTATGTCCAAGCCGAAAATATTCTCTCTAAACATCTCCGCGTAAGT
>Ga0196964_10000640_pt1 | contig 19845 bp, 20 predicted proteins | sample S1_10metaG_FD_148615 | JGI IMG/M metagenome (GOLD analysis project Ga0196964, IMG submission 148615) | Soil microbial communities from Anza Borrego desert, Southern California, United States - S1_10 | ecosystem: Environmental > Terrestrial > Soil > Desert | place: USA: California | collected... | reverse complement strand
AAATGAATGACCTGTTTTTCAACCGTTTTTTGCAGGGTGTTCAGGCGGATGATCACGTACCGCATGATATGGGTAAACAGTATTCCCAATAACACGAAGATGCCCAGCCGCGTAAAGATGATCCGGCGCGATTCGGCGTCTTCCATTTTGTCAAAAGAATAGGCAAAAAAGACATTGATCAAGGCAAACAGGCCCCAGCCCAGGACCTGGAATAACCAATATCTTTTCCTTCCAAAGTTCATCGGGTAAATTTACTTTTTTATGGATTGGCATAGTCCCGGTAAAATTACCAGTGGCGGATTGGTCGTACAAATGGGAAGATCGCCTCAAAACATTGATTTAGCTCATCTTTAATGGTTTGTTATTAAGTTGACAGAACTGTACCTCTACCATTTAATATGTTAATTTTGGTTCTTTAAGTGAACGCATGGAAATAAACCCGGGCCCCCTGCTCAGGACAATAAATTATCCCGATGATCTCCGAAAACTACCCCGGGAAAAATTGCACCAGCTTTGCGATGAGCTGAGGCAATATATTATTGATGTTGTGAGCGTACACGGGGGACATTTTGCCGCCAGTCTTGGCGTGGTCGAACTCACTACCGCCCTGCACTATGTATATAATACTCCATATGATCAGTTAGTCTGGGACGTAGGCCACCAGGCTTATGGGCATAAAATATTGACCGGACGTCGCGATCATTTTATCAGCAACAGGAAGTATAAGGGATTAAGTGGTTTTCCAAAAAGAAGCGAAAGCGAATATGATACGTTCGGCGTAGGACATTCCTCTACTTCTATCTCTGCGGCATTGGGGATGGCGATGGCGGCCAAATATAAAGAAGAGAAAGATCGAAAAGTAGTGGCGGTTATTGGGGATGGCGCGATGACCGCCGGACTGGCTTTTGAAGGAATGAATCATGCTGGGGTTGCGGAAACCGACCTGCTCATCATCCTGAATGATAATTGCATGAGCATTGATCCGAACGTAGGTGCGTTGAAAGAATACCTGACCGATATCACTACGTCTCCTACTTATAATAAAATAAAGGACGATGTTTGGAACTTAATGGGCAAGCTTCCTGTTGGGAAACGATTCACCCGCGCTATGGGACATAAACTCGCGGAAGGATTAAAAGGAATGGTAAGCAGTAGCTCGAATCTGTTTGAAGCATTGAAATTGCGTTACTTCGGGCCCATCGATGGACATAATATTGCTAAACTGGTTGATGTCCTAAAGGACCTTAAACAAATACCAGGGCCCAAGATCCTTCATATTATAACTGTGAAGGGTAAAGGCTATGCACTCGCGGAAAAGGAACAAACTAAGTGGCATGCACCCGGTTTGTTTGACAAGATCACTGGTGAGATCCAGAAAAAGAAATTTGACCTGCCCCAACCACCCAGGTACCAGGACGTATTTGGACATACTATTATTGAGCTGGCAGAAAAGAATGAAAAAATATTTGGTATCACCCCCGCGATGCCTTCAGGTTCTTCCCTTAAATACATGATGGAAAAAATGCCGCACCGGGCTTTTGATGTCGGCATTGCTGAACAACATGCCGTTACCCTTAGCGCAGGCATGGCCACCCAGGGTATGAAGGTGTTCTGCAATATTTATTCTTCCTTCATGCAAAGGGCCTATGACCAGGTGATCCATGATGTAGCCATTCAGAATTTACCCGTGATCTTCTGTCTGGACCGGGCCGGGTTAGTTGGAGATGATGGACCTACACACCATGGTTGTTATGACATTGCTTACATGCGTTGCGTACCCAACATGATAGTCAGTGCTCCAATGAATGAAAGTGAATTGCGGAACTTGATGTATACAGCACAACTTGATACGACACAAAATCCATTTGTGATCCGTTATCCGCGCGGTGAAGGGGTCATGCCGGAATGGAAAACCGAGATGAAAGAGATTAGGATCGGAACCGGGCGAAAACTAAAAGAAGGTAAAGACATAGCCATCCTTTCCTTTGGGCATCCTGGGAATTTTACTGCCTCCGCTATTCGTGATCTGAAGCGTGATGGCCTGGACCCCGGACATTACGATCTCCGTTTTGCCAAGCCGCTGGACGAAGAATTACTTCACGAAGCATTCAGCAAGTTTAAAAAGATCATTACAGTAGAAGATGGGACGATCCGGGGTGGATTCGGAAGCGCGATCCTTGAATTCATGAACCAGCATGGGTATAAAAATGAATTGAGGATGCTGGGTATTCCGGACCGAATTGTGGAACATGGCAGCCCGAAGGAATTGCATAAAGAGTGCGGGTTTGATGCGGAGGCGATCAAGGCAGCTGTGTTGGATATGATGAAAGGTAAGATCACGGTAAGTTCATCCCTGCTTCAATAAACCTGTTTTATGAAAAAGGTTGCCTTAATGGCCGGGCTGGTTTTTTTTATAACCATTCATTCAATTGCCCAATTATTTCCTGCATTTGGGCTGAAAGCCGGAGTTAACTTTTCCAATGTAAGTAATGCTTCTTCCTTTACAAGCAGCAATGAAAGTGGGTTTATGGTCGGGGCCTGGCTCGGGAGCAGGAAAAAGCTGATCAGCTACCGCACAGAAGGAATTTTTTCCCGCCAGGGATATGATTATAAGACCAGTACCGACACAGGAACTGTGAAGCTGGACTACCTGTTATTCCCGCAATTGCTCTCGCTGAATATCGGAAAATACCTAACGCTTCAGGCCGGTGGACAAGTTGCATTTCTTTTGCATGCAGATGTAGATAGTTCTTCTGGTAATAATGGGACTTTTGGTAATATCATGGACTTTCTAAACCGTTTTGATTATGGCTTCGCGGTTGGTGCCGAAGTTTATCCTTTCAAAGGGTTGTTGCTGGGTCTCAGGTATAACAGGAGCCTGAACGATCTGTGGGAATCGGTGAGCTATAGCGGGGGGCAGATCAATTTTGCCAGTCCGAATCTTAAAAATAATGTTGTGCAGGTTTATACGGGTTGGAGATTTTAAAAACCAGAAACTAAAGAACCAGCATCCAAAAAAATTAAAAATAACAAATCAAAATATTGATTTGAGATTCTTTTTATTGATCACTTTAATTGGATACTTTTTAGGTTCTTGATCTTGGTATCCCGGTACTTATTGTTTAATCTCGTTGTTCAGATGTACGAAAAAGTTGATCATCCTTTCTTCATCCTTCGGCTTCTTTTCTTTCTTTAACGCATTGTTGATCTCATTGGCATATTCAGGTAGAGCGGTAAGAAGTTTTTCAGCACTCAGGTCGATCTGTACGATCCTATTGTCACGGAGGAAAGCGAAATATAATTGCTTCGGAGGATCCTTTTTTCTTTCTTCTGCAGTTAAGGGATCTTTGAAAAGCAGAATGGATTTTGACTGGCATTTCAACAACGAGATCTTTCCTTCGACAAGCACCTGGTAAAAAGTACTGCCGGTATTAGCCTGTATCGCCGGGTAAAATCGCCTATAAAACATGGTAAGGGTATCCCCTTTGTAAGGCACGTCGATATGGAATTGTGAAACGCTGTCCACGAATTCCATGATCAGATCTCCCATTAAGTAGAAAAGATTGTCATTATGCACATCAAACAGGAGCGGCACCTGCATGACTGGCCGGCTGCTTCGGAATTTTACCGTTCCAGGTGTCCATTCCTGCTTGACAAATTTCTTTTGTAGATCAGTGCCATCTTCCTCGGGCCTCGATACCCATTGGTAAGTTTGCATTTGGGGAAGCGGCGCGGTAACAGGAACATTTACCTGTCCCGTAGTCTGCGCGAGGCAGTAATTGCCCGTTACCAGGAACAGCCCAACAAAGATCTTTCGCATCGATTTCATTTTAACAAAAATAATATACCAGAAAGGTAAAGATTTCTTCGGTGGTTGCTTTTGTTCCCAAAATCTGTTCAGGGGTATAATATTAATATTTTGTAACTTATCATCAATTCTGGTAGATCCATTTTCGGTAAACCTCAGCGATTCCCCTTTAAATAGTTTAAAACTAGCTTATGAAATATTCATTTATTATCATGCTTTGCAGTGTCATGATGCAACCCGCTATCGCGCAAAACGATTCCAATTATCCAAATCCCGAATTCAGCAACGAGGTTTACCTGTATCAGACAGGTCAAACGACGAAGCTGCTGCGTTTAGAAAAAGGAAGCTCAAAAATGGAAACGAAAACGAAGATGGCTGGGATGGGCGGAGCTGAAAATGGTTATACCCTTGAGGGTGAAGCCTCAACGGTACGTTTTGCCAGCGGAGATGGCCTTTCATTTATTTATTTCTCTGAAACCAGTTCCATGCCTTCTTCAAGGCAAAATGATTCGATCATGCGGGCTAATAACATGGATCCGGCTATGATGCAGGGTTTTAGTATGATGGACCCAGCCAGTATGATCACTTTATATAAGGCAGAGACAGGTAAAGGTGTCCGTAAGATCTACATGATGAAGACGGGTGGAATGTTTTCCATGGGAAAAAATAAATCCTCTGATAAGTACACCATCAGTGTTAAAAAGATCCGCCCTGGCTACTGGCAGCTCATCGTTGATAAGACCCTGCCTAAAGGTGAGTATGCTTTCTCGGGTGATGGGAATGGGAATGGGGAATATGGATGGGAGTACTACCCTCTTTGCTTTTGGTATCGATTAACTGCAGTTAAATATGCCCTGTGCGACGTACCGTTAATTTCATTGCAGTTTCAATTATTTGCCCAAGTAGCATTTCACAGCAGTTTCCTTTTGTTCATTACACTACCCGCGATGGGCTTGTGAACAGCCGGGTCCGGAAAGCTTTTCCAGTACAGCAAATAGAAATGATCATGGATATTGATATGTGCAGCATAGGTACTAGCGCAACCGAGGACGATGAACATTTTATGTGTGGAATAACTGTGAATGGTTCGGGAAACGTATATACCGAGTTGGAAATATATTACGGCAGCAGGGGTGGCTACATTAAAGTCGAAGACAAAACCGGTCGGTTCGTCAGAACCGTCTCTGGCAATTGCGAGGCAACACAACAAGATGAAGAGTGGACGATGATCCCCAATGAATCCCGTGCTTCCGTGTTCAATGGAGCAGAATTGTCTATGCTGACCAACCGGATGCCTCGCAAGGGTATTTATACAGCAACAGACGAGGCAGGTAATACAACAGTGGTAGAGATTTTACGGAAAATACGATGAAGTAACCCTCTCCAGACATTCACCATTCACTACTCACTCAATTATTATGAGAGACTGGCATCCAAAGTAATATTCGTATTCAGCAGTTTGCTGATCGGGCATGTCTTCTTTGCTTCTTCTGCGCATTCCTTGAATTTAGCCTCATCGATGTCGGGAACCTTTGCTTTCACTTCCAGGTGGCTTTCAGTGATCGCACCGTTTTCAAGGGTGATCGTACATTTTGTATCAATATTGTCAGGCGTAAAGCCTGCCGCACCCAAAACAAAACTTAATTTCATTGAATAACAACCCGCATGAGCCGCCGCGACAAGTTCCTCAGAACTTGTACCCTGAACCTCTTCAAATCTTGTCTTGAAAGAAATTGGGGTTGATGATAAAACGCCGCTATCCGCAGTTACAGTTCCCTTTCCTTCTTTACCGGAACCTTTCCAATTTGCAGTTGCTGATCTTTTCATTGTATTTGTTAATTGGTTTATTGAGTGATTAGTTCTTTTTTTGTGGGAAGGTCTTTTGTTCGTTGCTGAGTGAACCAAAGCGCAGCGATCGCCGCGGTAAATCATTCACCATTCACCATAATTCTTCCAGATCTGCCAGCCGTTGCTCGGGTTCATTGTATTCTATAATAAAATTATTCCTCCCGTGACCAATGATAATATTCAAAAATTTTTGTTGCACCAGTTCCAGCAACGAAAGGAAGAGAAAAATAGCATGCACACGATTTTCACATTGCTCAAAAATTTTTTCAAATGATAAGGTCCCGTTTTCCCTTGCCTGGTTCAGCATAAAATCCCGGCTTCCTTCCATGGTATAATTATATTGCACCACGGTATGCACCGGCCTGTTGATCCTATCGGAATATTTATGCATCACCCGCTCAAATGCCTTCATGAGCTTGAAAATGCTGATGGTTTGTAACTCGGTGCCCTCCCCGGCTTCCTCACCTATGCGGGATAATTCCTGCTGAATATTTCCTCTTTTTATCAATAACATCCGCTCAGCTTCGAGTTGGGCCATTTGAGCGGATGCATCTTTAAATTTTTTATATTCCAGGATCTTGTTTACCAGTTCCTGCCGCGGATCGATCTCATTACCTTCTGCATCAAGTTCCTTACGCGGCAACAACATCCTGGCCTTGATCCGCATCAGGGTGGAGATAAATAGGATGAACTCGCTGCTCAATTCGATATTCAGTTCCTCGCTCTTATGAATATAATCCAGGAAATCGTTAATGATATTCGTAATCGGAATGTTATAGATATCCAGCTCGTCTCTTTCAATAAAGAATAAGAGGAGGTCAAATGGTCCTTCAAACTGCGGCAGTTTTATCTGGTAGGAGGTGTTGGTCATTACTTTCAAAGAAACAAATTTAAGTTAAACATACATGTGTATATGTTATGGGGATATTTTATCGTGAGACGTGAGACGCCAGGTGCGAGTGTTTAAAGATTACAAAATCACGACGCACGGTTAAAAGACTCGCGTTTCATCTCTTCAAAGCATCTCTTATCTCTCGGAGTAAAGCAATTTCTTCTTGTGGGGCCGCTGGAGCTTCCACCTGTTTACGCCTCAGTCGATTGATCCCTTTTATGATCAAAAAGAGAATAAATGCCACGATGAGAAAATCAATAACTGCCGTCAAAAATGACCCCCATTTAAGTACAACTCCGGGATCAATGATTGTCCCGGAAGCATCAGTTATCGGGTCTTTGATGACCCAAACATTCGATTTAAGGTCCTTGCCGGTGATCATCCCTACCAGCGGGGCGATCAATCCTTCGGTGAAACTTGTGATCACTTTCCCAAAAGCCGCACCCAAAACAAAGGCAACAGCAATGTCAACCAGGTTGCCCTTCATCGCAAAATCCCTGAATTCTTTAAGCATACCCATATTATATTAGGTTTTGGTTTTGGTTTTTAATTCCGGGAACTTCATTTTCAGACTCTTTAATGTATTATATAACTGGTCGGCTATATAGTACTCTTTATACCAGTTCTGGTCGGCCGGTACAATATGCCAGGAAGGATGGTTGCAATTTTGAAAACAATCCTCGTAAGCTGCAATGTATTTTTTCCTGAGCTTGGCCTCCTCCAGGTCCTTTTCATTGTATTTCCACATCTTGGCCGGATCGTGCATTCGTTCCTGCAGTCGTTTATGCTGCTCTTCAGCCGATATGTGGAGATAAAATTTCAGGATCTCGGTTGAATTATGTTTCTGGAGTAATTCTTCGAAATCGTTGATGGACTTCATTCTTTTTTTGGCAGTCTTGTCATCGCACCATCCATGCACGCGGGTGACAAGTATGTCCTCATAATGCGAACGGTTGAACACCTGGACCATTCCCTTTGCGGGCACATGATGATGGACCCGCCACAGGAAATCATGAGCATATTCTTCATCAGTAGGCGCCTTGAATGATTTTACCGTAACGCCCTGGGGGTTTAGTGTCCCTATCACGTTTTTGATAGCCCCATCCTTGCCGCTTCCATCCAGGCCCTGGATGACAATGAGCAGCGCATGTTTTGACTCCGCATAAAGTAAATGCTGCAGTTCATCAAGAGCTCCCAGGAGTTCACGGGTCCGGAGTTTTATTTCCTCCTTGTTCATATCCTTTGGCGCCCGGGTACTTACTTCTTTTAGTCGGATCTTCGTCATTTCAGGCACAATTTATAAAAATTGTAACCGTCTCAACCTGAAATCACTTTGTTAGCTTTGAACCAGGAAGATTCAAAAACGCAAGATTCACTTCGTGTGGTTTCGTGGGCTTTGTGATTAGTGGTTCAAGCCTCGCTAAGACCATTCTCTTTAAATGAATCTACTTCTTTTCCAATTTTTACGAGTATGAGTAATAAACTTGTAAGCTGGAGCATATTTATCATTCTTTGTTTTATCTGGGGAAGTTCATTCAAACTCATGCAGGATAGCCAGGCCGGGTTGAATTCAGTACAGATTGCTGCTTTAAGGATATTTTCCGCGGGACTGGCCTTTCTTCCATTTGCTATTTTTCATCTGAAAAAAATTCCCCGGGAAAAAATATTTACGGTCATCATGAGCGCTGTATTCGGGAATTTATTGCCTGCCTTTCTTTTTGCCGAAGCGATCATGAAGATCGATGCTTCCCTGGCTGGTATACTGAATTCTCTTACTCCTATCTGCGTGGTTTTGATCAGCATTGCTTTTTTCCGGGATAAGATCGGGTTTCAAAAAATACTTGGTGTGTTGATCGGTTTTTCAGGACTGGTCTTGCTTACCATTGTACCATTGATCCAGGAAAATAAAACTTTGAATTTCGACAACCTTGGCTACACGCTGCTGATCGTCCTGGCTACATTTTTATATGGTATCAATGTGAACATGGTAAGTCATTATTTGAAAAACGTTAATCCCATACAAATTGCCACAGTCTCCCTGGCATTTATGGTTATTCCAACAGCTATTGTGCTTTGGCAACAAAATTTTCTTCATTTGGATTTTACCGACCGTATTGTTCGTTATTCAGTTTGGGCTTCAGTTGCACTGGGATTAGCGGGAAGCGCAATCGCAACTGCCTTATTTTATATACTGGTGCAGAAAGCAGGTGGTTTATTTGCTTCCCTGGTTACTTATGGAATTCCATTCGTAGCACTCTTCTGGGGATTCGTGGATGGGGAGAAAATAACATTGATTGAAATTGGATGTCTTTTGTTGATCTTATTAGGAGTTTATTTAGCTAATAGGAAGAGTTAATTGGTTTATTAGTTAATTAGTTGATTGGTTTTGTTCGGGAATTAATTAAATCTCAGAGTGATCTCTATGTTTGGGAGAGTTAGAAACAAATTTGATATAAGCATTTAATTTTGTAAGAATTATGGCAGCTTCGTTCAACAGTTCATCACAGCGGGATTCCTCAATTAGCCGCCTTCTTTTACATTTTGATAACCATGATTTTGATTCTTGGATTGAGCCCCGAGCGTAATAATAAAATTTCTTACTTTCCTTATAAAAGAACCGTCCATAGCCTTCAGCAATATTTGCAGAAATTGAATCTGCAGCCTTGACCATTTGCTTACCGATAGTGTCTTTCAGAAAATAATCCCATCCAATTACGGCATTCCAGATCTTGTCTGAGAATTCTTCAGCCAGCCAATAAACTTCTAGTTTTTCTAAGGTGTATTCGTAATCCATATTTTGACTTTAGTTAAAGCAAAGTATGGATTAATGAATATGCTTAAACGGATTTATCCCATAAAAAAACCGATTTTTTCCCGTGACAGAAAGTGAAGTCTAAACCACCAACCCAAGGTTTCTGAATAACACACAGATGGGGTAGGGTCAGCTACGAATAAACCCATAAACCAATCAACTAATTTACTAAACCGCCATTATCTCCTTTTCTTTAGAGGCTAAATGCTTATCAACCGCTGTAATGTATTTATCCGTCACCTGCTGGACATCGGCTTCAGCATCTTTAGCGGCATCTTCACTCAACCCGTTCTTTTGAAGTCTCTTGATATGTTCGATCGCATCCCGACGAATATTTCGGACCGCTACCTTGGAATGCTCACCCTCCACATGACATCTTTTTACCAGTTCTTTTCTTCGTTCTTCTGTGAGCGGGGGCAGGAACAACCGGATCAGGTTGCCATCATTTTGGGGAGTAATACCGATATTGGCAGCAATGATCGCTCGTTCGATGGATTGCAACATATTCTTTTCCCAGGGCTGAATGCTGAGTGTTCTCGCATCCATCACACTAATATTAGACACCTGGCTGATAGGCATATGTGAGCCATAATAATCGACAAGGATACCATCGAGAATCTGCGGATTCGCCTTTCCGGCCCTGATCTTTACTAATTCGGTTTCCAGGTGATTGATCGCCTTTTTCATATGATCTTCCGCGTTCGAAAGTATAGATGATAGGTCTTCTGCCATAAAATGATGATTTGAGCCTTGGGGAGGCAAAACTACTGAATCAAACAAATTGTCTCAAATTTGAACAAAGTATCAGGAATCATTTTCTACCGCCGCGGTTTCCTGTGGAAGTACTACTACTTTGGATGTCGTCTTCAATTCCGTACTGCCATTGACCCGCTTGGCGATAACCAGGGTCCTTCTCGGCAGGCGTTGATAGTAGAGGTATCCCAATCCCATAGATGACAATCCGAGGATGATCATCATCAGATAATTGGTACCTAACGATTTTCCGAACCAGGCAAGGAGGATAAAACCAATATTGATCACCAGGCAACTCAAAGTAACGCCGATATGTCCCAGGCCCGTGTCCAGTAACAAGTGATGCACATGATTTCGATCGGGCGTGAATGGCGACTGGCCTTTGATAATACGCAAACTAAATACCCGGAGCGTATCAAGCAAAGGAACAATTAGAATGGCAAAGCCGACAGCCACTGCGGAGGGAACCGGTAAAGCAACCAAAGGAGAATCGGCTACATTGATGAATTTAATGACCAGGATAGAATTCACGAGACCGATCATCAGTGACCCGGAATCACCCATAAAGATCTTGGCGGGATGATGATTAAAGATCATGAAAGCCACAAGACTTCCCCCCATAGCATAGGCCATTAGGGCATATGACTGCAGATCGATAATAAAGAAATAAGTTCCGAATATCCCCATGGTCAGGATACCCAGGCTGGCTGCCAGGCCATCGATCCCGTCGATTAAATTGAATGAGTTCATTACCACGATAATGGTCAGGTAGGAGAGCGCAAGACCAAAGCCCTCCGGGACCTCATTAAACCCGAAAAGGCCATGCATGCTATCCAACCGGATTCCCCCCAGGTGAATAAGTATAGAAGCTGCGATCACCTGGCCAACAAACTTTTTGCTTGCTGAAAGAACGATCAGGTCATCCTTCAATCCAAGGAAAAAGATCACCAGCGCTGCCGCGAAAAAATACTGGAATTCAGGATTCAAGTAACCTTGTATAGATAACAATGATGCCAGTAGAAACCCGCCAAATATAGCGACCCCCCCCAAAGAAGCCACGGGTCTTGTATGTATCTTTCGCTGATTCGGTATATCATAAAGTTTCTTCTGCTCAGCAATTTGCAGGATCACCGGGATAGCCAGAAAAGTGATGATGAAGGACACAGAAGCGGTAAGTAATACATCAAGCATGCAGCAGGAGGTTTAATGTTTGCAAAAATAAGTTTTACGACTTTACTTTTTCTTCTATACGTGTCATTTGATCCTTCGTTCGGACATTAAATTTCTGCTAACACCTGGGGGCTTGAATTATTTGAAAGGTTTGATTAATTGGATGGATTTTATATCCAAAAACAATGCACTTTTGCAGCGCAATCGAGGGTTTGAAGCGCCAAGATACAAAAAGTTTAAAAACAAGCTATTTTTTATGCCAGAACATAAAGCGATCGCTACGCAGATTCGTAGAGATATCGTTCGCATGGTACATGGAGCCAATAGCGGCCACCCTGGAGGTTCATTAGGTTGTGCTGATTTTTTTACCGTTTTGTATTTTGAAGTGATGCGTCATAATCCTCGCTTCAACATGGACGCCACCGATGAAGATGTGTTTATTCTTTCCAATGGGCATATTTCTCCTGTTTTCTACTCAACCCTGGCCCGCAGCGGGTATTTTGATATTCAGGAACTTGCCAGTTTCAGAAAGATCAACTCGCGTCTCCAGGGTCACCCCGCTACCCATGAGCATCTGCCGGGTATTCGAATAGCTTCAGGTTCCCTGGGACAGGGTATGAGTGTAGCTATAGGCGCAGCTCTGACTAAAAAATTGAATGGCGAAAAGAATTTCGTGTATTCATTACATGGAGATGGGGAACTTGATGAAGGCCAGGTCTGGGAAGCTATTATGTTTGCCGCGCATCATAAGGTTGACAATCTGATTTCTACGATCGATTGGAACCACCAGCAGATCGATGGCACCACTGAAGATGTAATGGACCATGGCGATCTGCGAAAAAAATTCAATGCCTTTGGCTGGGCTACGCTGGAAATGAATGGGAATGATCTTGAAGAGGTTCGAAAAAAATTACAGGAAGCAAAAGGAATGACCGGAAAAGGAAAACCAGTCGCAATCCTTATGCATACTGTAATGGGTAAAGGCGTTGATTTTATGGAGAATGATCATAACTGGCATGGGGTGGCGCCTAATGACGAACAACTTGCGAGAGCACTGGAACAACTTCCGGAAACGCTGGGAGATTACTGAATTTACGATTTACGATTTACGATTTTTATTCAATTCGTGAACCGTAAATCAAAAATTTTATTCACTCACTCCGTAAAGAAAATTCCTGCCTGGCCGCCTTCCGCGCTGGCACCCATGAAGCCAGTAGCGCAATAACAAAAACAGTGGCTCCGACTAAAAGAAAATCATTCAAACGCAGCTTCACCGGAAAATAGTCGATCAGGAACGAACCGCCACGAAGAGGTATTAAATGAAATTTGATCTGTAGCCAGGCGATCAGCAGGGCCAGTAGCATGCCGATTCCCCCACCGATTAGAGCAAGCATCATTCCCTCGGTCAGGAATATGCGCTGAATGAAACTTCTGTTCCCTCCAAGAGCATGCAGCACGCTGATGTCTTTTTGCTTTTCCAGGACCAACATGGTCAGCGCGCCAATCATATTAAATGCGGCAACAACCAGGATCAGGCAAAGAATTCCATAAATGGCCCATCGCTCCAGGTTCATCACCGAATAGAGACTTCTATTCTGCTCGTATTTGTTCAGTACCTGGTAACCTTCACTGAATATTTGCTGAATCTCTTTTTTTACGGCATTAGTACGAGAAGGATCCTTCAATACGATTTCGATCCCTCCGTATTCATCTGGTCCCAGTCTCAAGGCATTCTTGATAAAAGCGAGGTTGGTGATGCCATACTTGTTATCAAATTCCTGCTGGATCACAAATGCGTCACTACTTCGGATCGTATCGCTACTGATATCTTCCAGGGGATTCAATTGCTCGGTCTCAGTTTTTCTCGGTAGATAGATCTTCAAGGGAAAGATATTCCGGTTAGCCTGTATCCTCAGCGCTCCTTCCACTCCCGCGCCGACAATAATTTTCGGAATGCTTTCATTACCCAGGTCATAATTATCATAGATTAAATGATCGGCGACACCGGTTACATAGCGATAATTCTCATCTACGCCTTTTACGATCACCACCGATTGATCTTCCCCGTTTTGCAATAAGGCTTTTTCTTCTGCTACCAATGAGTAATTCTGAACTCCATCTATTCCATTTAGCCGTTTCAATTGTTCCTGTGTAACGATCATGGTTTTTCCCACGGCCGGCATCACTTTTAAATCTGTATAGAACGAGGAATAAAGGGATTTGACGAGTCCTTCAAATCCATTGAACACGCTGAGCACCAGGATCAATGCAGCCGTGCCGATCACCATGGCAGTAATGCTGACCCAGGCAATGACGTTGATGGCATTGGTGGATTTTTTTGCTTTGAAATAACGCCAGGCGAAAAGGAAGTTCAATTAGTTGACAGGTTTAATATTAAGCTGACTAGTTGAAAAGTTGATAAGGTAAAAAAAAATATTGCTTTTTGCTTCTTGCCTATTCTCCTTCTTTCTCCCTTCGTTCCTCTTCTATCTTTTTGAACAATTCTTCCATTTTAAAGACATGATCTAAGGTATCATCCTGGAAGAACTTCAGCACAGGCATGCTTCTTAACTGGTGCCTGACTTTCGAGGTGAGTTCTTTTTTGATCTCGTGCGCACGTTCCTCGATCTTATTCAGGGCCTCCCTGGTATCTTTTACCTGGAAAAAACTTAAGTAAAATCTGGCTTCGTGTAGGTCCGGGGTCACTTTGACCGAGGATATGGAAACCATACCACCATGGATCATATTCAACCCCAATCGCTGAAAGATCGTATTCATCTCTTCGTTCAATAACCCCGCTATCTGTTTTTGTCGTTTCCCTTCTTCCATATCACTACCATTTACTTATACAAAGATAGCTTAGATCATTATAGCCGCGAGCCGTGAGCTGTGATCTTTGAGCAGCAAGCTACAATTGATCGCATTTCTTTATTGGTTTTTTAACTTTTGAATGCTGACTTTTGAATTTTGACTTCAAAGGCTCAGGCTAAAAATTCTTTACTTTGCTCGTAAGTATCTCCTTCAGCCTCCATGAAAAAATACGCCAGGATCTTTAATTATTTAAGGGATGTCAAAGGACAGATCCTTTTATATTTTACCTGTGTATTACTTTCCATTGCTTTTTCTGTGTTTTCCCTGGGGATGCTCGCTCCTTTCTTTGATCTGATTTTCAAACAGGATGCCAGTAAGATATCCGCACATGAGTCGAATCCTGTATTCAATGAGTTGAATCAACTCATGACGCGACAAATGAACTCGGATGGAGTTTTTAGCGGTACACTGGGGGTACTGGGCTTGTTATGCATCATAATTATCATTGCGATCTTTTTTAAGAATTTTTTCCTGTATCTCTCCAATTTTATCCTGAATCCGATCAAGAATAAGGTCGTGAATCGATTGCGGGTTGAATTGTATAATAAGATCCTGCATCTACCGATCGGTTTTTTTACAGAAAAAAGAAAGGGCGACCTGATCAGTCGTATCACGCACGATGTAAATGAAGTGGAAATGTCGGTGGTCAGCGCACTGGAAGGCTGGGTAAAGGATCCGCTGACCATACTCATCAATTTCGCGGTATTATTTTATATAAGTCCGCAACTCACTTTTTTTATCTTGTTATCACTACCGGTGATTGCCTTTGTGATCGGCCGCATCACCCGGCGATTGAAGCGACAATCTGGTGAAGCCGCGCAAAAGCTCGGTGAATCCGTGTCCGTTCTGGACGAAACCCTTACCGGCTTACGCGTGATCAAAGCCTTTAACCTGGAATCTTTATTAAAACGGCGCTTTTTTTCCGTGAACAGTGAATTGCTCATCACGAAGAATAAAATGGGGTATCGACGCGACCTGGCCTCTCCCCTTTCGGAATTTATGGGCGTTGTCGTTTTTGCTGCTATACTTTATTTCGGAGGTAGACTTATCCTTCGTCGCGATATTGCTCTCGAACCATCCGTATTTCTCGCCTACCTCGCCCTGTTCTACAATATAATAAGTCCGGTGAAAGCGCTTTCTACTTCTTTCAGCAATCTGCAAAAAGGGAGTGCTGCCATTGGAAGGATCGAAGAAGTTTTGGGTACACCGGTCACTGTGGACGATAACCCGCATGGGAAAAAAATTAGCAGTTTCAACGACCGGATCGAATTCAGGAATGTCAGCTTTTCCTATAATGATACCGTTGTGCTGGATAATATCAACCTGGTAATTGAAAAAGGAAAGACGATCGCGCTGGTAGGCTCATCTGGTGCCGGGAAGTCCACCCTTGCGGACCTGGTACCCCGATTTCATGATGTGACTGGAGGTGAACTACTTATTGACGGGATAAACATTAAAGAATATTCCCTGCAATCCTTGCGGAGCCTGATGAGTATTGTAACCCAGGAACCGATCTTATTTAATGATAGTGTGGCGGGCAATATCAGGTTGGGTAAAGAACAAGCCAGTGAAGATGAGTTAATGGCTGCCGCCCAGGTCGCGAATGCGCATGAATTCATCATAAAAAAAGATAAGGGATATCAAAGTAATATTGGCGACAGGGGGACCAAGTTAAGTGGGGGCGAACGTCAACGCCTTACAATTGCCCGTGCAGTTGTAAAAAACCCGCCGATCCTGATCCTGGATGAAGCTACTTCTTCTTTAGATACTGAAAGCGAAAGATTGGTACAGGATGCGATTAATAATATGATGCAGAACCGTACCAGTATTGTGATCGCGCACCGTTTATCTACTATCCGACATGCCGATGAGATCATTGTTTTGCAGAAAGGGAAGATCGTTGAGCGGGGAACTCACGAGAAATTGATTACGCAAAATGGTTTTTACAAAAAGCTGGTTGAGATGCAGGAAGTGAGATAGGCGTTTCCGGTTTGTGGTCCACACGGGTCCAAGCCGTCCCGAAACTTCGGGATGGATGCGGACCGCAAGCGTCTGCATTTCCGGTTTTTAGTTTTTTTGCCCTCGACTTGCTTTTTTGAAATCCAAGTTTATTGTTTTTCATTTTTGGTTTATGGTTAAACGTTTTACAAACGTTTTTAAATATTTATACCCGGCGTTCAAATGGTTAAGATCGCTTATTAAATGTTTGTCCTCTCTTGATCGAAGTTGATTGATGAAACTATATAATCTGATCGCAAACTAAATTCTATCATACAATCAATCATGATATCATTTGGAAAAGTTTTTCAATGGCGTAAATTAGAGTGTTAGTGGCAATTTTTCCCAAACCCGGCATTTACAGCACAACAACAATGAAATTATTATTTACAATTTTGACACTTACCCTCTCAAATCTAATATTTGGACAAACGAAATATGAAAAAGATTTTGATGAATTTTGGAATGATATAAATAACAACTATGCCTACTTTGATCAACAACAAATAAATTGGGAAAAAGTAAAAGAAATCTATCAACCACAGGTTAAACAAATAAAAAATGATAACGATTTCATTCGGCTTTTAGAAACTGTAATTAACGAGTTCTATAATGGACACATTTCGTTAAATACTAACCTAAAGTCTTCAAATAGAATTATTCCAAGTGGGCAAGATGTGTTTGTTCAAAATATGAACGACAAATTTATCATTACGGACATAAGAAAAGGGTTTGGAGTAGATTTATCGGGCTTAAAAATTGGCGATGAAATAGTACTGTTTAATGGTAGTTCAATTCCAAAACAAGTTGAACAATTTTTGCCAAAGAGCAGAACAACTGACACGCCAGAAATGTATCAATATGCTTTAAATATGCTGTTTGCCGGAACACACAATATAAAACGAAAAATCACAATAAGCAGAAAGGGGAACTTAATTCAGTTCTATCCTGACAGTATTCAAACAAAGGAGAAAACAAATCTTATTGAAACCAAAATTTTAAATAAATCAACGGCTTATATAAAAATAAACAACTCATTAGGCAACTTGAATCTTATTGAAGAATTTGACAAAGCGGTTGACAAATTTATTCAATACAAAAATCTTGTGATTGACATTACGGAAACACCAGGGGGTGGGAATACAACTGTGGCCAGGTGTATAATGGGAAGATTTATTGACAAGACATTGCCGTACCAACAACACGAATTTGACGAAAAAGAATTTCAAACTCAAAGAAAGTGGGTTGAATATGTTGTTCCTAGAAAAACACAATTTAAAGGTAAAGTATATATAGCGGTGGGATATTGGACAGGAAGTATGGGTGAAGGAATTGCTATTGGTTTTGATGGATTAAAAAGAGCCAAAATTATTGGAACAGAAATGGCAGGTTTACTGGGAGCAATTAACGGTTTTACTATGTCAGAAACCAATATCGGTTTTCAGATTCCTACAGAAAGACTTTATCATATAAATGGAACACCAAGAGAAAAATACATACCCAATAAATTGACAGGAAACATTGAAGAAACATTAAAATTAATAAACCAAATAAAATAGAAACTGCCACTGACATCGGTTTGTCAATAGGGTTGCTGATATGCTTCTATGAAAACTTCTTTACCTGGTTCAACATTAGGAATTCTATTGAATATTTGTGCTAAAAACATCCACATGGTCATTCTGAAAACGCTAATTATTTATGGAGGATTCGTACGGTACATCTCACTTAAATAAAATAATACGACACCGTTCTGATCTGTGCATTTTTCTGGCGACATTTTCCCTTAAACTCCTAAAACGTTGAGAAAATCATTTCAAGCATTCGATTGCCTTAAAAACTACGCCTATCTTAGGATTGGGATTTCTCCCCGCCCGACGTTGTGATCGTCCACGATCAAATCGTCGCCAGTTTTTGAAAATTTAACCCGCCCAATTTTAAAGAAAGTACCCGGCGAAATTCTATCTTAGCCTTCCCTACCCGAGCTCTGCTCCCTGTGATAAAAGTTCATTTCACGATCGCGTCACAATAAAAATCAAATTTTATGGCAAAGATCCTCTGTGTGCTTTACGATGATCCTGTAACAGGTTATCCTAAAGAAATGATACGGGACGAAATTCCCCGGTTGACCATTTATCCGGATGGCCAAACCCTACCGACGCCTTCAAAGATAGATTTTAGCCCGGGACAGTTGCTGGGATCTGTTTCCGGGGAACTGGGGCTACGAAAATTTTTGGAAGAGGCTGGACATGAATTTGTCGTTACCTCGGATAAAGATGGGGAAGATTCGGTCTTTGAAAAAGAACTGGAAGATGCGGATGTAGTGATCTCTCAACCCTTCTGGCCAGCTTACCTGACAGCTGAACGGATCGCCAAAGCGAAAAAATTGAAAATGGCGATCACGGCCGGCATTGGTTCGGATCATGTAGACCTGCAGGCAGCCATGCAAAAAGGGATCACGGTTACTGAAGTCACTTACTGCAACAGCATTAGTGTGGCCGAGCATGTCGTGATGATGATACTTTCCCTCGTTCGTAATTATATGCCATCCTATAAATGGGTGGTGAAAGGAGGATGGAATATTGCCGATTGCGTGGAGCGTTCCTACGACGTGGAAGGTATGACGGTGGGAACAGTTGCTGCCGGGAGGATCGGCCTGGCTGTATTGCGCCGGTTGAAGCCGTTTGATGTAAAACTCCATTATACCGATCGCCACCGTTTGCCCAAATCAGTAGAACATGAATTAAACCTGACTTACCATCCCGATGTTGAATCCATGGTGAAAGTTTGCGATGTGGTGACTATCAATTGCCCCTTGCACCCCGAGACTGAACATATGTTCAACGAACAACTCATTAGTAAAATGAAGCGCGGCGCATATATAGTAAATACAGCCAGAGGAAAAATTTGCGATCGGGATGCCATTGCAAGAGCGCTGGAAAGCGGCCAGTTGGCCGGTTATGCCGGCGATGTCTGGTTTCCACAGCCGGCGCCGAAAGATCATCCATGGAGGACCATGCCGAATCATGGAATGACGCCGCATATTTCAGGCTCCAGCCTTTCAGCGCAAGCAAGATATGCTGCCGGTGTTCGCGAGATTTTAGAATGCTGGTTTGAAAACAAACCGCTCCGTTCAGAATACCTGATCGTAAAAGACGGGCAATTGGCTGGAACAGGAGCTCACTCATATAGTGAAGGCAATGCGACCAAAGGATCGGAGGAAGCTGTAAAGTTCAAAGAAGCGGAAGTGCTGTAATTAAATGGACAAATTTCCAAATTGGGCTGACCATATTGTTGCTATAATTTTTTGTGTACTTATTCCTTTTCATGCAATAAGGCTAAGCCTTAGGCAGCATTCCCCGGCTGTGTACAATAGCCGGCAAAAAAGGATTTTTTATTTTTCAACCTCTCTCTCCCTTTTTATAATGGCGACCCTGGTTATCTCAGTATGGCTGTTATTCAAACGACCGCTACTTGGATTAGGGCTCACATTTGATATAGATATTCGATCATCGGCATGGGTTGTGATCGCCTTTGTTATTATTTACATTATTGATTTAATCATTACCGTAGCTACGCCTAAAAATATTGCAGCTTCAGAACGAGAATGGAAAAGCAGAACGCCGTTTATGCCAACAAGAATGCAGGAACTCCCGGTTTATATTTTAATGTGCCTGTGCGCGGCTGTTTTTG
>Ga0196964_10000639_pt1 | contig 19863 bp, 15 predicted proteins | sample S1_10metaG_FD_148615 | JGI IMG/M metagenome (GOLD analysis project Ga0196964, IMG submission 148615) | Soil microbial communities from Anza Borrego desert, Southern California, United States - S1_10 | ecosystem: Environmental > Terrestrial > Soil > Desert | place: USA: California | collected... | reverse complement strand
TCCCTGTTCCCTGCTGATGGCGCAGGAGCCGGAAGCCCAGCCCGTTGTGCCCGCCCGTGAGAAGCAGGCGGAAGCTCTTTATATAGATGCTGTAAAGGCCAGGATGCTGAAGGACGAAAAGCAGGAGGAGGAGCTGCTGAAGCAGGTAATCAAGGAAACTTCCGGCGAGGCGGCACCCTACTATGATCTTGCCCGCATCAGCCTGCGGCAGTCGAAGGTGGATCAGGCGGAGGCTTACATCCGTAAGGCGATAGAGCGCAATAAGGAAAACCCCTGGTACCGCCGTTTCCTTGCCGAAGTGCTGGTCTACCAGAACAAGGCAGACGAGGCTGCAGACATCCTCCGCGACCTGGCCAGGACGGAAAAGCATAATACCGAATACTATTTCCAGTCGGCAAAGCTTTACGAGAGTGCCAAGAAGTACAAGGAAGCCCTGTCCATGCTGGATGAGATGGTCGCTAAGATCGGACCTGAGGAAGAAGTGCTGTTACAGAAACAGCAGCTTTACCTGAGGCTGAATGACCTGGAAGGAGCCATTAAGGTTGCCAGGCAGCTTATTGCCGATCATCCCCGCGAAGGACGCCACTACGCTAATCTTGCCGACCTTTATGAAAATAACGGGCAGGCCGACAAAGCGAGGGAGATCTATGAGAAAGCGGCCCTCGACTTCCCGGAGGATCCGAGCATCCAGTACAGCCTGGCTGTTTTTTACCGGAAAAAAGGAGATACGGCGAAATATGACGAATATATCCAGAAGAGTATCCTGAACCAGGAGTTTGACGACGAGACACAAATAACCATCCTGGTCTCTTATCTGCAGGAAGTGGCCGCCGATTCCGTAAGGCGGCAGAAAGCAGTGGAGCTTACCTCCAGGCTGGCAGCCCAAAACCCTAACAATCCTGCCATTACGGGTCTTTATGGCCAGGTCCTGCTCAGCACGGGCAGCGGGGATAAGGCTGCGGACGTATTTAAGAAAGCAGTCGCTGCCGACCCCTCCAAATTCAACAACTGGCAGCAGCTGCTCCTTTCCTATACCACCCCTAAAGACGCCGATAGCCTGATCAAATACAGCGACAAGGCCCTTCGGTATTTCCCGAACCAGGCAATGGTCTATTATCTTAAAGGCATCGGGCATTTCAACAAGAAAGATTATCCCGCCGCTGTCCGCTCCATGAACAGGGCGATAGAGCTGCAGCCGGAAGACAGCAAAGAACTGCTCGCGGACATGTACTCATCGCTCGGCGATATCTATAATGCCTCGAAGGAATACACGCTTTCCGACAGTGCCTACGAGCAGTCGCTCCGCCTCAATCCTGACAATGCAAGCGTGCTGAATAATTACAGCTATTACCTCTCCCTGCGCGGGAAGCGGCTTGACGAGGCGGAAAGGATGTCGAAGAAATCGCTGGAACTGCGCCCGGGCGAGGCAACCTTCCTGGATACATATGGCTGGATCCTGTATAAGCAGGGAAAGTATGCCGAAGCCAGGAAGTATATAGAAGATGCGCTGAAAGCCAATCCAAATGCCGACGGCACCCTGTGGGAACACCTGGGCGACATTCATTTCCGGATGAATGATGTGGACAAAGCTGTGGAGCATTGGATCAGAGCAAAGGAAAAAGGCACCGATAATCCCCTGATTGATAAAAAGATTCAAGATAAGAAACTGTATGAGTAAGGCATTGGCAGCCCTGGTCCTCGCGTCGGCAATACTGACCCAGTCCTCTTGTTTCGTGCTGAAGCGCGGAGGGAGGAACAAGGAGCCGAAGGCCCTGCCTGTCGCCATACAGCCTGCCGATTCCGTGAAGAAGGAGCTGCCGGTAGCCGCGGCCGATACGGTCGGTGCCGCTTTGATGCGCTCGCTGGTGCCCCTGTGGAATCGGCAGACCAGCTTCAGCACGTTCAGCGGCAAGGCGAAGATGAATGTTTCCGTAAGGGGGCAGAAGCACGATCTGGTAGCTCATATCCGCATCAAAAAAGACGAGGCGATCTGGGCTTCGGTCTTTGCCCTGGAAGGTATTGTGCAGGTAGCCAGGGTGCTTATTACCCCGGATAGCGTAAAAATGCTCAATTACCTGGAGAAGGAAGCGGTGGTGAAGCCGATTGCCGAGATCACGAAAATGCTTCCTGCGACGGCCGATTATAATACCCTGCAGAACCTGATCCTGGGCAATGTGCTCCGCCGCGAGGGCACTCCGACCCATGCTGCGGGCACCGCGGAGGGTCTGGTGCTGCAGGTGGAAGACAATACCATCCTGCAGAAGGCGGTGTTCCATAATACCGACAGCACGCTTCAACTGCTCCAGATGCAGTCCGTGGCGCCGAACGGGCCTGCCGGGGTGCTCCGCTTCAGCAACTACCAGACCTTGGACGGGAAGCTGTTTTCAACCGCCAGGATCGTCAATGTAATGAACGATCAGGAGCAGTTTTACCTCGATATGGACTTCAACAAGGTAGATTTCGACAAGCCCGTGGAGCTGCCTTTTTCCATCCCCAGGAATTTCGAGCGAAAATAACCAACCGCTCCGGTGGTCTAAGCCTGTCTAGTTCATCGTTCAAGCACTATATTTGTTTCAAAACCAGACTTCTGATGAAGGTTGTCATCTTTGCAGGCGGAAAAGGAACCCGGATCTCCGAAGAATCTTCCCTGCGCCCCAAGCCAATGATCGAGATCGGCGGCAAACCTATTCTCTGGCATATTATGAAGATCTATGCCGCCTATGGTCATACCGAGTTCATTATCTGTCTCGGCTACAAAGGCTGGATGATCAAGGAATATTTCGCCAATTATTTTCTGCATAATGCCGATATCACGGTTGACCTGTCGAATAACTCCCTGCAGGTGCATAACAATAATTCGGAGCCTTTTAAGATCTCACTGATCGATACTGGCCTGGAGACGATGACCGCCGGTCGCCTGAAAAGGGTGCTGCCCTACGTAGGCAACGAACCTTTTATGCTGACCTACGGCGACGGGGTATGCAACGTGAACATCGATGACCTGATACGTTTCCACAAAGAAAACGGCAAGATCTGCACCATGACCGCCATCCAGGCTACCAGCCGTTTTGGCGTGATCCGGATGGAAGAAGACGGGGCCATCACAAGTTTCGAGGAAAAGCCCGCCGATTCCGGTACCTGGATCAACGGAGGCTTTTTCGTTATCGAGCCGGGGATAGCAGAATACCTGCACGCGGACGCCGATGATATCATGTGGGAACGCCAGCCGATGGATGACCTGGCCCGCGATGGCCAGATCGTCGCCTACAAGCATCACGAATTCTGGAAATGTATGGATACGCTCCGGGATAAGGAAGAGCTGGAATACCTCTGGCAACACGAGCCTGTCTGGAAAAAATGGTGATCAGCCCGCTGTCCTGATGCAGGCGGCGGTATCAAAATCTATTAAAATGCTTGAACTGCTTCGAAAGAGTTTTGCCGGTAAAAGAGTGTTCCTGACCGGGCATACCGGGTTTAAGGGAGCGTGGCTGCTGCAGATTCTGCACTGGCTGGAAGCTGATGTCAAAGGCTATTCCCTGCCGCCGGAGCGCGAAAAGGATCTGTTCAACCAGATCGGCGGAGAGAAGCTTTGCTATGCCTCCGTCACCGGCGATCTGAAGGACCTGCATCATCTGCAGGGCGAGATCATCCGCTTTCAGCCCCATTATATATTTCATCTCGCGGCCCAGGCCCTAGTGCGGCGAAGCTATGAAACCCCGGTAGATACCTTTATGGTCAACGCGATGGGGACTGCCCATGTGCTTGAAGCGATACGCGGACTTGAAGAGCGCTGTGTTGCCCTGATGATCACTACCGATAAGGTGTACGAGAACCCGGAGCGGGGCGTTCCCTTCCGGGAAGACGACAAACTGGGCGGCTATGATCCGTATTCAGCCAGCAAGGCTGCCGCTGAGATTGTGGTAGATTCTTACAGACGTTCATTCTTTCACCCCGATAAACTTCCGGTGCACGGGAAGGCGATCGCCGCGGTGCGTGCCGGCAATGTCATAGGTGGCGGCGACTACTCCGAAGACCGTATCATCCCCGATATAATAAGGGCCATCAGCCAGGATGAAAAGGTAGTGCTCCGCAACCCTGCTTCAGTACGCCCCTGGCAGCATGTGCTGGAGCCTCTGGGCGCTTACCTGCTGCTGGCGGCCAGAATGTCGGAGGACCCGCAGCGCTACGGCGGAGCTTATAATTTCGGTCCTGAGGTCAATGACGAGAAGACGGTTGAGGAGCTGACCCGGATCTTCCTTAAAGCATTTGGTAAGGACGGTGAGTATGAGATCCGGATGTCGGAAGCTAACCCCCACGAGGCCAAGCTGCTGCTCCTGGACAGCTCGAAAGCCCGTGAGCTGCTGGGGTGGAAGCCTCAGCTCGACGCGCTGCAGGCGATCCACTGGACCGCAGACTGGTATGCGGACCGCACCCTGCCCGCAGCGGACAGGTGTCTGAACCAGATCCGTCAATATTTTGAAAACTTCTCCTGATGTGGCAGATCGATACGCTACCCCTTCAAGATGCGAGGCTGATCACGCTGCCGGCATTTTATGACGAGCGGGGCAGCTTTATCAAGACCTTCAATGACTCCGTGCTGCAGCAGGCAGGCATTGTCTTCGAGCTGAAGGAAAGCTATTTTTCCTTTTCCAACAAGGACGTTGTCCGGGGAATGCATTTTCAGCTACCGCCCCATCAGCACGCCAAGATTGTGTTTTGTCCGCAGGGAGCGATCCTCGATGTGATCGTTGATCTGCGTAAGGAGTCTTCCAGCTATGGTAAATGCCATGGGCAGGTGCTTTCTGCCTCAAACCATCAGGCCTACTATATCCCGGAGGGCTTTGCGCATGGCTTTAAAGCCCTTACGGACAATGCGCTCACCTATTACCTGGTCAGCTCCGAATACAGCAGGGAGCATGATACCGGCATCCTCTGGGATAGCTTCGGCTTCAACTGGGAAGTGGCAACCCCGGTTATCTCTCAGCGGGATCTTTCCTTCTGCGCCCTCCGTGATTTCGCCTCCCCGTTTTAAGCAGACCTGTCAATGCATCCGGATGGTGCCTGCTATGCCTTCATAGCCGGGCCGGACATGCAGTATTGATAAATCCAGTTAAATTCGCCTTCGAAATTCAAAACTATGCAGATAAAAAAGGTGCTGAGTACCCTCGGCGTTCAGAAATTAAATGAGGGAGCGTCTACCGGAAATAAATGGCTGAAGGCTGGCGGTGAGCGGATAGACTCTTATTCACCGGTTGACGGCAAACTGATCGCTTCCGTTACCGCTGCCGATCAGAAGAACTACGAAACAGTAGTAAAACAGGCAGAAGCCGCCTTCGAGGTCTGGCGTATGTATCCGGCTCCCCGTCGTGGTGAGATCATCCGGCAGATCGGTGAAGCGTTGAGAAAATACAAAGATCCGCTGGGCAGGCTGGTGTCTTACGAAATGGGCAAAAGCCTACAGGAGGGATGGGGTGAGGTGCAGGAGATGATAGATATCGCGGATTTTACGGTCGGCTTGTCCCGGCAGCTTTATGGTCTTACCATGCACAGTGAGCGCCCGATGCACCGGATGTACGAACAATGGCACCCGCTGGGCATTGTGGGCGTCATCAGCGCTTTTAACTTCCCGGTGGCGGTCTGGAGCTGGAACAGCTTTATTGCCTGGGTTTGCGGGGATGTCTGTGTCTGGAAGCCCTCCGAGAAAACGCCGCTCACGGCGATAGCCTGCCAGAACATTGTGGCAGCCGTGCTCAGGGCCAATGACGTGCCCGAAGGTATTAACGGGCTGGTAGTCGGCGGGCGCGAGGTAGGGCAGTGGATTAGCAATGATGTGCGCATTCCGCTGGTGTCTGCTACAGGTTCCAGCCATATGGGCAGAGCCGTTGCGTCTGCAGTAGGGGCCCGCCTGGGCCGTCCGCTGCTGGAACTGGGCGGCAACAACGCGATTATTGTCTCTGAGCATGCCGACCTGAATATTGCGCTCCGGGCAGCGGTGTTTGGCGCCGTAGGCACTGCCGGACAAAGATGCACGACGACCCGCAGGCTTATCGTTCATGAATCTGTGTACGATACTTTCCGTAAAAAACTGGTAGCAGTCTATAAGCAGCTGCGGATTGGCAATCCCCTGGATGAGAACAATCACGTGGGGCCGCTCATCGACAAGGATGCGGTGGAGAGCTATCTGCGGGCGATTGCAGCCGTAAAAAAAGAGGGCGGCAGACAGGTGGTGGCAGGTGGCGTTTTGTCGGGTGAAGGTTATGAAAGCGGATGTTATGTGAAGCCCTGTGTGTTTGAGGTGGAGCCTCATTTTGAGATCGTGAAGCAGGAAACCTTTGCGCCGGTGCTGTATATCATGAAGTATAAAACGATAGAGGACGCCATCCGTATACATAATGATGTACCGCAGGGGCTGTCCTCATCCATCATGACCCTGAATATGAGGGAGGCTGAACTGTTCCTGTCGCACAAAGGAAGTGACTGCGGCATCGCGAACGTCAATATCGGCACCAGCGGAGCGGAGATTGGGGGAGCGTTTGGTGGTGAAAAAGAAACCGGCGGCGGGCGCGAAAGCGGTTCTGACAGCTGGAAAGCATATATGCGCAGACAGACAAACACGATCAACTGGAGCGATCAGCTTCCGTTGGCTCAGGGGATCAAGTTTCATGTTTAACAACAAAGCATAACCTGACTAAAGAGCCGCCTTCGCAGAGGGCGGCTTTTTTATTTCGACTATAGAATAAAGAGGTTGGGATATGCCTGCGCCGGCGATCCTGGGAAAGAGGGGTTATTGCCGCTGCGCCTCGAAATAAGCCGCTGCGATCCTGATCTCTCCGTAAGTGAACGATTCATCCAGCAGGTCTTTTATCGGTTTCAGCGCCCGGGTGTCGCCGATCATGCGAATTACCTCAACGATCCGTTCCAGCCGAGGAGCAGGCACCAGCTCCTCGGCGCGGATCTCACCATTTGCAATAAACGCAGTCAAATGACTTTCGATCGTGGCAACGGAGAGCGCACGCCGGCCGGAGATTTCAGCAATCGACAAACCCTCGCGGAAAAGCTCCAGGGTCAGCCGGGCAGAGTTGCCCGCTGCCGGTCTGTCTAAACGGGTGGCAGTCTTTTCCTTTTTCGGCATTCGCAGATGTGTCCTTGTCTTAAGTCCGTGACGCTGTGCATAAGACCTGAGTTCTTCGAGGAAGGCGGCTCCATACTTACCTACCTTATAATCCCCGAAGCCTGAAATGCGGCGAAGATCCTCGAAGCTTAACGGAATATACGTCGCCATCTCCTGCAGGGTGTTGTCGCCAATGATAATATACGCTGGAACGTGTTCAGCCTCTGCCAGTTCCCGTCTCACCGCCTTAAGCAGCTGCAGGAGCTCCTGGTCATGTTCGGGCTGCTCGGTCCTGGTCTCCGTTTTTTGCCCGGAAGCTTTCCTGACTGCGATGGTCACAGACCGTCCTCCGCGCAGGACTTCCCAGCTCTGATGACTGAGCTTCAATACCGGGAACTTTCCTGGCTCCTGCTGCAGCAAGCCGAGCTGAAGGAGCTGGCGGCCTATCGTCTGCCAGGATTCCTTGCTCAGGTCCCTGCCGATTCCATAGGTCTTGATCAGCTTATGAGGGGCGTGGATCCTGCTGCTGACCGAGCCCCGAAGGAAATCAATGATATAGTCCATTCCGAAGCGTTCGCCCGTGCGGTAAACTGCCGATAACATTTTCTGGGCTTCGACCGTTGCTTCTCTCTCCTCCAGGTTGCTCAGGCAGTAGTCGCAGGCTCCGCAGTAGGCAGGAGCATCTTCCCCGAAGTATTTGAGCATATACTGCCTTCTGCATCCCTGGTGCTCGGCGAATTCCTTCATCTGATAGAGCTTCCGGCTCAGGACGGCGCTCTGCTCAGCGTTGCCTTCCACGCTGACAAACTGCTGCAACTTCATAATGTCTCCGGCAGAATAATACAGGATCGCATTGCTGTTCAATCCATCCCGCCCGGCTCTGCCGGTTTCCTGGTAATACCCTTCCATGTTCTTAGGCACATCGTAGTGCATCACGAAGCGGACGTTGGGCTTGTCGATACCCATACCAAAAGCAATCGTGGCTGTTATGATCTTGATCTCGTCCTTCTTAAAGGCTTCCTGGACTTTCTGGCGCTCCGCGTTAGGCATGCCCGCATGATAATGTGCGGCGATATACCCCATCTCCCGCAGCCGCGAAGCGATGGTCTCGGTGCTGCTTCTGGAAAGCGCATAGATAATCCCGCTATCATCAGGGTGCTGATCAAGATAGGCAGCTATCTGAAGCAGGGCCTGCTTTTTGGGTTCTATATAATAAGATATGTTGGGCCGGTTAAAGCTGGCAATATATATAGATGGTCTGTTCAGGCTGAGCTTTTCCAGGATATCCTGTTGGGTGATCCTATCGGCAGATGCCGTAAGGGCGACGACCGGAATCTCCGGGAAATGCTGTTTGAGAGCGGCGAGCTGCAGATATTCCTTTCTGAAATCGTGTCCCCATTGCGAAATACAATGGGCTTCATCTATCGCAAACAAGCAGCATGGCAGGGCTTTCAGGAAAGTCATGAACGAGCTTTCATTCGCGAACAGCCTTTCCGGGGCCAAATAGAGCAACCTGATTGCCCCTTTTCTGAGCCTTTCCCTCACGTCTTGCTGCTCTTCCATGCTTAGGGTAGAATTGATATAGGCGGCTGCGATACCATTGGATAGCAGGGCGTCCACCTGGTCTTTCATCAATGCGATAAGCGGGGATATAACAACGGTGATGCCATCCAGCACCAATGCGGGAAGCTGGTAACAAATAGATTTGCCGCCGCCGGTCGGCATAATGGCCATGACGTCCCTGCCGCTGAGCACATCGCGGATGATCGCTTCCTGGTGCAGCCGGAACCGGTCATAGCCAAACCTGTGCCGAAGCACATTTCGGAGCTGTTCAGAGGTTATCTCCACAGCATTCTATTTTTTGGTGGCTAGTTTACGAAGGTCGTCCTTGATTTCCTGAAGCGTTTTTGCCATAATCTCCAGCGGCATTTCGGCTTCGGGGAGCGTATCGGAAATGTAGTTGACGAATTGCCATACTTCCAGTACATCGGATACATTTACCTCATACGGCGGGTAGGCAGGATTCAGTGATTCCAGCAGCAGCGTGCGGTTCTGAGAGATCCGGCTCGTTACCAGCTTGAAAACAATACCGTCTTCCCTTGTGATTACGATGCAGGGGGTTTTTTCTTTAATGCGCATCCAGTCTTCCACGAAGTTGCCGATGATCAGTGAATGCTCGGGAATGGGGTACATGCTGTCACCTGTAGTAGGGAACATTCTGAACTTCCGGTCCTGCGGCAGATGAGGCATCGAGAAAGTAGGCAGGCTTGCGATATACTCCGGATCGCCAAACCCGGTAAGATAACCGGCCCTCGCCTTCTGGGACACAAATTCTATCTGTTCTCTGTTATCGGGTGTCACTGTTGTGGCAAGCACCCTTAGCTTGGTGCCGGCAGCGTAACTGTCGTTGCCTGCCTCGAGTTCGCTCAGTTGCGTATCTGAAAGTTTAGCGAGATCCACTTTGATCAGGTTGTCAATGCTGATCCTGAAGAACTGGGAAAAGTTAACCAGGTCTTCCAAAGGGGGATTTTGGGTCTGTCCATTCTCATGGGCATTAAGCTTGGAGCGAGAGATAGCCAGCCTCTGTGACATTTCATCCTGGCTCAGCCGGAGTCGGTTCCTGAGGAACTTGATGTTTGCAGCCCAGAAAATATTATTGCTGTTCATGTTCGACACTGATAATGGTGAAAGGATGTTATCGTTAATGTCAAAGATATCAAACAAGCTATGTTTTACAATATTCGGGTGTTGAAAAAACGGGTCCGCTCAAATAGCAATAAGTGTGCCTGATTCGTTAAATCCGTGTGTAAGGTCTTGTAAATGACAATTAAATGAGAGTTAAAAAGGCTAGGCGTCAATTGAAGGGCGCGGTTCGCCGCTTTTTCCCAGATGCAATATGGCATGATTTTTATTTGTACTTTAAATTCTTATCCCATTGATCCTGAAAGAGTTTTATAGAACAGTCCGAATGTTGATAAGTTTTAGATATTTTTTTGACAGACTCTTGACTTTTTAGATTCTTTTAATCAACTTTGTTATTGTTAACAATCGGATAACAAATGAATAACAACCGAATAACAAGTCAATAACCCGCTGTTAACAAATTCTGATCCTCTCGCCGTGCTCCCAAGTCAAAATCTAAAATGAATAAGGATGAGAAAGCTTTTACATTATTGCCTTTTTCTGGTGCCGCTGACGATTTCCTGTACTGCAGGCTATGAAAGCAGTCATACACCCTACGAAGATGAGGCGGTGCGCCGAACGGTATCACTGCCATCCAGGTCTAAAGCGATTCAGGCCGAACCGGTCAGCTACAGGATCTATCTGGACAATTCCTATAGTATGAATGGCTACTTTAAGGGACAAACCCAGTTCCTGAGTACTATCAATAAGCTGGTAACGGAAATGTCGAACTACGCCGACGACTCCCGCTCTTCGTGTAAGCTTTTCTACATCAACAATGGGATTAACTATTACGGTAAAACTGGACAGGATAGAATTGATCTGTTCCTGAGCAAGATCAATAACTTCTTTGGCGCCGGACATAAAGGCAACCGCGGGGTTACCGATCTCAAAGACGTACTGAACCAGGTGATTGACAGCGTAAGCAGGAATGCAGTCAGTGTTGTGATTACGGATGCCGTCCCCTCGCCGGGGCTGGATGGACAGGCGGCATCCACCTATATGGATATTCTGCAGAACAGTCTTTACAAGGCGGTCTATTCAAAGCTGGCGGAATGCGATTTCAGTACCATTGTCATCAAATGCAATTCTGATTTCAACGGCACCTATATAAACCAGCTCAACAAAGGCGTTCCTTATTCCGGGAAAAAACGTCCTTACTATATTCTCGTTATGGGAAATGACGAGGGAGCGAAGAAAGTGGCAGGTTTGCTGAAATCCGCCTCCGGTTTTCAGGCATCCTATGCATTATCGAATACCAAAAGAAACCGGATAAAGTCGAAGGTGTTGGTGGGTTCTGAATATGATCTGGCGGGTAATGCCACTTCGCTGAAGATTCGTCGTCACGAAGAGGGCGCAGCCGAAATGCGGGTCCGCCTGCTCCTGGACCTGAAAGAAGTGGCAGCCGCAGACGATTACCTCATGAATCCGGATAACTATGTCGTAAGTCCGGCGGGTGCAAAGCTGTTTATATCGAAAGTGGATAATAACGGGGATCCCGCCAACAGAGGTTATACCCATAAGATGACCGTTATTACATCCAATATGGCTGCGGGACAGGATATTCACGTAAGCCTTAAGTATGAAATGCCTCAATGGGTCATCGAATCCAGCACGGAACAGGATATAGAACTGGCTGAAGAGGAATACGAACAGAAAACACTGGGGCTTCAATATGTGATCAACGGACTGCAGGAAGGATACAAGAACAGGAGGATGATAGATAGCTATTTTTCACTTAATGTAGATGTAACTAACTAAACACATTCCTATGAGCTTTTTCGATTCCCTTTTACGCTTCAATTACTCCAAGGATCTGCATGCGCACCTTAAGGGGCTTTCCCTTGATTGCGAAGCATACTCACGTCAGTCGGCCTATCAGCTGGTGGCTCTTTGCATCCTCGGACTGTCTACGCTTAGCCTTATCAACTATTATTATGGCTTGTTTAACCGCCCGTCATTCAGCCGGGCGAAGACCTGGGGCATGCATGTTTTCTTTGTGTCCCTTGTTGTCGGGGTTATTGCATTCAGTATCGCATCTTCGGGGCTGCCTCAGGGCGCCCACTGTTCCTATCTCCATTTTTACCGGTCAGACTGCATCCTGTTCGGACTGACCGCGTTTGCGTACAACGTGATCTATTGCTTCCTGTTGTCGTCGTCAATCAAGTGGATGAGCGTCAATAATAAAAAGGTTCCTTTTTAGTAACTTATTCCCGTTACTCCCAAAACGCTCATTATATGAGAAACCTCTTCATTTTTGCCATCGGTGGCACAGGCTCCCGTGTGGTAAAAGCGCTTACTTTTCTGCTGGCTTCAGGTATGAAGCTGCCCGATACCGATGCGGTAGTTCCGGTCATCCTCGATCCGGACTGTGCCAATGGTGACCTCACCCGGACCGTCGAGATCCTGAACCTTTACAGGGAGATAAGGAGAAAATCGGAAAGCGGTAAGAACCAGTTCTTCGGTACCCGTGTCTGCTCACTGTATGATCTCGAAACCCCGGAAGAAGAAGGGCACTCGGGAGAATTTCTTTTCGATATTGAAGGAGTAAAGGACAACCGCTTCCGGGATTTTATTTCTTTCAACGAGCTCGATAAGGCCAACAAAGCGTTTACCTCCCTTCTTTTTTCAGAAGAGAACCTTAATACCCAGATGGAGGTAGGCTTTAAGGGGAACCCCAATATCGGCAGCGTGGTACTGAACAAATTCAGCAAAACCGCTCTTTTCGAAAAGTTCGCCTCTTCGTTCAATAAGAACGACCGCATCTTTATTATCAGTTCCATCTTTGGCGGCACCGGCGCAGCGGGCTTTCCGCTTATTCTGAAGAATATCCGCGCTGCAGGCGCCGAGGTCTCCAGGTCGCAGTTTCTGCGCGAGTCCAGGATCGGGGCGTTGACCGTGCTGCCGTACTTCAGCGTGGAAAAAAATGAACGGACAACGATAGACAGCAATTCATTTATTTCAAAAACGAAGGCTGCGCTTAACTACTATTCCCGCAATGTCAGCGGCAATAATTCGCTAAACGCGCTTTACTATATCGGCGACGATGCTATCAACGGGCAATGGGGATCGGATGGATCTGCGGAGCAGAAGAATCGTGCTCATTTTGTGGAGCTGGCAGGTGCGCTCGCCATCCAGGACTTTGCATCCAATACAGACGAAGAGCTGGCGATGCGTGATGGAAAGGTCGTAAAGCCCCGGTACCTCGAGTACGGACTGCATGAGGAAGCAGGTAAAATAAAATTCACAGACCTGGGAAAGAATTCCCGAGATCTGATTGCGAGGTCCCTCACTCAGTACTGCCTGTTCAAGAACTACTGGCAATACCATTACGATGAATTCAAAGAAGATGCCTGGGCCAGGAACGGCAGCCATAAATTACAAATGCCGTACCTTGACAAGACCTGGTCCCGGCGAATCACAGAATTCAATTACCATTTTGAAGACTGGCTCAACGAGATGTCCACCAGCAATGTGGGATTTCAGCCATTGAACAACCGTATCAAAGGCAACGAGATCCTCAATATAGTAGTGGACAGTCCTGAGAAAAAGAAATTTCTTGCGGTCAATGGACTGGAGTATTACCGCAAGACCCTGAATAAAGCCGAGCCTTCGTTTGATGGGCTGGGTGACAGCAATAAGAAGCTGATCGCGCTGTTTTCTGCAGTGACGGGTGATATTATTAACGCCAGAATAAATCTTTAAGGCATGAGTAAGATATTCAGACTGCATGAGGGCGCATCCAATAACGTGGAAGACTGGAGCCAGGTTAGCCATCTTTCAGAGCACCTGGTGGATGCCATCAAGGATCCCGACGGCGGCAACTCTAAAAAGCAGATTACCTCCATACCCACGCCTTTTGCACGTATGGACCTTATACGCACGGCTTTCAAGCAGGTAGTTACCTCCGGCAAGGCTGAAGGGCTGAGCATCTATCATAAACTGGTTTCTGATTGCTTCGATATTGCCGAAATCTTTTTCAACGCAGAGGCGCTCAAAGGGCAAATAGAGATTATCTCCTGGGATCCGGGCATATCTTTTCAGGGGACGGAGATGGTCATCAGCCCCGGAAGCGATCTTGGAAGGCTGATCTACTCGGATATTCCCGGCCATCGTCTGCTGGGTGAGACACTGATGTTGTACCTGAAGCAGGATAGCAGCGCGTTCAACTTCGATAAGCTGCAACGGATCTACCTGATCAACTATATTGGAAAAGGCAGCGGGCTGATGAACATCATCGGGGGGACCTCTCCCGTTACCATGTTTTTCTCTTCTGCCAACGATCTTTCCAGGATCGTTGATATCAGCTTCGGCCCGGTGAAGCTCTTTGGGGAGAACTATACGCCCTTATTTAAAAGAGATCCGGATTTTGTAAAGTACATCTATACGATCAAGACATTCTTCCCTCAGTTTGCCAGCTGGTTCCGGGAACTTGATGAATACCTGGAAATGTCCTTTCATCTTCTGCCGAACAGTGTGCGGCAGGATATCAAGCTGGCAGACCGTAACACACTCTACGAGGAATACCAGGACATTTCGATCGGGCATGCGGGTTTTTATGTAGAAGTACTGGGGGAACGGCTGAAAACAAACCGGCCCGAGATTGAGAAAATAGAAAGACTGAGTGATTTCGTGATTGCTGCGACAAAAGAAACCAGCGAAATAAGACCACTCGTGCTTCCCAATAAGGATTTCAATGAATCCCTATACTATGTCAAGGGCAGCTGGCAGAGCAGCTATCGCTCCCCGTATTCCGATCCCCGGCCGCTGTCGGAGCGCACATTACCGCACCACGGGTATATTACCTATCCCTACCTGGTGCTCAGCGATTTTCTGGAGCCGCATATTCTCAGGCTGCCTTATCCGGTCAACGGCCAGAAGTATTTCAATGGCTACCTGGAGGAAAAGAACTACAGCTTTGCACTGCCAATAAAAAAGGAATTTTTCAAGTATTTCACTGTTCAGGACCTTCAACTCCGGCATCCTGACGGAAAAAAATGGTTTGAGCTCATTCCCCGTCATAACAACGCGGTAGAAGCAGTGCTCCGTGTTCCGATACGGAATGACCATTATGTGCAGTTCAGCCGGGTGTACCACGACTCTCATGCTCCGGCAGGACAATACGATGCCGAAACCAATACAGGCACAATCGTCGACAGTCATATTGCGCTATCGGTATTTCCGTTCTTTAAGACCGGGCGCGATACCGGGGCGCATTACAGGGTCATGCTGCTGGATGCTGACCAGCCAGCGGATAAGACCGTAACAGAATTCAGACTTTCGTTTTATAAAGAGCAGGATGCAGTTAATGAGCTCGCACCTACTCATGTGAACAGCAGGAGCAATAAGAAAGACGATGGAGTAACAACGCAGTTCTATACATTAGGCAAAGAGTTTGATCTTATCAGTGTGAGCCAGGGAAAATCCGTCAGCGGTATGCTGGTACCCTTGTTCAGAGCCATTCCCCAGGGTGCATCGCAGTTCAGCTTTGCTATTGATTTCGGTACGACCAACACCCATATCGAGTATCGCGTGGACAAGGGCAGCCCCCGCCCGTTCGAAATCACCGCCTCGGAAATACAGATCGGTTCTACCATCATGGATGATGAGGCGACTTCGAAACTGTTATCTAACTGGAAGAACAGCAAGCATGTGCACTTGCTAAAGGACCTGATCCCCGTTGATTTCCTGCCTGAACTGCTCGGGAAGGATAAGGAATTCGGATTCCCCGTGAGGACGATCATTGCAGAGAAGAAAGGAATAGATATCAGCCAGCCCACCTATGCGCTCGCAGATTTCACAATACCATTCGCGTATGAGAAGAAGTCCTCGCCGGGTTATCTTAACACGGCGGCGCATCTCAAATGGTCGGATTTCAAGAATGATCCTGCGCGAAAACGCAGTGTCGAAGCGTTTATTGAAGAACTATTGCTGCTTATCCGGGCCAAGATACTGATGAACGGCGGCAGCCTTGAATTCACCAGGATCATCTGGTCCTATCCGTCCAGCATGTCAGAGTTCCGGCGCAATACACTGGAAACAGCCTGGCACCAGTTTGCCCGCAAATACCTCGGTCCTTCGGTCCAGCTGCATAAGATATCAGAGTCTGTTGCCCCGTTTTATTATTTCCGTACACGGGAGGGTGTTCTTGCCTACGACAAGCCGGTGGTAAACATTGATATCGGCGGTGGTACTTCCGATATCGTTATCTTCCAGAACAATGAACCTGTTACCCTGACATCATTCAGGTTTGCCGCCAACTCAATCTTTGGGGATGGCTATGGCAATTCCCCGGCGGTTAACGGTTTTGTACAGCGCTATTATCCTGCCGTCAAGCAGAAGCTGATCAACAACGAGCTTTATCACCTCGTTTCGGTTCTGGAGCAGATAAGCCAGGCGGATTCATCCGAGGAACTTATAGATTTCTTTTTCTCGCTGGAGAATAATAAGGTCATCAGGGAGGGCAATTATCCTATCTGTTTCAGTAAAGACCTGAAAGAGGATGAAGATTTCAAGCTTGTATTCCTGATGTTCTATGCTGCGATCATTTACCACCTGGCAAGGCTGATGAAAGTGAAGGGTATGCTGCCGCCCCGTTATATCCTGTTCAGCGGTATGGGTTCAAAGGTGGTCAATATCGCCGATTCAGGCATCGGGCTGAAAAATCTGACTGAGTATACAAACCTGATCTTCCGGGATGTCTTCCATACCGACTCTGTCTTCATAGAACTGAAACAATATGAAGAGCCAAAGGAGATCACATGTAAAGGCGGACTTATGTGCGATCAGTTTACCGAAACCGATAACATTAAGACCGTCCTGTCCGGCACCAGGGAGGCTCAGCTTATTTCCGAAATGCCGCTGCGGTATCATCAGCTGCAGAACCGTGAGCTGTTGCAATCCGTCACGAGCGAAGTAGGGGAGTTCATTGACAAGTTTTTTGCCTGGAATGATCAGTATTATTATCCTAAGAAATTCGGTGTTAACCCAAGTGGGCTCGGAGCGCAGAAACTGATGCTTAAGGAAGATATGATGCAGTTCCTTATGGCGGGTGTCAAGGAAAAACTGGAAGAGGAAAAGGACAATCTTGACCTGGTGGTCGAAGAGACCTTGTTCTTCTATCCGCTGCGCGGACTGCTGCACCGCATGGTCAAACATATTACCAATATGCACCGTGTTTCAGAAAGGGAGATCATATGAGCAGGGCTATCAAAGCGGTGCTTGCCGTTTGCCTGCTACCAGCGGCGCTTATGCTGCAGGGTTGTGCCGGCTGCGGTTCGGGTTCCGGGGGGACAGCTCCTTATTACGCAGCCGCTGAGGTGCCGGAGCATGCAGCGGATCTGCCGGGATCGAGAGCAAAGCAACTTCCTGGCAAACGAACAGTTATCAAGATGATCCCGAGCAAAGGGATTTACAAGATACCGGTAAGCATTAACGGACAGGAACTGGAGTTCTTTTTCGATACAGGAGCAGGCATGATCTCCATGTCTGAGGTAGAGGCTGCGTTTCTGCTCAAACAGGGAAAAATCTCCGAAGAGGACTTCATCGGCGAGGCGAATTTCATTAATGCAAACGGTGAGCGAAGCGCCACCCCGGTGGTCCGGCTGCGGGATGTGACTATTGGGGATATCACCATCCACGATGTGGAAGCATCCGTTGTTGCAAATACCGCTGCCCCCCTTCTTTTAGGGCAATCTTTCCTTGCCAGATTTGGCAGAATTTCTATAGATTACGAGGCAAACGAGATCAGTTTTGAATAGCAGTAGTTCCTTGTTACCCACCACCATGTTGACACCGGCGCTGAGAGAGCATTTGCAAACAATTCTACAGGACGAGATCGATGAGCAGATCTTCATTAAAAGGATCAATGAAGTTCGCGGCGGAGATATAAGTCATTCCGCGGCCATCATTACCAATAAGGGTAAATTTTTTGTCAAGCTGCAGGATGCTGCACGCCTCGATATGTTTCGTAAAGAGTACCATGGCCTGCAGCAACTGGCAGTACCCGGCGCGTTAAAAATACCTGCTGTTTATACGTACGGTGTGCATGACAGAACCGCCTTCCTGCTTATGGAGCATATGGAGCCATTGACGGAGGAAGAGCCTGTATGGGAACGTCTCGCGCGGGGACTTGCCGGCATACACCGGTTTACGGAATCTCATTACGGGTTGAAAGAGCAGAACTATATCGGTTCGCTGCCTCAGTCTAACCGGCAGGATACCGACTGGCATCGTTTCTTCAGCGAGCAGCGAATATTGCCCCTGGTACGTAAGGCAATGGAGGCTTCCCTGTGTACGACGGAGGATATGGTTATGGCTGAGCTCTTATGCTATAAGCTGCCCCGGTTGCTCCCGGTGGAGGCTCCCTCGTTGCTGCATGGTGATTTCTGGAGCGGCAATTTCATGTTTACCCATTCGGGAATGGCCGCTGTATTTGACCCGGCAGTATATTACGGGCACCGCGAAGCGGACATTGCTATGAGCCTTCTGTTCGGAGGTTTCGACGAGCGGTTCTACCAGGCCTATCATGAAGTTTTTCCGTTAGAACATAGCTGGAGGGAGCGCATGGACGTTTATCAGCTATATCCGTTGCTGGTGCATCTGCTGCTGTTTGGCAAAGGTTACTATAGCAATGTCAGTACTATTTTGCGAAAGTATTCCTAGAAATAGCGCATCCTGATCTTATGGTTCACCGGTCTGTTACCTATACGGATCCGGGCTGCGTTGAAGCCGGGCGGTCCGAACCTGACTTTTGCATCATTGGAGAAACCAAAACCTTCCTTAGGTATGCCCACTGCATTTTTGTCCATCTTCTGATTTCCATTCTCATCGTGCATTACCGCAATTCCATAGTCACCCTCGGGCAAACCATCCATGACGATGCTCACGCTGCCATTCCTGGCAGCTGTAGTATACGTGGCATAAGCGTCCTGTGCAGGGTCTTTCATGAACCTGTCCGCGCTGTTATAGACGCTGACGAGGACCTTTCCGCTGTTGCTGCGCAGGTTGCTGATTTCAAGCACCAGCCTGCCCTTGTTTTCCTGTGCCGTTATCAGGACCTGGATGCCGGGACCTGCCAGCAAGACCAATGTTATGATAATGCTTTTTATCATTCTGTTGCAGGGTTTATAGGTCGTCATATCCAGTTAAATCATGCCATCCGTGCAATTCTGTAACAAATTTGCTATCTTATTGTTGTGTCGTCAATTCCGTGTTATGAATCCAAAACCCTTCTTTCGTTTCACTGCAAGTGCGGTTGTGCTATTGCTGAGCTGCCTGTTTTCATCCGGTTCGCTTAATGCGCAGGACTCAACCGGTGGTTCCCGGCAAAGGACCTATTATGCCATTGCCAGTCTGCTGCCAAACGGCAAGGACGTGCGGTATGGATTTGTCTCCGCCAGTCCGGTCAAAGTAGGCAGATCGGAGACAGGCGGAGGAGCTGCCAATGAGCGCGCTTACCTCGAGCTGTTACGCGATGCAACGGGTATGCCTGTCCAATATAAAAGGACAGGCAGCTGCTGCGCTTACAAATCCGAAAATGGCTTTTTGGGTAACGCGCTGCTCAGTATGTATGAGATCGTCTTCCGCGATGCACAGGGAAAAGAACGCCGCAAAACTGTTTATATCAGCCACTATGACTATGAGCCGCCAAAGGTACTTGCCGGATTTACGGCACAATAGCGCGGATGGCGCAATGAAGTTGTAAGTCGTAAGTGGTAAGTCGTAAGCGGGAAGGCAAATGGCTCAATGGCGCAATGGCTCAATGGCGCAATGATGGAACGTGAAGGCGTGAAGGCGTGAGGTGTAAAGGTGTGGGGTTGCTGACCTTCGCAAATAAAGGAAAAGCTCATTTGAAGAACGGAAGCTGGTGATTGCTTATTCTTTTTCCAATTGCAAATTCGGCCCTCCAAGGGGTCTTTTCCGACAGATGAAAAGGGGTCTCTGACATTCTGGCGTTCGAATTCACCCCGAATCAGACCCGAATTAACCCCGAATGTTCCCCGAAGGTACCCCGAAGGTACTACGAAGGTACTACGGAGGTACTCCCCCGGAACTTACCAGGGTCTGCT
>Ga0196964_10000638_pt1 | contig 19923 bp, 18 predicted proteins | sample S1_10metaG_FD_148615 | JGI IMG/M metagenome (GOLD analysis project Ga0196964, IMG submission 148615) | Soil microbial communities from Anza Borrego desert, Southern California, United States - S1_10 | ecosystem: Environmental > Terrestrial > Soil > Desert | place: USA: California | collected... | reverse complement strand
ATACCGAACCCCTGTTGGAGGGTCGGCCAGCCGATCCTCAACGAGCACTGCATGCGCTGATGGCCTCCGCCCGCTACCGCAAGCACCGCACCGCTGCCGCCATCCGCGCCATGTTCAAGGAGCCGGCCTGATGGCTACCGCCCGCATGACCCTCGCCGACTGGGACTCTTCAGAGCACCTGAAGACGCCGGAGGCCATCGCGACGTACCTGCAAGCCGCGATGGCCGAAGGCGGCGACGATCCAGCCTTCGTCGCCCATGCCATCGGCATTGCGGCGCGCAGCTTCGGCCTGAGCCAGATCGCGCAGCAGACCGGCAACACCCGCGAAGGGCTTCACAAGGCACTGCAGGCAACCGGCAATCCGACCTTGGCGACCTTGATCAAGGTGCTTGGGGTGCTCGGCTTGCGCTTGGACGTGCGGCCACTGTGACCCGCGACGAATGGATCCTCCGCTTCATCGACGAGATGAAGCGCCTTCGCCCGCACACGCGGACGCAGTACGGCCCATCAAAGCTCCTGCACGCCCAGGCCGCACAGGCCTACGCCACCGGGGAGGCAGACCCGGAGAAAGCGGCGCGTGAGCTGCACGAGTGTTTGGGCACGCCACCTGCCAAGCGGGAGCCATGACCTGCTCCCTCTGCCGCACGTCCCGCGAGCCTGGCTGGCTCTGCGCGGATCACCCTGGTCAGCCGTGGGAGCACGATGGATGCGGCGCCGAGGGCGCGCCGTGCGCATGCAATCCTTCCGGCCTGGTGCGCTGGCGCGAGGTCTACGCCGACGCTGGCACAGGCGCGAGTGAGACGACCGAGGCGATCCGCCGCATGCTGGCCTCCGCGCCGCGGCGGCCGATGCGCAAGGCCCAGGGCTGATCACGCACCGTGGGACCCTTTCGGCTCTGGGCCGGGCTGGGCGTGATCGCCCTGGTCCACCCGGGCTAAGCCATGGCCGCCGCGAGACTTTCGATGCCATGGGCGGCCGCGGCCGCGCTGGCGACCCACCCGACCCGGCGTGCGGCAGCCCTGCTGACCAGCGCCGCAGCCAGCCGCGGCCGGAGCCAGTGCTGGTTGAGTGCCGCGCTGCGCCAGTAACGCGGCGACTTCGCCATGCTCCGAAGGAGCGACGCTTGGTGGCCCATCAGATCCCCATCGATGCTCTTGCTCTCGTAGGGGATGTGAGCGAACTGGGGCGCAGCCAGGGCGATGGCCTCGTCGTGGAAGTCGCGGCTCTCAAAGTGCCGGCGGGGGAGGCTCAGCAGGTGATCGGCCACGTCGGCATCGAGGTAAGGCATGTGGATGTCGAGCCCCTGCAAGTACCGCTGAGCGAAGGGAGCGATGCAACGCCGGGTCCGGTTCCAGAACTTGAATCGCGAGATGGGGTCGTCCTCGTGCGAGTGCACGTCGAGCTCCGCCTTCCAGCGCGCCAGACCCGCCTCGAAGCTCCAGCGCTTCGCGAATTCCGGGGCAAGCACCGCGGTGATCGCGCCGTCCGGGGCGCCGCTCACGCCCATGGCGCGGAACAGTTCCGGCCACTGCGATGCGTCGTACTTCGCCTGCCAGGCGGCCCGGCAGAAGAGCCCGTTGGACAGCACATCGCCAGCGATGCCGTCGAACACCGCCGAGTAGTTTCCGGCGCGGATCTGCCTCGCCGACGGCAGAAACCACGCGTGTTCCTGCGTCATGCTCTCGAAGATCCGATTCTTCTCGTGCTCGGACTGCAGCGGGGCGGATGCCTGGTCTGAGGTCGTGAGGGTCCAGCCCAGCGCTTCGGTCAACAAGGCGGCCACGCGGGCGTCTTCGTTCGACCTTGACGCGAAGTGGCGTTGCGAGATGACGAGCCCAGGTCGAAAGCCGCATCGGTGCATCTCGAAGGCGATGTGCCTGGAGTCGCGCCCGCCCGACAGCGGGAGGACCGTCGCGGCCTGGTCCGCAGGGAGGGAGCGGCTGACGGCGCTTCGGAAGCGGTCGACGTAGCTCTCCAGCGCTTCCCGCTTGCCGATGGCGCTGTCCACACGAGGACCGGGCTTGGTGCCCGTCACGTGGAGGCCATCGGCCAGGCTCCACCGCAGGACACCTCCAACCGGGAACGCCCGCACGCTTTCGAAGGGCGTGTCGTCACCGATGAAGTACCCGAGTCGGAGGAAGACAGCAACCGCGGCGTCGTCGAATTTCGGAGACGCGCCGGCCTGTACGAGTTCGACGATGGGAGTCGCCCACCGCGACGCCATCCCCGATCCTGGCGAAGTACCACGGCATGAAGCCGTAACGATCGACCTGAGCGGTGAGCTGCGATCCGTCCCAGTGCCATGAGCCCTGAAGGCAGCCGGCGGCCGGCTTGCTGGAGAACACTGGCGTGCCGCGTATCTGAACCCGGTCGCCGCGCCTCTCGATGTGAACGAACATCCCTGCCCCTTTGCGTGCCCCGCATCGTTACCGGTTGTGTCACGAGGCGCAAGCGAAAAACTACCGCGCTTTGCATCACCCTGGCTTGAGGTGCCCGCAGGCCTTGAGGAAGTAGTCCACGTCCTCCGACTGCCCCCAGGGTAGCGGCAGCCCGAACGGTGAGTGCCCGTTGGTGCCGAACAGCAGCGGATCGAGTGCCGCCTTGCCTCGACTGAAGAGCGCCACATCGATGGTGCGGTCCGTGGGCAGCGCGCGGCTGATCCGGTGCAGGCCGAACATGCTGGTGCCGAGCAGCAGCTCGCCGTCCGCGACAGCCACCGCGGCGGCGTAGTCCAGCGACTTGAAGTAGGGCCCCTTGCCAACGGCCAGCGCCGTGCCGGTGTTGCGCGCCACGCTCGCGGCCCGGCCGTCAGGCAGCAGCACGCTGGGGTAGCCGAACTGCGCCGTCGACCAAGTGGTCGCGAACACGGTGCCGGCGGGGAAGAACTGCCCTGCGCTGACAGCAATCTTCACAAACCGGCTGTTCGAGTCGGTCGGGATCTCGCCGATCACCTGCAGCTCGCCGGTCACCAGGTGCACGCGCCGGACCTGCTTCTGCGCGAGCGAGCTGAAGTACAGCCAATCACCCAGCAGCGCGATGCCCTCAGGGGCCACGCACGGCGCAGCTCGGCGCTGGTCCATCGTGCCGGCCATGAGGACTTTTCTGTTCACGTCCACCGTTGCCAGCGGCTGACCCTGAAGGATCACACGCTTGAATGCGCCCGTTTGCTTGTCGTAGGCCGCGAGGCGGTGCTCCAGCCGTTCGCTGACGATTAACTCGTCACGCCAGATCCGCACGCCGAACGGGTCTTTCGCTGAAATGAATTCGGTGACCTTAGCTGGCGCGGTGTGGCTGCCACCATCGAACTCGATGCGCAGCACCCGATCGTTTTGGGTGTCAGCGATGAACCCAATAGGGTTGCCAATGTGGCGCTGCCGGCCTTCTGCGTCTGGCGCGGCGGTGAGGTCTGTGCCAAGGCTATCGGGGTCAAAGACGAAATCCCAGGCCTCATGCAGACCGCGCCGATCAAGCGGAATTGCCGACCAGTCGCCGACCAAGTCAAGGCCTTGGTCCTTCTCCTGCCAGCTCGCAGGCGTCGGTTTGTGGCGATACCCTACCAGCGTGCGGATGGCGCCGTCTGCGTTGACCCGCATCAGGCGCCACGAATCCAGTACGTAATTGGCGCCGATGCGCGGGCTACCGTTCACCGGCTGCAACGTGGCTCGGCCTGGCTCGATGTGGGTGGGCATGCACAGCGTTCCGACCCCGGGCGGCCCGTCAAGCAGTGGCAACGGCGGCAGCCGCTTCACGAGGTCGCTGTAGAAGTAGGCCATCCGGTTGAACGTGCTGCGGACGCCGCCGACCCCAACGTTGATTCGGCGCATACCGGTGTCAGGCACGATCGTCGACATGAAGAGTTGCGACGGGCTCAGCACCTCACCGGCCGGCGGGCACTCGCGCGGCACGCGGCGCTGCGGTAGCGGCGCAGCATCAGCCGGCACCCAAGCCCAGCGGTGCACGGCGCCGTGGTGCACCCAGTCATAGGATCCGGTGCAGACCGGCACGACGTCATCGACACGTGTGGCGCCTACGTGAACGAACCAACTTGGCGACCTGACACCAAACGGCGACTGAATCTGCACGCGCCGCCAGCCAGGGTGCATTGCGGCCTCGCTCACCGCAAACGTCGCGCTCGTCCCACCAGTCACCTCCACTTCAGCGCGTGGCTCACCGTCCACCAGTAGCCTGTAGACCCCACTCTGCAGCGGCAGCAAGGCGCCGCCGGAAGCCAAGTTGAATTGCCTGAACTTCAGCAGCACTGACCCGATGATGAATTGCTTGCGCAGATAGCGTTCATACCGCGATGAGTAGTGCTGTGATTCAAACAGGAGCACATCGTGCAGCGGCACTGGTTCCGTCGTCACATGGAACGTTCCGGCTATTGATGGTGCTGGCGGTGGCTCAGGAGCAGGGGCGAGAGGCGGCGCGGGAGCGGGCGCGGGCGCATTTGCCGCACGGATGCGCTCCTCGGCTGCGGCGATCGTGGCCTGCGCGGCGTCGATCTCGACCGCCTCGGCAGCCTCGGCCGCGATGGCAGCGCGCTCAGCATCGGCCGCCGCCTCGGCAGCGCGCAAAGCTGCAGCGGCTGCGGCCACGCGGGCTTCGTGCGCGGCCGCGGTGGCGGCTTGCGCCGCATCCTGCCTGACCCGCGCGGCGCTGATGTCAGCCAGGGCGGCCGTGATGGCGTCGTTCGACATGAGGGATTCCTTCGATGGGTCAAGTTCCGCAAAAGAGCAACCAAGTGGTTGCATGTATCGTAAACAATATTTACAATACAGCCCGCTGATTGAACCTTGAGACGTGGTGTGAAGGGCCGGCGGGCCTGGGGTTGGCGTAGCACCCGATCAGCCGATGAAGGCCAGCGTGTCGACAGCGCTGGCCTTCATTGTTTCTGCCGCCTACAATGGCAGCGCCCGAATGCGCTTGCGACTACATCGGATTTGCTGTCGCTGGCACTCCTTGTCGGGCACCTTCACGCATGCGCCAACGTGGTTCGACACCACGCGGCCAACACCGCAGCGAATCCTCGGCCGAGGTGACGCATACGGGGCCGGCAGGGGCTTGGCGCAGTCGTGAGGGTGGCTACCGACGTTCGGAGAAGTCGGGAGACGTGCGCAAGCGGTCCTCCCGCACCCTCTTCAACTACGGCGCCAAACCCACCACAGCGCCCCCAGCACCACCACCCCATAGGGTGGCGTACCTGCGGCCACCATCAGCAGGCCGGCGGTGACCATGATGGCGGGCCAGTTCATCGGGCAGCCTCAAGCTCGCGCTTCACCTCGGCGCGGATTTCCTTCGGCGCCGTGCGCGCGATGCGCTCGTCCTTGCTCGACCGCATGTCCTTCAACCGGCGGCCGATCTGCTGCGGCGTTATGACGATCTTCGAAGACGGGTTCGCGGCGTTCCAGTCGCGCAACTCCTGCTGCGCGTCCTTCACCTTGTCCCAGTCCTTCTCGAACATGCCGGTCGCCAACTTCGCGGCGATCTCCGACTCGCGCAGCTTGTTCAGCGCGATCATCTTCTGCACTTCCATCGTCGCCTGCTGCACCTTGGCCACGTCGTTGGGCTGGAAGCCGATGGCCTTCATGACGGCATCGGTGGCGTCGGTGTCGATGACCTTGCGCCCCTTGTCGTCGCGGTACATGCCCATGCTGGCCATGTCGTAGCCCTTCAGCAGGTTCGCTGCGGCCACCGGCGCCACGGCCTGCGCGGCGCGCATCACCTCGCCCTGCACCAGCGCATCGCCGCCCTTCAGCGCTTGTTCGGCCAAGCGGCCCACCGGGCCCAGCAGCTCGGCCACGTCGCGGCCGTGGTCGTCCTTCTTCGTCAGCAGGCCGGTGCCCGGGATCAGGTTGCCCATGCCCAGGCGGCCGGAGACATCGATGGGCACGCCAGGCAGGCCGGACAGACCCTTCATGACGAACATCGCCCCGCCCTCGCCCAGGATGCCGGCCAGGAACTCGCGCTTCGCCTGCTTGCTGCTGAAGTTGTAGCCCAGGCGCTGCAGCGCGCCGTCGATCACGTCGTCGAGGTCATCGGCGCCCGGCAGGCCCTGCATGCCTGACATCAGGAACAGCATCGCCAAGCCCACCAGCGCCGCGCGCTTGCCCTCTGGGCCGCTCTTGGCCATGCGGGTCAGCAGTTCGACGTAGCTGATGCTGAAGGTCTTGAAGGTGAAGAGCGTGGAGCCGATCGCGCCCCGCGCCCACTTCGGCTTGTTCGCCTTGGTGTAGCTGAACTGGGTTTCCGTCACCACGCCGGCCGCGAAGCCAGCCGGATCGGCGATGCCTTGGTCAACCGCGGTGCGGTAGCCAGCGATGAACGCTGCACGCCGGTTGAACTGCTCAGCGATGGCGAAGGGCCGGCCCCAGGCAAGCATCAGCTTGCTGCCGAAGTTCGAAGCCTTCGCCGACAAGTCGCCCGCCTTGGTGCCGTCGCCGGCCTTCAGGGAGCCGCGGCCGCCAGCCTGCGCCAGCAGGTGGTGGACTTCCTGTGGGCTGACGATGCCCTCTTCCTCGGCCTTCTTGATGGCCGCGTCCAGCGCCTTGTCGCCGGTGGTGCGGTTGCCCGTCTCCCACTTCACGGCGTCCTGCAGCGCACGGCGCATCTGGCTGGCGGCCTTCTTCACCCCGCCGTACTGCGTGAGATAGGGGAAGGTGACGGAGAACGACTGCGTGAGGTTGACGATGCCCGCGGCCAGTGAACCACCCAGGAACTGCGCGAACAGCAGCCCGCGGATCTTGTGCGCCTCTTCCTGTGGGTTGGTGATGTACTGGTGCAACTGCACCGCGGCATCCAGCAACTCGCCCTGTCCCTTGTCCTCTGCGATCTTGCTCACCGCCTTGCTCAGTTCGCCGAAGTGCAGGTTCTTCGACGACTGCCTGGCGTTGGAGTAAACGAAGCCGGCGAGCACACGCCCGGCGTCCTCGTTGAACCCCTGGATGCCCTTGCGCTCGATCAGCCGCTTCAGCGCCGAGCGGTTGGACTTTGCGATCTTGATGTACGTCTGGAACGCCTGCGATGCCGCATCGTCGCCCTCGCTTTCCAGGCCCAGCATGTCGCCGAAGAGTTCCAGCGTCTCGGGGCTCACGCCAGCGAAGAGCTTGTAAGCCTCCTGGCTCAGCGTGCCCTGCGCGAAGTTCGCGTCCGGGTGCGATTCCTTCAGCCGGCGCGCCATGCGGTTGGCGTCGGCCTGGCTCTCGAACAGGCCGAAGTAGACCCGCTCGCCATCCTTGCCGATCACGTCCAGGGTGTACTGGCCGAAGCGGCTCAGCGGCGCGTACCCGCGCGCCATCAGGTCGGCTGCGCGCTCGGCCTTCTCCTGGATCCGGCCGGCTGTGTCGTTTAGCAGTTCGGCGCGCTTGGGGTCGGCTTCCGCCGCGCGCTGCAGATGGTCGACCAGCACTTGCGCGGCCTCGTTCACGTCCTTGGCGGCCAATGCTGCATCACGTGCGGCGACCACATCAATCCCACCGTACCGGATCATGTCGGACACGGCCAAATCGGTCAGTGAACGATCGACGGCCGCGCGCATCTCGCGGTACAGGCCGATCTGCTTGTCGGTGAGCTTCCAGCGGTCGCGCAACTCGTCATCCGTCCACACCACGCCCGCGCGCTCCACCTGCTCGGTGCGCACCGCGTTGCCGTCGTCGTCGCGGGTCCAGTTCAGCGTACCTTCGAAGATCGGGCCAGCGATGGCGCGGGTGTCCTCGGCAGACAGCGGGCTCTTGGCGATGTCGCGCAGGCCTTCCAGCTTGGGCAGCAGCGTCGGCGCCAGGTCGGCGGCTTCGGTGGCGTAGTAGCTGACGTCGTTCAGGAAGTGCTGCGCGCCGTCGTACACCGGCTTGAACAGCGCATTGCGCTGGGCCAGGTTGTGCATTGTGCCGACGGTCTTGTGCCAGAAGCCCAGCTTGCCGTGCGAGGTGATGAAGTCGCTGACCTTGTAGCCGGCGGGCAAGGCCTGCTCACGGATGGCGATGGCGATCGGCGTGCGGCTCAGCATCGCATCGCCCGCATCCTGCTCGCCGCGGCTCATGCTTGCATCCGCCGCCGGGTTCACCCGCACATCCCCCTGCATCCCCGCGCGTGCCGTGCCCGCCACGAAGTCCGCGATCATGTCGTCGGACCACTTGATGTTGAAGCCGAGACCTTCGCCGGCCTTCGTCAGCCATGCGCGAATCAGCGCCACCAACTTTGACCAGCCGCGCAGGTCGCGCGCCTTGCCTTCGCCGGCCATGTCCGCCAGGGCCTCTTCGATGGCTTCGTCCTGGCTGATGCCGTGGCGATCCATCTGCACCTTGGTGGCCTTGCGCAAGCTGGCGTTGGTGGTGTGCATCCAGCGCAGCAGCTTCTTTGCTTCGGGGCCGATGGTCTTGGCCAGTCCCCGGTGGAAGGACTCGTGCAGCGCCACGAATGTCGCTTCCGCTTCGCTGTGCAGGTTGTCCGCCACCAGCCAGATGGTGTCCGCGCCCTTGAAGTAGGCCCCGCGGATCTTGCCGTCAGGGGCCTTGTCCAGCACGCGCTGTCGTTCGGTCGCAGGCATGTCGTTGACCGACTGCACCGCCCTGATGGGCACCGCGCCGAAGCCGTCCGCGATCACCTTCAGACGCGACAGCGTGAGCGTGCGGCCGAGCAGCTTGTTCAGCGTTTCCTCGGGCAGGGCCATGATGGCCTCCGCCTCGGCGCGGCTCAGCCCTTGCGGCGAGCCTCGAACGCTTCGCGCTGCGCTGGCGTCGCCTTCTTCACGCGGTCCTCGACTTGCTTGCGCATCGCCGTCCGCTCCGCTTCGGTTCTTGGCTTCCGCGTAGGCTTTCCAGTTGAGGGTGCCGTCATATGCGTCTCCTTCGCCGACATTCTGCACCGGCACGCCCATGCGCTCCCAGAAGCCGCGCGCGGCCGGCACCACGTTGCTGATGTTCAGGTCGGCGTCCGGATACGCCGAAAGCAGCGCTTCGATCACGGCGCGGCCTCTGCCCTTGATGCGATTGGTGATCTCGATATCCAGCAGCGAGATCGGCTTGCCGTCCTTCACCAGCAGTTCGACGAAGCCGAGCACATCGAAGCCAGACGGCGACATGACGGCATAGTTCAGCACCTGCTCGCCAGGTCCCGGGATCACCTCAAAGCGCTCGGTCTGCTGCGGGAAGTCGATGCTGACCGCGGCGGTATGGAACGTGGGGTTGCCGTTCTCGTCGGACTGCACGTGCACCGCAGGGCGGCCGTCGGCGGCGAGGCGGCTTAGCTTCGGGCCGGGCTCAGTCGGCGGCTTCTTGCGGTTCAGCGAAGCCAGGTGCTCACGGATCGGCACGGCCTCGTACTTCTCGGTATTCAGCGCCTCGACCTTGCGCGGGTCGAACGTCTCCAGTACCACGTCGCCGGTGGCCTTTTCGCGGATCACCCAGCTTGTGGTTTTCTCCTGCGGCTCGGCCTTGGCCTCCGTCGCCGGCTTCGCGGCCGGCCCCAGCTCAACTTCTGTGTCCAGCGCGGAGGCGGCTTCCTTCGTCGGTGGCTTCCAGCCGCCGATCAACCCCTGCACCTCGGCGATGCGCTCGGTCACAGCCTGGCGCGCCGCCTCAGCAACGCTGAGGCCACCCTCGCGGAGGGTCTTCGATCGCCCAAGGATGGCCGCCCTGTCCTCCAGAGTCAGCGCATTTCCAGCCTTGCGCATGCAATTGGACAAGCTCATGCGTGCAATACCCCAGATGAGACCAGCGCCGCAATCAACATGATGAAGTCTTCTTCCTCGTCTTGAAGCAGTTCTCTCAACCTGCGTTCGTCTTGGTCATAGGTGACTCGGCGCGGCCACCCGTTGCCGCCGCCAGCAGGTGCGGCAGCCGTCACCACATCACCGCCTGATGCCGTCGTGTAGCCAGCCGCCGCAACGACCGCTTGGCCGCTCAGGCCAATCCCTATACCGAGCGTCAGCGTGCCGGCCGCTGATGCCGCCTCTACGCCGCCAAGCGCCACTCCGAGCTGGGCGGCCAACATGCCGGCGCTCGCTGTGGCCGCCTCGCCAACCGTCGCCACCGACACTACAAGAGCGAGTGAGCCCGCTGCGGCGGTTGCGGCCGCACCACTCAATGCGACGGTGACATCACTCTCGCTCGACACCGTAACGGTGCCCGCGGCCGCTGTCGCTTCAGCACCGGAAGCGGCAACGGTAGTCGTTGGCGCAACGGCCCCGGCCGCTGTTGTGCTGGCGGCTCCTGAAAGGCTTACACCGTGCTCCGGTCCTAACGTTCCCGCCGATGCGGTAGCCGACGAACCAGTCAGTGCGACAGAAACGTCCCCGCCGCCGATGTCGTCGCCGATGAAATTGACATAGTGAATGTTGCTTGTATCAGAGTCGGCGCTGCCGCCACCCGAGCGCAGGCCACCGAAGCCCGCGGCGGAAATCGCACTATCCGTGACGCTTATAGTTGGAGTGCCTGAGCCTTCTTTATAAAGCTCGATGGCAGCGCCGACCATTTGCAATTTGCACTCATACGCCGTCTCATCGGTGAGCGTTTGAGTGACGTTTGAGCCTAATTGGGTAGTGACACCAGCAACCAGCTTCACAAGCTGCCAAGCGTCTGTAGCCGAGCCGTTATACCGGCCGTAGTACATCGTATTGGCGGCCGTGTCGATCCGCCCTGCCGGTCCGGTGGAGCCATTTCCACCGTCGGCATTCTTCATAAACAGGTCAGTTGTGACGCTGTAGTCTGCTGTAGCCGGCGCTACATTGTAATAGAAGCAGGAAATATTGTTGTTGGCAGTAGTCCGCCGGCATCGATTGGCATTTGAAAGAACCAGCGAGCCGGTAGAATACGAGGTATGGCTTATCCAGTTTGCATCATGAGCATTCAGGCCGGTGCCTGAAGCCCCAACGAAAGAAACTGATGCAAATGGCATTCAATTACTCAAACGTCAGTGATATCGAATCGGTTTTCGTCGAACACCGGATCTGCTGATTGCCCGATGCCGCGGATCACCTCGCGGAAACCGTCTTTCTCGTCGACGATGGCGTCGGCGTTCAGGCCGCGGCTGGTCAGCGCCGCCTTCATCAGCCCCTTGGTCGCCGCGTTGATCGCGGACACCTTGCCGTCAAGCGGGAAGTCCGGCAGCGCGTCAACGCCGGCATGGGCGCGCACCGCGGCGTGGTCCTTCGCGGCAACAAGCACCAGCGCCCACGAGTGCACCGGATGCCCGTGCTGCGTGTGCCCCTCGGGATGGGTAGGGATGCTGCCGACCCAGTTGACGCCCAGGTCAGCGACCGCGGGGCGGTACGGATCAAACTCGTCACCGGTACCGATGATGTCGCAGAGGTAATAGCGCTTTGCCACGATCAAGCAATCCTCAGAAGGCCAGTCGTCGCGTCATTCGTCGGCATCGTCAATGTGAACGTGCCGGCGGTGACGGTCTGCGAGCCGAAGGTATAGACGCCGATCGCCTTATCGCTCTGAGTCGAGTTGTAGATCAGTACCGCATCGAAAGCGGTGGATAGCGTCACGTTGGTATAGACCAGTGATGCGCTCGGAGTCCAATACGCTGTCGTGCCGGAATTTGCCGGCGCGTTGGCATTGGTCACGGTCACGCCGCCCGCGGTGTAGTTCGTGCCGGTGACTTCGCCGGTCGTGCTGTAGGCGGTTGTCCCGGCCCCCAGCGAAGCGCTGGCAAGGAACAGCGCAGCCTTGAGCGTATCCTTGGTCGTGGCACCACGCACGACCGTCGTGCCGATGGCGTGGATACCATTCATCAGCTCCGTCTTGAAGCTGGTGCAAATCGATTGGCTGTTCGCCATGTCACTTCTCCTTTACGCGAATGCGCCTTGTTCGCCGAAAATTGCCGGCAGTCGCTTCATGTGGACATGGAGGTCGTTGCCGACCCACTCGCCCGTTTCCTTGAGGTACTTGTCAACGCGCGTGACAGTCTTGTCGTCGTCGTCGCACGTGACGGTGGGCCGCATCTCGACCTGATCGGCCGGGAGGAAGCCCTTGGTGGTGAAGATTGTGTCCAATGCGATTCCTCTGCTGGAACGAAGAAGCCGCCCGAAGGCGGCTTGGTTGGCGATGTGGCCGCGAGGCCTACTTGTGGAACGTGACGCTGTAGCGCTTGGCCATGCCGTTGACCGCCCGTTCGACATCGACTGTCATGCGGGTTGGCACATCCGCTTTGGCGAGCACTGGCGACGGGATGTCGAACTTCGGTACGGTGACGTTGACAATTGGAGCCTCTCCGCCACCCAGCTTCACGCCTGAAAGCCCCTTCACCAATGCCTCGGCAATGGCCTTAGCCAACTCAGGGCCAAGTTTTTCGGCCATGTCAGCGATGGCTTCCTCGGTGCCAAGAATGGCGGTCTTGATGGCCGCTAGGTCAAGGTCGCGATCCAGCTTCTGCAGCTTTTCAACCAGTGCCGGCAGTTCGTTGAGATTGATGCTCATGTTCCCAGGCACTCCAAGATCGATTTCAGGATGGCCGCGCGCTTCCGCAGCGCGACCAATTCGGGGTTTCGGATGCTGGCGCGATCAACGCGAGCCCGAAGAGAAGAGTCGGCGGGGCTTCCCCCCTGGTCCAGTGCACGACCAGGAGCCCCGCCGGTGTCTTTGCTCGCTACTTCATCGGCGCTCCGGGTGGTGGTGATTCGCTTCGGTGCCGACGCGCCGTCGACGCCAGCAAACACGGCATCGGTGGCGTCCGCGGCGTTCCCGGTTGCGCCGGCACGAGTTGCGATGCTCTTGGCTTCGTCGAGGGACACTGCGCCAGATCGCACGGCGGCATCAAGTTCCTGTCGTGCACCCTTGAGCATGGCGCGCTGCATACCGGCACGCTCGTCTGCCTCGTCAGCCGCCTGTGCCGCACCCTCGGCAGCGTCGAGCGCCACAATCAGGCGCTGCTGGCGCGCAACCTCTTCTGCCCGATCTCTCGGGTTGATGAGGCCATCGGCGGATGCAAGCCGGTTCTCGGCGTCAGCACGCCGAGCGCGCAACTTGTCGATGCGCGTTCCAACGCCTGCGTCAAGGCTCCTGACCGTCTCTGCGATGGCATCGGGCGCAGCGGCCACCGGCGCGCTTGGTGCGCCCGACGACACTTCGACATGCGCCGGGCTTTGCCCCGGGGCCGCTGCATTGCTCTGTTGGGCAACGATCGCATCCCAGGTCTTGGACCCGGCGGCAACCGTGCGCGTGCTGCCTTGGCCGTCCTGCGCGCGCACCATGCGTCCGTTGGCTTCGGTGACGGTCCAGGTGCGCCCGGCCTGCTCGAAGGTCGCGCCGACGGTCAGTGCGCCGGCAGGTCGTTCTGCGTCTGCTCGTGGAACTCCAGCAGGTTGAACGCTGCTTCCGCCTTGTCCCGCAGCCACTGCGGTGCTGATTCGAACGTCGCTGGGTCGTTGCTCAGGTACGCCGACAGCTCTGTCGCCTCGTCCGGGGTCAGCAGTTGCAGTTCCACCATCTCGTTGAGCGTCGTTTCCACGGGCCTCCGGTGCGATGACGGTGTAAGCGAACTTGCCGGGCTGCCGGTTGGGGATGCGCACGACTTCGGCGCCCGGGATCTTCGCGGCCTGCTGCTCGGCGCCCAGCTTCGACATGGGGCGCATGTCCGGCAGGCGTTCGACGATGCGGGGCTCGGGGGGTGACGTCTTCGCTTCTTCGGCCGCAGGGGCTGGCGCCGGACTTGACGTCACCCCCTGGGGGATGCTTGCTTCGCGCGCCTTGCGCAGCGCCGCCGCCAGCGGGCTTTCGCCTTCCAGTGTGGCCGCGCGCTGCACCGCTGCCTGCTGCACGTTCTGCTCGGTCGCGTCCGCCGGCATGCGCTCCAGGTCCGCGGCCTTCTGCGCTTCGGCTCGCGCGCGGTCGGCGTCCAATGCGATGTTGCCGAGCGTGCGTTCCATCGTGCGGCCGCCAGGCAGTACCGGCAGGGCATCGTCGCCGGTGGGCGGCGCCTCGATGGCGGCCGGCGCGGCCGCAGCGCGCACTACGAGGCCATCGGCCACGCGGACAAGCTCATGCCCTGACCCGGCTTCCTGCAGCGCGCGCATCGCCGCCGGCATGGTCTGGAACGGGCTGCCGTCGCCGTTCAGGATGTCGCCCGGCTGCGTCTCGCCGGCGGGTTCGGGCGGGCGGTCGGCTTCGCGCTGCTCGCGCGCCGTCTTGCCGTCGCCGAACAGGCCTTCGGCCGCCGCCACCAGCGTGGTGTCCAGGTCTGGCGCACTCAGGATGTCCGGCACCGGCTCCGCGGCCTCGCGCACCTTCTCGGCGCCATCCTGCTTCGACAACGCGCCCACGCCGGCACCGGTGATGCCGCCCAGCGCCGCGCCCATGGTCGCCGCCGAGGCCACCCCCTTCATCGGGTCGATGCTGGGGTCGTAGGGCATCACGGCGCGCTGCGCTTCGTACTGCGTGACGCCTTCTTCCACCGCCTCCTGCGCGGCTTCGCTGGCGCCGGTCTTCAGCGCGCGCGCCGCGGCGCCGCCGGCATAGCCCTTCGCCCCAGCAAACACACGCTCCGCGCCGAAAGCGCCGCCCAGGCCGCCAACGGCGGCCGGGATGATGGACGCCTGCCGGGCGGCCTCCTGCGCCTGCTCCTCGGTCGCGCCGGCCTTGATGGCTTGCTCGTAGGCTTGGCCAGCCGCATCACCACCCGACAGCGCCGCGCCGGCCAGCACACCGCCGCCAAGTGCTGCGCGCGCGCCGCCGCCCGCCAGGCGGACGCCCTTGATGGCTGCGCCTGGCACGACGAAGGAACCGAACGCCTGCGCGCCGGCAAGCCCGGGGTTGCGCACGACGTAGCCCAGCGTGGCGCCGATCTCGCCGCCGATGCCGTCGGCCTCCTGCACCTCGCGCGCCAGCCGCGCCTTCTCGGCCTTCACCTCGTCCGACTGCTTCGCCTCGCCGTCCTTGATGATGTTCTCGTCGATGAACGAGGACACCCGGTTGCCCGGCGCGATGAAGTCGCCGACCGCCTTGACGCCGCCGGCCACCGCGTTGGCGCCTTCGATCACGGTGTCGTTCACCGCGGCGAAGGTGCTGCGCTTCACCGGCTTCCAGCCGAGCACGTTCTTCAGCTCATCGACGCTGTAGTCGGGGTACTTGGTTGCCTGAAAGGCGCCCAGGATCTCGTCATCCGAGTACCCGGGGTACTTGGATCGGAGGGTGTCGAAGTCCATCGGGTCAGAGAACGCCAGCCAGGAAGCGCGGCGCACCGTTGCCGAGACGGCTCTCGGCCTGTTGGCGCAGTTCAGCGGCGGCCGCGTTCACGGCCTGGGTGTAGAGCTGGATGGACTGCTGATCTCCGGACCGGGCGGCGGCCTGCAGTTGCGCCTTTGCCTGCTCGTACTGCTGCTTGAGCGGCACCAGGTCGGCATAGATCCCTTGGTCGATGGCGCCCAGGGCCGGCGGTTGCGCGGCGTCGGCCGGCGGCAGGTTGAGCATGCCATCCCGCTTCGGCGCGGCCTTCTCGGCAGCCTTGGCCTTCGCCTCGCGCGCAGCGTCCATGGCGGCCTTGATAGGGTCGGCTTCCTCCGCGGCTTTCTGGCCCGGCCGGCGCACGCTCTTCTCCGTCGTCTTGATCGTTCCGCCCTTGCCGTCGTCGGTGGTGCGCTCGGTGGTCACCGTGTCGAGTTCAGGATCGCGCGCGGCGCGCTGCTTCCCGCCCATGGCGATCAGCCGCTCATCGATGACGGCCAGCTTCTTCTTGCGCTCTTCGTCGCTGATGGCCTGGTCGTTGAGGATGCTGTCGGCCTCGGCCTTCAGCTTGTTGACCATCTTCAGGCCGGCGGTCTGCTCGCGCGCCTGCTCAGCGTGGGCGCTGCTGTTCGCGGCGCTGGCGTAGCTCGCTGCCGCCGATGCCGCGCTGGCCTTGATGCGAGCGGCCACCTCTGGGTCGGCCAGCTTGATCGCGGTCTGCGCCTTGAGGAAGTCGGGGTCGGCGGCTGTTTCCTTCGCCACCTTGCGCTGCGTGGCAGCGGCGGCCTCGGCGTCCTCTTGTGCCTTCTGCCGGCGGTACGGGTCAGCCACCTTGCTTGCAGCCACCTCGCCGGCTGCCTTGCGCTCGGAGTCGCGCAGCGCGGTCATGTCAAGCATGCCCTGGTACCCGCTGTCGTTGCCGGCCGCCACCGCGGCGGCGCGCTGCGCCTCTCCAGTCGCTGCCGTTGTGGACTTGATCCGATCCACCTCACGCTGCAGCATCACCGGCGCCCGCTCGTCGTCCAGCTTGGCGGCATTGCGCGCCACACGGTCAGAGGTCTGCACCTGCAGTTCAGCCATCAGTTTGGCGCGGTTGGCGGCGTCCTCCTCCGTCATGTACCGCTGCGCAAGTTGCGACACACCGGCGCCGAAGCCGGCGAACGCGCGACCGAGCATGCTCATTTGAACCTCACTGTGTCGACGCCAAGCCCAGCGTAATCGCTACGCTTCATCGCAATCTCGACGGCACGCCGCGCATCGGCGCCACCCTCAAGCGCGCCCCATGCGAAGTCCTGCCCGCCGCCGAATGCGTAGACACGCTCGCGCATCTGGCTGTAGAACAGGTCGCTCCCGAGTTGCCACACTCGCCGCTGCTCGTCGATCACGAGCGCGCATTGGTTGCCAAGCTCATCAGGCTTCAGAAACGCCAGCGGGTCCGGCCGTGTGCCGCCGCGCATCCAGGCCAGCACCGCCAGCGCAAATGTCCCGCTGCCAGCGAAAGCCACGAGGAACATCCGGCCGTCAGCGGCGCGCACCTTGAATACTTTGCGCACTCGCCGCCGAGCACCACCAGACCAAGAGCAACGGTCAGCGGCCAGCGTTTTGCCATCCCATGCGATCGTGGTCACCGGGCCACTCCAGCCGCCGGCATCGGCGCAGCAGTCGGCTGCGCACCCTGCCCCGCCTTCTCCAGGCCGCTCACGATCTCGTCGTCGGTCGCGCCCATCTTGCGGGCGATGAGCCACACGGCCATCGTGCAGGCGGTCTTGAAGTCGTCGCCCGATACCGGCTGCTTCGCCGCCTGCAGGATCTCAGCAGCCTCGCCGAGCAGTTCAACCGCAGCCCACGGCAGCGCATCGATGGGCAGCGGCTTGCGCTGGTCCATCATCAGCAGCATGCCGACGATGGACTCAGCCATCTTCTTCGGCACCGGCTCCTGGCTTTTCACCACGGCCAGGATCTCGTCCTTCATGGCTGGCGAGTACATCATCTTCAAGCCGGCTGCCACGATGCGTGCCACCGCATCCTGTTGCTCTGGCGGGACTGACTTGCTGATGTCCGGCCGCTTGAATGCCGGCGCCTTGCCGGCTTCACCCTTGAGCATCCCCGCCATGATCAGACCTTCCCCAGCATGCCGATCTGCCCGAGCGGGATGATCGTGTTGGCGTTGCGACGGCGCCGCTCCATCTCCCGGCGCTGCATGTCCAGCGACTCGGCCTCAGGACCGAACATGCCTTGCAGCATCTGTCCGCCAATGGCGTACAGCTCCTTGTTCTGCTTCACATGCGATCCGATCTTGTTCAGCCAGTCCAGTGCACCTGTCGTGCTCGATGCGTCGGTAGCCAGTGCTTGCCCGCCGGTGGCGAGCGGGTTGCCCGCCTGCCCATAGGCGACAGCCGGGCTCACACTGGATGCTGCCGGCGTCTGCAACCCTTGCAAGCTGCCAACAGCCTCGCGTGACCCAGCCATGCCGGTCATGCTGGTGTCGCTGCCGGCGCCAAGCGTCTGCGTGCCGAGCACGTCAGCGGTCTGCGCAGAGGCGTTGAGCGCGTTGTCGGCCAGCACCGTGTTTGATCCGGCGCTGTCCTTGGCGGCATTGAAGACGCTGCCGGCACTTTCGCTAGCCGCAGCCTCGGTGCCTGCCGACGCTGCTGTGCCGGAGGCGTTGCCGATCAAGCCAGCCCCGAGCCCCATCAGTCCGCCGACAAGCATCAGGTCTTTCTTTTTGGTGACAGCTCCGACCGTGGTGAGAACAGCGCCCGCCACGGCGAGGTAGCTGGCGAAAGTTGCGGTGCCGGCGGCGATGGCGCCGACAGCGCCTGCTGCGCCAGCCCATGCGGCTATAACCGGGATTACCATCGGCATTGCGCGTTACTCCTTGTAGAAAATGGTCATGCAGGTCTCATCGACCGCACGGCCTCGCCCACACATGCGAGCCAGCCGCTGCACGCTCTTGCGCATGCCAGGGTTGTGCACCCACGAAACGCGCTGCACCATGAAGTGATCGTCCATCCATGACAGCAGGCCGGACAGCAGATGCCGGCCTACGCCGTACCGCGTCGCGTACAGCGCGAACACGTGCGCTTCGCAGCGCTGGAAGTACGTCATCTCCGCCACGGCCGCCGCGATCACCCCGACCACATTGCCGCCGTCCACCGCGATGCGGTGATAGTCAGTCGCCGAGTTCATGAAGTGCTCGATCGTGCCGCGCAGCTTGGGCCGCGAGTAGATGACCGGGTAACGATGGGGCTGCAGCCCCTGTTCCGCAAACCGCGCGACGGCTTCGAAGTCGTCGTCGGTCATGCGGCGGATGTCCATCAGTCACCGCCGCCGGGCGGAAGCGTGGTGTCTTCGACGTTGCCGCCCGGGGCCGGCGTGGGGGCCGGCGCTGGCGCGGGCGACGAGGAGATACCGAACGACAGCAGGTCGTCGACGTTCATGGTGCCGCCGCTGAGCACCTTCCACTGGCGCGCGTAGGACTGGAACCCGTTGATGATGTTCTGAATGGCCGCGCTCTTGGCCGAGCCGTCCATGTCGTTGTTGCCCTGGATGCGGCCGATTTCCGTGAGCATCGTGCCCCAGGCGTTGGACACGTTCTGCTCGCGCGCGATGTCGTTCTTGTACTGCGCCTCGATGCCGGCCAGCGTGACGCGGTTGTCGGCGTCCATCTGTGCGAGCTGGATCTTGCCGTCCTTCTCGAACTGCGCCAGGCTGAACCGATTCGACCATTCGGTGTTGAACTGCTCGGCCTGCTGCGTGAGCTTGTCCTTCTCCAGCTTGAGCTGGTCATAGAACTGCCGGTCCGCCGCGCTGAACTTGTTCTTCTCCAGTTCCAGCGAGTCGCGATCCAGGCCCAGGCGTTTCGCAAACTGGTCAATTGCCGTGTCGAGCTTGCGGCCCTCCAGCCCGATGGTCTGGATGAACTGCCGGTCCTCCTGCGACATGCGACGGTCCGCGATGTCGTAATCCATGCCGGCGATGTTGAGCTGCGTGTTCGCCTGCAGGTCCGCGATGTCGCGCTGTGTGCCGGCCTGGAGATTGGCTTGGCGGGCGCGCTCACCAAGGTCTGCTGCGAACTGTGCGCCAGACGCCCGCCGATCAATGTCAGCGTTGTTCCATGAGTTCGTCTGCCCCGCATTGAAGCGATTGGTCTCGTTGCCTTGCGTGGTGTTCGTCTCGGCCGCGCGACCGTACATCTGGGCGTCGGACGTAGCGATCGGCGTTGCAGCGTCGTACAGCGCAGCCTGGCCAGCCTGCACCGCCATGCTGCTGTTCATCAGCCCGCGGCGGTTCATTTGCTGATCCGCACGCGTTTGCGCCATGCGCATCAGCGGGCTGTTGCTGTTGAGGATGCCCTGCAACTGGCCTTGCACGGTCTGCGTGGCAGGGTCCACGTTCCATTGCTGCGTGGCTGCCTGCACCGGGGCTGTGGCGCCCGGACCGCTCTTGATGTAGTCCGAATACCAGCCGGCGAGCATTGGTGCATTGCCCGCAGCAGCCCCATCGGAGGCTGCCGCCGCGCCAGTACCAAGGCCCGTGCGCGCAACCTGATCGGGCAGCTTCGCGATCATCGGCGGCGGCGCGGGTGCAGCCGGCGCAGGCGCAGGGGCCGGAGGCGGCGGAGGTGGGGGGGGTGCACCGAGAATGGCCCGGCCTGTCCGGGTCATGAAGCCGGCCGAAGTGCCGGAGTCCCAGCCGAACGCGGTGTCCAACTCGTTCGCGGAGTAGCCGCGTTCCTTCGCCACGTCGTAGATGCGGCCGG
>Ga0196964_10000637_pt1 | contig 19979 bp, 28 predicted proteins | sample S1_10metaG_FD_148615 | JGI IMG/M metagenome (GOLD analysis project Ga0196964, IMG submission 148615) | Soil microbial communities from Anza Borrego desert, Southern California, United States - S1_10 | ecosystem: Environmental > Terrestrial > Soil > Desert | place: USA: California | collected... | reverse complement strand
CGGCGCGCACGTCGCGGCGCTGGGCATGCGCTTCTACACGGGAGCGCAATTTCCCCCGCAGTACCGCGACGCCATCTTCATCGCCGAGCACGGCTCGTGGAACCGCCAGCCCATGTCGGGTTACCGGATCAGCGTCGTGCGCCTGAAGGACGACGTCCCCGTCTCCTACGAGACGTTCGCCGAGGGATGGCTGCAGGGCAAGCAGGCGTGGGGCAGGCCGGTGGACGTCATCGTCGCCCCCGACGGCGCGCTCCTCGTCTCCGACGACAAGGCGGGCGTCGTCTACCGCATTACCTATAAGGGGACGGGTGGGGGTCTGTCCCCGACCCGTCCCTGACCTGTCCCTAAGCGGGGATCGTCGTCGCGGCGCCGCGGCGGCGGTCGTACATGCCCTGGCGGCGCTCGTTGGCGATCGGCGTGCGCGGGCCGACACGGCGGTCGGCGATATTGCGCCGGCGCTCGGTGCCTTCCTCGCCGCGGAAGCCGAAGTACGCGGCAATCGCGGCGGTGCCCAGGTGCAGCCACACGTCATGCCCGTGCAGCGGCACGAGGCCGAAGAGCGTGTTGAGCCCCGGGATGAGGCCCATCACGCCCAGCACGCCGTAGATCACCGCCAGGCTGCGCGCATACACGCGCGCCGTCGACGCCATCCCCATGAACGCGGCGATGCCCCAGGCACCGATGGCGAGGTGCACGAGGGTATGCAGCATGTTCACGGGAAAGAGGCCGAGCAGCGCCCCGTGCAGCACGTCGAAGCGCACGGGCGGCGCGTCCGCGGGCAGCGGCGCTAGCACGCCGGGCATGAGGCCGAGCACGCCGGCGCCCAGGTAGGCGATGCCGAAGACGAGAGCGAAATGTCGCGCGTTGATTCCGGAATTCATGGCGTCTCCACGAAGGAGGGATCTGCGTTGTCGTAGTCGTGCGCCAGCCGGACGGTGCCGTCGTGCGCGAGCACGGCGACCCGGCAGCGCCGCTTCGCCTTCGCGACTCGCACGGCATGCTTCATCGCGCCCCATTTGCTGGGGAAGTAGGCGATTGCGACGCGGCTGGGGCCGCGCTCGTTCACGCTCCAGACTCCATCCTTGCTGAGCGTGACCGACAGGAAAGGAACTTTATCTTCCAACGGTCAGCTGGTTGTTGACGGTGCTGACGCCTTCCACGCCGCGGGCGACCTGCTCGGCCCGGCGCTTCTGCTCGTCGGTGTCGACCTTGCCCTTGAGGGTGACCGTGGTGCCGGTGCTGTCGACGTCGATGTTGGTGAGCGTCTTCAGGCCGACGTCGGCGGCGAGCGCGGTCTTCACCTTGCCGGTGAGGGCGGCGTTGCGCGAGTCGCGCTCGACTTCCGTGGAGCCCGAGGAGGGCGAGCCGCGGCCCTGGTTCTGGGCGCACGCGCCGAGGGTGAGGGCGAGAGCGGAAACGACTGCTGCGATGACGAATTTCATGATGCACTCCTTTCTGCGGTTGAAAAATCGACCTTGGGCTTAGGGGGGTTCGGCTCACAGGCCACGATTCCCGTCAGCAAGCCAAGGAGAATTACGGTGGTACAAACCTGGCGCATCAGCTGGCTCCCGAGGGCGCCCGCACGTGCACCACGTCGGGCTTGTCGATGGGCGGGCGGCGGATCTCCTGCTCGAGGCTCGGCCGCTCGTGCTTCTCGATGGGCGACAGGGGCACGGGCTGGCCGCTCGCCGCCGAGCGGTAGAGCGCCTCGATGATGCGCACGTCGGCGAGGCCTTCCTGGGCCGAGGGCTCGGGGTTGTGGCCCTTGAGCACGCAATCGGAAAAGTAGAGAAGCTCGGGCGCGAACTGGTCGCGCTTGGCGAAGCGGCGCTCCTTCGTCTCGTCGATGGTGAGGCGGTGCTTGAGCGGCACGGCGTACTCGTAGGCCGGCTCGACCGCGAGGTCGCCCTTGGTGCCGACGAGGCGGTACTCCGACACGTCGGCCGCGCCGAAGCTGCAGGTGAACGTGGCCATGCGCTCGTCGGGGAAGCGCAGCACCGCGCTCACCGAGTCCTCGACCTCGTCGCGCTGCCCGACCGTCACGGCGCGCGCTTCCACCGGCTCGGCGCGGAAGAGCCCCCGCGCCGCGTTGATGCAGTAGATGCCGATGTCGTAGAGGACGCCGCCACCGGTCTGCTTGCGCACGCGGATGTTCCCCGGCTCGACGCTCATCGTGAACGTGGAGGTGAAGAGCCTGGGCTCGCCGATGCGCCCGGAGCGCGCCACCTCGATCGCTTCCAGGTTCGCGCGCTCGAAATGCAGGCGGTAGGCCACCATGAGGCGCACGCCGGACTCGCGCGCCGCGCGCGCCATCTCGTCGCATTCGGCCTCTGTGACGGCCATCGGCTTCTCGACCAGCACGTGCACGCCCGCGCGCGCCGCGCGCACCGCGTATTCGCAATGCAGGTGGTTGGGCAGTGCGATGTAGACGGCGTCGACGTTCTTCAGGCACTCGTCGTACTGGTCGTAGGAATAGGTGTTCTCGACCTGGTACTTCTTCTGCAGCGTTTCGCGCTTGACCGGGTCGCCGGACACGAGGGCGGTGAGGCGCGAGTTGCGGCGCGCGTTGCCGAACGCGGGCAGCACCGCGACCTGCGCGATGTGGCCGAGGCCGACGACGGCATAGCGGACGAGGCGCCGGGGCATTACGCAGCTCTCCGGTGTCTGCGGCCGCTGCGCTTCGCCGGTTTCTTCTCCACGCTTTTCTTCAGGAGCGCCATGAGATCCACCACCTCGGCGGACTCCTTCTCCTTTTCCTTCTCCGGCTCGGTGATCTCCTCGGTCTCGCCGGCCTTGATCTTCTCCTTGATGCGCGCCATCAGGTCGCGCTTGTAGGTGTCCTTGTACTTCGCGGCATCCCACTTGTCCGTCATGTCTTCCAGCAATCTCAACGCCAGATCCATTTCCTTTGCGGACGGCCTGGTCTTGGGAAGATCGAGCTCCTTGGGATCCCTTATTTCGTCGTCGTAGCGAAGGGTGTTGAGGAGGAGCACGTCGTCCTGCGCGACGACGGCGGCCAGGTACTGGCGCGTGCGGATCACGACCTGCGCGATACCCGCCTTGCGGGCCTTCTTCATGGTCTCGCGCAGCAGCGCGTACGCCTTCTCGCCGCGCTTGTCCGGGGCGAGGTAGTAGGGCTTCTCGAAGAACTGCGGCGGGATGTCGGCGGCATCGACGAAGGCGAGGATGTCGACGGTCTTGGACGCCTCGACGTTGGCGCGGCGGAAGTCCTCGTCGGAGAGGACGACGTACTGGTCGTCCTTGTACTCGTAGCCCTTGACGATCTCGCCCCAGGGCACTTCCTTGCCGGTCTCCTTGTTCACCCGCTTGTACCCGACCGGCGCCAGGTTGCGCTTGTCGAGCATGGTGAAGTCAATCTCGGCGGTGCGCTTCTCGGCCGAGAAGAGCTGAACCGGGACGTTCACCAACCCGAAGCTGATGGCGCCCTTCCAGAGGCCCCTCGGCATAGGTCACCGGTGCCCCAGGCCCTCGAGCATGCCGGCGAGGTCGTCGGCGTGCTCCTCCTCCTTGGCGAGGATCTCCTCCATCAGCCGCCGCGAGGTCGGATCCTTCTCGCCCAGGTAGGCGATGACTTCCTTGTAGCTGTCGATGGCGATGCGCTCGGCGACCAGGTCTTCCTTGATCATGTCCTCGAGGGTGTCGCCCTCCACGTACTCGGCGTGGCTGCGGGTCGTCAGCCCTTCGGGGTTGAAATCGGGCTCGCCGCCGAGCTGCGTGATGCGCGCGGCGATCTGGTCGGCGTGCTGCTGCTCGTCGTTGGCGTGCTCGAGGAATTCGGACGCCACGCCCTCGGCGTGGATGCCCTGCGCCATGAAGTAATGGCGCTTGTAGCGCAGGACGCAGACGATCTCGGTGGCGAGCGCCTCGTTGAGGAGCTTCACCACCGTGTCGCGATCGGCGGAATACCCGGGAGTCACCGCGCCGGCGGTGATGTGCTCCCGGGCCCGCTTGCGAATCGTCTGGATGTCGGAGAGAAACGCTCCGGCCATCTACTTCGCCGTGCTTCCCGCGCCGGCCTGGCGCTCGGAGGCAGGACGCTCAGCGCGCTTTTCCTGCTTCGCGGCGTACTGCTTCTTGATGTCGGCCTTGGCCTGCTCGTGCTTCGCCTTGGCGTCCTTCTCGCACTTGTCCTTGGCGTCGCCCTTCTGGTCGTCGCAGCGCTCCTTGGCCACCTCGTACTCGCCCTCGGCCTTCACTTCGGCGACCTTGCGCTGGTTGCGCGCGGACGGGTTGGTCTTCGCGTCGAGCTCGGCCTTGGCGAGCTTCTCCTTCGCCTTGGCTTCCTTCTGGCAGACATCCTTGGCGTTGTCCTTCATCCCGTCGCACTTCTCGCGGTCCGCCTTGGCCTGCTGCTCGATGCGCTCTTCCTCGGCGTCCTTCACCTTGCGGTCGGACGTGGCCTTGCGCTCGGTCGCGGGGCGCTCGGTGCGCGGCGTGTCGGGCTTGGCGGCGCGGTCGCGCTCGGTCGTGGTCTGCGCCTGCGCGCTGGTGAACGCCAGGGCGAGAGCGGCAGCAATAACGGATAGTTGCAGCTTCATGTGGAACTCCTCGTGGAAAAGTTGGGTACTCCGGTCCTGCAATGCACGTGCCAGGACCGGATTCCCTACGGCCTGCGCAACAGGCCGGCCACCAGCGACACCAGGAACAGCACGACAAACACGACGAAGAGGATCTTGGCGATCTCCGCCGCGCCCGCCGCGATGCCGGTGAAGCCAAAAATGGCGGCAATGATGGCGATGATGAAGAATGCAAGGGCCCAGCTAAGCATGACGAACTCCTTCGAGATGTAGGGTCAAGCGCGCTACGTCGAGCAATCAGCGTGCCCAGCACCCGGGCGCCCGCTCAACGCCTACCGGATGTAACGACGACCGCGAGGTTGTAAGAACTTCGCGGCCGGCGTGGCGCCTCGTAGCGATCGCACTACAGCTGTCCCCGGCACGCGTCCTGCTGGAGTGCGTTAACCCTTATGTTTGAGCGACCGCAGGTTTCATTGGCCTATAGCCGTCCCGATCCCAAGCCGGCTCCCGAGGAGAACGCGGTGATGATGGCTTGGCGCGCGCGGCCCGACATGTCCTGCGAGCACCTGAGCCGCGCGTGGCTCGACTTCACCGGCGCCGCCGAGGACCAGGCGCTCGGCGACGGCTGGACGCGCACCGTGCATCCCGAGGATCTCGCGCGCTGGCTGGATACCTGCGTGCGCGCATTCGACGCGCGCGAGCCGTTCGAGATCGAATACCGCCTGCGCCGCCGCGACGGCGAATATCGGTGGGTGCTCGACCGTGGCACGCCGCGCTATTCGCGCGACGGCGTGTTCCTCGGCTACGCGGGCGCGTGCATCGACATCCACGAGCGCAAGCGTGCCCAGCACGAGCTCGCGCGCTCGCTCGAGCGCGAACGGAAGCTGCGCATCGCGACGGAAGAGGCGAGCCGCCTGAAGGACGGCTTTCTCGCTACGGTGCTGCGGGACCTGCGCGCGCCCGTGCAGGCCATCGCCACATGGGCGGCGCACCTGCGCGGTCAGGTGCCGGGCTCGAGCGACGCGGCGCGCGCGCTCGACGCGATCGAGCGCAACGCGCGCTCGCAAGCGCGCATCATCGGCAGCCTCCTCGACCTCGCCGGCATGGACGGAGCCGCGCCGAGCCTGCCGCGCAGCTCGCCCGAAGCGCCGCTCCTCTCGGGCGTACGCGTGCTGGTGGTCGACGACGATCCGGGCGTGCGCGAGTCCATCGCGAAGCTCCTCGGCATCGCCGGCGCGGAGATCAAGTCGGCGGCGAACAGCGCCGAGGCGCTGGAGACGCTCGACGTGTGGCGTCCGGATGTGCTCGTCTCCGAGATCGCCCTGCAGGGCGAGGATGGGTGCGGCCTCATCCGCGCGGTCCGCTCCCGGCCGGCGGAGCGCGGCGGGTGCTTGCGCGCCGCGGCCATCACGGAGCACGCGGTCGCGGATGGTCCCCGTGCGCTCGCGGCGGGCTTCGATGCCCAGCTCGCCAAGCCGGTGGAACCCGTGGCGCTCCTCGCCACCGTCGCCCGGCTCGCGCACCCTGCATGATTCTTGCAGCCCTTATCGCGTTTCCCGCCACATTCGCGAAAGGATTGATTCATGAACTGGGACACCATCAAAGGCAACTGGAAGCAGATGAAGGGCCACGTGAAGGAGAAGTGGGGCAAGCTCACCGACGACGAGTTCGACCAGATCGAAGGCAACCGCGACAGGCTGGTCGGCAAGATCCAGGAGCGCTACGGCCACTCGAAGGACCAGGCCGAGCGTGAGGTGAGCGACTGGGAGCGCACCCACCGGATGTAACCAGGAACGCAGCTTGCAGAAGAAAGGCCATGGACGCCGACCAGCAGCAACCCCAGCCGGCCAAATGGCCTTTCGACCCCATGCAGCCCGGGGACCACGAGCCCATGCGGGTTCCTCCCGAAGAAACCAAGGACACGAAGGAGAAGCCGGCATGATCCGATCCCTCGTCATCGTCCTTTCCTCGCTCGTCCTCGCCGTGGCAGGTTGCGCGACGAGCAAGGGTCCCGAGCGCAGCGCCGGCGAGTTCACCGATGACGCGGCCGTCACCGCGCGGGTGAAGAGCGCCATCGCGACCGACGTGGGCGCGCGCACCGCCGCGGCCGTGAACGTCGATACCTACCGCGGCGTGGTGCAGCTCACCGGCTTCGTCGACTCCGACGAGCAGGCGAGCAAGGCGGTTACCGCCGCCAAGAAAGTCCAGGGCGTGCGCTCGGTCAAGAACGACCTGCGCATCAAGAAGTCCTGAGGACCCTCGCCGCAACGGCACTCTTCCTCGCCGGGTGCGCGGCCAATCCGCCGGCGCCGCCGCGAGAGCCTCCTTCTTCCCCGATCATCGCCGGCAACGAGGCGCGCATCCTCGTCGACGGCCCGGCGACGCACAAGGCCATGTTCGACGCCATGGCGCGCGCGCGCGACCACATCAACCTGCAGGTCTACATCCTGGAAAGCGGCGAGGTGGGGGCCGAGCTCGCGGCGCTGCTCAAGCGCAAGAGCGGCGAGGGCGTGAAGGTGAATCTTCTCTACGACAGCGTGGGCTCGCTCAAGACGCCCAAGTCGTTCTTCGACGAGCTGCGTGCGGCCGGCATCGCGGTGTGCGAGTTCAACCCGGTCGGCAAGTTCTCGCGCGTCAACAATCGCGACCACCGCAAGATCCTGGTGGTGGACGGCGGTGTCGCGTTCACCGGCGGCGTAAACCTGAGCGACACGTACCGGCAGAGTTCGCGGCGGGTGCGGCAGGCGCCGGCAGAGAAGGAAGTGAAGAAGAAAGAGGGCTGGCGTGACACGCAGGTGCAGGTGGAAGGCCCGGTCGTCGCGAAGTTCCAGCGCCTGTTCCTCGACGCGTGGGCGCTGCAGGACTGCGGGCCGGTGCGCGAGGCGCGCTATTACCCGCCGCTCGAGCTGCGCGGCGCGAAGCCCATGCAGGTCATGCGCGCGGATCCCGATGAGGGAAGTGAGACATACACTGCTTTGCTGCAAAAAATCACCCATGCAAAAACAAGAGTCTGGCTGACCGTCGGTTACTTCGTCCCCGACCCGGAGCTCAAGAAGGCCTTGACGGAGGCCGCAGGGCGCAAGGTGGACGTGCGCCTTGTGCTGCCCGGGTTCAGCGACTTCTGGGCGCCCGTGTACGCGGGCCGCTCGCATTACGAGGAGCTCCTGCGGGCGGGCATCAGGATTTACGAGTGGCACGACGCCCTCATGCACGCAAAGACCGCGGTGATCGACGGGTCTTGGGCGCTGATCGGTTCCACGAACCTCGACTGGCGAAGCTTTGTCCATAACTATGAGGCCGACCTCGTCGTCCACGACGCCGCGTTCGCTCGCGAGCTGGAGCGGCGGTTTCAGATGGATGTCGAGGCGGCCGTACCCGTGGACCCGGAGGGCTGGCGCCGCCGGGGTTCGATCGAAAAACTCAAGGAATGGCTGGCACGACAATGGGAATACCTGCTCTGAAGCCGCTGCATTTCTCGCTTCCGCCGCTGCCGTACGCGGAGGATGCGCTCGCCCCGGTGATCTCCGCCGAGACGCTCTCGCTGCACCACGGCAAGCACCACAAGAAGTACGTGGACACCATGAACGAGCTGCTCGCCAAGGAAAATTTCGCCGCATCTTCCCTGGAAGAAGTGGTGAGAAAAAGCAAAGGCAAGCTCTTCAATAACGCCGCCCAGGCGTGGAACCACGAGTTCTACTGGCATTCGCTCTCGCCGAAGAAGGCGCGGCCGTCGGGTGCGCTGCTGCGCGAGCTCGAGCGCCAGTTCGGGAGCTTCGAGCGCTTCGCCGAGCAGTTCGGTGCCGCCGCCATCGGGCAGTTCGGCAGCGGCTGGGCCTGGCTCGTGCAGAAGGACGGCAAGCTCGAGATCATGACCACCTCGAACGCCGATACGCCCATGGCGCACGGCGTCCGCTGCCTGCTCACGCTCGACGTATGGGAGCACGCCTACTACGTCGATTACCGCAACCAGCGCGAGCGCTACGTCTCCGCCGTGATCGGGGAGCGGCTCAACTGGGAGTTCGCCGAGCAAAACCTCGGCTAGAGGAATCTCCAGCCCGCGGCGGCGGAGGGGTGCTTCTTGCCGTTGGCCTCCTCGATGCCCCATAGACGGTAGCCGCCGCGGAAGGCGGTGAGGTTGTTGCCGACCCGCACGCCGGGCGGCAGCGTCTTGCCCATGTGCTTCGCGTTTCCCCCGCCGAGCATGACGTAGTCGGCGAGGAAGGCCTTCTGCAGCGGCGGCACCACGTCGAGGACGCATTTGCGCCACGACTTCTTGCCGTCCTTGTCCAGCGCCTCGCGGCCGATCAGCTCGCTGATCGGCTTGTCCTGGTACTTGAGGTCGCCGAGCTCGAGGGTGATGAGCACCTGGTCGACGATGAGCGCCGAGCCCACGCCCGTGCCGAGGCCGATGAAGAGCATGCGCCCGCCTTCGTAGCTGCCGAGCGCCTGCATGGCGGCGTCGTTGACGATGCGCACGGGGCAATCGAAGGCCGCAGCGTAGTCGAACCCGACCCAGCCCGACCCGAGGTTGCCGGGCTCGCCGATCGGGCCCTCCGCGCCGACCTGCGCCGGAAGGCCGATCGACACGGCGTCGTATTTCCAGCCCTTGGCGAGCTTGCGCACGCTCGCCGCGAGATCCTTCGGCGTGAACTCCGGACCCGTGCGCGCCTTCCTCGGCTCGGTCTCCCCGGTGGCGAGGATCTTGAGCTTGGTGCCGCCGACATCGACGGCGAGGATGCGGCCGGGTTTCTTCATGGCCCGTTCCTGCAACCAACGGGCCCGTGCCGTAACGCCGCTACTTGCCGCTCTCTCCCTTGCTGCGCTTCGCGCCGGAAGCGCCCGAGCTTGCGCCGAGCGAGTCGTGGAGCTTGCGCGCCTGTGCCAAGTGCTCCTTGATGTGCGGCGCGGCTTTCTCGGCGTGCGCCTTGAGCTCCGGGTCCTTGGCGTTCTTCGCCACCCGCTCGCCGAGCTTCATCGCCTCCTCGTGGTCCCGCACCATCTGCTGCATGAAGCGGCGGTCGAACTCCTCGCCGGAAAGACCCTCGAGCTTCTTCAGCGCGGCCTGGTGCTTCTTGTCCGGCGCGGAAGGCGGAGTGACGCCCTTCGCTTTCGCGAGCTTGCCGCCTTCCTCGAGCATCTTGCTGTGCTCCTGCACCATGTGCTCGCCGTACTTCTTCACCTCCGGGCTGGACGCGTTCTTCGCCGCGAGCTTCCCGGCCTCGATCTCGGCCATGTCGGATTGCGCCATGCGGGTGAGAAGGTCGCGGTCCTGCTTGGCGAGGCCGCCTTGCTTCTTGCCCGTGGCCTGCTTCTCCTCGCTCTTGCCCTGGGCGGACACGGATGGGGCGCCGAGGGCGAGCGCCATCGCGCTCGCGGCGGCTACTAGATATCTGAGAGGCATCTCGATGACTCCTGTGTAGTAAAGGACTACTTCTTATCCGAGCGCTTGGCCGTACCGCCGGCGCTCGCGTTCAGGGATGCGCGGAGCTTGCGCGCCTCGTCGAGGTGCGCCTTGATGTGCGGCTCGCCCTTCTGCGCATGCGCCTTGATGTCGGGGTCCTTGGCATCCTTGGCGGCCTTCTGCACGAGGTTCAGCGCGCCTTCGTGGTCCTGCACCATCTGCGTGATGTACTCGCGGTCGAAGTCGTCGCCCGACTTCGCCTGCAGGTCCTTCAGGTTCTCGCGGTGCTTGCTGTCGACCTGCGGCGGCTCGGTAATGCCTTTCTTCTGCGCGAGCTGCTTGCCTTCCTCGAGCATCTTGGTGTGCTCCTGCACCATCTTCTCGGCGTACTTCTTGACCTCGGGGTTCGACGCCTTTTGCGAGGCGATCTTGCCGGCCTCGACCTCGGCCATGTCGGCCGCGCCCATGTGCTTCACGAACAGCTGGTCCTCCTTGGAAAGGCTGCTCCCTTTCTTGGCCGAAGCCTGCTTGCTCTTGTCCTGGCTGCCCTTGTCCTGGGCGATAACAGCGGGGGTGCCGAGCGCCAGCGCGACGGCGCCGGCGGCGGCGATCAGATACTTGGGGATCATGTCGGAGTGCTCCTTTGTCATGGATCCCCGAGGCGAGCAACGCCCGTACCCACGCCGATTTGGTAGCGAAGGCCCGGCGTGAATCTATCGTCGGCTCCGCGGTTAAATGTCATTGCAGCCGCCGATCTCCGGAGTCGGGCGTTTGTAGTGCTAGGTGTTGTCAGGTGGCGGAGGACAGCCCAAGCGGTACGTCGTTCTTGCTGGCTGTTCCACACCCTCGCTTTGGGGGAATTACCAAACGGAGATAGCGATGAAGCGTGAGCACAAACTGATGTTGATGTCGGCGGTTACCGCCGTGGGCGTGGCCGTCTCGATCCCGGCCGTGGCGCAGAGCTCCGGCTCGGGCCAGCAGCAGAGCACACAGAGCGCGCAGGCCGGGTCGGGCAGCCAGAATGCCTCCGGCGGCCAGACGACGGACTTGAACGCCAACCGTGGCGGCGAGGATCGCGACTGGGGCTGGCTGGGATTGCTGGGCCTCGCGGGCCTGCTCGGCCTGCGCCGGCGCCAGGACCACGATCGCGACTACGCCACGACGGCGAGGCGCTAGCTGAGCGAGGCGGCCGCGCGGCGTTCCGGGCCCGTGTAGCGCGGGCTCGCCGCGCGGCCACGCCTGAGGAGCGCCCACCCGCCGGCGAGCATGGCAGCGCCCCAGACGAGAAACGCCACGTCCCAGTAGACCCAGTGCTCGGGCGGCACCGTCTCGTTCACATGGTGCAGGCCGAGCAGGTGGTGGTTGAGGAGCCCCTCCGCGACGTTGAACGCGCCGAAGCCGATCAGCATCGTGCCGGTGAGGAGCTTCGTCGACCAGCGCAGGTGCGTGTGCCTCGCGTGCCGCCACAGGCCCGCGAGGCCCGCCACGACGAACGCGTAGGTCGCGGCGTGGAACAGGCCGTCGAGGAAGGTGTTGAGCTTCAGGTTCTCCACGCTCGTGGGCGGAAACCCGGCGCTCGTCACCATGTGGTGCCACTGCAGCAGCTGGTGGAACACGATGCCGTCGAAAAAGCCTCCCAGGCCGAGGCCGAACAGCACCCCGGCCGATGTGGGAAAGCTTCCCTTGCGCCGCTCCATCAACCGTTCAGCGTGGCTTCCTTGCCTTTAAGGGTTGCTTCCTTATACCAGGCGCGGACTTTCTCGAGGTGCTCCATCTCCTCGTCGCGTGCCTTCTCGAAGCGCGCGACCAGATCTTCGTTGCCCGCCTGCTCGGTAAGCTCGATCAGCTCTTCCCATGCCTCGTTGTCCGCGAGCTCCGCGACGAGGATGGCGTGCAGCGCCTGCGCGACGGTGGTGCTGGGATCGGTGAGCACCTGCATGAGGCCCATGCCCTCGACGCCGGTGACGTCCGCCGCGGGCGTCTGCGCGGTCGGATCGCCGCCGAGCGACTGGATCGCCGCGCCGACGAGCGCGAAGTGCACGTGCTCCTCGTCGCGGATGTGCTGCAGGTCCTTCGCCGGGATGTCGCTCTTCGCCGCCTGCACGGGGGCGATCAGCGCGTCATAGAGCCGCGTGCCGGTGCGCTCGAAGGCGAGGCGCTCGCCGAGCTTGTCCATCAGCACGGCCTTGACCCCGGTCAGCTGCGGGTCGGGCAGGGTGCCGACAGGGTCGGCTTCCTTTCCATACTCCATCCTCACCTTGGCGAGCGCCTGCTCGTCGCCGCGCGGCGGCTTGGTGAGGTCGGTGTTCTCCATCATCTTGTTGGCGAACTCGGGGGCGATGACGATGCCGGTCTGGTTCATGGCGGCTCCTAGGCGGCTTTGCGTTTGAGTTCCGTGCCGGGCGACCACTTGTACCCGGCGCTCACGGTCTCGCTGGGCGAGCCGTCGGCGTTGATGGCTTCGCGGTACTCCCTGGAGACCTTGCCCTCCTTGCCTTTGGGCACGATCTCCGTGCCGTCAGCGCGCAGGTCCACCTCGTTCGCGAGCGTCTCGCGCACGAATTCGCGCTGCGAGTCGAACGGGATCGGGTCGGGCAGCTCCTCCGGCAGCAGCTCCATGGGATCGCGCTTCTCGTGCTTCTTGAAGAGCTCCATCACCATCTGCAGGTGGCCGAGCTCGTAGTCGAGGAAGCGCTCCCAGATGGCGCGGATGCGGGGGTTCTCCTCCTGCTCGACGCAGCCGTAGTAGTTGTAGACCTCGGCCGCCTCGTGCATGAGCCACTTCTCCATCCACGTCTCGTTCGGGTCGATGATCGACTCGTACTGGGTGACGTGCTGCTCCTCGATCGAGGCGATCTCGGCGTAGAGCTGGCGCGCCACGGGATCGGCGTACATCGGGCCGATGTTCATGTAGAAGTTGCGCGTCTGCTGCTCGGCCGCCATGATGGTCAGCGCATGGAGCTTGGTGATCGGCTCCGCGCTCATCTTGTCGTAGGGCTTGCGCAGGTCGTCCATCGGCGCGCGATGCTCCTCGGCGGTGGGACGGCCGGGCAGGATGTCGGTGTAGCTCTGCAGGATGTTGTTCGCGTCCTTGCCCTCCAGGCGGTCGAGGAGGGCCGAATAGCGGTACAGGTGGTCGAAGTCCTCCAGCAGGCCGAAGCGGTACACCTGTGCGAGGTATTCGTCGGGCTCGCGCATCGCCACGGCGGCCGTCACGTCGATCGCGACCTGCTCGTAGGCGATGGTCGTCTCGAGCGGCGAGTGATCCGGGCCGATCAGCCAGTTGATGAGCGTCGCCTGGTGATGCTCGACGCGGCGGATGTCGGCGAGGGGCCGCTGCAGCGCCGCGTTCATGCGCGCGCAGGCATGCTGGAAGCCGACCGCCTCCGCCTCGATGCCGTTCATGAGGATGATGCGCACGCGCGTGTACGCATCGTCGTCGAGCTTGCTGATGGGCTTCTGCACGAGGTCGCGCCAGGTGAACTTCTGGCGGTCGAGGGGCGTGCCCCTGGTCTGAAACAGGCTGGCTTTCAATGGATCCTCCGTGGGGATCCGACGGCGCAGCAAGCGCCGTTCCCGGCGCTCAGCTCGTTCGCGCGTGGCGAAGCACTCTGCCGGCGAGCGCGACCGCGGCTGCCGGGTAGGCGATGCCGGCGGGGATCCACATCACGAGGCCGGCGAGCTGCTGGTCGTCGAGCGCATAGCCGGCGTACCACGGGCCCGCGGCAAATGTCATGAGCGCGCCGAGCGCCCCCGTGTGCAGCATGGTGGTGAAGAGGGAGAGCATCGGCGCGAGGCTGCGTGTGCCGCGTCCGAGCACGGTCCACCAGAAAAGAAGCGCGGTGCCAAGGAAGGTCGCGTGCTGGAGGAAGTGCAGCCCCTCGTCGCGCGCTGCCGCCTCGAAGATCCCCGGAGCGTGCCAGATCCACACCACCGCCGCATGCAGCGACCAGGCGAGCCAGGGGTCTTCGGGAATGCGCACGCGCAGCCGACACGCCCATGCAAACGCTTCCATCGGCCGGCCGGCGACCAGGAGGGGCGCGGCGACAACCATCAGCAGCTCGTGCTGCACCATGTGCGCCCACAGCAACCGCTCCGCGGCATGGTGCAGCGGCGAGAGGAGCGATCCCGCCAGCGTAAGCCACCCGAGGCCGAAAAGCAGCACGCTGACATGCCCGATGCCGCGGCCGACGCCGGCTTTTCGCCACAGCCGCGCCACGCCGACGGCGTAAAGCACCGCCGCGGCCGCGAGGAGCGCTACGGTAAGTGCGTGCACGGCGGCAGGACGAGCTGCGTCAGCCATTGCGCCGCGATGACGAGCGAGAAGAACGCGCCGGTCCACGTGGCGACCAGGGGCAGGAAGGGGTCTCTTGTCGATGCGATCTTCTCGCGCCACGCAAGCAGTGTCGCGGCAAGGCTCATGAGGAAGAAGAGCAGCGTCGCCGCGTGCAGGAGCCACTCCTCGCCGTGCGAGCACGCCGGCGTGATGAGCGCGTAGCCGAGCGCGATGCTCGTCAGGGCGAGCAGCGGGACGACAAGCAGGGCGGGCCAGATGCGCATCAGCCGAGCCGCGGCATCCAGTAGGTGATGGCGTACACGGGGATCCACGCGTACACGACGAAGTACCAGAAGATGGCGTTTTCCGCCGCATCGACGTGCCGGCGGCCTTCCAACGGGCCGGTGAACATGAGCACCGTTAGCACCGCGGTATCGTAGACATCGGTGGCGAGGTGGACGGTGTGCAGGCCGAGCAGGAACCAAAGCGCCGAGCCGTAGGCGTTGGTGTCCCAGCGCGCGTTGAGCGCGGTGAACTCGAGCGCGCGCACGGCCAGCATCGCGAGGCCCATGAGCAGGCAGACCACGAGCCAGAGCCGTAGCCGCGCATCGTCGCCGTCCTCGGCCGCCCGCTTGGCGAGGTGGTTGGGCACGATGCTGACGAGCAGCAGGGCGACGTTAACCGTGCCCCAGAAGAGCTCGGGCGGCGCGTTGGGCGGCCAGACATTCGCCTGGCTCCAGACGTACAGGTACGCCGCCGCGGCGAGGGCGAGCGCGGTCCCCTCGATGGCGATGAGCCCCATCAGGCCCCACCACATCAGGCTGTGGTGGCCGTACTTGTAGGAGGGCAGCCAGGAGACGTCCAGGGTCTTCATGGCCGCTTCTCGAGCGCGAGGTGCTCGCGCGTCTCGTCCTTCCTGGGCCAGAACCAGAGCGTGACGCCGACGACGATAGGGATTGATCCCCACACCACTGCCCAAGGCGTGAAGATCGAGCCGATGAACATGACCGTCACCGCGACGGCGCTCAGGAAAGGCCAGATCGTCGGGTTGGGGAAGGCGAGCCGGTGGTCCGGCATGGCGTCCACGACCGTCGTGATGAGGACCTCGCGCGACTTCTCGGCAAGCCCCGTCACCACGACGCCCTCGGAGCCGAGGACCGGGATCCTGTCGAAGTTGTAGGAGGGCGGCGGCGACGAAGTGGCCCATTCCAACGTGTCGGCGCCCCAGGGGTTGTCTCCCGCCGGCGCGCCGCGGCGGTAGCTCCGCACCACATTGACGATGAAGAGCACGCCGCTCGCGGCGATCATGAGCGCGCCCACGGTGGAGATGAAATTCGCCGCTCCCCATCCCATGGCCTCGGGATAGGTGTGGATGCGGCGCGTCATCCCATCCATGCCGAGCGTGTGCATGGGGAAAAAGGCGACCTCGAAGCCAATGAAGGCAATCCAGAACTGCCATTGCCCGAGGCGCTCGCTCATCATGCGCCCGGTGAACTTCGGGAACCAGTAGTACCACGCGCCGAAGAGGGGGAACACCGCGCCGCCGATCAGCACGTAATGCAGGTGAGCGACGACGAAGTAGGTGTCGTGGAGCTGCAGGTCGAGGGGGACCGACGCGACCATGATGCCCGTGAGTCCGCCCGCGACAAGGATGAAAAAGAACGCGAGCACGAAAAGGAGCGGCGTCCGGAAGACGATGCGTCCCGTCCAGAGCGTCGCGATCCAGCAGAAGATCTGGATCGCGGTCGGGATGGCGATCAGCATGCTCGCCGCCGTGAAGAAGCTCTTGCCGAGCTCGGGCAGGTGTGCGGCGAACATGTGGTGCACCCACAGCCCGAAGCCGAGGAAGGCGGTGGCGATGAGGGCGAGGACCATGGCCGGGTAGCCGAAGATGGGCCGGCGCGCGAAGGTCGGGATGATGGACGACATGAACCCGAGCGCCGGGATGAAGATGAGGTACACCTCCGGGTGGCCGAAGAACCAGAAAAGGTGCTGCCACAGCACCGCGTCCCCGCCTTCGGCCGGGTTGTAGAAATGGGTGCCGACCAGGCGATCGGCGATGAGCGCGGTGCTCGCGAACATCACCGCCGGCATGGCGAAGAGGATCATGAACGAGGTGACGACCATCGCCCACACGAAAAGGGGCATGCGGGCGAGCGTCATCCCGGGCGCGCGCATCTTGAAGGCAGTCGCGATGATCTCGATCGCGACGAGAAGCGCCGCGAGCTCCGTGAACGTGATGAGCTGCGCATAGAAGTCGACGCGCTTTCCCGGCGAATGCTCCGGCCCCGCGAGCGGCGGGTAGCTGAACCAGCCGGTGTCCGGGCCGATGTTGAGCGCGAGCACGCCGAAGAGCATCACCCCGCCGAACAGGAATACCCAGTACGAAAACGCGTTCATGCGCGGGAAGGCGATCGAGCGCGCGCCGACCATGAGGGGCACCAGGTACACGCCCATCGCTTCCATCACCGGCACGGCGAAGAGGAACATCATCGCCGTGCCGTGCACCGTGAAGAGCTGGTTGTAGAGGTCCGGGCCGATGAAGTCGTTCTCGGGCACCGCGAGCTGAAGGCGCATGAGCGCGGCGAGGATGCCGGCGGCGACGAAGAAGGCGAACGACGTGACGATGTATCGCAGCGCGATCGTCTTGTGGTTGATCGCCGAGAAGAATCCGGTGTCGCGCCAGGTGCGCTCGAGCAGCGGGTTCACTTGAGGCTCCCGAGGTAGGCGACGAGCGCGGCGAGCTCCTCGCGCTTGAGGAAGGCGTGGGCGGGCATGTTGACGCCCGGCTTCACCGCGTGCGGGTCGCTGATCCAGACGGCGAGCTGCTGCGGATCGTTCGGCACCGTGCCCGCGCCGATCGTCTTGCGGCTCGCGAAATGCGTGAGGTCGGGCGCCCTGCGGCCGTTGGCCGGCGTTCCCTGGATGGCGTGGCACATCGCGCAGGTGCCCTTGACGAAAAGGTCGTGGCCGAGCTGCTGCGGTCCGTCGGCGGGCGGCGGGGCGGGGCGGCGCTGCTGCTCCGCCCACGCCTCGTACTCCTGCGCGGGCAGCGCGTATACGAAGAGCGCCATCTTGGCGTGCTGCACGCCGCAGAACTCGGCGCACTGGCCGCGGTAGGTGCCCGGCTTGTCCGCGCGCAGCGTGAGCGTCGCCGTGCGGCCGGGGATGAGATCCTTCTTGCCGTGCAGCGCCGGCACCCAGAAGCTGTGGATGACGTCGTTCGCCCTGAGCGTCAGCTCGACCGCGCGCCCCACGGGGATGGCGATCTCGTTCGCGGTGGTGAAGCGGCGCGAGGGATCGGGGTCCTGGTAGCGGATGTCCCACCACCAGCGGTTGCCGACCACCTCGATCTTCAGGGCGTCGGACGCGTCGATCTGCGCGAGCGCGCGGTCGGTCGCCACGCTCGCCACGATGAGGAAGAGGAGCAAGACGGTCGACACGCCCACCGCCGAGGCGACGGCGAGGTGCGCGCCGTGCCCGCTGCCCGTGCCTTTCCTGCCCTTCCAGAGCGCGAGGCCGGTCGCCACGAGCACCGCGGCGAACACCACGAGGCAGATGGCGAAGGTGATCCACCACAGCTCGGCGATGCGCTCGGCCTGCGGCCCCGCCACGGAGAACATGTTCTGCACGCGCATCAGCGCTTGTCCCGCAGGTTCTCCGGCGGCACCGCCGAGAGGCCGTCATGCCGTCCGGGTGCGACGTCCTGGGCGATGAGGCCGCTCATCGAGCGCACGTAGGCCACGAGCTGCCAGGCCTGGTCCTCGGTGATGCGGCCGCGGAACGACGGCATGCCGTTCGGCCGCCCGTTCATGATCGTCTCGTAGATGCTCTGCGGCTCGCGCCCGTAGCGCCAGTTCTCGTCCATGAGCGCGGGCCCCATGCCGCCGCCGCCGAGCGAATGGCAGCCGACGCAGTTGAACCATCGGAACCAGAGCTTGCCCTGCGCCACGGAATGCGCGTTCTCCTCGTGGCGCGTGCGCTCCGGGGCGGGCGAGGCGCTCTCCGGTGCAGGCAGCTTGAACTGGCGTTGTTCTCTCTCGCATCCGCCGAGCAGAAAGGCGAGCGAGAACATCAATCCCAGAAGCTTCACAGGCGCGGCACGCGATACTCGTCGAGGATGGCGCCGATGTCGGCCGCGCGCCGCTCGATCGCCGCGTCGATCGCGTCGCGCAGCGCTTTTTCGCCGCGTCGCACGCCCACGGAGATGGAAAACTCGAACGGGACGCCGGCGATGGCGTCGCTCGCCGGGTGGAGGTGCAGGTTCGCGCGAGTGGCGAAAAACCCGGCTGCCGGGCCCCACACCACCGCGGCGTCGAGCTCGCCCTTCGCGATCGCCTCGACGATGCGCTGCGCGGCGGGCGCGTGGCCATACAGGCTGAATCCCACGACTTTGGCGCCACGCAGGGCGAGCGCATGCCCGGCCGGCGTCGCCGCCCCGTCGTCGCCGGGCACTTCTATCCCGATACGCAGCCGCGTGATCCTCGGGTCCTGGAAAGACGCGAGCGGCGCCTCGCCTCGCGACAGGAACACATAGCTCGAGCGGTAATAGGGCCGCGTGGTCAGCACGCGCTCGAAATCGCGCGGCACGCCCATCCACACGTCGCAGAGGCTCGCGCCCATGGTCTTGCGCACGAAGCCGCGCTGCTGCGGATGCCAGACGTACACGAGCGCCTTGCCCAGCTCGCCGGCGAGGAGGGCGGCGATGCGGTTCTCGAAGCCCGACTGGCTCGCGTGCGAGTAGGGCAGGCTATCCGGGTCGGCGCACACCCGCAGCTCAGCCGCATGAGCCGATGCGGCGCATGCGAGTGTGGCGACGGCGAGAGCCTTAAGGAAGCGAGAAAACATAGAGCTTCCCGCCCTTCACCGTGTGCTTGGAGAGGTCGCGCATGGCGTTGGCGAAGCCCAGGGCTGCCGAGCCGTCGCGGGTGTCGATGTCGGCGGAGACGACCGCGCCCGCCCAGCCGCCGACGCCGGCGAGGATGGCGACGTACTGCTTGCCGTCGGCGCCGCGGTAGGTCACCGGCTGGCCGATGATTCCCGAGTCGGTCTTGTGCTGCCAGAGGAGCTCGCCCGTCTTCGCGTCGAGCGCCTTGAACCAGCCGTCCATGGTGCCGTAGAAGACGACGTCGCCGGCGGTGGCGAGCGCGCCGCTCCATACGGGAAAATTCTCCTTCACCGACCACGCCTTTCTCGCGGCGACCGGATCCCACGCGGTGAACTCGCCGCGATGCCCGCCGGGCCCGGCCTTCATCTTCACCTCCGCGCCGACATAGGGCGTGCCGGCGATGTAGCTCACCTCGTAGGTGAGCGCGTCCTGGCACAGGTTCTGGTGCGGGATATAGAGCAGGCGGGTGCGCGGCGACCATGCCGAGGGCTGCCAGTCCTTGGCGCCCGGGGACGCGGGACAGATGTCGCGCACCACGCGGCCGGCTTTCGGCTCCTTCGCCGGGTTGTACTTGAGCCGCCCGGTCTGCAGGTCGACGCCGAGCGAGGTGGTGATGTGCGCGAAGGGCGTGGCCGAGAGCACTTCGCCCGTCGCGCGGTCGAGCACATACACATAGCCGTTGCGTTCGGGCCGCACGAGGACTTTTCTCTTCCGGTTCTGGATCTCCAGGTCGAGCAGCACGTTCTCGTTGACGCCGTCGTAGTCGTGCAGGTCGTGCGGACTCCACTGGTAGAACCAGCGCGCCTGGCCGGTGTCCGGATTGCGCGCGAAAAGGCCCGCGGTCCACTTGTTGTCGCCCGGCCGCTGCTCGGGGTT
>Ga0196964_10000636_pt1 | contig 20023 bp, 22 predicted proteins | sample S1_10metaG_FD_148615 | JGI IMG/M metagenome (GOLD analysis project Ga0196964, IMG submission 148615) | Soil microbial communities from Anza Borrego desert, Southern California, United States - S1_10 | ecosystem: Environmental > Terrestrial > Soil > Desert | place: USA: California | collected... | reverse complement strand
CGAGGCGCTGGGCGGGGCACATGAGCCGCATTGTCGACGACCTGCTGGACGTTTCGCGCATCACGCGCGGAAAAATTCTGCTGCGGCGCGAGATTTTCAATATCTGCGAACTGGTCCGCGCCACCGCGCAGGATTACTCGCCCGAATTTGAGAAGAAAAAAATCACACTCGCGGTAGCCGACCCAGGTGTGGCCGTCTTTGTGAACGCAGACCGGACGCGCCTGGCTCAGTGCATCGGCAACCTGCTCCACAACGCACAGAAGTTCACCGGCACCGGAGGCACGACGCGTATTGTCGTCGACTGTACCGCAACGATTGTGACGATTAGCGTCGCCGACAACGGCATGGGCATGGACAAGGGTCTGCAGGAGCGCCTGTTCCAGCCCTTTGCGCAGGCAGACCATTCGCTGGAGCGCGGTTTCGGCGGACTGGGGTTGGGATTGTCGCTCGTAAAGGGCCTGGTCACGCTTCACGGCGGCACGGTGAGCGCCTTCAGCGAGGGGCCTGGCCGCGGCTCACTTTTTTCACTCTCGATTCCAACCGTTTCGCCTGCACGGGCGAACGCCGATACGCAGCGCCAGAATCAGGCTGCGCCGGCTAGAACAATTCTTGTCGTCGAAGACAACGCCGATGCAGCCGAATCGATTCAGATGATCCTTTCGCTCGCCGGACATCACGTTACGGTCGCTGCCTCCGCTGACGAAGCGCTGGATAAGATAAAGATGTGCGCGCCCGACGCGATCATCTGCGATATCGGTCTCCCTGGAAAAATGAGCGGCTACGATCTGGCGCGCGCGATCCGTGCAAAGGCGGAGCATGCACGGACGCTCCTGATCGCCCTGACCGGATACGGCCAGGAAGAGGACCGCTGTGCGGCCCTCAATGCCGGGTTTGACCGGCACCTGGCCAAACCGGTGGATCCGGCCCGCATTGAGCAGATCATTTATGAAGCGGCCCCGTGACTGAGGCCACCCGATGCACACGCAACCCCTGTTAACCGGTCAGGTCCATGTGTGGTCGGCCTCGCTTGTACAGGATCCATCGGTCCTGGCGAAATTGCATGCATCGTTATGTGCCGATGAACTCGCCCGTGCCGGTGCGTTTCGCTTTGACGTTCACCGGCGGCGCTACAGCTGCGGGCGGGGCATCCTGAGATCCATTTTGAGCGCATACCTGCGCACAGACGCCGCGTCGCTGCGCTTCACTTATTCAGCGACAGGCCGCCCGTCTCTCAACGGCGCAGAACTTGAGTTCAACCTGGCGCACTCAGACGACGTGCTGCTGATCGCGCTCTCCGGCGGGCTGCGATTGGGGATCGATGTCGAATGCGTGCGCGCGTTGTCCGATATGAGTGCCGTTGCACGGCGGGTCTTTTCGCCAGGCGAATGCGCCTACGTTTTTCGGGACGGAACGCCTGATCCGCGGCGCTTCTTCAGGTGCTGGACACGCAAGGAAGCGCTACTGAAAGCATCCGGCTGCGGCCTTCAGGATCATCTAGCAGCGATCGAGGTGCTGCAGGACCAGGTCACGTTCGATCCGCAAGAGGACGGATGCTGCTCCGGCAGCTTTGGCCTATGCGACGTCGAGTCCGGCAACGATTGCGCGGCAGCCCTTGCGGTGCTGGGCCCGGCACCGGAGATCCTGAATTTCACCTGGCATGAAGGGAACTGACCGGGCGACCGGCAGCTCGCGTACGCTGCTCGCGGTAGGCGAGGGGCAGCATCTTCATCTGTTCGCGGAAGACGGTGTGAAAACGCTGGTGGCTGCTGAATCCCGAGGCGATGGCGACTTTGGCGACGGGCAGATCAGTTGACGCCAGCAGCCGGCAGGCGTGTTCGATGCGCGTGCGGCGGATTTCGTCGTGAATCGTGCAGCCGACCGCCTTGCGGAAGCGGATCTCCAACGCACGCCGGCACATGGGAATTACCCGCAGCACGTCCGAGACGTTGATCGACAGATCGCTGTTGCCTCGAATGAAGCGCAGCGCCTGCGCCACGCGTTCGTCCTCGATAGCGACGGTGTCCGTTGACGCGCGCGCCACAAGCGGCAGCGGCGGTACGCGCACACGCTCCGCAGCGCCGCGTGAGCGGCCCTCGATAATCTCATCGAGCGCCCGTGCCGCTTCGTAGCCTACGCGGTCGGTGTCACAGGGAATGCTGGTCAGCGACGGGTTGGAAAGCTCGCAGAGCACGTCCTCGTTATCCACGCCGAGAACCGCCACATGCTGAGGCACGCTCAAGCCCAGCGCGTGGCAGGCGGAAGTTAGTTTTACGCCGACCGTATCGTTGCAGGCCATGATGCCCACCGGCGTGAAAAGGCCGGCAAGCCACTTTTTCAGCGCCGCGGGAATGCCCGGCTTTTCCCACCAGGCGAGAGTCTGCTCGAAGACTGGCACTTCCGCCGGCGGGCGCGAGAGCGCGGAGCAGAAGCCTTCATAGCGATCGCGCGCCCACGGATCGCCAGGCACGCCGGCAAAAGCGAAGTGCCGGAAGCCGGCGGCGCGCAGATGCGAGCCGCCGAGGCAGCCGGTTTGATAATCATCGTTGGTGACATGAAAAATCCGCGGGTGCCGCACGGCGCCGGCGACATCGACAATGGGAAGATGGATGGCAACCAGCGCCTGCGCCTGCTCGGCTGTGCGGATGCGCGAAATGATGCCGTCACCCGACCAGCGGCGCAGGTCCTTGATCTCCGCGAGCGTGAAACCGTGCCCGAAGAGGCGCCAGGTGCCGCGTTCTTTGGCGAAACGGATGACGCCGCGGGCGATGCCATGATCGTAGCTGCTCTGGATATCCATATACAGAGCGACACGGCGGTAGCTGCGCATGCGATCGGCTCCGGCAAGGCTGACCCTGCCGGTCTAACACATCCTGGCTGCGCAAAACAGTACCAAATTGCGCAGCTTGTCTTTAGCCTTTTAAAACAGAGGCGTCGCTTGAGGAGGGTAGACGTGTTGCATGTTCCGGCCGCAGCACGAGGATATCACCGGCACATAAAGTCAGGTCTTCACTGGCTGCGATGGAAGCGCCTTCCCGCAGCACATCGAAGCCGGCCACCTGATGCTTGCCGAGCTGGCGCAGGGCGTCGGCGACAGTGGCATTTTCGATGATGGGTACGCTAAAGCAAAGATCGGATTCGGACTTTAAGCGCACGTAAATGGTCATGCGCCTTTCGGTGTTCAGCTTTTCTTTATAGGTGGCCTGGTGCCTGTCACGTTTGTCCTGAGACTTCTCGATGCGGCGTTTCTTCGAGAGTTGGTAAAACCGCAGGAACTCAATCTTTGAAGGGGGTTTGCCGAGCGAGCCATCGAAGTTTTCCAGAGCAATCGTGCGGTCATTCGTGAACGCCAGCAGCACTGACTCCGGCAACAAACGCCGAATCCGCTGAGAGAGGCTCTGCCCGTCCGTGTCTTTCATTTCGGGGTCAATCATAATCAACTGCGGCTCGTCACGAACAGCCAGCTCCAGTGCGCTGGCAGGACTGTCTGCCTGCTCAATTTTCTGGCGTCCGTCCGCCCACTTACCCATAGATACCGCCTGAAGACGTGCTGTCTCGCAGCGGTCAATTACCAAAATGGCCATATAAAAGGACTCCTTTCGATTAAAGGCATCCTAGCTGAAAAGGAAATAATTCAACCCAGAAAGTCGCCGCCTTTTTAATAATTCATATCCTGTCACTTTTTTACCCACGAAAATAAAAGCATTTTTATTCTGCATATCTTCTCAGTTTTGAGATGACTTTTAAAAACATGATGCCATAATCGCATTCAAAGGTTGGAAGAAGAATGTATGTCATTACTTTTCCAACATGGTGTAATGCCATGTGTCCTCGTTGTTGACGACGATCAGGATCTGTGCGAGTTTCTTACGTACGCACTGACAGGGTGCGGCGTGGCCGCGTGCGTCGCTACTTCCCCGGAGCAAGCCGAGGACTATCTCAAGGCCTCGTATCCTTCCGTAGCCCTGATTGATTATCAGTTCCCATGTGGCGAGCGCATCACGAACCTCGTGGAAAAACTGCGTACAAGTTTTCCGCGCACAAAACTGGTTTTGATAACGGGTCATAGTTCGATCTCTGATATCGCAGCTAAATATGGCTTTCAACATTGGATACAAAAACCGTTCGTGCCTGAAAAACTTCAGGAACTCGTTGTGCGTCTTGCGAACGAAAACTATCCTGACTGACGTTCAATAGCATTTCATGCCTGCTTCCCATTCTCACTCAGTGGCGCGGTCGTTGCGCAGCTTCATGTGGTAACAAACACGTGGAGCTTAAACGCTATGAGCACAACCAAATCCTCCCTCCTGTGCACCGGAATGGCCATCGGAGCCGCATTGACGTTGATCTTCGACCCGAGCGCCGGACGTCGCAGACGTTCACTTCTGCGCGATAAAGGCCTGCATTATGCCTCAAAAGTTCAGCGCTCCGTCGACGTTATTCTGCATGACGCACGCAACCGGATGCACGGCTTTATGGCCGGTGATTTCTCGGTCAAAAAATTTGATCTGCTGCAGCCCACCTGGGCGCCTTCCACGCGCTTTCTGGCCGGGCTTGCCGGCGCCGGACTGATGGCGTACGGCATGAGCCGTGGCGGCTTGAAGGGCGCGGCCGCCGATCTCCTGGGCGCGGCGCTGCTGGCTGAAGGAGTGACCAACGCAACGATGCGCCAGCGAACGCAGCGTCAGCAGCATGCTCCGCAGCAGCAGCCTCATCCGAAGGCCGCGGAAACTCCGGCGCCTGTAGAGATCGCGGTCCCAGCAACGGAGATGGCTGCAACGGCACGCATAGAAATCTGAGCGCAAAATTTGGCACCAGGGTTGGGCAGCTGTGTGCATTACGCATTCGTTGCGTAATGCATTATTGTGTATACTCAACGCATTAAATAATCGGCCATTACAAACGTTAATAATATACCCAGCCATAAAAACGCGGCACTGGCAAATATCCATGTCAGACGCGAGCTGAAGCGGACGTGCATAAAATAGAGTACTACAAGTACCGCTTTAAAGATGGCAATTGTGAGTGCCAGAAGAATGTTATAAGGCCCGAGTTCGATATATTGCGCGCCCACCGTTGCCAGCAACAGAGCAAGTAGAGCCGCGAAAATCAGCAGGTAAGTTGAGACCGGTAAAATGTGCTGCGGCATTCACTTTGATCCAATCAGATAGAGCAGTGGAAACAGGAAGATCCACACGACATCCACAAAATGCCAGTAGAGCCCGATAACCTCGACGGGTGCGAAGTAATCCGGCGTGAACCGTTTTCGGAACGCCTGCACCATCAGGTACATGAGCAGGCACAAGCCAATGATCATGTGAAACCCATGAACGCCAGTCATGAGAAAGTACAGCATGAAGTACATCTCGACCTGCGTCGCGCTGAACGCCGGGCTGGGGCTGACATAGGTGAAGGTCGCGCCCGGCAACAACCCGAGATGGATTTCGTGGCTCCATTCGTAACCCTTGATCACCAGGAAAAGACTGCCCAGTATCATCGTCAGCGCAAGGAACAGCATCAGCCGCCGCCGTGATCCGGTCTGTGCGGCATGCACAGCCAGTGCCATGCACAAGCTGCTGGTCAGAAGAACCGCCGTGTTTGCGGCGCCGAGCAGAGCATTGAGCTGATGGCTGGCCTCGGCGAACGCCGCCGGATAGCTCCAGCGGTACACCGCGTACGCGGCGAAAAGTCCGCCGAAGAACATCACTTCGGTCGCCAGGAAAATCCACATCCCCAGCGACGCCGCGTCGCGCTGCTGGTCCATGTCGTCGAACTGATGTGCGACAAGTGTATCAGCCAAGCAGCAGTTCCTCCGTATGCGGGTACGTGTACGCCGGCTGCGTCACCTGTGGCGTGGTGCTGAAGTTTTCAGTCGGCGGCGGCGAAGAGGTCTGCCACTCCAGGCCCGACGCGCCCCAGGGATTTTCGCCCACCAATTTGCCGTACTTCAGCGACCACAGCAGATAGCCGAGCGGAATCAGGTAGCCTGCGCCAAGAATCGAGGCGCCCGCCGAGGACATGACGTTGAGCACCTGGAACTCGTCGGGATACGCGTAGTAGCGCCGCGGCATGCCGACGTAGCCGAGAATGAACTGCGGAAAAAACGTGAGGTTGAAGCCCACAAAAATAATCAGCGCCGAGAGCCGGCCCCACCACTCGGGGTACATGCGGCCGGTCATTTTTGGCCACCAGAAGTGAATGCCGCCCAGATACGCCATCACCATTCCGCCCACCATGATGTAATGAAAATGGGCGACGACGAAATACGTGTCGTGCACGTGCACGTCAACCGCGAGCGTCGCCAGGAATAATCCGGTCAGTCCGCCCAGCGTGAAAAGGCCGATGAAGCCCATTGCATAAAGCATCGGCGTCTGCAGCAGGATCGAGCCGCGATAAAGCGTCGCTGTCCAGTTGAACACCTTTACCGCCGAAGGCACCGCGACGAAGAAACTCAAGAAGGAGAAGACCATGCCGGCGTACATGGACTGCCCCGAGACAAACATGTGGTGCCCCCACACGAGAAACCCGAGCACCGCGATCGCTATGCTCGCGAACGCCACGAAGCTGTAGCCGAAGATGCGCTTGCGCGAGAAGCAGGTGATCAGTTCGCTGATCACGCCCATGCCTGGCAGGATCATGATGTATACGGCCGGGTGCGAATAGAACCAGAAGAGGTGCTGGAACAGGATTGGATCGCCGCCCAGAGACGGATCGAAAATGCCGATGCGCCAGATGCGTTCAATGCCCACGAGCAGAATCGTCACCGCGACGACCGGCGTGCCGAGGATCATGATCAGGCTGGTGGCATAAATGGACCAGATGAACAGCGGCAGGCGGAACCAGTGCAGGCCAGGCGCACGCATGGTGTGAATGGTGACGATGAAATTCAGCCCAGTCAGAATGGAGGAGAAGCCAGAGATAAACACGCCCAGCGCGGCCGCGGTGACGTGCGTCTTGGCAAACATGCTGCTGTAGGGCGTGTAAAAGGTCCAGCCTGTGTCCACACCGCCGGCCAGCGCCGCGTACATCGTCAGAGTTCCGCCGGCGATAAAAACGTACCAACTGAGCAGGTTGAGGCGTGGAAACGCCAAGTCACGCGCGCCGATCATCAGCGGCACCAGGAAATTTCCCAGCACCGCCGGAATGGACGGAATCAGGAAGAAGAAAACCATGATGATGCCGTGCAGCGTGAAGAGCTTGTTGTAGGTCTCCGGCTGCACCAGGTCGCCGGGGGGCGTCATCAGTTCCAGGCGGAAGAGCACCGCCGCTGCGCCTCCGGCAAAGAAAAACAGCGTCACGCTGATGAGATAAAGAATCGCCACGCGCTTGTGGTCGGTTGAAAGAAGCCACGAGCGGGCCGTGTAGCCGTTGTTCAGGTAATTAAGCACGCGGCCGGTGCGCGGGAGTTCAGCAGTGGGACTCACACTTTGCATATCATTGTTGCCTCGCGCCCTGCAGTGATTTGATAAACGTGACGAGCTGAATGAGCTGGTCCTCGGTGAGCTGCCCGCGGTACGTCGGCATCACCGTCTGAAAGCCCGCGACAATTTTCGCGCTGGGATTCAAGATCGATTCGCGGATGTAATTCTCATCCGCGAGCACCGTCTGGCCATTGGCGAGCTTCACCTGACTTCCATAAAGCCCGGCGAGAGTTGGCCCGCGAACGCCGTGGCAGGTGATGCAGCCCAGCCGCGAGAACAGCCGCTCGCCCGCAGAGACCGGCGGCTCGCCGACGTCCACGCCGCTCAGCCAGGCCTCGTAATCCTGCGGCTGCATGACGTGGACTTTGCCGATCATGCCTGAATGCAGTGTGCCGCAGTATTCGGCGCAGAAGAGGTGGTATTCGCCGGGCGCAGTAGCGTTGAACCACAGTGTGGTGTAGCGGCCGGGCAGCACGTCCTGCTTCACGCGGAAGGCGGGAATGAAAAAGCTGTGGATGACGTCCTCGGAGGTCATTAACAGCTTCACTGGCCGCCCGAGCGGCACATGCAGCGTGTTGATCTCGCGCTGCCCGGTGGGATGCTGTAGATTCCACATCCACTGCTTGCCGACGACGTGAATTTCCATCGCGTCGGGCGGCACGCGGCTGGACGTAATGTAAAGCCGCGCGCCCCACGCAAAGAACGTCATCGCAATCAGGAACGGAAAAAACGTCCAGATCAGTTCCAGGTTCAGCGAGCCATCTACCGTTGGCGCCATTTCCTGCCCGCTGCGGCGGCGGTAGCGCAGCGCAAAATAAAAGATAAAGCCCGCGATAAGCAGCGTGAAAAAGCCGCTGATTCCGCAGAGGTAATAAAAGAGCGCATCCAGTTCCGGAGCCAGCGACGAGCCCTGCGGCGGCGCAAAATTTACCTGCGCAAAGATCACGGCGCACCGCCTTCCCGCGCCAGCGGTTGCAGGCTCTGCCGCGCCCGCCTTTCACGTGCGAGCGAGAGCGAAATAAAAATCACCAGGATCGCGACGAGTGTCGTGCCGGCCGCCTGCAGCGTGCGAATAATCAGCAATCCGTACTTGCCCGTTGCGGGGTTGTACTGAAAACAGTACAGCAGCGCCTGATCGACAACATTTCCAATCTTGCCAGATGACGCCTCGACCAGGCCCAACCGCAGATCGCGCGGCAGGTATTCGGCGCCGTAAAAATACCGCGAGACTCGCCCCGAGGGCGTCAGCACCACGATGCCGCTGGCGTGAAAGTATTCGTTGCTGGCTTCGTCAAAGGTGTAGCGGAATCCAATCGCATCCATCAGCGGCCGGATGGACTGCTCGTCGCCGGTCAGGAAATGCCAGCCTGCTTCGCTACCCGGCTTGCCGTATTCCTGCAGAGCTGACTGTTTTTTCTGCGCAGCCAATTCAGGCGTTTCGTGCGGATTGAAACTGACCGCGAGCACCTCAAAGTCCTTGCCCGGAGTGAGCGACATCGTCTTCAGGCTTTTGACGACGCCATTGAGAACCAGCGTGCACAACATCGGGCAGCGGTAATAAACGGGCGCGAGAATCACTGGGCGGCCCGAGAAAAAAGTGCTGAGCGCCCGCTGCTGTCCGGTCTCATCGCGGAACGTCAGCTCCAGCGGAAGAGCCGCATCGAGCTTCTGATCAAAGCCGATGCGCTCGAGAATTTTGGCTGCCGGTTCCTGAGCGGCGCAGAGGCCGCAGACAAGTGTCAGCAGCACGCTGAGATGTTGCAGACGATGAATTCTCATCAGTGTGTGTGCTCCTGCTTCTGCTCGTGCGCGTGTGTCTCCCTGGCTTTGTGGCCGTTATCGTGCGAATGCGCCTTTGTGTTGCCGTGCGCGTGCGCATGCGTGTGCTGCTCGCTGCCCGCGTCAGGCCATTTCGGCGGCCCCTTTTCAGCGACCAGTTCCATCGCACGTTCGATAGGAATGGAGATGCGCTGGTGCGCGCGGTCTTTCCACGCGTATGTGCGGATGCGCTGTTCATGTTCGGCGCGCATTTTTTTGTAGTCCGCCTCAGGATAAACCTGCAGCCGCGGCTCGGGCGGTGGCGTGCGCGCGCCGGCGAAAACAGACGGAGGGGGGTCGCCCGACTGCTCCAGCCGGATGAACCAGCCTTCCAGAAGGAACATGGCAACCAGCGTCAGCGCAATCGTTAGAAAGAGTGTCCCCGCCGTCCAGAGCAGCGGCCGAATGCGCACATCGGAACTCTCGTGTGAGACGCGCGGATTGTCGAGTCTCTCGCTCATCGCGCGCCCTCCGGAAGCGGCTGCCCGTCGGCGGCCGGGTGCGGCGGTGCCTCGGGAAGGCGCGGCTGCAGCGGGGCCTGCTTGAGAATGAAAAGCAGCGTGCTGAGGTAAATTCCAAGCAGCGCCAGCGGGGCCGCGGCATCGAGCCAGTGCAGCATGACGTCGTTGTGAAACGCCGGCAGAACGATCCAGTAAATGTCGACCAGCCGCATCAGCAGCAGGAGCATGGCGATGATCGAGAGCACGCGCGGCCGGCGTTTCACATCGCGCGAAAGCAGCAGCGCGAAGGGCACGATAAAATGCAGCGCCACCAACAGCGGCGGAAAGAAGCGCCAGCCGTTCTGCAGACGTTTGACGTACCACGTCGCTTCTTCAGCGATGTTACCCGACCAGATGATCAGGTACTGCGAAAACGCGAGGTAGCCCCAGAGCATCACAAAGGCAAAGAGCAGCGTGCCCAGATCGTGTATCGGTGACGGGTGGACCCTGGCGGGCTCGGCGTCTGTGAGCAGCGTCTTCAGCAGGATCGCAATCGACATCGCTGAGACGGCCTGCCCGCTCAGCAGCAGCAGGCCGAACATTGTCGAATACCAATCGGGCTCAAGCGACATCAGCACGTCGATGGCGAAGAACGTTACCGTCAGCACCAGCACGATCAGGCCTGGAGGCGCGAGCGTCTGCATTTTGTGCGACGGGGCTGGACTGTCCGTTGCATCCTGCTGGCGCGACCAGAGCCCCAGCTGCCAGGCCAGCACCGACCAGAGCGCAAAGTAAAGTGCCAGCCGCAGCATGAAAAATGGCGCGTTGAGGTAAGCGAGCTTGTGCTGAAGCAGTTTGTTCCCCACCACGTTTGCCGGCCGCGCCCATTCGTAAACATGAGGCAAGCCCAGCAGCAGTGGCAAACTCAAGAGACCCAGCAGCGGCATCGCCATCGCGCTGGCTTCCAGGATGCGACGGATCGACACGCCCCATTCGCCGCCGGTTACGTGGTTAAGCAGCAGCAGCCCAAGACTTCCGGCGCTGAGTCCCACCGCAAACACGAACGCAACGAGGTAACTCTGCAGAAAGCGCGGCCAGTCCAGCAGCGCGCCGGCCACGCATGCGGCGATTCCCAGCACGGCTGCGAGCAGCGCGGCTGTACGCAGCCGGAAAAACGCGCTTGGCATGTCAGTCATGCGCTGCCTCCTGCAATTTTTTCTGCTCGTCGGGAGGCGCGGCATCGAGCGGCGCGTTCTGGCTGAGCTGCAGCGCGCGGATGTACGCGATGACGGCCCAGCGTTCCTCGGGCGAAATCTTGTAGCCGTACGGATACATCGCGCCGTAGCCGTTGGTGATCACGTTGAAGTAGTGCCCGACAGGCGCTGCGCGCAGCCGCGGCTCGTGAAACGACGGCGGGGCGCTGAGCCCGCGCAGCACGATCATGCCGCGGCCGTAGCCATCGATGCCGTGGCAGGGCGTGCAATTAATCGAGTACTGCGTGCGCCCGCGTTCGAGCAGCTCGCGCGTGAGCGGCATGGGGAACTCGGTGACGCCATGATGCCCCGCGCCGCTGAGCTTCAGATCCGGCAAATGCCCGCGGGCAATTGTGCCTTCCACCAGCGGCCGCGCTGACTGGCCATTCTCGAAAAACGTCGACGGTTCCAGCGGCTTAATGCGCCCGCGGTCGCGCATCTCGTCGCAGCCGGCGAGCAGCAGCAGCGCAAAAACAACAAGCACGCGCGCGCTCACGGCAGCACCTCCGAGACCTCGCGCGGCTTTAGCGTCTGTAGAAAATTCTTCGTCGCTTCAGGCTCAAAGCGCGGATCGCGAGCCTGTACGCACAGGAAAAAGCGGTCGTTGGACGCCAGCGCAAAACGCGGCACGTTGAAGACCGGATGATACGGCGTGGGCAGGCCATTCATGAAGAGCATGCCGAGCACTGCCGTGAGTGCGGCGAAGAGCACCGTTGTTTCGAACGTCGATGGAATGAAAGCCGGCCAGCTGTGCAGCGGCCGGCCGCCGATATTCAGCGGATAATCGATCACCATCGTCCAATACTGCAGCCCATAGCCGAAGATCGCGCCGGCGATTCCGCCAAGCAGAACGAGCGTGGGAATTCCCGTGTGTGTGTAGCCCAGCGCGGCCGCGAGGCCCTCGACGGGAAAGGGCGTGTACGCTTCGATTTTCTGATAACCTTCCTCGCGTACGCGCCGCACGGCTTCAATGAGGTGCTCCGGCGAATCGAACTCGGCCATGATGCCGTAGAGTTTCGGCGCGCTCATGCTTTGGTCTCCGCGGAATTTTCGTGCTCGGAGACGAGCTCGCGCATTTCAAAGATTGAAATCACCGGCAGCAGCCGGATGAAGAGCAGAAACAGCGTGAGGAAAAGTCCGATCGTGCCGGCGTACGTCGCGATGTCCCAGAATGTCGGGTAATACATGTCCCACGACGAAGGCAGAAAATCACGATGCAGGCTCGTGATGACGATGACGAAGCGCTCCATCCACATGCCCACGTTGACGATCAGCGAAATCACAAACAGCGCCGCGACGCTCGTGCGGATCGAACGTAGCCACAGGAGCTGGGGGACCAGTACGTTGCAGAGAATCAAAAGCCAGAACGTAATTGCGTAAGGCCCAGTCTCGCGGTTGTGAGTGACGAACATTTCGTACGGGTTGCCGCTGTACCAGCCCATGAAATGTTCCATGAAATAGCCGTACGCGACGATCAGCCCCGTGCCCAGCAGCACCTTGGCCATGTTGTCCAGGTGGCGCGCGGTGATGAAATCTTCGAGGCCGTAAATCTTGCGCAATGGAATCGCCAGCGTCAGCACCATCGCAAAACCGGAGAAGATCGCGCCGGCCACAAAGTACGGAGGAAAAATCGTGACGTGCCAGCCGGGCACCTGCGCCACGGCAAAATCGAAGCTCACAATGGTGTGCACCGAAACGACCAGCGGCGTGGCCAGTCCCGCCAGAAGCAGATACGCCATCTGGTAGCGGTGCCAGTGCAGCGCTGAGCCGCGCCAACCCAGCGCGAAAATGCCATAGACGATTTTCGCAAATGGCCGCTTCGCACGATCGCGCAGCGTCGCCAGATCCGGAATCAGCCCGATGTACCAGAAGAGCAGCGAAACCGTCGCATAGGTGGAGATCGCGAAAAAGTCCCACACCAATGGGCTGCGGAACTGCGGCCAGACATTCATCGTGTTCGGGTATGGCACCAGCCAGTAAAAATACTGCGGCCGTCCGAGATGCAGGATGGGAAACAGTCCCGCGCAGGCGACCGCGAAGAGCGTCATTGCTTCGGCGAAACGATTGATCGAGGTGCGCCATTCCTGGCGCAGCAGCAGGAGAATCGCGGAGATCAGGGTGCCGGCGTGGCCGATGCCGATCCACCAGACGAAGTTGACGATTGCAAAGCCCCACGCGACGGGAATGTTCACGCCCCAGATGCCGATGCCCCAGATGAACAGCGCCGCCACCGAGACGAACAGCAGCATCACCAGCGAAAACGCGAGCCCCAGGCCCAGCAAAAAACGCAGCGACGTTTTGCGCGTCAGCACGATCGCGCTGATCTTGTCTGTCACTGTGCCGTAGGTGTGCCCCGGTCCAATCAGCGGCGCTTCAGAGCTCATCGGGGCGCCTCCGGCGCTGTGACGGGTGACGAGTGACGGGTGACGAGTGGCGGGTGAGATGCCAGCAGGGTGGCCCGGCCCAACGGGCCGGGTGCCGAAGGCACAAGAAGCCCCAGGACCAGCGTCGCCCGTGGGTGTGCGTACGCTCTCAGAGATCGGCGTCCACACTGCAGCTTCTTGTCGCTGCGCGACACGGCCCTTTGGGCCGTGCCACCCTGCGTGTTGCGCAGCTCATCCTGTTCACAGAGTCCATTCTCCGTGGCCTCCGTATCCTCCCTGCCTCCGTGTTGAAGTCGTGTTAAGAGCGCCGCCGTCATGTCGCCGCCGCCTCCGAGACCGGCCCGCTCTTGCCGTCGAGCATCTCCGGGTTGGGGTTGCGCACGCGCGCGAGATAGCTCGTGCGTGGCAGCGTATTGAGCTCAGTCAGCACACCATAGTTGTGTGGTTCTTTCTTGAGCTTCGCGACGCGGCTCTCGGGATCATTGATGTTCCCGAAGATAATCGCTTCGGCCGGGCACGCGGCCTGGCAGGCGGTGACGACCTCGCCATCGCGGATCGGCCGGTTCTGTATAGACGCTTCGGTGCGCGCGCGGTTGATGCGCTGCACACAGTACGTGCACTTTTCCATCACGCCGCGCTCGCGAATCGTCACTTCCGGATTCTTCATCAGCGCCGTCGTGGGCTGCGCGTCGTTGTAATCCAGGAAATTAAAGCGCCGCACTTTGTAGGGGCAATTGTTCGAGCAGTAGCGTGTGCCGATGCAGCGGTTGTACGTCATCTCGTTGAGACCCTCGCTGCTGTGCGTGGTCGCGGCAACGGGACAGACGATCTCGCACGGCGCCTTTTCGCAGTGCTGGCAGAGCATGGGCTGAAACGCCGGCTCGGGATTTTCAAACGGCCCCTGGTAGTAGCGATCAATGCGCAGCCAGTGCATCTCGCGGCTGTTAAGCACCTGCTGCTTGCCGACGACCGGAATGTTGTTCTCCGATTGGCAGCCGAGCACGCACGCGCTGCAGCCGGTGCAGACGGTCTGATCGATCACCATGCCCCAGGCGTTGCCGACGTAATCGTCTTTGGGCAGCAGCGTGGCCTGTTCGTGGGCGGGCTTGCCCTCTTCGTGCGGCAATTCGGTGCCGAAATCCTGCAGGTGGACGCTGCGAATAATGTCGCGTCCTTCCATGCTGTGGTGATTCTGCGTGCACGCCAGCGCGTAACGTTCAGCCGTGGCTTTCACGCTCGCGCCGACAGCGAAGTGCATGGCGCTGCTCACGCGCAACGGAAAAACGTTGACGCCCGTGCCGCTTCCAACGCGGCCCGCGCGCGTGCGGCCATAGCCGAAATGCAGCGTGATGCAGTCGTCGGGATGGCCCGGCAAAACCCAAACGGGCGCGCGAACCGTGTGACGATCGGTTCTGATATCAATAAGCATCTCTCTGGATATCTTCAGCCGCTCAGCCGTCAGCGGGCTCATCAGCGCCGCGTTGTCCCACGTCAGCTTGCTCAGCGGCTTGGGCAGTTCCTGCAGCCAGCCGTTGTTGGCAAAACGCCCATCGTAAATGTGCGGGTCAGGCCGGAAGACAATCTCCAGTGAATTGCCGGGCGCCTGCGGAGGAAAATCAATGTTGGCTTGCAGCGAGAGCTCGAGCGGCCTGGCGGCTGAGTCCGGCACGACGCCATCGTGTACAGCTTTATTCCACGCCTCATCGAAGGCGGTGCCTTCGCCAAACGTTGAGCGCCATTGTTCACGCACGATTTCATAATCAGTGCGATAGGGCTGGCCCAGCAGTACCGAAAGAACCGCGTGCGGCGAGCGGCCGTGAAAAAGCGGCGCGATCAGTGGTTGCTGGATGGTCGCCGTGCCATCAAACGCCCGCGCATCGCTCCATGTTTCGAGCTCATGCGCCTGCGGAATGTGCCACTGACACAGCCGCGACGTTTCGTCGTGATAGGCGCTCAGATGCACGCGCTGGCGCACTTTCTGGAGCCGCACCGCAAATTGCAGATCGGAAGGCGCAGTGAAAACCGGATTGCCGCCGAGGATGACGAGCGTCTCGACTTTTCCCGCGTCGATGTCATCGCAGAGATCGCGCAGCGTCTGGATCTCATCGACCGAGTGCCCCGGCGGTTCGATGAAGCTCACCGTTTTGCCGATGTTCTCGAGCGCGGCATTCATGGCGTGAGCGATGGCGTGCACCGCAGCGGGCTGATAATCGCCCGGAACAATCACGCAGCGGCCGCGCGAACGCTGCAGGTCGCGCGCGATGGCAGCAATCCAGTCGCGGCGCACGCCCGAGGGCGCCGGCGATGCCTGCACGCCCTTTATTTTCAGCTCCGCAGCGAGCTCGCGCGTGAACGCTTCCACGTGGCTGGGCTTCAGTGCGATGCGGTGATCCGCACCGGCGCCAGTGGGTGAAGGCGTGCACTCGACCGCGTAGAGCCTGTTCATCGAAACCTGTTCGGCCCGCACGCGCCGGCGCGAAGCAAAGTCGCGCGCGTATCGCACGCTCGCCGCGCCGCTCGACAGGAAATCCGCGTCCAGCGAAAGAACCACGTCGGCGCGCTCGAAGTGATAGATCGGATGGGCGTCGCGGCCGAACGCCTGGCGAATGCCTGAGCGCACGCCGCCGGCGCACACGGGCTGGTACTGGTGCCAGTGCATTTCGGGCAACTGCTTTTTCAGCGCGCCGATGTGCGCCAGCAATGTGGGCGAGGTGATGTTCTCCGTGAGCAGCCGCAGCCCCGCGCCACGCGTCGTGCCGAGCCGCTCGCGCTCACTCTGAGCCCAGTTCACGAACGTTTCCCACGTCGCCACGCGGTCGAGATGGGTCAGCGTCTGCGAGCGGTCGGGATCCCAGAGCGAGAGGATGGCCGCCTGCATGAACACGTCGGTCGCCCCGAGGCTGGCGGGATGTTCAGGATTGCCTTCGATCTTCGTCGGCCTGCCGAGGTTGCTTTCGACCAGCACGCCGCGTGCAAACCCGCCGAGCGTCAGCGCCGTGGCATAAAAAAGCGGCTTGCCCTGCAGGATCTGCTCAGGCTGCTGCACGTATGGAATAATTTTTTCCGCAGGCCGCTCTCCGCAGCCGGCCAAGCCCGCCAGCGCCAGCGACGCGCCCATCAGCTTCAGGAATGTCGCGCGCGACATGCTCTCCATCACCGACGCTTCCCGCGGAAATTCGCGCTGCAGCATGGCGATGAATTCGGGCGCATCCGCCAGCTCTTCCAGGCTGCGCCAATAGGCTTTGCCGGTGCCCGAAGCGAGCTTTGCGCGCAGCGCCGTTAGAGACGTGTCTGGTGTTTCAGCCATTTTTCATTTGTGGCAGACGGAGCAGTTCGTCAGCCCGAATTCTCGAATGTGGTAGTCGGCTTTCAGTTTCATCCCGAGCTCACGCTGGTTGGCCGGCGCCTTGTAAACCGGATTGAAAATTTCCTCCTTAGGACGCAGGTACATCTCCGGCTGACGGTGGCAATTGAGGCACCACTCCATGCGCAGCGAATGAACTTTCCAGGTGAGCGGCATTTCGGCGACGTTGCCGTGGCAGCTGCTGCAGCCGATGCCTTTTTGAACATGAACGCTGTGGTTGAAATAAGCGAAATCAGGCAGGTCGTGCACGCGATTCCACTGAATCGGATTTCCCGAACTGTAACTTTCGCGGACAGGTTGAAGCATGTGGCTGCCAGTCCAGATTTGCGAATGGCAGCTCATGCAGACCTGCGTGGCCGGCAGGCCGGCGAAGGCCGACTTTTCAACCGACGTGTGGCAGTAGCGGCAGTCAATGCCCAGCCCGCCAACATGGTGCTCGTGGCTGAACTGCACCGGCTGATCGATCGGCACGTTGACGCGCGTGACATAGGGAGAACGGTCGACGAGCACGCCCGCGTAGACGAGCAGCGCAAGGCTCAGCACGCCGGCGACGATGCTGGCTTTTGCAATTGTGTTCATGCTGGGATGAAAAACCTGCATCGAATGTTCACCTCGGCCAGGGCCGCAGCCCGCACAACAGCCCTCGCAAGGGCGCAACGAGCGTGCCTTGCCGGAATGGTGAAGCGGAGTGGTTCCGATGCGGATGGTTCTGAACACGACTTCAACACGGAGGCACGGAGGACACGGAGGTCACGGAGAACAGAATGTTACGGAGATAGAAGTACCCCTCGTGTGTACCGCGAAGTCGCTGGGAAAGCCTGCGTGGGCAGCCGCTGGTGGCGTAAGCCGCGAAGCGGCGTCATAAGAAAGCCCGGGGTGGAGCGAGCTTTCGCGAGCGCAGCCCCGGGTGTCAGCGCCTCACCGCTTTTTTTTAGCCCTGCAAGGGCGGCATAAAGACGCTGGATTCAGAAGCGACGAATGTGCTCAGATGCGGTTGGAACCAGCGGCGTTTCATGGCGTGCGGTCCTCGCGGCGACGGAGATATGATTCGATTGCAGTTGCCACGGTAAACAAAAGTGCAAGCCCGATTAACACGTCGAAGACGAGCCAAGTTGAATGGAATTCATACCATCGTTCAGGCTTGCCAATAGAAATCCACCCACCTTTGAACGTAGAGGTGAACCAGATCGGCCAGCCAAGGTGGGCCCATACACGATTGTCGCTATCAATCTGCTTACGTTCGACCAAGTTCGCCCACAAAAGCCCGCCCGCCACAAACATCAGCACGACGCAGGTGCTCAGATGCAGTTGGAACCAGCGGGGTTTCATGGCGTGCGGGCCTCGCGCCTATCGAAGTACGCTGAGGAACACAATCCAACTGTTATGAATAATAGCAGCCACAGGATCAATTGGAAAATAATCAGTTTAACGAACGCGTCTTCCTCGAAAAGCCACGTGGAATAATCTGTACCCTTACGCCAGACTTCCTTTTCGCCGTAAGTCTCTTTATAAAATAGAATGATTGGCCAACCGTATCCCGTCAGCTCTCCACCATTTTGAAAGTTTCTGCGTAGGATTTGAAAAACTCATTAACAACAGTGTTCCAAGTAACAGCGTCTCTGTCAGAAGCATATTCAACGAGTACTGGAACCAGCGGCGTTTCATGGCGGAGTGATCCTTGTGCGTTCTCCCTTCACGCCTTCCTCAGTGAGACGGAATCTAAAGGATTCGCCAGTCCAGAGGTCCACGTAAGGCTCAACAAACTTTTTTGTCTCTCCTTTGTCTTTATAGACGAATGAAACCTTCGGATCTTGAGTCGTCGAAATCATCGTTATCTTTGCTCCAGACTCCAGAACGCCCTTAGTCAACGCTTGCCCTGCGACATTGAGTTCGCAATCCGTAATAGGTCTGTCTAAACCGTTCTCGACAAGAATGAACGATTCGGCGGGATCGCTTATTGTTTTGTAGAGCTGTATGACACCAAACAAAGCGATTGCGCATGCGATTATGCAAATAACTGCAGTACTCAGCGAAAATTGGAACCAGCGGCGCTTCATGGCGTGCAGGCCTCGCCGCGGCGGATAACGTACTCCGCAGTACCGGCAACCACACCTAAGGCAAAGGCTCCAAGGCTCATGTTTATCATAAGCCCTTTCATATGAAATCCATGAGTTGAGAAGTAAATTGGCGCTGGCCATCCCCGGACCTCCGAGAAATAACCGTACCAGCCGACTGTGCCGTCTGCATTCTTTTCCATCGCGCCCCAAGCGGTTGCCCGAGGTCGCGTGTTCAACCATAAAAATCCGCCCGCCACAAACATCAGCACGATGCAGGTGCTCAGATGCAGTTGGAACCAGCGGCGTTTCATGTTTTAATGCCCTGACGCGGCCTCACGCGCACCCATGAGTCATTATCAAGAATAATCAATGAGTGGTATTCCATGCGACCGCGTTTGTCCCGACAGCGATAATTAAACCATGGATAGCCATACGAATCGATGCGTGCAATCTTCACAGTAGAGCGCTTCGACATCAGTCTGCTGAGCACACGAACCGTTGAGTCATCGCCCGTTCTCGCGAGGTCGCGCTGATCGCCCACCGGAATAGCAACAATTCGGATCAGGTCCCCCGCGACTAATTTTCGCCAGTCCTGTGTTTGCTTGCGTTTCATGGCGGAGTGATCCTTGTGTCGCTGCCATTCGCGTGCCCGGAGGGCAACAGGATCATAGCCCACGGCGCGAGCCGTGGGAAGAGGCATCCATTCCGGTTTTCGGAGCCTCTCGCATCGGTCTGAAAAGGGCCTCAGACCGATGGCACCCGAACAGCAGTGCAAGCTGATGCCGGAGGCGAACAGAGCAATGCCACCCGCCCCAACAGCCCGCCCGCCACAAACATCAGCACGACGCAGGTGCTCAGATGAAGTTGGAACCAGCGGCGTTTCATGGCGGAGTGATCCTTGTGTTGCTGCCATTCGCTTGCCCGGAGGGCAAGAGAATCATAGCTCACCGCGCGAGCTGTGGGAAGAGGTGAGTCGAGAACCACCCCTACGCTCTGCAACCACAGCGACCACAATAACCAGAGTGCAGGAGATAACAATATTGCCAACCAGAGCTATATAATCAATGCCTTGAAATACCTTCCCAACGATTTCCGTTTTTTCCTTTGTCGAAATAAACATTGTCCAATCTTCGTTCCTCCATACAGTCGAGCGGTTCGGAGCCTTTGAAGGCGTGAAGTGAACTTTAAAAGTCATCGGAAAACCTTGACGAGTGATCCAAGGTTGTTCTTGGCCTGATCTGTCAATGAAAGGTCTGGGAATAATGTTAAGCGAACACAGCCCTGCCGCC
>Ga0196964_10000635_pt1 | contig 20031 bp, 20 predicted proteins | sample S1_10metaG_FD_148615 | JGI IMG/M metagenome (GOLD analysis project Ga0196964, IMG submission 148615) | Soil microbial communities from Anza Borrego desert, Southern California, United States - S1_10 | ecosystem: Environmental > Terrestrial > Soil > Desert | place: USA: California | collected... | reverse complement strand
AAAGCGATGTCGGCCGAGGCCGGCTCGAGCAGATACAGGACGCCGAACTCGAAACGCTCGCCGCGTTCGTGGCCGCGTTCTGGAAAAGGCAGGCCAAGACCGGAGGTGCCGATCCAGTGGCGCCGCGCGATGTTGACCGTGTTCTGCTTGAGCTGAGGCGCGAGCCGCTCCCCGAGGAGCCAGCCTCACTCGACGCCGCGCTGGGTCTGGTGAGCGGATTGCTCGACGATCACATCGTCAAGACCAGTCATCCGCTCTTCCTGGGCTACGTGACGCCGCCCGCGCTTGCGCTTGGCGCTGCCGGCGACGCCATGGCGGCGATCATCAATCAGAACGTCTCGTTTGCGGCCCTGTCGCCGATCGGAAGCGCTCTTGAGTCAATCGTCGTCGGGTGGCTGGCCGACATTATTGGATTTGCCGACAACGCGGGAGGCGTGCTCACATCCGGCGGGTCGGAAGCAAATCTCTATGCGCTCTCGGTCGCGCGCAGAAAGCTCCTGGGGCCCGCCGCCATCATCGACGGCAATCGCGCCGAGCCCGATCGGCGCCTGCGTGTCTATTGCTCTGATCAGACCCACCACTCGATCGACAAAGCGGCGATCATGCTGGGGCTGGGCACCAACGGCGTGAGACGCATTCCCGTCGACGCTCACCACCGTGTTCGCGTGGATTTGTTGAATGCAGCGATTGAGGAAGACCAGGCAGGCGGTCAGTGGCGGCCGATGGCGATCGTCGCCAACGCGGGATCACGCCTTTGCTGTGCCGTCGACGATATCGATGGCCTTCGCGCCCTTGCTGACCGTCATAATCTGTGGTTGCATGCCGATGGGGCGTACGGGGCTTTCTTGCGGCTGGCGAGCAGATCGCCGGAAAATCTGAGCGCTCTGGGCAAAGCGGACTCGGTCACGATCGATCCGCACAAGTTGTTGTTCGTGCCGTTCGACTGCGGTTCGCTCATCGTGCGCGAAGCTCGCAGATTGACCGACTGCTTCGGAGGGGAAGGTGAGTACCTCGAACCATCGACGCCGCCAGGGCTCAACGACTTTGCCAATCTGGGCATGCAGCTCGGCCGTTCAATGAAGGCGCTGAAGGTCTGGCTCGTCATAAAACGGCTCGGCGCAAAAGCGCTGGGCGAAGAGTACGACCGCCTCATCGATCTTGCCGACTACTTCGCGGATCTCGTCAGAAGTGACGATAGCCTTGAGCTGCTCGGCCCGACCGGAGGCACGGCCGTGTGCTTTCGCTGGAAGGGTGACGGGCGCCTCGGCGAGGTGGACCTTCGCACCCGCAATTCGCACATTCGCGAGCAGCTTATTCGCAGTGGCGCCGCGTTCATCGACGAGGTCGATGTAGATGGACGCAGGGGCTTCAGAGTCTGCATGACCAATTTTCGAACAACGTCGAAGCACCTCGATCGGCTGCTCGGCGTCATCGGAAAATTGGCGCAGCGCAACACCTCCCCTCGGGGATAGCCATTGGTCAACGCGCTCGATTATCAGATCCTCGAGAAGAACTCAGAGCTGGGGGCTTTCTATGAGCTCTACGCGCACACCATGCGCGAGCTGGCAAACTGGTCGGAGACGACCGTGTTGTCGGCGCAGGAATATCTGCACCTGCATGAAAAGGATATCGGCGCTGGGCCGCACGACTACCGGATGTGGACCTACCTGAAGGCGTTCGTGGAAAGCCTCAGTCCGGCTCTGCGCGAAAAGCTCGCGAGCGTCATTTTCTGTTTTTCGTTCGAGAACTTCCCTCAGCCCAGCGTTTCAATCGAAACCTGTCTGCGTCAGGAGTTTTACTGGTACCGCTTGAAAAATCCGGCCAAGGAAAGGCTGCAGCCTCGCGATCTTTCGCACACCTCCGCGAACGTCATGGAGCGTCCAGCCCCTTCTATCATCAAGGATGACCTGCCCGGCCTGCTGAAGCCGTGCGCCTGGATCCAGCCCTACATGCTCCAGAAAAACTCCTCTCTGGACGTGCTGCAGACGATCCAACCTGGCAAAGCCGCCGTTGTTCGACGGCTAATCGCAAGACACGAACAGCACGGCTCGTACCAGTTCAGCATCTATGGCTATGAGTTGAAAGAAAGGGCCACGTTGTCGCCGCAGGAAGTGCTGCTGCTGAACATGGCCTTTCTCATTCACGTCTGGACCTGGAACCATGACCTGCGCGCCGCGCATGGCCTGCGACGCCTCGTGCAAGAGCAGTTTGAGAAGATCGACACCGACGTCCGCAAGGCTTTGGATAACATCCGAGCGTTCGGTCATTCCCTAAAAGGATTCCGAAGCGTTCTCATTCCGGCTGACAAACAGCTCTACGAAAAGAATCATGACGGCTCCATGTTCAAGAAGCCTCACACCATCCTGGATTGGGACGTTGCGCAGACAGCTACGTATTTCCGAGACTTCACAAAGATAGTCGCCGATCAGCAAAGGTTCGTGCGCTTGTCGCGGTTCGTGCAGCTCTGCGGTTGGAAATTGCCAGTGACGCAAGTCACTGAGGCAAGCAAAGCGCGTGCACGGGCGACCTGGCTTTCGACGCGCTACCTGACGCGGCGTGCGCTTGCATCGAACAATGCGGGCCGATGCAGTCCCGACCAGATCGCGCTTGCTGTCCTGCTCGGCCTGGACTGGGAGGAAGCCGATTATCTTCCAGTGCGCATCGAAAAGAGGATTGAAGACGTCCTCGCGGACGCGACCGAAGATCAACTTATGGAAACGCTTTGCCTTACAAAGCAGGGACGGCGCGACCTCGATTGGCCGGGCGTAAACCGAACAATTAAGCGCGACAAAGCAAATGCGACGTTCAAGGTGTCTTGGTCGTCGGTGCATGAGACGCCGGAGACCGGGATGCTGCGCCAATTCATGGACAGCGGGATGCTCTCATTTTCCAATGACGACACACGGCTCGAGATGCTGCGCATACCCAAGCCCAGAGACACCAACTCCGAGTTCTTGCGGCCGCTTCACGACCTGACGCTTTCTCTCTCGGCGCAGCGGCGCAGGAAGGATGAGACACTTGCCCAATTGAAAGAGGTGGTCATCGAGACCTCAAAGTCGAGCAAGGGAAGCCAGACGCAAGTGCGTTTTCAGATGGATGCCGTTTTGCCTCAACGGTTGGGCGCGGCGGGAGAGGGCGAAATTTCCCAGCCGCTGGGCGAACTCGGCCTCTTCTTCGGGGCCGAGCGGGCGACGCGTTTTGAAGGGGGGCGCGCCTTGGACGCGGGCGTCTATCTTCTATCTGAGAACGGACTGAGCGCCATTGTAATCATTCTCCAGGACAACCAGGACGCGGAGACGGCGTCGTGATCGTCGATGTTATTGATTGTATCTCGGACATCCGCAGGATGCGCATCGCGCATCGCGCGGCCTGCGCTCTTATCGGTGAATTCCAATGTGATGTCCGCGAGTTTAAGGGGGTCAAGGCTTGGGGAAGCAATCCGCCTCAGCTTTCTCCGGGTGAACAATATGTCGTCTTCCTGCATTCGTCTTCGGAGGAGAACGACTGGCGCAAGGCCGCGAAGTTTGTTCTTGAAAGAGAGCGGGAGCACGGAAATGCTTGGCTCTGTACCTATAGCGGCAGCGCCAGCGCGGCAGCCGAGTTCGCTTTCGACGACAAGAGTCCAGATGGGCGCTGTTGGCGTCATGCGGCAGATGTCATCAATGAGTGGGACTATGACGACGACAAGAACAAGGCGGTTGCTTTCGTGGGCTCGGAGCGCGCGAGGCCCCCTGTAGAAGCCATCATCAATGAAGCGCTGGGGCGTGTGGGTGAGTCTGCACCGGACGGGGATGCCGAGGCGCCGGCGACCGCCGGCGACGACAGTGTTCGACACGTGCTTGTGAATGCAGTCGGGCCATTGCTCGCAGCGATGAATTTTGCGTCCCGGTCCGGATCGGCTTTGCCGCATGGAGAAGAGCTCTGGCGCCTCGCCAAAAGGCGCATCGTCGACTTTGATAAGACGCCCGCCTGGATTGTCGATCTCGTCGAGAGCTGTGACGCAGATATTATGACGCGCGCGGCAAGGGGCGAAGGCGAGGCGTTTGACGACCTGAAGGAAGTTCTTCACCGCATTGACGCCTACGCGCGAGGGCTGAGTGCATTCCGACCGCTGGTCGAGGACATATACGTCGGAAGTCCCTCTGAACCGATTCGGATCCTCTGGATCGAAGATGAGATTGCATGGTTTCGCTCGTTGGAGCCCATGTTTGAGAAATTTGCCATCGACGCGACCATGAGCACGGAGCCGGCAACCGCGTTGGCGAATGGTGAGGAGGTCTGCGACTTCGACGCCATCGTGCTGGATCTGGTGCTGGAAGGTAAGCGAGCCCAGATCACAGACCTCTTTGAACGCTACAACGCTGTCGCGATTGATGACGAGAATGCACCCGAGGGCATCGCGATCTTGAGGCTGCTGCAGAATCTGCCGCTGCGTCCGCCCGTCTTTGTGCTCTCGGCGCTGGAGTCAGCATGGACGGTGAGAGCATGCACCGTTTACGGCGCCAAAGATTATTTCGTGAAGGGCGCGAATGACGAACTCCATCTGATGACCAGGATCAGAATGGAAGCGTCGGCGGCACGAGCGCGCCGCGACCGCATCGTGGCGCCGGTTAATCCCATGGTCGTTGTGGGACGCAAATCCGATCCGCTGGCGAGGCTGCTGCCTGTGATCGAACGCGCGGTCACCACGCGCGTGAACAATCCGATTGTGTTCGTGGGTGAGCCGGGCGTGGGAAAGCGTGAGCTGGCGCGCGAAGCGCATGTTCGCTCGTTTCGCCGCGGGGCGCCCTTTGTCAGTGTGAGTTGCGCCGGTCTTGCGGGCGCAAGCGCCGAAGGCGAGCTATTCGGCATTCCTCGCGGCGCAGCGCCCGGCGCTTCACGAGATGTCTTGGGCTACATCGAAGAGGCCAAGGATGGCGTTCTCTATTTCGATAAATTCGATCTGATGCCGCCCAATCTGCGCGGCCGGGTTCTGAGCTTTGTCGAGTCGCGTAATTTCCGCCGCCTCGGAGAAGCGCGCGAGCGCCGTTCCGATGCGCTCTGCATCTTCGGCGTCAGTGTTGCAGGCGCTGAGTCCGAAGCGCTTATCGGCGAGCTGTTCGGCAGGATAACGCCGTTGGAATTGCGTGTGCCCAGCCTCAGAGAGCGCGTTCATGCGCTCCCTCAATTGGCCGACGCGCTCGTTACGCGTGCAGCACGCCAATACGGGCTGACGCCGCCCGCAGTGGGGCCCGACGCTCTGCAGGTTCTGGAAGCGATGACAGGTTCAGGCGCTTTCGACGGCGCCAACGGAAACGTCAGAGGTCTTCTTGGTCTTCTGCAAAAGGCGATCATGTTTGCGAACGAAGGCGCAGAAGAGATCAGCCGCGGTGTCCTGGCCGATGTCAGCGAGCGAGGACCCCCGCCCGGAAGCGCTCCGGAGGAAGTAGCGGGCGCAGTGGCGCGGGCAGCTCGCATCACCGCCGATGCCTTGCTTCCCGAGGGCAGCGCCAAGCTCAATGACGTCGTTGATCGGTTCGAAGCCATGCTTGTGCTGGAGTTCATCCGCCGCGTCGGTCGCACCGAAGCGGCCAAGTTCTTCGAAATGACGCCGGCAAATTTCCGCAAACGCCTGGAGAAATTCCGCGAGAAGGGGCTGATGACATAACGCAGGTGCAGACGCTTATCTTCCTTGTTGGTCACGCCCGCGCTCTGCGCAGAGTAACTTCGTTTTATCAGCGCCACCTCGCGTTGAGGACGCCTTTCGCTAGGCCCCGAGACGTCCGCTATGCGGGCAAATCCCTAGCTGTCCGTTGTTGGGATGTAGGGCCCGCGTAGCGGGCGACGCCCAAGTCAACGCCTCGCATCAGCCTCCGCAATCTCGCCGTCGATGAGCGCCATCAGCGCCAGCGATGATGCGCCGGCATCGCCGCGAAATCCCCCGTCGTCAGCATTGGTCCGTTCCTGCGCCAGAGGCGACACGCTGGCGTCTGGCCGAACGTAACGCCCTCCAGCTGAACTCATCGCCGCCGACCCTCACGATCATGCCTGCCTCACATTCAATCAATCCAGGGACCGCTGTAGGAACCTTCTGCGCGGCACTTCGCCATGATCGCGCGATGCGCGCTTTCGGCTATGCAGAGGAGAATGAAGGCGAGGAGCGCCGACGCATATTGACCGACACAGAATAGAGCGGCCACACCGACGAAGGATGACGCGATCGACCGCAAACCAGATAGTGTCCGGCTCGCTTACGCGTGCAAGGCCGCAGGCTAGGAACGCACGATTGGGCCAAAAGAACCAGCGACCCTTACGCCTGGCTACGCGAGCTAGTGGTGGAGGCGCGCGCGACAAACTTCACAACGTGGCGCCGTTAGGAGGAACATGAAGTAAGGTTGCGCATGATTGAGTGATAACTTGCCCATGGCTGCATTTCGAAGAGTGCTCGTCGGCGGTCGAGATTCTCCGCATCTTCCAACCCGCCGCGAGGGACTAGCTGGCCGTTCTCGCAGACAAGTTGTGAACCGAACCGCTGTGGACGTCCTTCATGCACTGCGACCCTATCCCAAAGCATGGCATATTCGGATCGACGGATGCGACCTTCGCTTACAATCGCGCTCAGGCGATCGAGCATTTCGCGCTGAAAGTCGGGAGCTGCGTCTGCGTGCTGAACGAGCAACCAGCCCGCTGTTTGACTGCCTTCGCCATCGACCGCGTCGTCGAACCACTCGCGGTCGCGAAGCAGTTCTCTAAGACGTCCTGTGTTCTGTAGATCTGAAGCTTCCACCGGCGCCCACATACGCGTGCGCAAAGTTTCGCGCTCGGGCTCAGGATAGGACAACGCAAATTGCTGATTAGAGACACGACCGAACTGTTCGAGTTCGACGCGCAGCTGAAGCTCGCGACCCAAGTTCGAACGCGGCAGCGCTTCAAGGAATCCGCTCACGGCAATCCAGTCTGCCTCGAAGCGGGCTACAAAGGCCGAAGCAGTGGCTGGTGCGTCCTCGCATCGAAGCTTTAGCGCGACCACGGCCATCATTCCGCGTCGGGCGCCTGGCGCATCGGTGCGCTGAGCAAGTGCTTGGCAGAGCCGCTCGCCTTCAGCTTGCTGCAAATAGGATCTGTTTAGGTCGAATGGCCGGATCGACGCGTTCTGAATGTCTGGCCATGCGCCATCGAGCGCGCCTCGCACCACAACTCGCGCGTAGCGTTGCTTTGCAGCTTGAAAGTGGGGCGCATGCAGGCAGTCGAGCGTTCCTGCCGCCAAAGTATCTTGGCTTCGCCAAAGCTGATCGATTTGAACGCGCGCGCTGCCACACCATGAGTTCGCGAACTGCGGCTTGTGCTGTCGGTCCAGCGCTTTGTTCAGCCTCGTCTCGCCAGTCCTGAACTTGCTCGCGCGCAGCGCGGTGCGCTCTCGTCCAGTCCTCACTGGATGGCGCAGCAAGAGCTGAGGCGATCGTATCCTGCAGGCCGACAATTCGGCGGAGTTCATCCGAGCGCACCCAATGGTCAAACGGACGGCCGCTTAACGACTGCAGTTGGGCCCGCATCTCCTCGAGACTGTCCCTCGGCAACATAAGCAGGCCAAGGCGCTCTGCGGCGCAAACATCGACTGCGCCAGCTTGAGCGCGCGCCAGTAAGGGCTGGTCATCGCTACGTGTTTGGGACTGAGCGCAAACAGCGCTGGCGAGCATCGCAGAACCAAGAAGAACGAATGTGATTGTGCGAGTGCGAGAAAGCATCATCGCGCTGCATCCTTGTTCCCGATGATCGTAGTTGAACACTAGCTGCAACCCATGGTACGGAATAAGAGCGGCAGTCAGGGAGTAATGCTGCGCTGAACTCCATACTTTTTGAGCCGCCCGAAGAGCCGGCGTCGACTCGTGAATCCCCGGGAAGGGCAGGGCGGTTGGCAGTCGAGCGAGTGACGCGTAAGGATGCGTCGGTTCTCCCGATTGGCGGCGCGCTGCTAGCCAGCGAGCGTGTAGTGAGCCGCGTTTAGAACCAACAACTACTCAAGTGGTCGGCGGCGCACTTGAGCCGATCGTCGCAAGATTGCGGCTTAACGACATGAGATCGATGAAGGCTTCAAGATCGCCCCTGACGTAACCGCCGACGCGCATCTCGCCGAAATCGGGATCGGCCTTGTTCATCCGCATCGGGATCGAGACCCGTGGTCTCGGTGTCGACCAAGACCGCACCGCGCGTTTCGCCGCTCGCTGGCGCCAGATTTTATTGCTCCACTGCCGGCACGCGGCGCAGCAGGCGATGGTCCGGACTGGTGGCGATCAGGCGTTCTGCTTCTGTCAGATCCATTCAGCCAACTAGCACAACGCCGCCGTTAACAGTTGCGCAACCGATTCGATCCGAACGATCGATGCATGACCGCAACCATGATCCCGGACGACGAACTCCTTGCGACAGCCGACATCGTCACGGTTTGGGTCGCAACCCAGGACGCGCCCACGGACTTCTGGTCGCTCGCGGAAGCCATCGCACGGGTCATGCGTCAGGCTGAACGGGAGAAGATCACGCTATTTCGTCCTCCAGACCGCAAGGCGCGCCGCCTGGCGCAGGTTCGATCAGATCGAGCGCTTGGCGTTTGCGCTCATACCCGAGCCAGCTTCCTCGGCAGCCTGAAGCTCACTGCCGGGCGTCGCAACGGCGACCGGCGTAGCGATACTCGACACGGATCGGCTCACCCTCCGGCATGAAGATATCCACGTCGTCGTCTCCCCAGTCGTCGACGCAACCGCGCAGCGCATCGAAGATCCATTCCGGCCGGCCCTGATTGTCCCGGTGATCGGTGCGCAGGATGTTTTCCGGTTGGATGTCGTGCTCAGGCGTTTCGTTCAACGCGTCGAGAACGCGCCGGGCCGCGGATGCGCGAGGATGAACGTAGCCGTCGTGATGTCCCGCTGAGAGAACCACGTAGGTGGGGCGCACCTCGGCGATGAAGCACATGCTGGATGCGTCGTCGCCGCCATGGTGCTGTCCGATGAGCACGTCGCTTTGGATCGGCACACGTTCGTCCGCGTCATCGGCTTGCGCGCGCTCCACCATACGCTGTTCCGCGTAATCGCACGCCCGCTTTGCCGCGCCGTCGAGGCGCCCGACCGTATCGCCCGTCAGCAAAACCGAATGCCCGCCATATTCGTAACGAATGACGATGCTGAGGCCGTTGTTGCGTTCCCCCTCCGGCAGGGACGCTTCGTCTTCTCCAATGATCAGACTGCCGTCGTGCCATCCGGCGATGAACGTCGCGGTGGCAGCGCCCAGGTCAATCGGATCGCCGAAACTCATCTCGACGTCCGCCAGACTCCAATCTTCCGCGCCGGATGCTGCGATCGCATCGCGCGCTTCGCCCAGCATCGTGCGATTGCTGGCAGCACCCAGCGGCCGGTCGTCGCCGGGATGGAGCACATGCAGCACCTGATAGTCTCTAAGGATCCGCGCCGCACCGCCGATATGGTCGAGATCGGAATGGCTGAGCACGAGCAGATCGATGACAGGCCGGCTCTGAGGATCGTCGGGCGCGGCGGCTCGGCGCGACGCGCGCGAAGGGATCACATGGCGTATCCCCTCGAGGCACCTCGTTCCACGCGGGCCGGTGTCATAGACCATGACTTGGCCCGCCGGCGTGCGTGCAACCACGCAAAGGCCGGTGCCGACGTCGATGACGCGCATATGGGCTTCCGCTGCCTGGGCAGCCGCCGGTAACGAAATCATGAGCGCTACGCCCAGCGCCGCAACGCCGATCAGTCTTCGCCACGCCCGGAACATGCCGCCCTCCCGCTCAAGCGCCCATCCTAAACGATACCATTGCTCCGTGTTCGACCTCGGCCCGACCAGGGCGAGGTCGAATGGAAAGGGACGCGCTCCGCGTCCCGACAGCTTCGCTCCGCCATCGCGCGCAAGGGCGGGTCAAGCCCTCGCGGCTTGACGCGGCCGAGCACGATGGCATCGCTGTCCTTCGGTCTCCACATCAACCCTCGCGTTCATCTTCGAGCGCCACGAGATTGAGACTTGCCTCTACTCGCATGCGATAGGCCGCCGTGATGGCGGCGCCCAGATGGTGGGTGAGCTCGCGTCCCGTTTCGTCGCTCGCGGCAAGGTCGCGCGCCATCTCATGCACACACTCCAGCAAGCGCGGCATGCGATCGCGAATGACGTCGCGGTCGTCGCCGTCATTCTCGCAATCTGTCATTGTCATCGTGCCCCCTTCGCAGTGAAACGACCCGCGCCCGATCGATGTCGAGCACGTCCGCTGTGGTGAGTGTCCCGAACGCCGGCGCGATCGCCATAACCACGCGCGCGATCTCATCGGCCGTGCGGTCGCCGACCGCGGCGGCGGCGAATGCATCCTCGACCAGGATCATGGAGAGCCCGAGTTCGGCGCCGACGATCAAGGTGGCCAGACCGGAAGTGGCAAGGCCGAAGCCGGCGAGAAAAATCGCGAGCGGCCGATCGGCTTCGGCGCGCGCGCGCAGCGGCGCCGACGTGAAGGCGGACACGCCCATGCGCTTGAACACGGCCTCGTCCGGACGCGGCTCCAGTCCTTTCACCGTCGCCGCGCGTCGCCGCGCATCGACCGAGTGCATGACGCGCCAACCGGTCGAACGCGCGTGACCGAGCAGTGTGTGAAGCGCGGGGAGGGCCTCCACCGCCGCCGGGGCAAACAACGGGTGTTCCGGGGTCAGATAATCGGTGCGCACGTCCAGGCACAACAGCCAGGCCGTGTCTCCATGAAGGTGCATCGGCTTCATCGCGCGGCCAGTTTCGAGCGCGCCGTCGAGCGATCGAGCACGCCTTCACGATCCCAGTCGCCTTCGGGGCGCAACAGCACGAGCGCGGGCGAGTTGATGGTGAGTGCGTCGGGCGACGCCTCCAATTCCTTGACAACTTCGACATAGGCGCGGTCGGAGAACTGAACGCCCGATCGTCCGCTCAATTCCTTCACCGCGCCATAGCGCTTCCAGAACGCCAGCAATTCCGTCTCGATGTGTCCCAGCACCTGCCGATAGCCTTTGCGCGCGGCGAGGATGGCGCCGGCGTTGATGATCGCCTTGGCGACGTGCAGATTGCGCTTGTCCTTGCGCACGGCGAGACGTTCGGCCTTGGCGAAGCCGGCAAACCAGCGAAAGCGCATCGTGCCGACCGGTTCGTCGTCGCGAAAAGCCACGAGATGTGTCGCGCCCGCGAAATCGTTGCCGTCGAACTCCTCGGCGTAGGGACAACTTTGTTCGGCCATGAAGACGGCGCTTCTGATCGCAAGCGCCTGCAGGATGTCGTTGATCGTGAGCGCGACATCGACGCGAACGCCGTCCGCTTGCAGCAAGGCCGGCATTAGCTCGCCCTTGCGACCGGCGGTGTTTGCCGTGCGGGCCGCACCGCGAGCATGCTGTCCTCACCGGGGGCGCGCTCGTAGCCCAATGAACCGTAGAGCACGCGTTCTCCATCTGCGGTCGCAGCGCGTGTGTAGACGGGGATGTTCCAGAAGAGGCGATCCTGCAGCGCTGCCGACGCGGCTACCACAGCGCGCCCGCCTAGTTTGGTGCTCGCGGCAAACCCCCATGCATAGGCGCCAACCGGGGTTTCGCCGGGCTTTGCGAGAAGCGAAAGATCAACGTTCGAGGGATCAAACGCGCCGCTCTCCAAGGCTGTAAGGCCCATTTCGTTGAAGAAGAAAAAGGCAAGCACCCCAGTTACTTGTCCGTCTTCGCGATGAACGAAGAGACTGGCGCCTGTCACGCTCTGGACGGCGGCGAAAGCCTCTTCGGTGACGACGGCGTCAGAAATTCGCGTGGCGGCGAGAGCGCGCGCCGGGCCCATCTCATGCGGGTCTGGCGGGTAGAGTCCGAACGAGCGGGCAAGCGCAAGAACCGCATTGGGATCGCTGCAGCGACCCGTGGGATCCATGGAGGTAATGGACATCGGCTTCCGTCTCCACGTTACGAAAACGTTGGAATCGAAGCCTACGGACCGGCTAGATGAGGCGCATGGGCGAAGGTGGAAAAGGGGCTGTTACGAAAGTGACGGAGCCGACCGCGGTCGGCCTCGCCCTTCGTTTCGACTGGGACGATCTCAAAATCTTTGCCGCAACGGTCGAGGCGGGCTCCTTTAGCGCCGCGGCGCGCATGCTTGGCATCACCCACAGCAGTGTCAGCAAGCGCGTCGAGGAATTGGAAGCGCGCCTCGGCGCAAAGCTCCTCTATCGAAATCCGGGCGGCGTAACCCTCACGGAAGCCGGCGTCCTGGTGCGCGATCACGCGCTAACGATGCAGCGCTCGGCGGATGCCGTGGCGCGCCTGGTGCAGGGCAGGGACAGTAAGCAAGAAGGCCGGGTGACCGTCGCCGCTCCCGATGGCGTCTCGGCATTCTGGGTGGCGCCCCAGCTCGCGGAATTCTTGCGCGTCAACCCGAACGTGCGCATCGGGCTCGATTGCGGCTTCTGGGCGATGGATCCGCTCACGGACCCGCCCGACCTCGCCATCGTCGTCGATCGCGACGAACGCAAGCTCGATTTCGTCTTCACGCCGCTCGCCGTCCTGCACTATTGCATCTTCGTCTCGCCGGAATATCTGAACACCTACGGCATGCCCCAATCGCTTGCCGACGTCGCCAATCATCGCATCCTGCATCACACCGCGCTCAGTCATCAGAAACAGAACTGGGACGAACGGGCGAGCGCGCTACAGGCGCTGAGCAATCCAAGCCTCGAAACCAATTCGAGCGCCTCGATGATCCTCGCCTTGAAGGATGGCGCTGGCATCGGCGCCGCGCCCTCGGGCGCGCTCACGATCGCGCCCGATCTCGTCATGCTCGGTCCGCCGATGTCGAAGATCCAGCTCTGGCTCTGTCACCACCGCGACGCGCTCAAGGTCGCGCGCGTCAAGCTCGTCGCCGATTGGCTGAAGGACATCTTCGATCCGCGGCAATTCCCATGGTTTCGCGACGAGTTCGTGCATCCCGACGAGTTCCGCGAGCAGGCCAGGACGCGCCGGCGGACTGACGCATCGACTTAGAAGGTCAGCCTCGCTTCTTGGCGGCCTTCTCCGACAATCCATCGAAAAAGTAGGTCACGCTCACGTCGAGCGCCTTCGTCATGTCGTAGAGCCGGCTCGCCGCAATGCGGTTCAGGCCCTTCTCGTACTTCTGAATCTGCTGGAACGTAACGCCAAGGAGGTCGGCGAGTTTCTCCTGGCTCATACCCATCTCGAGCCTGCGCTCGCGGAGCTTGCGTCCAATATGTCTGTCCACCGCATTGGTGGCGCGCTGCTCAGCCATGAGCGCGGGTGTTACAGAGCCAGGTCCGGGTTGGATAGTCATGCGAGTTCCACCGCGTGAGAAATGCTTGGGCGTGTTGCGCCCGGTAAACCACGTACGCAAAGAGATACAACCGAAGCGAGCAGTCGGGCGCCGTTCTTCGCGTCAGCAATCGAAGCCCGAAAGTCGAGACGCGCATAAGCGCGGCTCGATGGCGTGCGCCACGAGCGCGCGGCCCGCGTCAGCGGGGCGGCGCCCAACTATCGTTGCCGCGGATCAACTTCCGCAATTTCGCTCTCGATCAGCGCCATCAGCATGCGGCGATGATGGGCCGGCATCGCTTCGAAATCCTCCGTCGTTAGCATCGGCCCGTTTTGCGCCTGAGCCGACACGCCGGCGTCTTGCCGAAGGTGACGCCCTCCAGTTCAAACTCCTCGCCGCATATCTTCAAGATCATCGTTCTCTCCTCCAGCTCAAGAAATCCAAGTTGTAAAAACCCGCCGCGCGGTCCCAGGCCATCTCGCGCCCGTGTTCGTGCTCGGCGATTCCCCAGACCCAGAGCACCAACAGGGCCCAGCCGAATTCGCCGGCGCAGAAGAGAGCGACGGCGCTCCAACCGAGGATCGTCCGGCCCCAGCGCGCCCATGCGCAGGCAAATCCGCCGAGCGCGAAGAGCCAAAGGACGTTTCGCGCGATGCTCTCGAAATCGAAATCCATCATTGCGGCCTCCAAAACCCGCGCCCGCGCACCGTCGAATCGAACTTCTTCCTGCGCTCGTACTGACTCATCGCCTCGCCATTGAGACGCTTAGCTTTCCAGATCGCCTTGATGTCTTTTCGCGTTTTGGCCTTGTGATGGGGCACACACATCAACTGATCGGGCTTGGCCCAAAGTCAAACTTGCGGCGCCGAATGTTCGGCGATCAGGCCCTCTGTCTCTGCGCAACCTTTGACGCAGCACGTGCCGTTCTGCTTCTCGAGCAGCTCGTCGTATTCGCGCTGAGTGAGATAGAGCCCAGCCATCACTCATCTCGTTTCGGCTCTTCAGGATAGGGGCGCGCCATGCCGCATTTGTCGGCAAGCGCGTTGAGGCGCGCCTTGCGTGCGCGAACTTCTTCGGGATGAGGTTTGGCTGCGCGGAGGAGACGCCTTGTGCAGCACAGGCATCGTAAGAAAGAAGAGAGGCGCACACGCGAAGACCCTTCGTTCGAAAGAAACGAAAGGGCCCGGCTAGGCGACCATGTGAGGGCACGGGTTTATTACACCGTGAAGCTCTGGGAGGTGCACGCTTGGCCATTTGGCCGGCTGATCTACAACAGCGATGACGCCTGCAGCCGTTGAGTTTGTGCTCTTTGCAGCGCCATTCGCGGCGCGTAGGAGCAACGGAAGCACATGACCCTTGCTGTCGGCGCCCCCCCAAACGATAATTGAGCGCGGTCCGGGGCTTCACAGCGTGAAGTGGGTAATATCGCGTGTCGGGCCAGCCCCCGACGAGTGGCTGGTTGCTCCTACAAAGGCTGTGAGTCCGTGTTTGTGCATGCACACGCCAGTGCGTCGCTTTGGATGGCCCTCGGACCGCACAATCGACTGGCCTCGTCATCCACCTGATTTTGCCCGACACTGCGTTCGCACGGCCAGAGTTTCGTGGCTGCGAGTTCGTGATGGTACCTGTCTGACTTCGGTCAGGACGCGCTGGTGGATGCCGGACAAGCTAGCTTCGAGTTCCGAACCCAAATGTGCACACGAGTGCGTTTTCCTGGCTGGCCTCTGGTCGTGCGCTTTGCGTGGAGGTTACAATGACGAAACTGAGCGCTGGACTTGATGTCGGGGACCGCACGACCGCGATTTGCGTCATCAATGATGCTGACGACACGTGCTTGGAAGTCAGCGTCCCAACAACCCCAACGGCGATCCACGCTGCGCTAAAGCCCTATCGCCGACGATTGCATGCCGTGGGTCTCGAAACCGGTACAAGATCCTCTTGGTTGTATTCGGAACTAAGCCAGCGGCGTTTGCCAGTGGTCTGCCTCGACGCTCGCTACGCACACGCCGCGCTTTCCGCAAAGCGGAACAAGACGGACAAGACAGATGCACATGGCATCGCCGTTCTGCTTGCTCGCGGGCTATTCACGACCGTTCACGTTCGCAGCCGCCAAGCAGTCAGGGTCCGATTGCTCTTAAACGTGCGCAAGACCTTGCAGCGGAAAGCGCTCGATTTGCAAATGGCGTTGCGCATGGCGGAAAAAATGTTCGGCGGCAACGTAGAGCGCCGCGGCAGAAAACTCGTTAGAACGAAGGCCAAGGCAAAGGGTGACGACATTCACCGCGGCCTCAGCGACATTTTGCACCGATGCAGCGAAGCCTTGCTGTCCGAGGTTAAGACGCTTGATCGCCTCGTCCTTCAATCAGCCAACTCCGATCCTGTTTGCCGTCAACTCATGACGGTCCCTGGGGTGGGGCCGATCACAGCCCTGAGTTTTCGCGCCGGTGTAGACGACCCCAAGCGGTTCAAATCATCGCGAACAGTTGCCGCTTACTTTGGACTGACGCCGCGGCGGTTTCAGTCGGGACAAACGGATTATAGCGGTCACATTTCCCGTATGGGCGATCGAGCAGTGCGAACAGCTCTCTACACGGCTGCACAGGCAATGCTGCGCTCGAAGCGAGCGACACCACTTCGAGAATGGGGATTGGCTTTGGCGAAGCGGAAGGGAAAGAAGTTGGCCAATGTGGCTTGCGCGAGAAAACTCGCCGTTATCATGCATCGCATGTGGATCACTGAGCGGGACTTCGGCCAGCTGTGCCCTAAGCACTCATCTTGAGTGGTCACTGTTGCCCCACAAGGTTGCCCCACAAGTTCGCCGGACACGACATAGCGCGATCGGCAAGACGTTCCTAGTTCCATATTGCATGGGCTGTTCTAGGGATGAAGCGGACGAGTGCGGTATTTCGCTTTGCAGAAGCGGCGACGGCCCCTGATCCTCAAGGTCGCACCTGGAGCTTGGCCTTCCGGAGATCTGCCAACGCGCGTGCGTTGGGCTCAGCGCGAACATCGCGGCGTCACCTTCTATGAGTATGATGGCGGCTCTTGGCTGATCCATGTGGCGCATGAAGACGAGGCCGAGTTCCGCGACGAAATGATCGCCGAAGCTTTCGGCAGCGCGCCGCCCCGCAATGCTGAAGCGATCGCTTTGCTTGAGGAGGTGATCACCGTCCTTGAGGAGCGGTGCGGCGGCATTGTCTTGCCTATTTAATCAAGGTTGAAAAAGTAGTCAGCAACGACCGAAATCGGCGATCCTGATCCGAATTGACGGGTAGGGGGCGGGTGGCTGGATCGGAGCGCGTCGGCCACTCAAGAAAAATTACGATCGGCCCGGCGCTGGCCCAATGCAGATATTCGGTCCTCATGTTAGGTGGACCCATATCCAGACAATCGTATGACCTGACGAGGGGTGCAATATTCTACGTGGTTATTTCCGCGTCGTGGTTTGGCGCGGAGTGGTTGACCAAGTTGCTCTCTGTTGGACTTGTCGATGGCAGCCCTGCGCGACGCGGTTGACGCCCAGGACGGTCCGTTTCGTTTTTCCATCGTCGGCAACCGCTGGATTGAAGGATGGCTGTCGGACCGACATTCCGGCTGGACGCGGCCCGCACTCAAGGAAGCGTTGCTCACGCTCAACGTCCTGCCGCTGCGGGACAACAAGCAGCAGCGTTGTCCGGGTCTTGAACACTATGAAGGTCCGCAGCGCTTCTGGGTCGTGCGCGATCACGATACCTGGATGAAAGAATCTTCGACCGACGTGCGTGACGAGCAAGTCAAACGTTGCTTGGCACACAACGAAGCTTGTCGGCTGGGCGCAGAGCCGGGGGTATTGGAACGGTTGCAGTCCAGGAGGCGGTGACGCTTCGATCTTGTCACGCACCTGACTTAGCTATTCTGGAAAGAAAGGAGAGAAGAGTGAAGAGAGGGAATAACCGGGGGATACGTCCAGGAAGATTCATTCTCGTCCGTGACAGCGTGACAACGCCGTCGCCTGCTGCCGATCACAAAGCGCCGCTGCGCCTCATTAGCGGGGTTCGTCATCCCACTGTGCCGGCGATAGTGCCGTTGTTGGTGACATTGACGGTGTGGCCGTTCTTGCGAACCGCGAAGCCTGCTGCGCCGCCGGCGCCGCCCGTATTGAACGCGTTTTGTCCGGCGGTACCGTTGGTCCCGAATGCGCCGCCGTTCCCGCCTTGCCCACCTTGACCGCCTGCACCGCTGCCTCCGGCGCCTCCGCTCGATATCGAGCCTGCTGCACCGCTGCCGCCATCGCCACCATCACCGCCGCCGCCGGCGCCTCCTGTTCCGTTGGATGAACCGCCCCCGCCGCCGCCTCCGCCGTAGAACGTGATCTCACCGCCTTGATTGACGCGTCCACGTCCGCCGCCGCCGCCGCCGCCGCCGCCCGATTTCAACTCGCCGCCAGCGTTGACCGTGACTGACATCGGAAGCCGGCAGTAGAGCGCGTCACCGCCTATTCCACCGGCGTTGCCGTTGCCGTTGCCGCCCTTACCGCCCCCGCCATACGCTTTACCGCTCACCTGGAGAGTCAGATCGATCGTGTGACTGCCCGTCGGCCACGCGCCTGTGTCGATCGCAATACCGCCGTTGGGTGCGCCCGTAGCACCGGTGATCGTCACGCCGCTACCGAGTTGGAAGATCACTGTGGCGTTCTGTGCGCCGTTGTAGCCGGCGGCGTCAGCGAGTGACCTCAGGTTCACCGCTCCGGTACCAGCTATCTGGATCGTCTGGTTGAACCCGCTGCTCACCGTCACGGTTGCTTGCGATTGGTGCGATCCGCCGGGTCCCGTGGCCGTCAGCGTGTAGGTCGTCGTGCTCGACGGTGACATCGATGTCGAGCCACCAGCAGTCGGCGTGACCGTGCCGACGCCATTGTCGATCGACGCCGATGTGGCGTTGGTTGAGGTCCAGGTGAGCGTACTTGAGCCACTCGGCGCGATCGTGGTCGGGTTAGCCGACAACGTGCTCGACGGCGTCGGGGTGTTGCACGAAGCTTGAACAAGTTGCGTTCGATTTCCGGCGGGATCGTATGTGTAGTCGATTACGCAGCCAGTTGAATACGTCGCCCGCGTCAACCGTCCGAGCGCATCGTAGGCGTAGGTGACCGTTTCACCGTCCGCCGTTCGCGGCGGAAGCAAAAGTGTAGTGAGCGCGCCCAGTGAAACGCGGCTCAACAGCATACGTCGGGAGATCGACATCGGCGCCCCCGGTGGTCTCAAGCGAGGCGCGCAAACCCAGCGCCGTCTTTTCGCTTGCGAATTGACAGTCAGCACAACCGGGAATTACAGTTTCTGTCAAGACGGATGCGGGAGACGGCGATGGCGCGTCACGATCTGCGGCCAGCGTCGTTCATGCGCGCTGCGTTTCGTTTGTTGTTGGCGTTCGTCTTCATGGGCGCCTCAGCATTGATCCTGCCTGCTTCGGCGCAGACGCTCCCCACGACACGTATAGGCACGGCGCCACTCATCTCACCCAGCGCAGCTGGCAGCTACTACGCCAACCTTCCGAACAATCTGGGAAGCACCCACACAAACGGTCTTGGCCTTACGCAGCGCCCAGCGGAAATTGTTGAGTTGGCGCGAGCGCTCCGGAACGATCCGGACCTCATCTATCAGTTCGTCCGCAACCACGTTGAGATCGAATGGACCTACGGCCTGCACAAGGGTGGACTAGGCGCTTATCTCGACCGTAGCGGCAACGCGTTCGATCAGGCCAACCTGATGGTCGAACTGTTACGCGAGGGCGGGCACACAGCGACCTATCGGGCCGGTACGATCACGCTCAACGGCGCCCAGTTCCAAGCGTGGTCCAACATCACGAATGCGAATGCGGCATGCCAGCTTCTGTCCAGCGGCGGCATCCCTGCCATTATCGATACCGCTTCAATTGCAGGCTCGACAGGTGAGACGCGCGCGGACTGCAATTATGGTGGTGAAGCGATCACCTCGATCACGCTTGGGCACATCTGGGTCGCGGTTGCTATCAGCGGCACAACCTATCTGTTCGATCCAGCCTACAAGACCCACGCCTTCTTGACCGGGATCAACCTCAACACGACAGCCGGCCTTGACATGGGAGAGCCGTTGACGAGCGCCACTTCGGGCATGACAAGCGGAAGTACTTCCGGCGCCAGTTTTGTTCGCAATCTCAATTCGGAATCCCTGACGACTACGCTTCAGGGCTACGGCGCGAACTTGTTGGCTTACATGGAGGCGCATCCGGAAGCGTCGATGGAAGACATCGTCGGCGGCCAGCGCATTGTCACCTTCGAGGATACGCTCCGCCAGACCACGTACGCCGGCTCAAGTCAGACCCACAACTGGACCGAGATTCCGGATGGGTATCGCAGCACGTTGCGCGTTGAAATTCACAAGATGATGGCGAACGCTTCGTGGGTTCCGATTATCAATTGTCCTTCTACATCAACGGATGGGTGCCTTCTCTTCTCTGATGAAATCTATGGCCGGCGGCTGGTTGTTGACACGCTGTTTCCCGGCCACGCATCCGGCGGCGGCGTTGCGCCAATGGCTATTTCCCTAAAGCTGAGGGACGAGGCAGTAGACGTAGCGACTATCGGTCAGTATTCATCTGGCGGGGAAGAGGTGCTCGAACGGCAAGGTCGCGTAATCCTTACGGCAAACCTGCCGTATGCCGCCGCCGCGTTGGGTGAAACAGAGCCCGGCGCCTACATGGATGCAACGACGACAAAGCCCGTCTTCA
>Ga0196964_10000634_pt1 | contig 20085 bp, 16 predicted proteins | sample S1_10metaG_FD_148615 | JGI IMG/M metagenome (GOLD analysis project Ga0196964, IMG submission 148615) | Soil microbial communities from Anza Borrego desert, Southern California, United States - S1_10 | ecosystem: Environmental > Terrestrial > Soil > Desert | place: USA: California | collected... | reverse complement strand
TCTCCACCAGTACTTCCCCCCAGGCGGCATAGCCGTTCAGGTTCTTCCTGACGAGGTAGTTGACCACTGGCATGGTCAGACAGAAGGAAAGGCTCATGCAGTGCACCATATATTCCGGTGAGCCAAACAGCTTCAGTCCGCCGATCATAAAAAGGTAACATACCGCGCTGTAAAGCAGGGTAATGGCGGCAGCTTTTCGTTCGTGGCCGGAAGCATTCAGGTAAAAGAAAGGCATGATCGTATATGCGAACAGGAGCTCAAAAACGGTGAATGCTTTAATATAGGGCGCCATGGTCGCTGCCATCGGTGCACCAACCCAAACCCTGAACAGGAAGGGCGAAGCATAGTAAAACAGGAGCAGGCCGGAAACCACCACAGCAAACAGCAGCCCACGCACCTGTCCGTATATCTCCCCGGGATTATCGCCCTGCTCCACCATGCCGGAGATACGTGGCAGGATCCAGGCCGCCATGGCGATAAAGATCATATGGATATGGTTGAACATGGTCGCAACCAGTCCGTAGGCAGATACCGCTTCCAGTCCGGAATGCGAGGATACCCAGAACCGGTCGGTCTGGAAGGCAATGACCACAATGATGGACTGCAGCCAGGGCCAGACGCTGAAAGAAAGCACAGCGCCAATCTCTTCCCGGCGCGGACGCAGGCTGAAACGGATAAAGGAAAGCGACCGGCGGATGAAGAGCCAGTGGATCAGCAGATAAACGATTGTATAAACGAGGTTGGCGAAGAGCAGCGTGATGATGGATGCTCCTGATATTGCCAGCAGCACATTCAGCAGCAGGAGCCCGCACCGGTTCACCAGGTTCAGGATAGCGGCAAGCCGGAACAGCTCATGCCCTTTAAGCACGCTTTGAAATACCTGGTCCAGGTATTTAAGCCCGGTGATAAGGGCCGAGAGCAGGATGCAGGCAGTCACATTGCCTGCAGTAGCCGCGCCGATGCCCAGGAAGTTCCAGCGGGGCTGCACGAGGCTGATGACACCCCCGATGAGCGTAACCAACAAGAGAAGGCTGATGGTTACCGTCAGTATCGCGCTGAGCATCCTGTTGGTACCCTCGTAATCCTTTCTCCCGGCGCAGGCAGCAAGCTGCTTTACCGTGGTGAGCCCTATATTGAGGTTGAACAGCTGCAGGGTGGTCATCAGCGTGTTGAGCACGATCCAGAGCCCGAACGCCTCGGTGCCCAGTCCCAGGATCATCATGGGAACCATCGCCATATAGATCGCAGGATAGAGTGCCGCGTCCAGCACGCCCCATACGGAATGCTTCAGTCCTGCGGGTATATGGCGTCGCTTACCTGCCATACGCCAGCAGCTCTTTAAGCACAACAACGACGAGCGAGAAACCGAGCGCACCCAGCAGGTACTTTAGCAACTCGGTCCGGCTTCTTTCTTTAGGGTTGTCGGTGGGTGCGAACCCGTAGATCAGGTCAACGGAATGCAGGAGCCGGGAAAGCTTGATTTCGTCCAGCTTTTTATTTTCCAGCTCTTCCTGGTGTTTGAACAGGGCGGCAACATTCGAGAAGCCCGCGGCCGTATCGGTGATGGCGGTAGTGCGCCGCAGAAAATAGGCGTAGGCGTCTATCACCGAGTCGAGCTTATGGATGGTGCCGTCGAGGTAGGAGATACGTTCGCTGATCTTTTCTCTTTCCAGCTTTACCCTCAGCTCCTGGTAAGGCGTGCCGTTCAGGTAGCGGAGCAGACCCTGCTCCACCAGCGGGAAAACGGTCCGGTCGGAAGCCTGCAGTCCGAAGTACATGGGCAGCTTCTCGGTAGTGATATCTTCCTGCAGGGGACTGCCGGCGATGTTGCGGGCGGTAAAGCCTTTGATGGAGCGGGCCTGAGCTTCGGTTATACCAAGTATCCGGGCCAGTTCCCGCACCGAGCCGGTTTTGGCGAGCAGGTCCAGCCGGTGCACCATCTCGCCGAAGGTTTTTTTGTGCATGTTATTGAACGAGCACACCATCTCCGACTCGAAATACACAGGCTGCGATTTCCATTTATAGAAGCCGCCGCCGCCGATAAGAGCGCAGAGCAAGAGCAAAAGAAATATATTCTTTCCGGCAGCATAAAGCAGGAAGCGGCAGACCCTTGCTGAAAAAGCAGCAAAAGACCGGAGCACCTGTCTGACTTCGCCGGTATGGATCGTCTGGTAAGAATTCATTGCGTATGTGCCTGAACTGGCTGATTGACAACTTAAACCGCCAAATTAACCCATGCCTCAGGAAAAAGGAACCCCAGTTTATGTACGGGGTCTGGGAATTTACGGATGCCCGGAGGCACCAGAGATTCAGAAGGCAGAAGGGCAAGTAGGCAGTTGGCAGTAGGCAGATTCCGGCGCGATTGATTTAAGAGATCTAGAGGGCAGAGATGCAGAGGGCAGAAGGGCAAGTTGGCAGTTGGCAGTTGGCAGTTGGCAGATTTTCCTGCGCGAGTGTCTTTAGTGATTCAGAGAGCAGAGAGGCAGAACGCAGAAGGACGCATGATGTAAATCCGCAATTAGACGAAGCCACACATCAACATTTTCAACGCCTTTACGACTTTACGCCTCCTCGACTTTACAATAAAAAGCGCCTGTCAAAGCGTCAGCGGTTATGGTAAAGTTCCGGGGGAGTACCTCCGTAGTACCTTCGTAGTACCTTCGGGGTACCTTCGGGGAACATTCGGGGTTAATTCGGGTCTGATTCGGGGTGAATTCGAATGCCAGAATGGCAGAGACCGGATTTTGCCTGCCGGAAAAGACCGCTAAAGGGCGAAATGCGCAATGGCTGAAGGCAAGATAAGGATCAGCTTTCAGTCCTTTGCCCCAACAACCCTATGCAAGCACGCCTTACACCTTTACGTTCTACACCATTGCGCCATTTGTCTTCCCACTTACGACTTACGGCTTACGACTTACGACTTTATTGCACCCTTAACGGCTAATAGCTGATTTCATCCTTGCCGCTTACCTTTTTGATATGGCAGCAGTCGGCACTGATCACATAAGGCTCTTCGATCACCATTTTGCCGTTTTTGATGGCAATGAACGTAAAGGTATCCTGCTGGTTGGCCAGCTTTTTCTGATAGTTGTCGTCCAGTACTGTAAACCGTCCTTCCGACCCGGGGATCGGCTCTGTCCTGATGATCTCATGATTTTTATGGCGCAGCGTGTACACGTCGTCGAAGGACGGGGGCACGCCTTCCGGTCCGTTGACCTTCACCATGACCATATTGAATATCTCGGTGCAGATCACATCCCCCGGGCAGGTATTGGTATCCCGGTTGCATGTGGCGGAAAGTAGCAGGGAAGTTCCTGAAATGAGAAGCAGGGAAAAAAGAATTGGTTTCATACCTGTGCAGTTTACTGGCAAAGGTCTGTAAAAATCTGTGCCCGCTACTTTTATACCCCGGCCGGCATTAAACCCCGGAACACTATTTTGGACATTGGAGCAAAGCGCCTACCTTGGTCCGAAAAGAAGACTATGGATTTTCTGCACGAAGAAGGGTCTAAAAAAGGAAGGTTTCACTCTGAAGACAACCGCGCCGAGATTGTTTATAACTGGTTCCGGGATGATGCCGTCATCATCGAGCATACCGAGGTAGATGAATCACTGGCGGGGCAGGGGATAGGGAAGCAGCTGGTGAATGCAGTCGTTGCCTGGGCCCGCGAAAAAGGGATCCGCCTGCTGCCCCTCTGTGTCTTTGCCAAAGGACTAATGGAAAAAGACGAGACATATCAGGATGTGCTATACAAGGGCTAAATTTTCTGTATCAGGGATTTAGAAAACGGCTGGGGAAATTATATATTGCAGTAAATTTTCGACATGAAGCAATACCTGGCAGCGGTGCTACTGGCCTTATCTTTCAGTAGCTGTAACAAGGATACCAACGAGGGTCCCTCAGCTTCCAACATGGATTTTTCTAGCATCCGCAAATATGATGTCAACGCAAATTTCCTGGGCAGCCAGGGGGATGTATCTGATGAATATAAGCATGAGAACTGGCCTGACTGGGTAATGGATCTTTTTGCGCCGCTGGATACCTTCAGCCTGGCAACCTACAACAAGCAGGAAGCCAGCATTAAGGCATTGTACCCGAACCCGGCCGCCGACACCCAGGCAATGCGCCTGTTTACCGGTACACCGCAGGTACTGAAGATCGTGGTTATTGATAATCAAAAGAATCTTTACTACCGCAAGGTAATGCCTACTGTGCTCGGCGAGCAGTTCAAAAGCTTCAGCTATTCCGGGCTTGATATGCCTCCCGGGTATTACCGGATGTTCTACTCTTTCTCCGCGGAAGGTCATCCGCATTTTAACAGGGGACATATCGATTTCTACAAGCAGAACTAATCCATACCGGACATGAGCTCCGGGAACAAAGGTCAGATGGCTGCTGCTCGGCAGGGATCTGACCTTTTTATATCCCGCCTCAGCTACCGGCCCCGGCCATCTTTTAACTTTTTATCTTTTCAACAGATTATTCAAACAACTACATTCGCATTCTAATCTTTCCACATGATACAGACAGATTACATCAGAGTGCCTTATGGCTCCACCGTTCATGGTGAAGAAGAAATAGAAGCAGTCGTAAACGTACTGCGTACCTCCACGCAGATGGGCAGGCATGTCCGGGAGATGGAAGAGCGCGTTGCGGCCTTATACGATAAGAAATACGGCATCATGGTCAACAGCGGCTCCTCTGCCCTGTACCTGGCCGCAGACCTCCTGAACTATGAGCCAGGTTCGGAGATCATCACCCCTGTGCTCACCTTCTCGACAACAGTAGCCCCCCAGGTAAAAAAAGGCTGGGTGCCTGCCTTTGTAGACGTCGAAGAGGGAACTTATAATATTGATGTGAACAAGGTAGAGGCGATGATCACGCCAAAGACCAGGGCCATGATCATCCCCAACCTGATCGGCAACCTGCCGGACTGGAAAGTGCTCCGCGAGCTTGCCGATAAATACAACCTGTTCGTGCTGGAAGACTCGGCAGATACTTTGGGTGCGGAAATCGGGGGCAGGTCGTCAGGCAGGTTTACCGACATGAGCACCACCAGTTTCTACGGATCCCACGTAATTAACTGCGCCGGCAACGGCGGAATGCTCTGCGTCAACTCCGATGCCTACTATGACCGGGGCAGGCTGCTCCGGAGCTGGGGACGCAGCTCCTCGCTGTTCGTAGAGTCCGAGAAAATCGAGAACCGTTTTAATGTAGACCTGGAGGGCATTCCTTACGATGCCAAGTTTGTATTCGAGGAGCCGGGCTATAACATTGAGCCTTCAGAGGTCGGTGCGGCGTTCGGCCTGGTGCAGCTGGGCAAGCTGGCAACCAATATAGATGTGCGCACGGGACACTATACCCGCCTGCGCAAATTCTTTGAGCAGTATGAAGAATTCTTTATCCTGCCCAAGCAACTGCCTGATTCCCGGACGGGATGGCTGGCCTTTGCAGTAACGATCCGTGAAAATGCTCCTTTCATCCGGAGGGATCTGCAGATATTCCTGGAGAAGCGCAATATCATGACCAGGACCATCTTCACCGGCAACATCCTGCGGCAGCCGGGCTTCAAGCACTGTGCGCATAAAGCGGCTGCCGATGGTTACCGCGAAGCTGATAAGGTAATGCGCGGCGGTATGCTGATGGCTTGCCACCACGGACTGTCAGAGCCACAGATAGCGCACATGATGGAAAGCGTGACCGAATTCATGAAAGCCATATAAGGATGCTGGGGATCGTCATGCTCATTACGTTTGCCGTCTTCCGGGCAAGTTTCCTGGCCAGGAGGGGCGGGCTTAACAGCACCGTCTGGGCCTTGCTGGCCGTGGTGGGCGTTCTGGCGGGTATGTTCCTGGGCAGTGTGATTATGGTATTTATCCTTCTGGCAAAAGATCCCGGTTTGCTGAAGCTGATAGAAGCAAACCGGAATAACCAGCAGTTCATGACCGATTATCTCCTGCGCACACAGAATGTTTATATCATGGAGATCTTTCTGATGTTCAGCGGGGTGGGGGGCTATCTCTTTGTGAGGCACCACCTCCTGAAACGGCTGCCCCCGGAAGACGACAGCGCCAACAACTGATATTACAAAGCCATACAGCAACCCTGTATGGCTTTTTTCCTGAGCCCCCTCCTATTTCGTAATTTGCCTGCCAGATGCAGGTAGCTATTATCGGAGCCGGTGCAGCAGGATGCTTTGCCGCCGCAAACATGCCCACCCATCCCGGACTAGGGGTCACCGTCTACGAAAAAACGGGCAAGGCGCTTCAGAAAGTGAAAGTGTCGGGCGGGGGGCGCTGCAATACCACCCACCAGCTGTTCGATATCCCCGGGCTCGTGAGCCGTTATCCGCGCGGCAGCCGGTTCCTCAGAAAAACATTTTACAGTTTCGGACCTGAGGACACGATCCGCTGGTTCGCAAGCCGCGGCGTGACCCTGAAGGCCGAAGAGGATGGACGGATGTTTCCCGTTACCGACGACTCGCAAACCATCATTGACTGTATCTGGCAGGAGATGATGAGAAAAAAAGTGGCGGTTCGCTACCATAAGTCCGTCCGGGAAATTCAAAGGGAAGCAGGCGGCTTTACTCTTCTGTTTGCCGACGGCAGCACGGCGCCGGCAGATAAAGTGCTGGTGGCCTGCGGCGGATATCCAAAACCCGAACAGTTCCAATGGCTCAAAGCACTCGGGCATGATTTCACAGATCCCGTTCCCTCCCTGTTCACTTTTAACCTGCCCGGGCATCCGCTCAATGAGCTGATGGGGCTAAGTGTGCCGGATGCGGTGGTCAGAGTGGCCGGCACAAAGATCGCGGAGCGTGGTCCGGTGCTCATCACCCACTGGGGACTTAGCGGTCCGGCGGTGCTCCGCGCCTCCGCCTGGGGCGCCCGGGAGCTGGCAGCACTGAATTACCGCTTCAGAGTGCTGGTCAACTGGCTGGGTGAAACCAGGGATGAAGAACTGAGGGGCATATTTGAGCAACAGCGCAGTACACAAGGTAAATCATTCATTTTCCAGAAAAACCCTTTCCAGCTGCCCAGGAGATTATGGGAGTATTTTCTGAAGGAAGCCGGTGCCGGTGAAACGACGCGCTGGGGCGACCTTTCTGCCGCCGTTCGCAACAAGCTGCAGGAGCTGCTGCTAAGAAGCCAGTATGAAGTAACGGGCAAGACCACCTTCAAGGAAGAATTCGTTACCTGCGGCGGTATCAGCCTGGCCTCCATCAATCCGGATACGATGGAAAGCAGATCGGTGCCGGGACTTTACTTTGCGGGCGAGATCATGGACGTGGACGGTATTACCGGCGGCTTCAACTTCCAGCACGCCTGGACCAGCGGCTGGCTGGCGGCAAAGGCGATAGCGGCAAATATGGAAGCTGTGCCCTAAACCGCGGCGGTGTACAGTTCGCAAATTGCGGAAAGAATTCTCAGCGCTAGTGCTCACCTGTTGAATACCAACGGGTTGCCGGTGAGCGGCAACGGGAAAATAGGACCTTCTCTATTCCAGCCCCCTGGCACTCAGTGTCTTAGCGCAGATGTTCGCTCTGTATATAATGTGATGACCCCCCTGTGGCGGGAATAAATCAGGGATGGTAACTGCGATGCGGTTGTTACCTGATCATGAATTGTCATTCGTCCTGGTCCATAACGCGCTGATCTACAACTGTCGTTCTGTTTTTTGCTGCCACCGTCTCTAAAAAATTCGTTAAATGGATTTGCCGGGGAAGGAATTAACGCGGCATATGGCATGACCTTTATTTCTGTACGATCGAACCAAAAGATGATTTGAAATGAAAAAGATGTATGTGATGGCAGCGGCGGCGATGTTATTTGCCGGCAGTGCGGTGGCTCAGGTAGGATTTGGCGTGGAAGCAGGTTTGAACCTGAATAACCTTGCAGACAAGTATGAGGGCGAGACGACCTCTAACCAGATCAAGACTGGTTTCCATGCAGGTATTTTTGCCGATCTGGGCATCTCCAACAATTTCAGTATCGCTCCGGGGCTGCGTTATTCCATGAAGGGCGGTCTGATGGAAGGCAACTACAACACACAAATCGGCGGCGTCTCTGCTTCTGTGGAAGATAAGCACAAGCTGACGTATCACTATGTTGAGCTTCCGGTAAATTTTGTATACAAGACTGGTACTCCCGGTTCCGGACGCTTCCTCATCGGCGCAGGTCCTTATGTAGCCTATATGGTAAATGCCCAGGAAAAGCTGAAACGTACAACCCGCGTGTTCGGACAGGAAGAAATGGAAGAAGTGAGCGACCGCCAGATCCCGATCGGTGAAAAAGAAGACGATGAGCTGAAAGCCCTGGATTACGGTGCTCAGGCATTCCTGGGATACCAGGCGCCGGGCGGTGTATTTGGTAAGGTGGGCAGCCAGGTTGGTTTTGCCAATACCCTCCTGCACGGCAGCAGCACCTTCTACTCCAAGAACTATAACTTCTTTGCTACCATCGGCTTTATGCTCGGCGGCAGGAAATAATCAGGAATTGATATGAACGATGAACCCCGGAGCGCTCCGGGGTTTATCTTGTTCGTCAATGCCGGAGCACATAAACTACCAGCAGCACCAGGAAAAAAAGCAAGGCAATGGTATACGCAACACAGATGACGAACGCGCTGACACCCGCCCGCACCGCCCCGAGACCATACACTCTTTTTATGGCGGCCGATAAATAGATCAGGGAGACGAACCACATCAGGTAGGTCAGACCCTGCGCAAATGCAAAGCGCTCCGGGATAAGCGCCAGCAAGGTCCAGCTTGAAAAGAGAAAAGCATGGACATGAAGCGAAAAGATCAGGTGATCTACAAATCCATATCCACGCCCCGCGAGCAGCAGTCCCAGGAACAAGGCCATCACCGGCACCAGGAAGAAAAATATCTTTGGCAGCAGGCTGCCTGCCCGCTGCTCTATATAAGCTTCATTGTTTTCCATCAGCTCCCCCAGTTCTCGCATGCTGAGCGCCAGCCCGCTTGTTGCCAGGGTCTTTCCCGGGTCCTTTATTTCAACCTGTGCAATAGGCTCGCTGCCTTCCCAGCCCAGGGATGCATAGGCCTTCCCGATCAGAAACGTAAGGGCAAAGCTGCTGACGACCAGGAACATATATAAGGAAAGCGGCGGCACATACCGTGCCCTTTGCTTTTTCCTGTACGCGAGCGTAAGGGCTCCCGGCGATGTCCAGAGCACCTTCATCGTTTGCCAGAACCGGCTTTCATAATGAAAGTAATGTGCAAAGAAATGGGCGACCAGACCAGCGACAGTATCATTATGGAGATGGGCCGGTTGACCGCAGCCGGAACAGTAATTGCCGGTCAGGGGGTGCTCACAATTCGGACAGAGCGCAGGGCTGGCTGCTTCAGACATAGATCGGGCTTTGGTTCCAAAATAATACAATGCAGAAAAATATGAAAGCAGCGGAAACAGCCTTGCCATTTTTTCAGGCTCCGGACCCCGGATGACCTGTTTTTGCGCTCAACAGGCACCGGGTTCTGACAAAGCGACAAGTTTTACTGACTGGAATATAAGTTGATGCAGGTTGAAGACAAACAACCGTCCTTATATGCAAGAAAAAGGAACTATTTCCATCCACACGGAGAATATCTTTCCGATCATCAAAAAATTCCTTTACTCCGATCACGAAATATTCCTGCGCGAGCTGGTTTCCAACGCGGTAGACGCGACCCAGAAGATCAGGCGGCTGGCCAGCCTCGGGCAGTTTAGCGGCGAACTCGGAGACACCACCATTGAGGTCTCATTCAGCAAGGAGGCTAAAACAATCACCATATCCGACAAGGGTATCGGGATGACCGCGGAAGAGATCAAAAAATACATCAACCAGATCGCCTTTTCCGGGGCCACTGAGTTTATGGAGAAGTTCAAGGAAGCTAACGATGCCAACGAGATTATCGGTCGTTTTGGTCTGGGCTTCTATTCGGCTTTCATGGTTGCCGAACGCGTGGAGATCCAGACCCGTTCCTACCAGCCCGGCGCTGAGCCGGCTCGCTGGGTCTGCGACGGCAGCACCGAGTTCGAGATCACCGATGGCAACAGGGCTGAAAGAGGCACGGATGTCATCCTGTATATAAATTCAGAATCCGAGGAGTTCCTGGATGAATACCGCCTGCGCCAGATATTGGATAAATATTGCAAGTTCCTGCCCGTGCCCATTAAATTCGGTACCCGCACCGAGCAGGAACCGGATGGTGAAGACGAGGAAGGCAAGCCGAAATATAAATCCGTTGAAGTAGATGATATTATCAACAACACCACTCCGCTCTGGACCCGCACCCCTTCGGAGCTGAAGGACGAGGATTACCTTTCCTTCTACCGCGAGCTGTACCCGATGAGCGAAGATCCGCTTTTCTGGATCCACCTGAATGTGGATTATCCATTCAATCTCACGGGCATCCTGTATTTCCCGAAGGTGAAACAGGAGATGGAGCTGCAGCGCAACAAGATCCAGCTCTACAGCCGCCAGGTATTCATTACCGACGAGGTAAAAGATATAGTACCCGAGTTCCTGATGCTTCTGCACGGTGTCATCGACTCTCCGGATATCCCGCTGAATGTTTCGCGCAGCTTCCTGCAGGCCGACAGCAATGTAAAAAAGATCAACAGCTACATTACCCGCAAGGTTGCGGATAAGCTCCAGGAGCTGTTTAAGGAAGACCGCAAGGCTTTCGAGACAAAATGGAACGACATCGGGCTGTTTGTGAAGTACGGTATGATCACCGACGATAAATTCTATGAGAAGGCAAAAGATTTCGCCCTGCTGAAGAACACAACGGACGAGTTCTTTACCCTGGAAGAATACCGGAACAAGGTAAGCGGGCAACAGACCGATAAGCATGGCAAGCTGGTTTACCTCTATGCCTCGGATGCAGCCCGCCAGGACAGCTATATCCAGAGCGCACAGCGCAAGGGCTATGATGTGCTCCTGATGGATGGTCCGCTGGATACTCATTTCGTAAGCCAGCTGGAGCAGAAAGGAGAAAAACTGTCCTTGAAACGTGTTGATGCGGACGTGGTTAATAAGCTGATCGAGAAAGACGAAACAGAACATCTGGTGCTCAGTGACGAGGAGAAGGAGAAAGTAAAGGACCTGTTCACCCGGGCTATCAGCAAGCCGAACATGCAGGTAGAGATCGAGGCGCATAGTCCGGAGGAACTGCCCGTAACGGTGACGATGGACGAATTCATGCGGCGCATGAAGGATATGTCCAAGATGGGGGGCGGCTTCAACTTCTACGGCATGATGCCCGAGAACTATAAGGTAGCCGTTAACGGAAACCATAAGCTGATCGGCCGCATCCTGCAGTCGGGCAGCGAGGAGGAGCAGCTGGCGCTGGCAAAGCAAGCCTTTGATCTGGCGCTCCTGTCGCAGGGAATGCTGACCGGGGCAGACCTGACCGCCTTCGTCAACCGCAGTGTCAGCCTTATTTAATAGATATTCAACCGGGCGGCAGAGGAACTACATTCAAATTATTATCAATCTGTTGCATGTTATTTTATAGTTATTATTTTTACGTCCACAAAAAACTTATTGATAATGAAAAAAATGCTCCTATCTGCTGCGGCCCTGACACTGCTGTTTACAGCGTGTAAAAAGGACGACAACAAGAACAACAATTCCAGCTCCTGGACACTTGGTTCCACCAGCTACACTGCTACTACGGTAGTCGACAGCTCCGGAACCATCATCGTGGGTGCCAGCAATGGCGCTGTGTTCCTGAGCACAGGTGCCTCGTCTTTTGTGACAGGCAGCCATAAGATCGTTGAATGGGCTGACAGCGCTCTCCAGATCGACATCACTGCTATGACCGCTGCCGGCGCTGCATTCTCTTCTACCGACAACCACAACGTGAATGCGGACGTAACAGTAAACAATGGTAAGGTTTCTGTCACCGTGCCTGAAGTATGGCTGACAAATCTGATGGGTACGGACAGTCTGAAGTTCTCCGGAACTTTCCATACTACTAATTAATCTGAGCCTTTCCGGTAGTTAGTGTAAGAACTGGACAACAATACAAATGCCGCCCCGGGTTACAATCCGGGGCGGTTTCTTTTCCGGTGCTCCGCCCCCTGACCCTCAGAAGTTATAGACAATAAACGAGCAGCTCCCTTCCCGAACCGGTATCAGCAGGTTTTCCTACCGGTACGTCCCCGGGTTAACCAATTGGCCTTCCGGCTCCACGGCCCGATATGTACTTGTATTTTATTGATTAATGCCCTTATATTCATAGCTTTGCAACTCATATTTGTTTTTTGGAAGCTATAACCTTTACACCCCGTGGTATTTAGTTCTGCCGTTTTCCTGTTTTATTTTCTGCCGGTGGTGCTTTTGCTGTACTTCATTGCAAAAGGCAACCTGAAGATCCAGAACCTGATCCTGTTTGCCAGCAGCTTTATCTTCTATTTCTGGGGCGAAAAGCAGTACACAGTGCTGGTGCTTGCCTCCGTATTCTTCAATTATGTGATGGGTATCGCCATCGACCGTTTCCCCAAACCCTGGAAGACCGGTCTGCTCGGATTCTCGATCGTTGCCAACCTGCTGGTTCTTTTCTATTATAAATACTTCGGCTTTTTTATCAGCAACCTGGCCTGGGCTACAGGCAGCGAGCAGTTAGCCGCATCCGCAGGCAGTATTCACCTGCCGCTGGGCATTTCCTTCTTTACTTTTCACGGACTCACCTATGTGATCGATATCTACCGGAAAGATGCACAGGTATCCCACAATCCGCTGAATGTTGGTCTTTACACCCTGTTCTTCCCCCAGCTGGTGGCAGGACCCATTGTCCGGTACAAAGACATAGACGACCAGCTAAACCAGCGCAGCGTCACCACCTCCAGGCTGTACGAGGGCATACGTCGCTTTATCATCGGCTTTGCCAAAAAGCTCATTATCGCCAACGCCGCCGGCGAACTCGCAGATAATATCTACCGGCTGGAGCCCCATTATATGCACGCGTCCATCCTCTGGCTGGCGGCCGTCGCCTATGCGATCCAGATCTATTTCGATTTCTCCGGCTATTCTGACATGGCTATCGGGCTGGCAAAGATGTTCGGGTTCGACTTTCTCGAAAACTTCAACTTCCCTTACTCCGCCAGCTCGGTGAAGGATTTCTGGAGGCGCTGGCATATTAGCCTCAGCAACTTTTTCCGCGACTATGTCTACATCCCGCTGGGCGGTAATAAAAAAGGGCCTTTCCGTACGTATCTTAACCTGATCGCCGTGTTCTTCCTGACGGGCATCTGGCATGGTGCCAGCTGGAATTTCGTGATCTGGGGGCTTTATCATGGCTGCTTCCTCATTCTGGAAAGACTGGGACTGGACAGACTTATGGACCGCCTGCCACGGATCGTGCGGCATGTCTATACCCTCGGCGTAGTGGTGCTGGGCTGGGTCTTTTTCCGGATCGAGGATTTTACCATGCTGAAGACCGTGCTTAAGAAAATGTTCCTTTGGGACAATACCTACCTGGATGTGTACCGGCTGGAGTATTTCCTGACGGGCTATAACCTCATGGCTATGGCTGCCGGCGTGCTCTTTTCATTCCCCGTGGCGGCCCATTTCAAACGCAGGACCGGCTTCAACACCGGGCATACGCTGGTGCGATTCACCTACGACATCGCCTTCCTGGCGCTGTTCGTGCTGAGCCTGACCATCATGGCCTCGTCTACGTTTAACCCCTTTATCTATTTCCGGTTTTGACAAAGAGAATCTTACATATCGGGCTGTTCCTCTGCTGCGCCGCCATCCTCACTTTCGGGTCGTACCAGGTGGTGAGCCGGCTGTTCCGGACAACCGTGCAGCTGGACGTCAATCTGAAATCCTTCGACGATGTGGACCTGACCTTGTTCTACAACGATCATGAAGAGATCTTCATCCCCGGGTCTTCCGACAAGATAGACCTGCAGGCCTCCCAGTTCCTGAAGAATATCACCTTTAACATCCCCGGCACCGCCGAAGCCAGCCACCTGAAGCTGAGAATGGGCTATAAGCCCAATGTGCTGATCGTGGAGCGGGTCTCGCTGATCCTGAAAGGCATGACCCGGCGCGATACCCTGATGAGCTGGCAGGGCAGGGATATCCGGCAGCTGATCGGCAGGACGCAGGAACTGGACATGCCCTCCGACAATCCCAACTTCCTGCAGATCACCACCGGTAATAAGGACCCTCATTTTATTTTCAGCGACGTCATAGCGAAGCAGATAGCGGCACATACCGGCGCCCGCCCGATGGCAGCGATTAAGGTCCTGTTCACCTCCGTGCTTATCGCCCTGTTCCTTACCGTTACCCTGTTCTACTTCGTCGTGATGCGGATACCGGCATCGGCCGCACCATCCCTCATCCGCAATGGCGGCACCCTGATCATCGGGTTTTCCACCATCATCTTCCTTGTATTCATCAATAACGAGCTGGAGCTGATCCCGGATATGAAGAACAATGAGAACCGGACGGCTGCACGGAAACCGGTGCTGAGCTACCGCAACTTTTTCGACTTCCCCGACGAATATGCCAATTATGCACGCGACAATTTCTCGTTCCGCAATTTCCTGTTCTATACCAATTCCCTCCTGAAAGTGGAGCTGTTCGGCACCTCGCCGCTGCCCCAGGATGTGATCGTGGGTAAGAACGGCTGGTTTTTCTATAACGAGGCGGGCAGCATCATGGATACCCGCCGTTTCACCACCGTATCTCCTGCGGAGCTCATGATCATGAGCACAAATGTGCTGCAGAAAAAGAACTGGCTGGCGCGCAAGAATATCAGGTTTTACCTCCTGGTGCCACCCAATAAAGACAGGGTCTATCCTGAATACCTGCCCGCGGGCTATTTCGTGACCAATGTAGGTGCCAACCGCCTTGATTATTACAAGGCGCACCTGCTGAACAATTACAATTTCAAGCTCATCGACCCGACCGACTCCCTGCTGGCTGCCAAGAAAAGAAGGGATGTCTACTATACCACCGACACGCACTGGAACCTCTATGGCGGCTTTAAGGGCTACCAGGTGCTGATGAACGAAATGGTCAAGGACTTCCCGCAGCTGCAGCCGGCCAAGGAAGAGGATTTCATCATTACCGAGGAGACTACGCCAAGAGGGGACATCGCCGGACTGATCGGGCTACAGGATGTGTTTACCCGCAAGGAGTATAATATGCGGTTTCGAGATACCAGCAAATCGCTGATCCCGGCCACCACTTCGGAGATCTTTATCCCGTTCAAGGATAACAAGACTATAGACGGGTCGAAGCTGAAGGTCATCATGTTCCGCGATTCCTATGCCAACTACCTGATCCCGTTCCTGAACATGCATTTTAAAGATGCGATCTATGTCTGGTCTTACGAGTTTATGGACAAGCTCATAGAAGAGCAGCAGCCCGATGTGGTGATCTTCGAATCGCTGCAGCGGTTTATGGGCGCCGCCTGCATGATCCCGAATCCGAAGGGAGTGGAGTAGTTGCGGCGCCGTCAGCTGTTGCCGAAAGTCCGCCTCATTCCGCCGGGCAAGCTACTTGCCCTGCCGGTCGCCGGACAGAAGCGGCTGCGCGGCAGACTACCCCGGCTGAAGCGGTGACTTACTCCTCTGAAAGATCCGGAGCGCATCACGCAGCCTTTCAATTACATTACGCCGGCCTTCATCAGCATCTGTCTGCTCTTCGCAGGTGTTAGTCGGTCCTTCATAGGCATCTGTCAGCTCTTCGCAGGCATCTGTCAGTTCTTCGCGGGTGTTTGTCAGCTCTTCGCAGGCATCAGTCTGGTCTTCGCAGGTGTCTGTCACCTCTTCATAAGCATCTGTCGGTGCTTCGCAGGCATCTCTCACCGTTTCGTAGGCATCTGTCAGTAATGCAACAGCATCTTTCGGGGGCAGGCAGGGTTCCGGCGATTACGCTTTGGCAGCTTCCTGCACCGGGGAAGAAAAAAAAGGCCGAACGCAATGTTCAGCCTTTTTAAGTATATGAAAAGTTTCTAGGCGGAAAAATTCATACTGAAATCGTGGGTGCCCAGGTTCAGGTTGGGGTTGTAGTAAGGGTCGTGGTCAATGATGTGCTGCCAGCGCTCTTTGAACAGGGCTATCTCACGCAAGTGGCGGTTCCAGGATTCCTTGTTCTGGTGCGGATGCCCCCGGGTGGACGATTCGAAATGGTACAGCTCCACATCGGGAAGGTATACATTATAATAGCCGGCCTGCATCACCTTCAGGCAGAAATCCACATCGTTATACTCTACTTCGAACAGCTCCGTCATGCCGCCCACCTCGGCGTAGATCTCTTTGCGGAACAGCACACAGGCAGCGGTGAGCGCCGAAAAATTGTTCATTGACTGGATGTAGTTGAAGTATCCGGGATCGTCCTTGTGCGCATGCACAAAAGCGTGTCCGGCCACGCCGCCCAGTCCTACGATAACCCCGGCGTGCTGGATATGATCGTCGGGGTAGAGCAGCTTGGCGCCCACGATGCCGGTGTGGCGGTGCTGTGCGTGAGACACCATGGTAGCGAGCCAGTCTTCATGGATCACTTCCATATCGTTGTTGAGGAACAGGATATAGTCGCCCGTGCTTTCGGCAACTCCCAGGTTCATCAGCTTTGCGAAGTTGAAGGGGAAGCTGGCTTCGATGCAGCGGAACTGTGCGTCGTGCTGCTGCCGGTACTGATCCATCAGTGTAAAGAACTCGGGCGAGGTGCTGTTGTTGTTCAGCACGATGATCTCGAAGTTGCGGTAGTCGGTAAGGCGGAAGATGGAGTCGATCGTATTCTTCAGCAGCTTTACCTGGTCTTTGGTGGGAATGATGATGCTGACCTTGCCGGGCGCCGTGATGGCATACCTGATTCTGTAACCTCTCAGTCCGGAGAGGTACGCGACCTCGCCGGGCGTGCCGCGCCGCTGCAGTGTTTCTTCAAGCGCCTTCCTGGCGGCGATGTATGCATATGGTTTCACATCTTCGCTCTGTGCGGCCGACTTGCTGTGAATGCGCCAATGGTAAAGCACCTTCGGGATATGTCCGATACGGTCCGTCTTCTCTGTGGCCCGCAGCAGGAGATCATAGTCCTGGCTTCCCTCAAAGCCAAGCCGGAAGCCTTCTATCTCGTCGACGATGCTCTTTTTGATCACGACCACATGCCCGAAATAGTTCCGGGACAGGAGGTTGTGGGGAGCCCAGTCCGGCTTGAAATGCGGCATGCTATGCTGCCCTTTTTCATTGATCTTGTCTTCGTCTGAGTAGATGATTTCCTGTCCGGGGTGCTCATTCAGATGGCGCACCACCTCGAAAAGGCAGTTTTCCGTCAGCGCATCGTCGTGGTCCATGAACAGGATATACTGTCCGGTAGCGAGGGCCAGCGCCGAGTTGGATGCGGCGGAGATATGCCCGTTTTCCGTGCGTAGCTCTATCTTGATCCTCGGGTCTTTGGCGGCATAGACCTGCAGCATTTTCTGTACCTGGGGGTTGGGCGAGCAGTCATCTGCCAGGCAAAGCTCCCAGTTTTCGTATTGCTGCCTGATCACCGATTCGATAGCCTGCTTCAGAAAATTCAGCGGCGGCTCATAGACCGGCATCACGATGCTGATCTTGGGCTGGTAAGAGAGTCCGGGGCTTACCAGCTCGAATTCCTGCCTGAGCCTGGAGGGATCCAGCTTCGCCATGATCCAGTCATGGTAGGTGAATACATGGTTGCCGTCGCCTTCATCCAGGTACACGATGCGCACGGGACGGTTCTCGGCCAGTAGGTACAGCTTTTTCAATCCGCCCTTGATCACCTTGCGCACAATGCGGAATCCTGCCTTGCTCATCGCAAACATGAGGAACTCCAGGATGCGCTTAAGCGTTCCTTTTCCGGGTGATTTTTTCTTGACGAATATCTTCAGGTATTTGCTCAGCTTCTTTCCCGCGCGAAAATACCAGCGCTGTTCCAGGTCGTGGATGCGCTGCTGCAGGGAAGCGCTGAGCTCATTGAGCGCCTTCAGCTCTTTCTTGCTGTGGCTGAGCAGGGACTGCAGGGTCTGCACCCGCTGCTGCAACGACCTGATCTCATGCTGCGGCAGGTGCTGCTTCGAGGAGATGAGGCGAATCACCTCGTCAAGGCTTGACTGGAACAGCTCGTAGTGCTTTTCAATGATCTGCCGGTAGTTGTGCGGATGGGCGACCGGATCCGGCTGCCGCAGGCTTTCCGCGGATGCTGCAAGGTCCTTCCGGAGGGTCCCGCCGGGCACTGACACGGCGTATCCCCCGGTCATCTCCAGCAGGCGGATTGCGAAATCCCAGACCGCATGATCGTCGGTGAAGCTGGTGTCGAAGCCGCTGCTTCTTTTCCATAACGCGTAAGGAAATACGATCGGTGCGGTGATCACATGCGTGGTGAGCACGTCTGCCAGCCGTATGTTTTCCTGCTCTGATTTCTCAGAGGCAGCTGCGCAGGTAAATGCCGGGTCGCCGCTGCGGAAGGGAAGCAGCATCGGCACCAGCGGGAAGCTGCTATCCAGGTCTGCCGTCACCACCAGCTGCGGGTTTGCGCTGCGCAGGTATTTATTGTATTGTTCCCAGGGCGGTGCCGGCTGTGTGTCCCAATCGGCATGGTTATCTGCGAGTATTCTTTCCAGCGTGGCCGGCTCTATCCCCGACAGCCTGTTGCCTCTGTCCAGCAGGATAATACGCGGCGCGTAGGGAAAGCCGGCGCTGATCTGCCTGAGCGCAAAGTCTAGTGCCGCAGCAGTAGGCCTGCTGTTCACCGTCAGGAAGAACAGGAGCTCATCGCCCCGGTACCAGGCGTCTTTCCGCACGATAAAGTCCAGCTCCTTGAGTCTTTCTACGGCAAGTCGCCCGTCATGCTTGCTGCCGTTTTCTTCCGCTCCGGTCTCCTCGATTAAAAGGTTTGGCTTGCCGGGCCTGATTTTCACTTCCGGCGCCAGCGGCAGTTCCCGGAGGATGATGTCTGCGAGGGCCGGCACGGTTTCCTGGTTGATAGCTACACAGCGGTGTGCGAGTGCTTCGTTGAAGCGGATCAGCGTAGCGGCATCAGCAGGGGGCATGGACTGGTGCAGCAGGAAAAGGAAGAAAGCGTCCGGAAAGAGCTCGTCGGGACGGATGCGGCTAAAGAACTCATAGGTGCAGAGAAGCCCCCAGAGCTTGCCGTTGTCCATTCCTTCCTGTAGCGCTACCGTGGTCTTAAGGACAGCTTCCTTTATTTTATGGTCGGGGATGGGGCTGGTAAGCAGCGGCCGTACCGGATCGTTGAAGAAATAATTGTTGTCGGCATTAACTACCCCCTGCAGCTTGCAGTATTTTGCCCCAGGCTGCAGCTGCCTGGACAGCAGGGTTGCGAGGGGCAGGCCATCGGCGATCTGAGGGGCAATAATAAAGACGGGGGACTGACCGGGTTTAATTGACTGTTTTAGAACAGCGCTTTGTACTGATTGCATACTTCCAGGGCATTTCCTTTGTTCACGAGCTTACCATGCTCCAGCAGAATGGCGCTGTCGCAGATCTTTATCACTTCATCAGGGAAATGGGATACAAAAATAATTGATTTACCTAAGGATTTAATTTCAAATATTTTATGAATGCACTTTTGCTGAAAGCCCTGGTCACCCACCGCCAGGACCTCATCTATTATAAGGATGTCGCAGTCATTGGCCAATGAGATGGAAAAGGCGAGCCTGGCAGTCATTCCCGCCGAATAAGTTTTTACTGGAGCGCGGAGCACCTCGTCGGGCAGTTCTGAGAACTCCCTGATCTTATCAACTTCCTCTTTTCCGCGGGGATGACCGTATAGTGCGAGCAGGAGGTCTATGTTTTCAAGTCCCGTCAGCTCCAGTTCCAGCCCGGCGCCCAGGGCAAGGATGGGAGCAATAGTACCATTGACTGTTACTTTGCCCGAGGTCGGGCGGATGATGCCGGCGATGGCCCGCAGCAAGGTGCTTTTGCCGGAGCCATTCCTCCCCAGTATGCCCAGGCTTTCTCCTTTTGCCAGCTCAAAGCTGACGTCATGGAGGGTGGTCTTGCTCCGGAAGCGGTTCTTCCGCTGCGTCAGCAGGGCCTTGACGGAGTGTACCGCGACATTGTTCTGCCAGTAAGCAA
>Ga0196964_10000633_pt1 | contig 20093 bp, 16 predicted proteins | sample S1_10metaG_FD_148615 | JGI IMG/M metagenome (GOLD analysis project Ga0196964, IMG submission 148615) | Soil microbial communities from Anza Borrego desert, Southern California, United States - S1_10 | ecosystem: Environmental > Terrestrial > Soil > Desert | place: USA: California | collected... | reverse complement strand
TCGGCCTCGGCGGCGCGGCCGGCCTCTTCCGCCGCCTCGGCCGCCTCCGCCGCCAGGGCCTCGCGCTCGGCGGCCATCAGCTCGGCCTCGGCGCACAGGCGCAGCAGCTCGCGGCAGGCGACCACGTCGCCGTCGTTCAGCGCCCGGTCGGTGAGGCGCGCGACGACGGCGCGGGCCAGGCTGACCGGGCCCGAGGCGTCGGCGGCGAAGCAGGTCACCGGCAGGGCCAGGGCCCGCTCCAGCTCGCCGGGCTCGGCCGGGACGGCGCGGCCGCCGGCGGGGCCGGGCGGGCGGCGGCGCGGCCGGCCCATGGGGTTGCCGCTGACGCCGGGACGGAAGCGGTGGGCGACGGGCGGCCTCTTGTTCCCCACCGCGTAGTCGGGCCCGCTCCCGGCGGGCGGTTCGGCGAAGGCGGGGGAGGGGGTCCGGACGGCGTCCGGGGATTCCGCGGCGGGGGTCATGGCGCAGCTCCGACTTGGGAACCACGAACCCCACGAACCCACGAACAGGTCGGCGCTTCCGGAGCCTTGCCGGCCGGGCCGCACTTGCTCGCGCCGCTTCGCCGCGCCTCCGGTCTTCAGGGGAGCGCCTTCCCTGACCGGCGCACCGCCCTGTTCGTGGGGTTCGTGTCGTTCGTGGTTCAATCAAAAATCCCGCTCCGCAACCGCCGACGCTTGGCGCCGGGAGCGAACCAGAACAAAATGGCAACCTGGTTCGGCGCCCGATGCAACTGATTCGTTGCGGCGGGCGGCCGGGCGCCGTGTTTTCCGGAACAGCGAGTAACAGGGAGTTCCGGGGCCGATAACAGGGAGTTCGGGCGATGGCGGACGGCAGGTACGTGGTCTACGGCGCGGCGGGGTCGGGCTCGGTCCCGGTGGAGGCGGCGATGACGCTCATCGGCCTCGACTACGAGGTGGTGGAGGGCGCGACCTGGAGCCACGACCCGGAGATCCTGGAGCGGGTGCGCAGGGTCAATCCGCTGGCGCAGATCCCCGCGGTGGTGGCCCCCGACGGCCAGACGGTGACCGAGAGCGCGGCCCTGCTCCTGTGGCTGGCCGACGGCCATCCGGCGGCGCGCCTGGCGCCGGGCCTGGACGACCCGCGCCGGGCCCAGTTCCTGCGCTGGATGGTCTTCGTCCCGGCCTCGATCTATTCGCTCTACTGGGTGCGCGACGACCCGACCCGGCTGGTCCCCGCCGAGCTGGCGCAGCAGGTGAAGGACCGCACCGCCGAGCGCATCGCCGATTGCTGGCGGATGATGGAGAGCCAGGTGTCGCCCGGCCGCTACCTGCTCGGCGACGACATGACCGTGCTCGACCTCTACGTCGCCGTGGTCAGCCGCTGGGGCCCGCGGCGCCGGCGCTTCTACGAGGTCGCCCCGCGCATGGGCGAGGTGGTCAGGCGCGTCGACTCCGACCCCAGGCTCGCGGACTTCTGGGCGAAGCGCTTCCCCTTCGACGAGGGGTGGGAGGGGTGAGGGCCGCTTCGGTCAGGCAGACGCGATCGCTCCGGGCCCGGACGCCGCGAACCGGCGCGGTTGCGGCGCGTTCACCGGCGATGCCCGCGCCCCCGAGTCCCTTCGCCCCCGACGCCTCCTTCGACGCCCCCTACGACGCCATCGTGGTCGGCGCCGGGCCGGCGGGCCTCAACGCCGCCACCTACCTCGGCCGCTTCCGGCGGCGCTTCCTGGTGGTCCACGACGGGCGCAGCCGGGCGCGCTGGATCCCCAGGAGCCACAACCATCCGGGCTTCCCGCGCGGGATCGGCGGCCCGGCGCTGCTCGGGCGCCAGCGGCGCCAGGCCGAGCGCTACGGCGCCCGCTTCCTGGAAGCCCGGGTCGAGGCGGTGGAGCGCGACGGCGACGCCTTCGCCGTCCGCGGCCAGGGCGTGGACCTGCGCGCGCGCACGGTCCTCCTGGCCACCGGCGTGCACGACAACCACCCGCCGCTGGCCGGGGTGGAGCGCGCCATCCGCCGCGGCGTCGTGCGCATCTGCCCCATCTGCGACGCCTACGAGGTCATCGGCCGGCGCGTGGCGGTGGTGGGGGACGGCGACCTCGGCGGGCGCGAGGCGCGCTTCCTCGCCGACTACGCCGCCGCCGTCACCCTGGTCCACGTCGGACCGCCCGAGGCGCTGTCGGCGACCGAGCGGGCGGCCCTGGCGCACTTCGGCGTGGCCGTGCGCGAGGCGGCCCTGGTGGACCTGGCGCTGGAGCGCGCGGGCGTCCGGCTGGCCGGCGACGGCGGCTTCGACGCCCTCTATTCGGCGCTGGGCTGCACGGCGAGGAGCGAGCTGGCCGAGCGGGCCGGGGTGGCGACCAACGACGCGGGCTACCTGGTCGCCGGCCAGGCCCACCAGGAGACCGCCGCCGAGGGGGTCTGGGCCGCCGGCGACGCGGTGCGCGGCCTGAACCAGATCAGCGTCGCCCAGGCCGAGGCCGCCATCGCCGCCACGGCGATGCACAACTGGCTCAGGGAGCGCGACGGCGAGCTCGCCGGCTCGGCCCAGGGCGGGAAGCAGGACCGCACGGCGGCGACGGCGTGAGGCGGCGGCTCAGTCCTCGGCGATCCGGCTGTGGTCGCGGGTGTCGCGCATGAACCAGTAGACGAGGAGGGAGACGCCGATCATCGCCGTGACGTAGCCGTAGAACCAGGCCTCGTGGCCGATCGACTTGAACCACAGGCCGACGGCCTCGGCGGTGCCGCCGAAGAGGGCGTTGGCCACCGCGTAGGGCAGGGCGACGCCCAGCGCCCGGACCTGGGTCGGGAACAGCTCGGCCTTCACCACTGCGTTGACCGAGGTGTAGCCCGAGACGATGACCAGGGCGGCCATGACCAGCCCGAAGGCGAGGACCGGGTCGCGGGTGGTCTCCAGCGTGGTCATGATGGGCCAGGTGGCCAGCACGCCCAGCACGCCGAAGCCGATCATCACCGGCCGGCGGCCGATGCGGTCGGAGAGGAGGCCGACGGCGGGCTGCAGGCACATGAAGACGAACAGCGCCGCGGTCATGATCTGGGCCGCCGCGTCGCGCGAGAACCCGGCCGTATTGGCCAGGAACTTCTGCATGTAGGTCGTGTAGGTGTAGAAGGCCAAGGTGCCGCCGGCGGTCAGGCCCATGACGATGGCGGTCTCCTTGGGATGGCGCAGGAACAGGAACAGGGTCCTGGCCCGCTCGCCGTCCTTGGCCGCCTCGAACGAGGGGGTCTCGTCGAGGCCGCGGCGGAGCCAGAAGACGCTGACCGCCAGCACCCCGCCGATCAGGAAGGGGATGCGCCAGCCCCAGGCCTCGATCTCGGCCTCGCCGAGGAAGCGGCGCAGCAGGAGGAGGACGGCCAGCGCCAGCAGCTGGCCGGAGATGAGGGTGACGTACTGGAAGCTGGACCAGAAGCCGCGGTGCTTCCGGCTCGCCATTTCGGACAGGTAGGTGGCCGAGGCGCCGTACTCGCCGCCGAGACTGAGGCCCTGGACCAGGCGGGCGAGGACCAGGATGGCGGGCGCGGCGACGCCGATGGTCGCGTAGCCGGGGCAGAGCGCGATGACGAGGCTGCCCAGGCACATGGTCCCGACCGACAGCGCCAGGGCCGACTTGCGCCCGTGGCGGTCGGCGTAGAGGCCCATCAGCCAGGCTCCCACCGGCCTGGCCAGGAAGCCGACGGCGAAGACCACGGCGGCCGACAGCAGCTGGGCGGTGGTGTCGCCCTCGGGGAAGAAGGCCTTGGCGAAGAAGGGGGTGAAGGCGGCGTAGACGTACCAGTCGTACCACTCGACCAGGTTGCCCGCCGAGCCGCCGACAATGGACTTCAGCCGGTTGAGCGGCCGGCCGACCGAGGCGTCGACGGAGGTGACTTCGGACATGCGGCGGCTCCCCCGGGGACGCCGCAGGCTAGGGGCTCAGCGGCCCGGCGTGAAGGAGAACTGGAAGGCCACCACGTCGTCGTCGAAGCCGCGGCCGAAGCGGCCCGGGCGCTCGACGTCGCGGCGCACGTAGCCGAAGGAGGCCTGCAGGTCGCCCCTGCGCCAGGCGACGCCGGCCTGGGCCTCGCCCATGAAGGCGCCAGCGTCGCTGGAGAAGCCCTCGCGCGCCCAGCCGTCCTCGCCGCGGGTGAAGTTGTAGCCCACCGCCGTCTCGCCGTCGGCGGCGAAGACATAGACCCGGCCGCGGTCGCCGAAGCGGTCGCCGCCGCGCACGCCCAGGCGCTCGAGGCGGTCGGCTCCGTCGTCGAAGCGGACGCGGTCGGGGCGGACCTCGCGGGGGCGCAGCCGCCGCGCCTCGCCCGGCGGGTCGGCCCGAAGCCTCGCCGCCTCGGCCGCGAAGTCGACCTCGCGCGGGATGCGGAGGAGTTCGGCCCGCGGCTGGGCCGGGTCGGCCATGGCCGGGCCGCACGCGACGACCTCGACCATGACGACCGCGAATGCCAACCGGAGCCGCATGACGGCCTCCCTCACTGAGGGCGGAACGCCAAGCGTGACTACGGGTTCCTTAAGGATATTCGCGCCTTGCCCGGCCGCTCCAAAGGCTGCACTTTCCGGCCGCAACGAGCCTCGGGAGGGGTGGCATGAAGGCCTTCAACGCACGGGGAGCGGCCGTCCTCGCCGCCGTCGTGGTCGGCGCGCTCGGTCTCGGCGGCGCGGTCTCGGCCCAGGGACTGCGCAGGCTGGAGCCGGAGTCGCTCCTCACCTGGAAGTGGGCCGGCGATCCGCAGGTGGCGCCCGACGGCCGCCGCGTGGCCTACGTCCTCGTCGGCTCGGCCGAGGAGGGGTCGAAGTACGCCGGCGACATCTGGGCGGTTTCCACCGCCGGCGGCGAGGCCCGGCCCCTGGTCACCCACCCCGCCAACGACCGGTCGCCGCGCTGGTCGCCCGACGGCCGCTACCTGGCCTTCCTGTCCAACCGCTCGGGCAAGAGCCAGGTCTGGATCCTCGAGGCCGAAGGCGAGCCCTGGCAGCTGACCGACAGCGTCACCGACGTCGGCGGCTTCGTCTGGTCGCCCGACGGGACGCGCATCGCCTTCACCGGCAACCCGCCCAAGCCGGGCGAGGACAAGCCCGACTACAAGGCCCCCAAGCAGGTGGTCTTCACCACCGAGCGGCTGAACTTCCGCAACGACGGCACGCCCGGCTGGCGGCCCGAGGACATCGGCCAGGTCTTCACCGTCGCCCTGCCGGCCGACCGCTCGAAGGTGAGGCCGGTCCAGGTCACCCGCGACGCCTTCGACCACAACGACTTGCAGTGGTCGGCGGACGGGCGGCGGCTCTACTTCGTCACCAACGACAAGGGCGACGACGAGGACTACGTGCGCTGGGACTCCGAGATCCTGGTCGTCCCCGCCGACGGCTCGGCGGCTCCGGTCCGGGTCACCGACCGGCGCGGCGGCGACGACACCCCGCGGGTCTCGCCCGACGGCCGCTGGCTGGCCTACCTCGGCTCGGATGTCGACCCGCAGCGGTTGCCGGCCTACCAGCCCGACCGGCTCTACCTGCGTCCGCTCGGCGGCGCCGGGCCGGTGCGCGAGGTGGCCTTCCCGGACTCCGCCGGCGACAGCGTCACCACCGATTCCGCGCCGCCCAAGGTCCCGGGCCAGGCCATGGCCTGGAGCCGCGACGGCCGCCACGTCTACGTCCGCGGCGGCTGGCACGGGCGCACCCGCATCTACCGCGTCGACGTGCGCAGCCTGAAGGTCGAGCCCATCTCGACCGGCTTCGACGGCGACCTGTCCGCCTTCTCGATCGGCGGCGGCCGGATCGCGGCCCTCTATTCCACCCCGACCTCGCCGGGCGACCTCTACCTCGTCGAGCCGTCCGGCCCCCGCCGCCTCACCAGCCACGGCCGCGGCAACGTCGAGGGCGTGGCGCTCGGCCAGTTCCGCGAGCGCTGGGCGACGTCCTTCGACGGCCAGCGCATCCAGTACTGGATCATCACCCCGCCCGACTTCGACCCGGCGCGGAAATACCCCGCGATCCTCTACATCCACGGTGGGCCGCACGCGATGTACGGCCAGACCTTCTTCCACGAGTTCCAGGTGCTGGCCAACGCCGGCTACGTGGTCGTCTACGGCAACCCGCGCGGCTCCACCGGCTACGGCGCGGAGTTCGGCAACGTCATCCAGCACCGCTATCCGGGCGACGACGCCAAGGACCTGATCGCCACCGTCGACGACGCCGTCTCGCTCGGCTTCATCGACCCCGACCGGCTCGGCGTCGCCGGCGGCTCGGGCGGCGGGGTGCTGTCGTCCTGGCTGGTCGGGACCTGGCCCGACAAGTTCCGGGCCGCGGTGGTCGAGCGCGCGGTGCTCGACTGGCGCCAGATGATGGGCTCCGACATCCCGCTGGTGGTCGGCCAGTCCTGGTTCCCCAAGTTCCCCTGGCAGGACCCCGAGGCCTACGCGCGGCGCTCGTCCATCACCCTGGTCGACCGGGTCAAGGCGCCGGTGCTGGTGATCCACAACCAGGAGGACTACCGCGTGCCCATCGGCCAGGCGCTCGACTACTACGGCTCGCTGAAGGCGCAGCGGAAGCCGGCCAAGCTGGCGGTCTTTCCCAACTCCAGCCACGGCATGAGCCGCGACGGCGCGCCGGAGCAGCGGGTCGCCCGCCTCAAGCTGATCGTCGAGTGGTTCGACCGCTGGCTGAAGCCGGAGACAAGGGCCGACGGCTGAAGCTCCCTGTTACTCGCTGTTATTCCCTGTTCCGCGGAAACACTCGCGGCCGGTTTCGCCCGCCCGCCACTTGGCGGTTCCGCTGATATGCCAGACCTGTCAAAGACCGATGGGCCGCCGGAAATCGCACACTGGTTCGGGGGCCGGATGCAAGCCCCTCAGCTGACCTTGGGCGGCAGTTCGGCTGTCGGTCGTCGGCGCAGCATTTCATCTTCGGGATAGGGGTTCTCTCCCAAGATGGAGACCGGCACGGCAAAGGCCCCCGCCGTCGCCGGCGGGGGCCCTCGCAAGTCCAACCCGCCGACGCGCGGCGGGCCGGAAGCCGTCACTGGCAGGCCAGGCATTCCTCGTAGTCGGTCCTGGCCGAGCCCTCGAGGTCGACCTTCTCGCGCGCGTCGGCGCCGGCGAAGGCGGCGCGCTGCACCGACTTGGAGCGCAGGTAGTAGAGCGACTTGCAGCCGCGCTCCCACGCCGTCCAGTGCAGCATGTGCAGGTCCCACTTGTCGACGTCGCCGGGGATGAAGACGTTGACCGACTGCGACTGGCAGATGTCGGGGGTGCGGTCGGCGGCCAGCTCGATGACCCAGCGCTGGTCGATCTCGAAGGCGGTCTTGTAGACGTCCTTCTCCTGCTCGGAGAGGAAGTCGAGGTGCTGCACCGAGCCCTCGTGCTCGAGGATCGAGGACCACACCGCATCGGTGTTCCGCCCCTTCTCGGCGAGCAGCTGCTCCAGATAGGGGTTCTTCACCGCGAAGGTGCCCGACAGCGTCTTGTGGCTGTAGATGTTGGCCGGGATCGGCTCGATGCCGGCGCTGGTGCCGCCGCAGATGATCGAGATCGAGGCCGTCGGCGCGATCGCCAGCTTGTGGGTGAAGCGCTCCATGTAGCCGCGCTCGGCGGCGTCCGGGCAGGCCCCGCGCTCCTCCGCCAGGGTGCGGCTGGCCTTGTCGGCCTCGCGGCGCAGGTGCTTGAAGATGCGCATGTTCCACGACTTGGCCATGGCGCTCTCGAAGGCCACGCCCTGCTGCTGCAGGAAGGAGTGGAAGCCCATCAGGCCCAGGCCCACCGAGCGCTCGCGCCGCGCCGAGTAGACCGCCGCCTCCATCTCCGACGGGGCGCGCTGGATGAAGTCCTCCAGCACGTTGTCGAGGAAGCGCATGACGTCCTCGATGAAGGTCGGGTGCTCGCGCCACTCCAGGTACTTCTCGGCGTTGACCGAGGACAGGCAGCAGACGGCGGTGCGCTCGTTGCCCAGGTGGTCGGGGCCGGTGTGCAGCATGATCTCCGAGCACAGGTTCGACTGGGTGACCTTCAGCCCCAGCTCGCGCTGGTGGGCGGGCATGGCCCGGTTCACCGTGTCGGAGAAGATCAGGTAGGGCTCGCCGGTCTGCAGGCGGATCTCGAGGATCTTCTGCCACAGGCTGCGCGCGTCGACGAAGCGGATGACCTCGTTGTTCTTGGGGCTGCGCAGGCCGAACGGGGCCCCGTCGCGCACCGCCTCCATGAACTCGTCGGTGATGTTGATGCCGTGGTGGAGGTTCAGGCTCTTGCGGTTGAAATCGCCCGACGGCTTGCGGATCTCGAGGAACTCCTCGATCTCCGGGTGGTGAACGTCGAGGTAGACCGCGGCCGAGCCGCGCCGCAGCGAGCCCTGGGAGATGGCCAGGGTCAGGGAGTCCATCACCCGGATGAACGGGATGATGCCCGAGGTCTGGCCCGCGCCCTTCACCTTCTCGCCGATGGAGCGCACGCGGCCCCAGTAGGTGCCGATGCCGCCGCCGTTCGAGGCCAGCCAGACGTTCTGGTTCCAGGTGCCGACGATCGATTCGAGACTGTCGCCGACCGCGTTCAGGAAGCAGGAGATCGGCAGGCCGCGGTTGGCGCCGCCGTTGGACAGCACCGGCGTGGCCGGCATGAACCACAGGCGGGAGATGTAGTCGTAGACGCGCTGGGCGTGGTCGGCGTCGTCGGCGTAGGCGGTGGCGACGCGGGCGAACATCTCCTGGTAGCTTTCGCCCGCCAGCAGGTAGCGGTCCTCGAGCGTGGTCTTGCCGAACTCCGTCAGCAGCGCATCGCGCGACCGGTCGATCTCGACCTTGCGGACCAGCTGCAACTGGGGCCGCTCGACCGGCCGGACGGCGCGCTCGGCGCTCGAACCGGGGACTTCCTTCTTCGCAACTTCACCGCCCGACATGACTAACGCCTTCAGCCCCCGAAACGCCTTGTGGATCCTGACTTTTGCCGACCGAACCACACTATCTAGTGGTTTGATCCGCTCCCCGACCAACATATGGGGCCATAGGGTTAAGGAGCGGTCAATGGGCGCCGCGCGTCGCGGGGCGGGAAAAACCTGTGGGAATCGAGGTCGGGAGCGCCAGCCCCTTGTCCGTCCGGCGTATCACAACGGCGTGACAGCCGGGTGGAACGCGCGGATACCCGCGGTCGTTCAGCACAGGTGAGGGAGACAGCCCTGAGACTGTTGGTCGCGGCCGCCCGCTTCGCCCGGGCGGAGGCGGCGCTGGTCGGGGCGCTGATCATCGTCAGCCTCGGCGCCTGGGGCTTCGCCGGCATCGCCGAGGAGCTGCTCGAGGACGAGAGCATCGCCTTCGACCGATTCGTGCTCGACGCGCTCCGGACCCCGGGCGGCGACCCCTCCGATCCGATCGGGCCCCACTGGCTCGACATCGCCATGACGGACCTCACCGCGCTCGGCAGCATCGCCGTGCTGCTGACCGTCGCCCTCGTAGTCTCCGGCTTCCTGCTGATCCAGCGGCGCGCCATCTCGGTGATGTTCATCGTCACCGCGCTGGGCGGCGGCATGCTGGCCAGCAGCCTGCTGAAGGTGCTGTTCGGGCGCGAACGCCCGCCCGACGAATTCCGCGCCGTGGAGGTGATCAACGCCAGCTTCCCGTCCGGCCACGCCATGCTCTCGGCCGTCGCCTACCTGACCATCGGCGCCATGGTGGCCCGCTCGCAGCCCAAGCGGCGGCTCAAGGTCTACGTCATGTCGATCGCCGTGCTGCTGACCTTCGTGGTCGGCTTCAGCCGCATCTACCTGGGGGTGCACTGGGCCTCGGACGTGGTCGGCGGCTGGTGCGTCGGGGCGGCCTGGGCGGGGGCCTGCTGGGTCAGCGCCTGGGCCTTCGAGCGCTTCTTCGGCCGCGCCGGCGTAAGCCGCCCGCAACACATGCCGCCCGCGCCGGCGGGCGCGGCGGCCGGGGAGTAATCCGTCCCTACTCCGCCGCTTCCGCCTTGGCCGCTTCGGCGAACTGGTCGAAGGCGCGCAGGGCGTCGGCGGCGTAGTTGATGGCCGGGCCGCCGCCCATCTGGATGGCGACCATCACCGCCTCGGCCACCTCCTGACGGGTCGCGCCGGCGCGGAGCGCGCCGCGGGCGTGGTAGCCGATGCAGGCGTCGCACTGGGCCTTCACCCCGATGGCCAGCGCGATCAGCTCCTTGGTCTTGCGGTCGAGCGCGTTGGGCACCTGGGCCTCGCGGGCCAGCTGGCCGAAGGCGCTCATGGCCGTGGGCGCCAGCTCCTTCAGGCGCAGGGCGTACTCGTCGACCTCGGCGAGACGGGCCTTGTAGTCCTTGGCCATCGCGTCCTCAGAGGTTGAGCAGGGCCGGGTCGCCGCCCTGGGCGGCGATGTTCACCGACACGGTACGCTCGGACGCGAAGCGCACAAGCGAGTTGGGGCCGCCGGCCTTGGGGCCGGTGCCCGACAGGCCCTCTCCGCCGAAAGGCTGCACGCCCACCACGGCGCCGATGATCGAGCGGTTGACGTAGACGTTGCCGGCCGGGACCAGGCGCATGACCTCCTCGGCGAAGGCCTCGATGCGCGAGTGCACGCCAAGCGTCAGGCCGTAGCCGCGGTCGGCCAGCTTGCGCGCCACCTCCGGCAGCTTGGCCGGGTCGTAGCGGTAGACGTGCAGGATGGGGCCGAACACCTCGCGCTCGAGGAAGTCCGGGGCCGGGATCTCGGCCAGCACCGGGCCGAAGAACGAGCCCTGGTCGCGCAGGGGGCCGGGGTCGAGCTGCTTGAGGATCCTGGCTTCCTTCCTCAGCCGCTCGACGTGCTCGTCGAGCTCCTTGCGGGCGCCGTTGTCGATCACCGGGCCGACGTCGGTCGACGGGCTGGCCGGGTCGTTCAGCACCAGGGCGTCCATCGCCCCCATCAGGCCCTCGATCAGCTGGTCGGCGGAGTCCCTAGGCACGTAGAGCACGCGCAGCGCCGAGCAACGCTGGCCGGCGGAGCCGAAGGCCGACAGGACGACGTCGTCGATCACCTGTTCGCGCAGCGCGGTGGTGTCGACGAACATGCCGTTCAGCCCGCCGGTCTCGGCGATGAAGGGCACGATCGGGCCCTCGCGGGCGGCCAGCTGGCGGTTGATGCCCCAGGCGGTGTTGGTGCCGCCGGTGAAGGCGACGCCGTCGATGCCCGGGTGGGTGACCAGCATCTGGCCGACCGAGGAGCCGGGGCCGGGCAGCAGGGCCAGCAGGTTCGGGTCGAGCCCGGCCTTGTGGAACAGGCGCACGGCCTCGGCGGCGATCAGCGGCGTCTGGGCCGCGGGCTTGGCCATGGCGGCGTTGCCGGCCGCGAGCGCGCCGACGATCTGGCCGGTGAAGATGGCCAGCGGGAAGTTCCACGGGCTGATGCAGACGAAGACGCCGCGGCCGTGCAGGTAGAGGTGGTTGGTCTCGCCGACCGGCCCGTCCATGGTCTCGGGCAGGGCGAACTGCTTCTCGGCCAGGCCCGCGTAGTAGCGGCAGAAGTCGGCCGCCTCGCGCACCTCGGAGACGCCGTCGTTCAGCGTCTTGCCGGCCTCGCGGCTGAGGATGGCGATCAGCCGGTCCGTGTTGGCCTCCAGCGCGTCGCCCATGGCCCGCAGCACCCTGGCGCGGCCGTGGCCGCCCAGGCGGTCCCAGGCCAGCTGGGCCTCGGCGCCGAGGCGGACGGCCTCGTCGACGTCGGCCTGGGTCGAGGCGGCGACCTCGCCGATCACCCGGCTGTGGTCGAAGGGATTGACCACCGGCTTGGCGCCCGCGCCGGGCTTCAGCCTGCCGCCGACGATGGGGCCGGAGGTCAGGCGCTCGTCGTCCACGGCCTTGAGGACGCGCGCGATGCGGTCGCGCTCCTCGGCCTGGCTGTAGTCGCGGCCGAGCGGGTTGTCGCGGGAGGATCCGTACATGTGCCTCGGGGTCGGGATGCGGGGGTGGGGTCCGGGCTGGGCCTCGACGGCGGTGATCGGGTCGCGGACCACGTCGGCGGCCGGGACCCGCTCGTCGAGCAGGGCGTGGACGAAGGAGGTGTTGGCGCCGTTCTCGAGCAGGCGGCGCACCAGGTAGGGCAGCAGGTCCTCGTGGCCGCCGACGGGGGCGTAGGCCCTGAGGGTGACGTCCCTGTAGCGGGCGTCGGCGGCGTCGTAGAGCGCCTCGCCCATGCCGTGCAGGCGCTGGAACTCGATCTTCACCCCGGCCTGCTCGGCCATCAGCCGCACGGCCGCCAGGGTGTGGGCGTTGTGGGTTGCGAACTGGGCGTAGAGGTGGGGGCTGGCGGCGATCAGGTCGCGCGCGCAGACCAGGTAGGAAAGGTCGGTGGCCGGCTTGGTGGTGTAGACCGGATAGTCGGGCCGGCCGGCGATCTGGGCCCGCTTGATCTCCGAGTCCCAGTAGGCGCCCTTGACCAAGCGCACCATCAGCCGCCGGCGGCTGTGCCGGGCCAGCTCGGCCACCCGCCGGATCACCTCGGGCCCGCGCTTCTGGTAGGCCTGCACGGCCAGTCCCAGGCCGGTCCACTCGCCCAGGTCGGGGTCGCGCGCCAGCCTGTCCAGCAGCTTCAGCGACAGGGTCAGGCGGTCGGCCTCCTCGGCGTCGATCGTGCAGTTGAGGTCGTGCCGGGCGGCGATCAGGGCCAGGCGCTTCACGCGCGGGTAGAGCTCGGCCCAGACGCGGGCCTCCTGGGTCGCCTCGTAGCGCGGCGACAGGGCCGACAGCTTGATCGACACCCCGTGGCCGCTCTCGGGCCCGGAGCCGCCCTTGTTGCGGCCCACCGCCTCGATGGCCTCGGCGTAGATGCGCTCGTAGCGCTCGGCGTCCTTGTCGGTGCGCGCGCCCTCGCCCAGCATGTCGAAGGAGCAGAGGTAGCCCTCGCGCCGGGCCCGCTTGAGCGCCGACTGGATGTCGCGCCCGAGCACGAACTGCTCGCCCATGATGCGCACGGCGGCGGCCACCGCCTGGCGGATCACCGGCTCGCCGATACGCCCGGCCAGCCGCCTGAGGAACCCGGCCAGGTCCTGCTTGGCCAGCTCGTCGACCTCGACCAGCCGGCCGGTCAGCATCAGGCCCCAGGTGGAGGCGTTGACGAACAGGCTGTCGGACTTGCCCAGGTGGCTGGCCCAGTCGGCCGAGCCGATCTTCTCGGCGATCAGCCGGTCCTTGGTCTCCTCGTCGGGCGTGCGCAGCAGGGCCTCGGCCAGGCACATCAGGGCCAGGCCCTCGCGGGTGCCGAGCGAGAACTGCTGCAGGAAGCTCTCGACCACCCCCTGGCGGTCGTTGTCGGCGCGCGCGGCGCGCACCAGGGCCTCGGCCTCGGCCACCACGGCCGAGCGCTCCTCGGGGGACAGGGGCTGGCGCGCGAGCAGCGCGCGCACGGCCTCGGTCTCGTCGCGGAACTTGCCGGCGTCCAGGCTGTCCCACGGGCTTTCGGCCACCAACGCGTCGAGCGGCATCCAGGGCTCCAGAGAATACGGGGCGCGTCTTAGACCTTGGGCTTGAGGCGGGAAAGGGGCCACGCCCCTGAGACGGATTGGCGCGACCGCCCGTCGCTCGCCTTCGCCCGCTTTCCCCGCTATGGAAGCGGCCTCCGAAACGGCGGGCGGCAAGGTAGAATGCGGATTCTGTTGGCGACGGACGCCTGGGAGCCCCAGGTCAACGGCGTGGTCCGCACCCTGTCCCGCACGGTGGCCGAATGCCGGGCCATGGGCCACGAGGTCGAGGTCGTCTCGCCGGATCAGTTCAAGACCATCCCCTGCCCGACCTATCCCGAGATCCGCCTGGCGCTGGGCGCCTACGAGGAGATGCGGGAGATGTTCAAGCGGTTCGAGCCGCACGCCATCCACATCTCGACCGAGGGCCCTATCGGCCTGGCCGCGCGCCGCATCTGCCTGGAGTGGAAGCTGCCGTTCACGACCAGCTACCACACCAAGTTCCCGGAATACATTTCGGCCCGCTTCCCGGTGCCGGTGCAGGCGGGCTACGCCTACATGCGCTGGTTCCACAAGCCGTCGGGGCGCCTGATGGTGGCCACGCCGTCGATGCGCGACGAGCTCACCCGCCACGGCTTCCGCAACATCTCGCCCTGGTCGCGCGGGGTCGACACCGAGCTCTTCCGCCCGGACCTGCCCAAGGTGTTCGCCGACTTGCCGCGGCCGATCTGGCTCAACGTCGGCCGGGTGGCGGTGGAGAAGAACATCGAGGCCTTCGTCAGGCTGGACCTGCCGGGATCCAAGGTGGTGGTCGGCGACGGCCCGGCCCGCGAGGAGCTGTCGCGCAAGTATCCCGAGGTGAAGTTCCTGGGCGCCCGGTTCGGCGAGGACCTGGCGGCCCACTTCGCCGACGCCGACGTCTTCGTCTTCCCGTCGCTGACCGACACCTTCGGCCTGGTCATCCTGGAGGCCATGGCCACCGGCACGCCGGTCGCCGCCTTCCCGGCCCCGGGCCCGATCGACATCATCCCGGGCTCCGGCGCGGGGGCCTGCCACGAGGATCTGAAGGCCGCCTGCCTCGAGGCGCTGAAGTGCGACCGCAAGGCCGTGCGGGCCTACGCCGAGAAGTTCTCCTGGCGCGCCTCGGCCGAGGAGTTCGTGCGCAACCTGCAGCCCCATCCGGAGCCGGAGAAGACCCGCTTCTGGAAGCGCTTGCGCCGGCTGGCGCGGCTGCGGAGCCGGTCGCAGCCGGCGCCGCCGGCCGCCTAGTTGCGCGGGGGCTTGCGGCCGGGCTTGCGCTCGGCCACCGACTCCAGCGCCCGCCGGTAGCCGCGCGTCACCTCCCGCGCATGGTCGATCTGCCTGCGCATGTCCTCGGCGATGCGGTCGGGGTCCTGCTCGGACCTCCCCGAGCTCTTGGAATCGCGCGGCCCGTCTCCCATTCGGGAGTAACCGGCCGAAAAGTGTCGGGTTCCCGACATTTCTCCGTTCGGCGGAGAAAAGGCCGGGCCGTGGCCGGCGGCCCCTAGCCCCCCGCGGGATCCTGCGGCGCGGGCTGCGGCTGTTCCGCGTCCTTGTCCTTGCAGCAGGCGCAGTCCTTGCAGCAGTCCATCGCCATGTCGGCGGCCCAGGCGGCGGCCGGGGTGAGGACGAGGGCGGCGGCGAGCGCCCAGGCTTTCAGTTTCATCGTACGGTCTCCCAGACGGCGGCCAGTCTAGCGGGCGGACGGCCCGGGCGCAAAGAGGAGGGCCCGCCGTCGCCGGCGGGCCCGAGGCTGCTTGGGAGAGGAAATCCGGCGGCTCAGGCGGCCGGACGCGTCATCACCGTGCCGTTGGCGAAGATGTCCCGCACCGAGCCGTGTTGGGCCGCCGGCAGCGGGATCAGGCCGCGCTGCTGCAGGTAGCCGCCGCGGCCGCTGGCGGCGTCGGACAGGTATTCCTGGACGAACTCGCGCAGGCCGGGCGTGGTCTCCAGGTTGGCCTTCTTGACGTAGATGTACATGGTCCGCGACAGCGGGTAGGCGCCGCTGGAAATGGTCGCGGCCGAGGGCATCACGCCGTTGACCGGCAGGCCCTTGATGCGGTCGCGGTTCTCCTCGAGGAACGAGTAGCCGAACACGCCGATGGCGCCGGGGGTGCGGGTCAGGGTGGAGACGATGGCGTTGTCGTTCTCGCCGGCGTCGATCCAGCGGCCGTCCTCGCGCACGGTGCCGGCCAGCGCCTTGAAGCGCTTCTCGTTGTTGGAGCGGATCTCGTCGAGCGTCGGGAAGCGGCGGGCGCCGGCCTCCAGGCCCAGCTCGACCCAGGAGTCGCGGGTGCCCGAGGTCGGCGGCGGCCCGTAGACCACGATGCGGTTGCCCGGCAGGCCCGAGCCCACCTGGTCCCAGGTGTCGTAGGGGTTGGCCACCAGCTTGCCGCCCCGCAGCACGGTCTTGGCCAGGGCGAAGTAGAAGTGCTCGAGCTTGAAGTTGTAGTCGGCGCCGTCCTTGTCGGTGGCCACCACGATGCCGTCGAAGCCGATCTTCAGCTCGATGATGTCGCGGACGCCCTTGGCGACGCACTGGTCGTACTCGGACTTCTTCATCCGGCGCGAGGCGTTGGCGATGTCGGGGTAGGCCGCGCCCATGCCCGAGCAGAACAGCTTGATGCCGCCGCCGGTGCCGAGCGACTCGACCTTGGGCGTCTTCATGCCGGTCTTGCGCGCGAAGTTCTCGGCCACGCGGGTGGTGAAGGGGAAGACGGTGGACGAGCCGGCGGCCCAGACCTGGTCGCGCGACTGGGCCTGGGCGGCGCCCACGCCCCCGAGGGCGGCGACGGCGGCGGCGAGGGCCGCGGTGGTGAGGAGCTTTTTCATCGGTATCTCCAGGCGGAGAGGGAAGGGAAGGCGGTCCCGCCGCGACAACCGCGACGGGACCGTAGGGTTCAGACCGCTTTTACCAGTCGAACTGGGCGCGCATCTGGAAGGTGTCGACGTCGACGTCGCGGTTCGGGCCGGCGACGCCCGTCAGCGGGTTGACGATCAGCGGGTTGTCGTTCTCGGCCATGGAGTAATTGGCCATGAAGCGGACGTAGGGGAACGGGTACCAGGTGGCGCCCAGGGTCACCGCCGAGTACTCGCCGCAGCGGTCGCAGGGGCCGGCGGCGTTCACCGGGCCGCCGGGGCCGGCGAAGGTGCGCACGGTCTGCAGGCCCGAGAGGTCGACGCTGTCATAGCGCAGGCCCAGCTCGAACGCGCCCATGCCGCCGGCGGTGACCGGGTTCAGGATGCGCGTGCGGTTGAACTCGCCGCGGTTGGGCTCGTAGCGGCGCATCTCGCCGGTGACGAACCAGGAAGCGTAGACGTAGAAGGCGTCGATCTCGCCGGAGTCGGCGCCCAGGCTGCAGATCAGGGCCGTGGCGCAGCGCTTGTCGACCTCGGCGTGGGCGTATTCGCCCTGCAGCGAGAAGGCGTTCCACACCAGGGCGGCCTCGGCGGCGTACCAGGTGTCGCTCTCGCCGAAGTTGGCGCCTGAATCGGTGAAGCGGTCGCCGACATTGGTGTTGTTGCGCACGCGATAGCGGCCGGCTTCGCCGCCGCCGGCCGGAACCGGTCCGACGGCCGCCAGGCCTTCGTCGTTGAAGTCCCGCACGCGGGCCCAGGCGCCGAGGTGCAGCTTGGTGGTGTCGGTGTCGATCGGCGCGAAGGTGGCCCGGCCCTGGAAGGACAGGCGCTCGTCCAGGGCGATGTCGGCGTTGTTCACCGAATCGCCGGAGGCCCCGACCTGGGCGGTCCAGTTCATGCCGTTGAACTTGGCCGACAGGGTGGCGACGCGGCCGGCGTCGATGATGTCGTTGAAGGCGCCGCGCTCCATGAAGGTGATGTAGCGCGAGGAAGTGATGTTCTCGAGCGACAGCATCTTGTAGTTGCCGGCCATGATCGAGGTCGTGTCGTTGGGCTTGTACTCGAGGATCAGGTCCTCCCAGACGGCTTGGTTCTGGGTGAAGTTGACCTCGGCCTTGTAGGCCCAGCTCGAGTTCCACTGGCCCTCGACCCCGATGCGGGCGGTGCGCAGGCGGGTGTTGGAGTTGGACCAGTCGCCGGCGCCCGACGGGTTGGTCACGGCGTCGAACTCGCCGTCCACGTCCTGGGCGACGTAGTCCATATAGACCCGGCCGCGGACCTTGAACTTGACGTCGTCGTTGGAGAACTCCGGCGCGCCCTTCCAGGTCACGGCCAGGTCCTGGGCCTGGGCCGTGCCGGCCAGGCAGAATGCGGCAACGGCGCCGAGCGCCGCGCCGCCGAGCAGCGAGGTCTTCCTCATGATATCCAAATCCCCTTTGTCGCCCCGACGAGCGAGGTCGTCCCGGCGATTAGCGGGGGTGCGTGACAGTTATTTGAAAGCAGACTGTCACACGCAGGACTGTCCACAACGAGATCACCGCCGTGGCATTAAGGTCACTGACGGTTTTGTTACAGTTGCATGACAGTTGGTTTGCTCACGGACGACTGATGACCAGTCCTCCGCCCCACGGGAAAGCGACGGGGTCAGAGCAGCCGCTTGCGGATGGCCTGGCTGAGCACGTCGATGCCCGCCACGGCCGCGACCATGATGATGGTGATGGCGCTCGTCTGGCCGTACTCGAAGGCGTTGAGGCTCTCGAGCAGGAGCTGGCCGATGCCGCCGGCCCCGATCAGGCCCAGCACGGTGGCGGAACGGGAGTTGGATTCGAAACGGTAGAGCGCGAACGACGTCCACAGCGGCGCGACCTGGGGGATGACCCCCCAGACGATCTCGTGCAGGCGCGTGCCGCCGGTGGCGCGCACGCCCTCGACCGGCCCCTTGTCGATCGCCTCGACCGCTTCGGAGAACAGCTTGGCGAGCACGCCGGCGGTGTGCAGCGCCAGGGCCATGACCCCCGCGAAGGGGCTCAGGCCCACCACGACGATGAACAGCAGGGCCACCACCAGTTCGTTGACCGAGCGCAGGATGTCCATCAGGCGGCGCATCGGCCAGACGATCCAGGCCGGGGCGATGTTGCGGGCGCACAGGAGTCCCAGCGGCACCGCCATGATCACCGCCAGGAAGGTGCCCCAGAGGGCGATCTGCACCGTTTCCCACATCTTTGCGACGTAGAGCCGCCAGGCGCCGAAGTCGGGCTGGGCGAATTCGCGCGCGAACTCCTGCATGCGGTCCGAGCCGCCCAGGAGCATGGCGAAGCGCTGCATCTCGGCGGGGCCGAAGCTGATCATCAGCAGGGCGGCGATGCCGCCCCACAGCAGGACGTCGAACAGGATCGAGCCGAACGACCGCTTGGGCGGCGGCGGGATCCGTCCGGCGGCGGCCGTCGCGTCGGTCATTGCTTCACCGGGGCGGGCGCGGCGGTGGCGGGACCGCCGCCGGCCGCGGTGCGCTCACGGGCGATCTGGGCCAGCTCGGCCTCGGCCTTCCTGACGCCTTCGGCGTCGCGGGCATTGCGGGCCTCGATGAGGGCGCGGGTCGCCTCCATCTCGCGCACCGGCAGCAGGTGGCTGTCGTCGGCCTCGCGGAAGCCGCCGAAGGCCAGCACCGCGAGGTTCCGGCGCTGGCGGTCGCCCTCGGGTCCCGGAGCCGTGCCGTAGGTCAGCAGGAAGGAGCGAAGCTTCTCCTTGGCGGAGGGATGCAGGTCCTTGCGCCAGATGATCGGATCTTCCGGCAGCACCGGCGAACGCCAGATCTCGACCACCTTGGCGGCGAGCTCGGGCTGGTTCTGGCGCACCAAGTCGAGCGCCGTGGAGTTGTTGGTGCCGGCGTCGAGCACGCCGTTGGCGACCGAGAACAGGTTGGCCTGGTGGCTGGCCGAACGCACGGTCTTGAAGCACTTCTGCGGGTCTATTCCGCGCGGCAGGAACAGGTAGGTCATGGGGGCGAGCGTGCCCGAGGTCGACTTGGCGTCGCCCAGGCCGAAGGTCAGGCTGCGATCGCACCTGAGCAGGCGGTCCAGGGTGATGCCGCTGTTCGCGTTCACCAGGATGGTCGAGTAGTACCCGTCGACGCCCGAGACGTCGGTGGTGCGGGCGAACACCTCGCCGTTGGCGCGGCGCACCGCCTCCAGCCCCGACAGGTTGGAGAACCAGCCCACGTCCACCTGCTTGAAGCGCATGGCCTCGATCAGCGAGGTGTAGTTCGACTGGAAGTACGGTTTGATCTTGAGCCCCGTCTCCTTCTCCATGTCGGCCAGGAAGGGGCCCCAGTTCTGCTGCTGGGCCTGGGAGTTCTCGGTGGCCAGGATGGAGAAGGTGATCTCCGTCGGCGGCGCGCCGGACGCCTTCTGCTCGCCGCAGGCGGCGAGGCCGAGCGCCAGCGCCGCGCCGGCGAGCGCGGCCAGGACGGTGCGACGAACGGGGATCATGCGGGAGCTCCTTCCCAGAACGCGTCCTCGATCTCGGGACCGTAGATGTCGATGAGGGTCTGCTTGCCGAGCTGGTCGCTGGGGCCGTCGTAGACGATCCGGCCGGCCTGCAGCGCCACCACCCGGCGGCAGTAGCGCAGGGCGTAGTCGACCTGGTGCAGGGTGACGAGCACGGCCACGCCGTCGCGCCGGTTCAGCTCGACCAGCTGTTCCATGACGCGGCGGGCCGAAACCGGGTCGAGGGAGGCGACGGGCTCGTCGGCCAGCACGGCGTCGGCCCCCTGGACGATGGCGCGGGCGATGGCGCCGCGCTGCTGCTGACCGCCGGAAAGCGTGTTGGCGCGCTGGCCGGCGTATTCGGAGA
>Ga0196964_10000632_pt1 | contig 20133 bp, 23 predicted proteins | sample S1_10metaG_FD_148615 | JGI IMG/M metagenome (GOLD analysis project Ga0196964, IMG submission 148615) | Soil microbial communities from Anza Borrego desert, Southern California, United States - S1_10 | ecosystem: Environmental > Terrestrial > Soil > Desert | place: USA: California | collected... | reverse complement strand
CCAGCGAGAAGCCCAGGTTCGGGATGAACGGGAACGGGTGCGCCGGGTCGATGGCCAGCGGCGTCAGCACGGCGAACAGCTGGCTCAGGAACTCCGGCTCCAGCCGGTCGCGCTCGGCGTCGGTGACGCCGGATGCGTCGACCACTTCCAGTCCTTCGGCGGCCAGCTGTTTGCGCAGCGTGCGCCACTGGCGCTGCTGGTTCTCCATCAGCTCGGCGGCGGCCTCGCTGACTTTCGCGAGCTGCTCCTGAGGGGTGAGGCCGTCCTGGCTGACGACGCGCACCCGCTCGCGCACCTGCCCTTGCAGGCCGGCGACGCGGACCATGAAGAACTCGTCGAGGTTGTTGGCCGAGATCGACAGGAAGCGAAGCCGCTCCAGCAGCGGGTGGCGCTCGTTGCAGCTCTCCTCCATCACCCGCTGGTTGAACGCCAGCCACGAGAGCTCGCGGTTGAAGAACCGTTCGGGAGAGACCAACAGGGCCTCGTCCAGCACGTTCTGCGGCGCGTGGGAGGGCGGTACCGGGGCGTCGGCGACGGCGAGGTCGGTCATCGAACCCGATCATCGCAAGGAGCGCAGGGGCGGGGCAAGCGGCTCAGTCGAAAAGATCGCCGCCCGCGGGTTCCTTTTCCAGCAGTTCGCGCGCCAGGGCCCGGGTGATCGGGCGCGAACCGGCGTCGGCGTCGAGCTCGGCGACGATGCGCCGGGCGGCCGGGATCGAGCGCTCGATCCGCCGCGCCAGGTACTCGATCAGTTCGGGCGAAGGGGTGATGGCCCGGTCGGCGAACAGCCGCTGGAGCACGCCCTTCAGCACGTCGTCGTCGGGTTCGTGGACCTGCACCACCCGGATGGCGTTCAGCCGCGAGCGCAGATCCGGCAGGGCCGTTTCCCAGGCCGACGGCGGCGTGCGCGCCGTCAACAGCAGGGCCCCGCCCTCGGCCTGGGCCAGATTGATCAGGTGGAACAGGGTCTCGTCGTCGACGCTCTCGGCCCCGTCCAGCACCACCGGCCGGCCTTCGAACTCCGACAGGTTGGCCAGCTCCGCCGCCACGTCGTTCAGCATCACCGCCCCGGTGCGCTCGGCCCAGTCGGCGGCGAGGTGCGACTTGCCCGCGCCCTCGGGCCCGACCAGCGCCAGAGCCCCGCCCACCGCGTCCGGCCACGCCGCCAGGGCTTCCGCCGCCGCCCGGTTAGAGGCGGAGACCACGAAGTCCTCCCGCCGGAAGGGTCGGGGCCTGCGGAGATCCAAACGAAGCTGACGGCCGGGCACGAGAGTCCTGGGAAGGTGACGCTACGCCGGTACTATAGCGCGGCTGCTGAGAAGGGGAACGCGTGTCGGCCCCCTTGGACGCCGCGCAGGAATTACGGCCAAGCTACGCTTCGTTAAGCGTTTTCGCCTCATGGTGAACGAGTCGTTTCCGTGTCGCTCAAAAGGAGCGAAGCCCTTGTTCGCCCGTGCGCGGCCTTATCTTCCGACGGCCGTATTCGCCTTTCTGATCGTGTACTTCGCGTTCCACGCCCTGACCGGCGAGCGCGGGCTGCTGGGCGAGAAGACGCGGGTCGAGACGCTGAGCACCCGCCAGGCCGAGCTTAAGCGGCTGCAGGCCGAGCGGCGGGACCTGGAGGCGCGGGTCAAGCTGTTGAAGACCGACAACCTCTCGCGCGACCTGCTGGAAGAGCGGGCGCGGGTGCTGCTGGGCTTCGCCGACCCGCGGGATTACGTGATCCGCGTCCGGCGCGACGAACCGGCCCGTTCCTGACTTCAAATCGGTCCCGCGCGCGTGCTAAGCCGCGCGCCTGAACGCCGTCGACGAACGGCGTCGCTTGTGGAGCACGCCTGATGGGCAAGTCCGGCAAGGCGGCGAAGGCCGCCGCCCCTTCTGCTGAAGGCCGACCGAACCTCGATCGCGAGGAGCTGCTGAGGTTCTATCGCGAGATGCTGCTGATCCGCCGCTTCGAGGAGCGGGCGGGGCAGCTGTACGGCATGGGCCTGATCGGCGGCTTCTGCCACCTGTACATCGGCCAGGAGGCGGTGGCGGTCGGCATGCAGTCGATCGCGCGCAAGGGCGACCAGGTGATCACCGCCTACCGCGACCACGGCCACATGCTGGCCTGCGGCATGGACCCCAAGGAGGTGATGGCCGAGCTCACCGGCCGCGCCGGCGGCTCGTCCAAGGGCAAGGGCGGGTCGATGCACATGTTCTCGATCGAGGCCGGCTTCTTCGGCGGCCACGGCATCGTCGGCGCCCAAGTGGCGCTAGGCACCGGCCTGGCCTTCGCCGACCGCTACAAGGACAACGGGAACGTCAGCTTCACCTACTTCGGCGACGGCGCGGCCAACCAGGGCCAGGTGTACGAGAGCTTCAACATGGCGCAGCTTTGGAAGCTGCCCGTGGTCTACGTGATCGAGAACAACCAGTACGCCATGGGCACCAGCATCCAGCGCGCCTCGGCCACGACCGAGCTGTACATGCGCGGGGCCAGCTTCGGCATCCCCGGCGAGGCGGTGGACGGCATGGACGTCTACGCCGTGCGCGAGGCGGGCGCGAAGGCGGCCGAACACGCCCGCAGCGGGCGGGGGCCGTATATCCTGGAGATGAAGACCTATCGCTATCGCGGCCACTCCATGTCGGATCCGGCCAAGTACCGGACCAAGGAGGAGGTCGACGAGGTCAAGAAGACCCGCGACCCGATCGACCTGCTGAAGACCCTGATGGAGCAGGCGGCGGTGGACGCGGACGCGATCAAGCGCGTGGACGACGAGATCAAGGCCATCGTGCTGGAAGCCGTCGAGTTCGCCCAGACCAGCCCCGAGCCCGATCCGTCGGAGCTGATGACCGAAATCTACGTGGAGGCGTGAGTTGTCGCGCAGTCTCGTGATCGCGGTCGCGCTGGCTTTCCTCGCCGCCGCCGCCTCGGCCCAGCAGTCGGTCCATATGCCGACCGGCCGTGTGCTCGACATCGACATGAAGATCGCCGACTCGCGGCTGGGCGAGGGGGGCGTGATCTTCACCTCCAGCGACCTGGCCGGCGTCTACCGCTTTCGTCCGGTGGCGGGCGGCGAGTGGGTGGAGATGGGCATCGACGCCTTCGCCGAGCACGTGAAGGGGCGGCTGTCCGACGCCACCCTGCGCGAGAAGCCCCAGCTTCAGGACTGGATCGTGCGCCACACCGCCGCCGACGGGCGCGCGTGGCTGTGGCGGGCGGGGCTGAAGAAGCCGGTCGCCGGCCGCTGGGAGCTGCGCCGCCGTCCCGTGACGTTCGAGGGCAAAGCCTTTGAAAGCCTTCACCTGTGCTTCAGCTCGCCGGCGCTGGCGGGCTTTCCGTTCGCCAAGGCCGACCGCGACGGCTGGCTGTGCGATCCGGCCGGCCACGTGGTGGCCTATCCCGAGTACGCCGCCGAGAAGGGCTATGAACGGCGTCCCGGCGACCCGTTCGGCCTGAGCGCCGGCAAGGTTCCCTACGTGCTGAAACCCGACACCCGGCCCGAGTGGCCCGAGGCGACGCGATGACCGACATTCTGATGCCCGCCCTGTCCCCGACCATGGAGGAGGGGGCGCTGTCCAAGTGGCACGTGAAGCCCGGAGACACCGTCTCCGCCGGCCAGGTGATCGCCGAGATCGAGACCGACAAGGCGACCATGGAGGTCGAGGCGGTCGACGAAGGCGAGATCGCCGAGCTGCTGGTGGCCGAGGGCACGCAGGGCGTGGCGGTCAACACCCCGATCGCGCGGCTGAAGAACGGCGACGGCTCCTCGGCGTCTCCGGCGGCGAGCGCCGCGGCCGCGCCGAACGCGGTGGCCAAGAACGACACCGCCGGCGAGAACCGCTCGGGCGACACCGAGAAGCGCCCGCTGGAGAGCTACTCCGACGCCGAGACCGGCGCCAATCCGGTGGTCGGAAAGACCCTGCGCGACCCGGAGATCTCGGCCGACGCCAAGATGATCCGCACCACGGTCCGCGACGCCCTGCGCGACGCCATGGCCGAGGAGATGCGCCGCGACGACACCGTGTTCCTGATGGGCGAGGAGGTCGCGCAGTACCAGGGCGCCTACAAGGTCAGCCGCGAGCTGCTGCAGGAGTTCGGCGAGCGCCGCGTGGTCGACACCCCGATCACCGAATACGGCTTCGCAGGGCTCGGCGTGGGCGCGGCGATGGCCGGGCTGAAGCCGATCGTGGAGTTCATGACCTGGAACTTCGCCATGCAGGCGATCGACCACATCATCAACTCCGCGGCCAAGACCCTGTACATGTCCGGCGGCCAGATCCGCTCGTCCATGGTGTTCCGGGGGCCGAACGGCGCCGCCGCCCGGGTGGCCGCCCAGCACAGCCAGGACTACAGCGCCTGGTACGCCCAGGTGCCAGGCCTGAAGGTGATCGCGCCCTACGACGCCGCCGACGCCAAGGGCCTGCTGAAGGCCGCGATCCGCGACCCGAACCCGGTGGTCTTCCTCGAGCACGAGATGATGTACGGGGTCGAGTTCGACGTGCCCGACGTCGAGGACTGGGTGCTGCCGATCGGCAAGGCCAAGGTCCGTCGGGAGGGCGGCGACGTCACCATCACCGCCCACTCGCGCATGGTCGGCCTGGCGCTGAAGGCGGCCGAGGAGCTGGCGGCGCAGGGGATCGAGGCTGAGGTGATCGACCTGCGCACCCTGCGCCCGCTCGACACCGACACCATCCTGGACAGCGTGAAGAAGACCAACCGCCTGGTCACCGTCGAGGAGGGCTGGGGCCCGATGGGCGTCGGCGCCGAGGTGGCGGCGCGGGTGGTCGAGCACGCCTTCGATTATCTGGACGCCCCGCCGCTGCGCGTGCACCAGGTCGACGCGCCCATGCCGTATGCGGCGAATCTGGAAGCGCTTTCCTTGCCTTCGGTCGAAAAGATCGTGCAGGCGGTGAAGAGCGTGACCTACAAGTGACCGCCGAGAACACCTGGCGCGCGGGCGGCTGCCACTGCGGGGCGGTGCGCTTCGAGGCGGCCCTGCCGGCCGTGGTGGAGGCGCAGAGCTGCAACTGCTCGGTCTGCGCCAAGACCGGCTTCGTGCACGTGATCGTGCCGGAGAGCCGGTTCCGATTGCTGTCCGGCGCCGAGCGGCTGACCAACTACAGCTTCAACACCGGCGTCGCGCGGCACCTGTTCTGCGCCACCTGCGGGGTGAAGAGCTTCTATCGCCCGCGCTCCAATCCGGACGGCTGGTCGGTCAACGCCCGCTGCCTGGACGAGGCCGAGGGACTGGACATCCGCGTCGAACCCTTCGACGGAAAGAACTGGGAGGCGAACGCCGAGGCGCTCGCCCGTTTGAGCCGAGAGGACGCATGACCGACATCCTCATGCCCGCCCTGTCTCCGACCATGGAGGAAGGGGCGCTGGCCAAGTGGCACGTGAAGCCCGGCGACACGGTCGAGGCCGGCCAGGTGATCGCCGAGATCGAGACCGACAAGGCCACCATGGAGGTAGAGGCCGTCGACGAGGGCGTGGTCGAGGAGATCCTGGTCGCCGAAGGCTCGCAGGGCGTGAAGGTGAACACCCCGATCGCCCGGCTGAAGGGCGAGGGCGGGGCGGCGAAAGCACCTCCTGCCGCGGCGCAGCCCGCGCCAGCGCCGGCCGCCAAGTCGAACGGCGCCTCGTCGCCCGCGCCGCAAGCCGCGCCCGCGGCTCCGCAAGCTCCCAAGGCGGGGCAGGGGAGCCGGGTGTTCGCCTCGCCCCTGGCGCGTCGCCTGGCGCAGCAGGCCGGCGTCGATCTGTCGTCGATCCAGGGCTCGGGCCCGCGCGGACGGATCATCAAGCGCGACGTGGAAGGCGCCCCGAAAGGCGCCGCCAAACCCGCCCCCGCCCAGCGCCCCGCCGAGGCCCGCCCGGTGCTGTCGCTGGAGCAGATGGGCATCGCGCCCGGCAGCTACGACCTGGTCCCGCTGGACGGCATGCGCCGCACGGTGGCCAAGCGGCTGACCGAGAGCTTCCGCGACGTGCCGCACTTCCCGCTGACCGTCGACCTGGAGATCGACCGGCTGCTGGAGGCGCGGACCCGCGTCAACGCCGCGCTCGAGAAGCAGGGGGTGAAGGTCTCGGTCAACGACTTCGTCATCAAGGCCGCCGCCCACGCCCTGATGGCGGTGCCCGCCGCCAACGCCAGCTACACTCCCGACGGCATCGCCATGCACAAGTCGGCCGACATCTCCATGGCGGTGGCGATCGACGGCGGGCTGATCACGCCCATCGTGTTCAAGGCGCACACCAAGTCGCTGTCGCAGATCGCCAAGGAGACCAAGGATCTGGCCGAGCGCGCCCGGGCGCGGAAGCTGAAGCCCGAGGAGTTCCAGGGCGGCACCTTCTCGGTGTCGAACCTCGGCATGTTCGGGATCAAGGCCTTCGCCTCGATCATCAACGAGCCGCAGGGCTGCATCATGAGCGTCGGCGCCGGCGAGCAGCGGCCGGTGGTGCGGGGCGGCCAGCTGGCGGTCGCCACCGTCATGACCGTGACGCTGACCTGCGACCACCGCGTGGTGGACGGCGCGGTCGGCGCCAAGTTCCTGCAGGCCTTCAAGGCCATGCTGGAAGATCCGGTGACGATGCTGGCGTGAGGATTTCCCTCTCCCGGACGGGAGAGGTAGGGTGAGGGGCCCGACCGTTCGGAAATGCCCTGGGACCTTCATCCCCCGCGCAAGAACCTACGCGCTTCGCGCTCCGGTGCGCGGGGCCCCCTTCTCCCGGCCGGGAGAAGGTGAACGTGGAGAGGCTTTATGGACTTCGACCTGATCGTCATCGGTTCCGGCCCCGGCGGCTACGTGGCCGCGATCCGCGCCAGCCAGCTCGGGATGAAGACCGCCATCGTGGAGCGGGAGAACCTGGGCGGCATCTGCCTGAACTGGGGCTGCATCCCGACTAAAGCTCTTTTGAAATCAGGCGAGAAGTACGAATCTCTCGCGTCCCACCTGAAGGAATACGGGCTGTCGGCCGAGAAGCCGTCGTTCGACTTCGCCGCCATCGTCCAGCGCTCGCGCAACGTCGCGAAGCAGCTGAACTCCGGCGTCGGCTTCCTGATGAAGAAGCACAAGATCGAGGTGATCGAGGGGACCGCCCGGCTGGAGAAGGGCGCCTCCGCGCCCAAGGTCGTGGTCGAGCTGAAGGCCGGCGGGTCGCGCACGGTGCAGGCCAAGGCGGTGATCCTGGCGGTCGGCGCGCGCGCGCGCGCCCTGCCGCAGATCGGCCTGGTCGCCGACGGAGAGCGCATCTGGGCCTACCGTGAGGCCATGGCTCCCAAGGCCATGCCGAAGAGCCTGCTAGTGGTGGGCTCCGGCGCCATCGGCATCGAGTTCGCCAGCTTCTACCGGGCGCTGGGCGCAGAAGTGACGGTGGTCGAGGCCATGGACCGCATCCTGCCGGTCGAGGACGAGGAGGTCTCCAAGGCCGCGCAGAAGGCGTTCGAGAAGCGCGGGCTGAAGTTCCGCACCGGCGCCAAGGTGACCAAGGTCACGGCATCGAAGACGGGCGTCGCCATCGAGCTGGAGGCCGGCGGCAAGGCCGAGCGGCTGGAGGCCGAGGTCTGCATCTCGGCGGTCGGCATCCAGGCGAACCTGGAGAACATCGGCGTCGAGGCGCTGGGGCTGGAGCTAGACCGCGGCCACGTGAAGACCGGCGCCCACGGCGAGACCAACGTGGCGGGCCTCTACGCCATCGGCGACTGCGCCGGCGCGCCGTGGCTGGCGCACAAGGCCAGCCACGAGGGGATCCACTGCGTCGATCACATCGCCGGACTGAAGGGCTCGAACCTGACCGCGCCGATCCCCGGCTGCACCTACTCCCAGCCCCAGATCGCCAGCGTCGGGATCACCGAGGCCCAGGCCAAGGCCGCCGGGCGCGAGGTCAAGGTCGGCCGCTTCCCCTTCCGCGTGAACGGCAAGGCGATCGCGTCAGGCGAGACCGAAGGGTTCGTGAAGACCATCTTCGACGCCAAGACCGGCGCTTTGGTCGGCGCGCACCTGATCGGGGCGGAGGTCACCGAGATGATCCAGGGCTTCGCCCTGGCCATGACCCTGGAGGCGACAGAGGAGGAGCTGTTCGCCACCGTCTTCCCGCACCCGACGATGAGCGAGGCCATGCACGAGTCCGCGCTCGACGCCTTCGGCCGCGTGCTGCACATCTGAGGCGGCTCAGACCGCCAGGTTGTCGATCATCCGGGTCGCGCCCAGGCGGGCCGCCGCCAGCACCCGCCCTGGGCGGCCGGGGGTGAACGGTCCCAAGTGCTCGGCGTCGCGCACGGCCACGTAGTCCACCCGCTCGAACCCCGCCTCCAGCAGCGCACCCGCGGCCCGGGCCTCGACCGCCGCGACGGGTTCGCCCGCGCGAGCGTCCCGGGCCGCTGCGGCCAGAACCACGTTCAGACGCCCGGCCACGGCGCGTTCAGCCGGGCTCAGGTAGGCGTTTCGGGAGGACAGGGCGAGGCCGTCGGCATCCCGGGCGGTGGGGCCGGCGACGATCTCCACCGGCATGTCGAGGTCGCGGACGAGGCGTCGGATCACCAGCAGTTGCTGGTAGTCCTTCTCCCCGAACACCGCCACGTCGGGCCCGACCTGGTTCAGCAGCTTGGCGACGACCGTCGCCACCCCGCCGAACATCTGGGGCCGGAAGTCGGTCTCCAGTCCTTCGGCCGGGCCGCCCAGGGTGATCGAGGCGCTGAAGCCGTCAGGATACATCTCCCCGGGCGTGGGCGCCCACAGCAGGTCGCAACCCACGCCGGCCAGCAGCTCGGCGTCCCTCGCCTCCTGGCGGGGGTAGCGGTCGAGGTCCTCTGTCGGAGCGAACTGCTTTGGGTTGACGAAAACGCTGGCGACCACCCGGTCGGCCCGTTCGCGAGCCAGCCGCACCAGCGAAAGGTGCCCCTCGTGCAGGGCGCCCATGGTCGGAACCAGGCCGATCCTGGCCCCCTCGCGCCGCCAGGCGGAGACGGCGGCGCGCAGGTCCGCCACGCGGCGGACGACGGGGAGCGGCGGGGCGGCGGCGTCGGTCATGGTTATCCGATTAACGACGGTCTTTAAGCCTGTCGTTCAACGCGGGTTTAAGCGGCCTGTGGGATGGTCGGCTTATGACTTGGCCGAACCTCCCTCGTCCAGCCGCCCTGTTGTTCTCCCTGTTCTTCCTCGGAGGATGCCAGGGCGTGCAGAACGACGGCTACATGTTCCAGCGCTGGGCCGAGGCGGTGGCCGCCATTCCTATTTCTGCCGAGGACGCCGCCGCACGCCGCCAGACCGGCCCCGCCATGGAGGTGAAGGTGGTCGATCCGCTGGACCTGCCGGCCGCCCGCGCCGCGGGTCTGAGGGCCGCGGTGGCGATCGCCGAGCCTGTGCTTTCGTCGACGGTCAAGAACGCCGGGGCGGTGCAGCTAGCCTCCTTCCACTCGGTCGCGGAGGCGCAGGCCGCCTGGGGCGAACTCCAGGCCCGCCACGCCGCCCTGCGGGGGCTGGAGCCCAGCCTGGAGACCGTCGATCTCGGGTCGAAGGGGACATGGATCAGGCTGAAGGCCGGTCCGGTGCCCGCCGATCAGGCCCCGGGCCTGTGCCGCTCGGTCGGAATCGCCGACCGCTGGTGCGCCGCCGCCGCGCGCGGCTGACCGTCCGCAGATTCGCTGGCGCGCAAGGCGAAAGGCCGCGTTGACGCGCGGGCCCGCCCGGTCTCGACTGCCTTTCCCCCGCAGGTTCGTGAGTCGGGGCGACAAGGAGCGTGGTCAGTGTCGCAAGCGCGTGTGATCGTCGTCGGCAACGAGAAGGGCGGGGCGGGCAAGTCGACCCTCGCCATCCACCTGACCACCGGTCTGCTGTGGGCCGGCAAGTCGGTGGCGGTGATCGACCTGGACCTGCGCCAGCAATCCATGGGCCGCTTCTTCGCCAACCGTCGCGCGTGGCTGAGCTCCAACGGCGTCGAGGCGCCGATGCCGCTCGACTACAAGCTCGGCGAGGACGGGGTGCAGCTGGCTCGCGCCGACCCCGCCGAGGGCGTGGCCCGCTTCGAGGCCGCCTTCGCCGAAGCGCACCGGGAAGCCGACTTCGTGGTGATCGACACGCCCGGCGGCGACACCGCCCTGTCGCGCACGGCCCACGCCAAGGCCGACCTGATCGTCACGCCGATGAACGACAGCTTCGTAGACTTCGACCTGTTGGGCCAGGTCGATCCGGTGACGCTGGAGCTGGTCAAGCCGTCGATCTACAGCGAGACGGTCTGGGAATCGCGCAAGCTGAAGGCCGCGCGCGAGGGCAAGATGACCGACTGGGTGGTGCTCAGAAACCGTCTGGCGCCGACCGAGGCCAAGAACCGCAAGCGGGTCGAGGACGGCATGACCGCGCTGGCCAAGCGGGTCGGCTTCCGCATCGGGCCGGGGCTGCGCGACCGGGTGATCTATCGCGAGCTGTTCCCCTTCGGCCTGACCATCGCCGACCTGTCGCCCCAGATCCGGCCCGTGGCGGTGTCGCTGGCCCACGTCGCCGCGCGCCAGGAGCTGCGCTCGCTGATGCACGCGCTGAAGCTCGGCGACTACGCCGAAGCGGCGGCGGCCTGACGGCTCGACGTATTCGGGGTTGCGCGAAGCGGCGCGGGTCGCCAGTTTCCGCGCCCCATGCCGAGCGAGACCACCCTGAACGGCCGCCCGGGCCTGAAAGCGCCGGAGGGACTGGGCGAGCTGTTGCGGCTCGCCTGGCCCGTGGTGCTCGCGCGCCTGGGCATCATGACCATGGGCCTGACCGACGCCATCGTGGTCGGTCGCCATTCGGCCGAGCAGCTGGGTTTCCACGCGCTCGCCTGGGCGCCCACCTCGGTGATGCTGACGACCTCGGTCGGCCTGCTGCTGGGCGTGCAGGTGCTGACCGCGCGCTATATCGGCGAGGGGCGGCCCGAGGCGGTGGGCGGGGTCCTGCGGCGCGGGCTGGTCTACGCCTTCTGGATCGGCGTCGTGTCCATGCTGCTGCTGGCCCTGTTCGGCCCGCCGTTCCTGCACGTGATCGGGCTGGAGCGGCCGCTGGCCGACGGGGCGAGCGAGCCGCTGCGGGTCTTCTCCCTGTCGCTGCCGTTCTACCTCGTGTCGGTGGCGCTCACCTTCTTCCTTGAGGCGCTGTCGCGGCCCAAGCCCGGCATGGTGGCGATCTGGGTCGCCAACATCGTCAATCTGGGCGTGAACCTGTGGCTGGTGCCGGGCGGATCGGGCCTGCCGGTCGAGGGCGCGACCGCCAGCGCCTGGGCGACCTTCGCCGCTCGAGGCGCGCTGGCGGTCTGGCTGGCGATCTACGTCCTGCGCCTGCCGGAGGCCAGGACCTTCGGCCTGTTCGCCAAGCCGATCGACGGGCCCAGGGCGGGCGCCGAGCAGCGCAAAATCGGCTACGGCTCGGGCGCGTCCTATTTCATCGAGGTCGGCGCCTTCGCCGGCATGACCGTGGTCGCCGGCTGGCTCGGCGGGATCGAGGTCGCCGCCTGGACGGTGGTGCTGAACGTCGCGGCCATCGTGTTCATGGGGCCGCTCGGCCTCTCGTCGGCCACCGGCGTGCTGGTCAGCCGCGCCTATGGCGCCAGGGACCGCCGCGGCGTGGTGCGGTCCGGAATGCTGGGCTTCGGCGTCACCGTGGCGGCGATGCTGGCGGTGTGCGCCGTGGTCTGGCCTGGGGCGCGGCTGATCGCCGGCGCGTACTCCTCTGACCAAGCCTTGCTGGCCCTGGCCGTGCCGGCGCTGGTGCTGTGCTGCCTGTTCTTCGTCGCCGACGGTTTGCAGGTGGTCGCGGCCCAAGCGCTCCGGGCGCGCGGGGACGTGTGGCTGCCGACGGTTTCGCACCTGATCAGCTACACCCTGGTCATGCTGCCGCTGGGCTGGGCCTTCGCCCACCCGCTGGGGATGGGGGTGGACGGCATCGTCTGGTCGGTGATCCTGGCCAGCCTGCTGTCGGCGGCGATCCTCTGCGGGCGTTTCCTGATGCTGGCGCGTCGGCCGCTCTAGCCGAACCTTACCGACCGCGCCCGCGTTGACGGCGGATGCGTCGACTGCTGCTGCGCCTGAACCGGACCGGCCTGCTGACCCTCGTGGCCCGCGCGGGCTACGGGGCACGGGGGTTCGTCTACCTGAACATGGGTCTGATCGCGCTGCTGGCGGCGCTGGAGCTCCGGCGCTCGGCGGTCGGGCTGAAGGGGGCGATGGAGGAGGTCGGGCGCTGGCCGCTGGGGCTGGTTTGGCTGAGCCTGGTCGCCTGGGGTCTGGCGGGGTTCGTGCTGTGGCGCCTCGCCCAGGCGCTGCTCGACGCCGACGCTCAGGGACGCTCGCCCGCGGGGCTGGCGATGCGGGCGGGGCAGGGGCTCAGCGCCTTCGTCTACGCCGTGCTGTCGCTGAGCGCCTTCGAACTGGCCGACGGCATCGAGGACCGGCTGGAGGGCGAGGAGCGGGAGGCCGAGATGGCCGCCGCCGCCCTGCTGAGCCAGCCCTGGGGCCAGGAGCTGCTTCTGGCGGCCGGCCTGTTCGTCGCCGCCTGCGGCGTCGCCAACATGGTCAAGGGCGGGTTCAACGACTTTTCCCGGCAGCTCGACTGTTCGCACGAGGTGCGCCGCTGGGCCGTACCGCTGGCGCGGGTCGGCTATCTGTCGCGCGGAGTGGTGTTCGTGCCGCTGGGCCTGTTCCTGGCGGAGGCGGCGCTGGACCTCGACTCCAAGGACGCGGGCACCATCGGGGCCGCGCTGGGCAGCCTGCAGGACCAGCCGTTCGGGGCGGCCCTGCTGGGCGCGGCTTCGCTGGGGCTGATCGCCTTCGGCCTGTTCGGCTTCGTGCAGGCCCGCTGGCGCAGGGTGGGCGTGGGGCCGCCACGACCGGGCGGGCGGCCGCTCGGCGAGGCCGCGGCCCCGGCGGCTTAGGGCTTCCAACCCCGCTTGCGCGCGGCGGCTTCGGCTTCCGCGTCCAGCGGCTCGCCGACGATCATCGCGTCGACGGCGGCCAAAACCGCGGGCGAGGTTTCCGATCCGGCCTGCCGGTATTCGCCCGGCGCGGCCGCGCCGGCGGTCGTCGCCATGCGCACGCGCCAGCGGTTCTTCTCCTTGCAGGCCACGCCCGCCAGCCCCTGCTCGGCCTGGAAGGTCCGGCAGAAGGCGCCGTCGGACGCCTTGAAGCTGAAGCCCACCCGCACCGCGGCGCCCGCCTCGGGCGCGGAGGCCAGTTGCCGGTCCAGCGCGCTCGCCAGCGCGCCGCGGGCGGTGAGCGCGTCGGCCGAGGCCTCGATCAGCGCCCCCTTGGATCCGACGGCGGGGAAGGGGCCGCGGAACACCAGCACCGCCGCCACCAAGCAGGCGGCGATCGCGGCCCAGGCGCGCCAGTCCGCCTTGGGCTTGCCGCTCGGCGGAGGGGCGGCCTTGCGGGCGCGGGCGGCGGCGAGGTCCAGCACCTCGGCCGGGCGCGCCTCGCCGCCCCGCACCGCGTCCAGCAGCCGCTCCGGGACGGGCTCGTCGGTCACGCCGGCGAAGGCGCCCGCCACCGAGCCGCGCAGCCGACGGTGGCGCGCGACCCGCTCGGCCAGCGTCGGATCAGCCTCCATGGCCGCCTCCAGACGGGCGGCGCTCTCCGCGTCCAGCTCGCCGTCGGCGTAGGTCATCAGGATTTCGTCGTCGAACGCAGGCCCGGTCACGCCGCTTCTCCTTCCAGCTGCGCGATCAGGGCCTGACGCCCGCGCACGAGACGGCTGGTCAGGGTGCCCATCGGCACCTCCAGCACCTCCGCCGCCTCGCGGTACGAAAGCCCGTCCACCAGCACCAGGGCCACCGCCAGCCGCTGGTCCTGCGGCAGGCGCGCCATGGCCTGCTCCACCGACGCCGCCTCGAGCCGCGCCTCGGCCTGCGAGCCGCGCGCGTCGGCGACGTTCTCGCCCTGCTCCTCCGGCGCGAAAAGGGCCCCGCGGCGCTTGCGGGCCCGCGTCTCGTCGATCCAGGCGTGCTTCATGATCGTGAACACCCAACTGTCGAGGCGCGTGCCCGGCCGCCACTGGTCGCGCCGGTTCAGCGCCCGCTCAACGGCGACCTGCACCAGGTCGTCGGCGTCGGCCGCGTCCCGGGCGATCGCCCGGGCCAGACGGCGCATGCGGGGCAGAAGGCCGACGATCTCCCGCTGGAAGGCGTCCAAGCAATCACCTCTGTCTGCGGATGAAACGCCCGGGCGCCGTCGTTTCATCCTTCAGCCTCGTTTCGGGTAGAACATGTCGCACCGCAAGACCGGAGACCGCATGAGGCGAGCCCCGACAGCACGAAAGCCCGGCCGTATCGCGCGCGCGCTGGTCGCATGCGCGGCGGTGTTCGGCGCGTCTGTAGGGCCGGCGTCGGGGCAGATCCTGCCGTCCACTCCATCGCTGCCGCCGGTCGGTAGCCTGCCGCCGACGCTCGGCCAGACGCTGGACCGAACGCGCGAGATCGCGGATCCGGGCCGGCTGCTGGAACGGCGGGAGCTGCGGCTGCGCGACTTCATCCGCGCCAATCGCGAGGTGATCGAGGCCGACGACCTCGGCCGCCCCGTGGTTCGGGGCGAGGTGATCGCGGTCGGCCCGTCGGAGGCGGCGCTGGCGGCGGCGCGCAAGGCGGGCTTCACGGTGAAGAGCGACGAGCGGCTGGACGATCTCGGCCTGCGGATGGTCGTGCTCGCCGTGCCCGACGGGCAGTCGGCCCGCGCGGCGGTCAAGCGGCTGCGCAAGCTGGACCCGCAGGGATCCTACGAGTTCAACCACGTCTACGACGGCTCCGGCGGGTCGGTCGGCGTCGCCGTCGGCGGGGCTGCGGGCTCCGGAGCCTCGGCAGGCGGAGTCCGCGTCGGCCTTATCGACAGCGGCGTCGCCGCCGACCACCCGGCGCTGGCCAGGACGCGGGTGATCCGCCAGGGCTTCGCCGCCGGTGGGGTCGTGCCGAAGCCGCACGGCACGGCGGTGGCGTCGCTTCTGGCTGGTCAGGCGGGCGCCTTCCGCGGCGCCGCGCCGGGCGCGACCGTCTACGCCGCCGACGTCTACGGCTCGCAGCCGACCGGCGGCTCGGCGGTGGCGGTGTCCCGCGCGCTGGCCTGGATGGCCAAGGAGCGCGTGCCGGTGATCAACGTCAGCCTGGTCGGCCCGCCCAACGCGGCGCTGAAGGCCGCGGCCGACGCCCTCATCGCGCGCGGCCACGTGGTGGTCGCCGCCGTCGGCAACGACGGTCCCGCCGCGCCGCCGCTCTACCCGGCGTCGTACCCGGGCGTGGTCGCGGTCACCGGCGTGGACGCCCGCTCGCGGGTGCTGCCGGAAGCGGGCAGGGGGGCGCATGTGGACTACGCCGCACCGGGCGCCGACATGGCCGCGGCGGGGACGGCCGGATACCAGGTCGTGCGCGGCACCTCCTTCGCCGCCCCCTTGGTGGCCGGAAGGCTGGCCCGAATGCTGAACGCTCCGGACCGCGCCGGCGCCGAACGCGCGGTCGCCTCGCTGGGGCGCGAAGCCGCGGACCTGGGACCCAAGGGGCCCGACAAGATCTACGGCCGCGGCCTGGTCGCCGCCGACCTGCGCACGCCGCCGGCGGCGGTGAAGGCGAAAGCGCGATAGCTCAGCGGAAAACGCCAAGGGGCTCGGATGAAACCGCCGGCTCCCGTCGTTGGACCTCATGAAACGAGCGCGAACGCGCCCTGAATTCGTGGAGGTTCACATGCGGAAATCGTCTCTCATGGCCGCGACGGCGGCGGTGCTCACCCTCGGCCTGGCGGGCGTCACCCAGGCGCAGATTCTAGGCGGCGGCGGTGGCGGCGGCCTGGGCGGAAGCGTCGGCGGCACGATCGGCCAGGTCGGCGGATCGGTGACCGGCTCCGGCTCGGTCGCGGGTCGTGGCGACCTCGGCGGCGTCGATCGCCTGGGAAGCAGCGTCCGCGAACGCGCCGAGGCCCGCAAGCAGGAAGCCGCCGAGCGCGCCCGCCGCAAGGCTGAACGCGCCAAGGGCGTAGCTCAAGGTGCCCTCGAGCACGCCCGGGCCGTTCCCGCTCCGCAGGCGAACGGCTCGCTGACCGGCCAGGCCGGCGGCATGCTGCACGCCGACAAGCACGGCGCGAGCGGCTCGGGCCAGGGCTCGGTCTCCGGATCGCTCGGCGCCGACGCGAGCGGCACTGCGCACTACGCCCGCGGCGTCGCCGGCCAAGCCAAGCAAGGCGCGTCCGACGCCGCCCACAAGGCCCGCGCCCGCACCGAGGCCGTCGCCGAGCGCGGCCGCGACACCGCCGCCCGGGCTAAGGACCGTGTCCGCGACGCCCGCCTGCCGGAGGTCTCGGCTTCCGGCTCGGGCCAGGCGGACGGCTCCGCCAAGACCGGCCGCGGTTCCGCGAGCGGCTCCGGCGAGGGCTCGGCCTCAGGCGCGCTGGGATCGCTGGCCGGGTCGGGGCAGGGCGCCCTGTCCGGCGGCAAGAGCCTGACCTCCGGGGGTCAGGCGCAGAACGACGGCGCAAATGGCTCCGGCGGCAAGAAGGCCCGCAAGGCGCGTGCGGAAGGCGGCGCCTCGGGCGGCGCATCGGTCCACGCGGGCCACGCCGGCGCCTCGGCCTCGGCCGGGGGAGCGGCCGAGAAGAAGGGGTCGAAGCGCCGCTGAGTCGAAGCGCATCGACGACCCTCGAGGCGGAGCCTTCGGGCTCCGCCTTTTCGCTTGCCTTCGCCGCTCAAATCCCTATGTTCCGCGCCCTCGCGAGAGCGACGGGTGTATAGCTCAGTTGGTAGAGCAGCTGACTCTTAATCAGCGGGTCCAAGGTTCGAATCCTTGTACACCCACCACTTCTCTCTTCCGGAGGTCTGGACCATGACCGACACGCCGGAAGACGCCGCCGAAACCCCGATCCAGCGCGCGCTGCGCCTGAAGAAGGCCGCGCTCGACGCCAAGCCGAAGCCGCCGCGCGGCGGGCGCTTCCAACGCGAGCAGGCCGCCGCGCATCAGTCCTCGTCCAAGTCCAAGCCCTGGATGTCGCGTTAGGTCGACTTCGCGGGCATAAGGGGCGTCGAGGGGGACGAACCATGGCCAGACGCGACCTGACCGGAGCGGTGGACTTTACGGTGCTGGAGACCTTCACCGCCGGCGATCCGGGGATCACCGAGGAGATCCTGGTGCTGTTCCGCGAGCAGGCGGCGGTGTGGCGGCCGATGCTGGACGCAGGCTCGCCCGGCTGGCGCGACGCGACCCACTCGATCAAGGGCGCGGCCGGCGGCATCGGCGCCTTGCGCTTGGCGGACGCCTGCGGTCAGGCGGAGAAGGCGGAGGTCGGCATGGCCGGCCCGGCGCTGGAGCGGGTGATCGACGAAATGGACCGCGCGCTGTTCGACGTCGCGGCCATGCTGCACGAACTGGAGCTTCAGGCGCTGCGCGCGTCTTCCTGAGCGCGGGTGCGGTCCCAGGCCTCGAACTCGTGGGCGATGCAGCGGTCGATCAGCAGCCGCCACACCGGCTCGGCGATCGCATGCGACAGGCCCGCTTCGGCGGCCGCGGCCTTCACCTTGGCGACCACGTCCTCGATCCGCGCCTGGTCGTGCACCACACTGCGGTCGGGCTTGATGCGGGCGGCGGCGTCCATGTAGCGCTGGCGCTCGGCCAGCAGCCGCACCAGCGCGCGGTCGAGCGCGTCCACGCCCTGGCGGACTTCGGCCATGGAGGCGCAGTCTTCAGGCGCGACGCGGGGATCGACGGGGATGCTGGTCGGTGAAGCCATGGCGGCGGTTTAGGGCCTGCGCCGACGTCGTCAACCGCGAGGCCGGTTTTCCTTTCGCGCGGCAGCGCCTAAATGACGGCCGATGAACCAGATGACGCCCCAGTCCTTCGTCTCCGCGCCCGCCGGCGGCTCGCATTCCACCGACGTGATCATCGTGGGCGCGGGGCCGGTGGGGCTGTTCGCCGTGTTCGAGCTGGGGCTGCTCGATATGAAGGCGCACCTGGTCGACATCCTGGACAAGCCCGGCGGCCAATGCGCCGAGCTGTATCCGGAAAAGCCGATCTACGACATCCCGGCCCTGCCGGTGGTGTCGGGACAGGAGCTGACCGACCGGCTGCTGGAGCAGATCGCGCCCTTCGGTCCGACCTTCCACCTGGGCGAAATGGCCGTGGCCCTGGAGAAGACGCCGGACGGCAAGTGGCGGCTGACCACCGACCAGGGCACGGTGATCGAGGCGCCGGTGGTGGCGATCGCGGCCGGCGGCGGTTCGTTCCAGCCGAAGAAGCCGCCGCTGCCGGGCATCGAGCTGTACGAGACCTGCGGGCCCGGCCTGGGCTGTCATTACGCCGTGCGCAAGATGGAGGCCTTCCGCGGCAAGCGGCTGGTGATCTCCGGCGGCGGCGACAGCGCGCTGGACTGGACCTTGAACCTCCAGCCGATCGCCGAGCGCGTGACCCTGGTCCACCGACGCGACGACTTCCGCGCCGCGCCCCACTCGGTGGCGCAGATGCGGGCGCTGGTCGAGGCCGGCAAGATGGATCTGCTGATCGGCCAGGCGGTAGAGCTGAAGGGCGAGCCGGGCGTCAGGCTGGACGCCGTGGTGATCGAGGACGCGGCCGGAGAACGGCGCGACATCACGGCCGACGCCTTCCTGCCGTTCTTCGGCCTGACCATGAAGCTGGGCCCGGTGGCCGAATTTGGCCTGAACCTCCACGAGAACCTGATCCCGGTAGATACGGAAAAGTTTGAGACTTCCACGCCCGGCGTGTTCGCCATAGGCGACATCAACTGGTACCCGGGCAAGCTGAAGCTGATCCTGTCCGGCTTCCATGAAGCGGCGCTGATGGCGCAACAGGCGTTCCGCTACGTCTTCCCCGACAAGCGCCTGCGGTTCCAGTACACCACCAGCTCCAGCGACCTGCAGCGCAAGCTCGGGGTGAAGTGAGGCTCAGGCCTTCGGCGGGCACCCCTTGAACGTGCCCTTGCGGGCCACCGACAGCTTCTTCAGGTTCAGCTTCATCAGGGGCTTCATCGAGTCCTTCCCCTTGCCGGTGTAGAGGTCGATGCGGTCGCCCTTGACCGCGCCCCCGACATCGGAGGCGTACCAGTAGCCGTCGTGCTTCGCGCCGCCGGGCAGGGGCAGGCCGACGGTCTCGGCGATGAACAGCACCGTGCGGCGGGGGATCTTCTTGGGGTCGATGGCGACGGTGCGCATCGGTGCCGGCGTGCAGCCCAGCGAGTCCTTGCCCCCGACCCCGCCCGCGCCCTGATGATACAGACTGGCCTTAAGCCGGAAGTCCGGGACGAACCCCGCGTGGACCACCTTGGGCTTTTCCTTCGGCTGCGCGGGCGCCGCGGCGTGGGCGGCGGAGGTCGCGAACAGGGCGAGGCCAAGGGCGGCGGCGAGGGTGCGTCGCGTCATGAATTCGGCTTTTCGGGTGGCTGGCGGCGTCGTCCGCTCGTCCCTAAGCTGCCCGGACGGGACGGTCGGGACAACCGGGGAGCGACGATATGACCCTTCGTGTGTACGGCGACAGCGGCTCGGGCAATTGCCTGAAAGTGAAGTGGGTCTGCGACTTGCTGGGCGTTTCTTACGCCTGGGTCGAGGTGGACGTGCTGTCGGGATTCACCCGCACGCCGGCGTTCCTTGCGATCAATCCGGCAGGCCAGGTCCCGGCCGTGACCTTGCCGGACGGGCGCGTCCTGACCCAGTCCAACGCGATCGTGGAGTGGTTGGCGGAGGGCTCCAGCCTGATCTCGGCCGACCCGTTCGAGCGCGCCCGGATGCGGGAGTGGATGTACTGGGAGCAGTACAGCCACGAGCCCTATGTCGCCGTCCGCCGTTTCCACCTGCACTATCTGAAAAAGCGCGCCGAGGAGCTCGATCCGAAGCTGTTCGAGCGGGGGGCCGCGGCGCTGGAGCGGATGGAGGCGGCGCTGGCGGGCGGGCCGTATCTGGTCGGCGGCGCACTCAGCCTCGCCGACGTGGTGCTGCTGGCCTACACGCGCATGGCCGGGCAGGGAGGGTTCGACCTCGGCCTTTATCCGAACCTGCGCGGCTGGATCGGGCGGGTGGAGCGGGACCTGGCTCTTGAGCCCCTGGCCGAGGCGGCCTGACGCCGCTTTCCGGGCCGAGCGTGGCCTTTTTGTCGTATCGCCGGAAAGCGCGGCCGTTATGCTGGCGGCGAGACCGTCCGCCGTGCGCGGCCGGCCGGGG
>Ga0196964_10000631_pt1 | contig 20166 bp, 22 predicted proteins | sample S1_10metaG_FD_148615 | JGI IMG/M metagenome (GOLD analysis project Ga0196964, IMG submission 148615) | Soil microbial communities from Anza Borrego desert, Southern California, United States - S1_10 | ecosystem: Environmental > Terrestrial > Soil > Desert | place: USA: California | collected... | reverse complement strand
TCCACGCGCCGGTTTGTGCGGTGGGTGGGGCGGTAGTGCGGATAGGCGCCGTTGGGCCCGGCGGCCGAGATGGAGTCGAAGGAGAGGTCCTTGAGCGCGCCGGTCCGCTCGCGCAGGCCCTCCAGCCTGGCGGTGATCTCCATCTCGTCGGGCAGGGTCTCCTGCGCCTCGGTGGCGATCCAGTGCAGGAAGGTCGACAGCGCCGCGCCGTCGCGGGCGTGGGCGTTGCGCGCCCCCTGCACCTCGACCGGGTTCTTGGCGGCGCGGGGCAGGGTGCAGGGATCCATGCCGCGCACGACCTCGGCCCCGGCCTGCTGCAGCCGGTCGAAGTACCAGGACGAGGACTGGGACGGGTCGACCAGCACCTTGCGGCCCTTCAGGCTGTCGAGCGCCTCGGGCAGGGCGTGCTCGGGCTCCAGGCTGACAGCGTTGCCGAGCCATTGCGCCAGCTCCGGCGACCACTTCTTCTCGTTCAGGAACAGGCGCGCCGTGCCGTCCCGATTGAGGATGGCCTGGCCGATGGGCAGTGGGGTGCGGATGACGTCGCCCCCGCGCACGTTGAACAGCCAGGCGATCGAAGCCGGGGCGGTGATGACGGCGGCGTCGGCGCCCATGCTCTCGCCCAGGCGCTGGCGCTTCGAGGCGCTTTCCTCGCCGGTGTACTCGACCGGGTGAGGCACGACCTTGGCCGCCGGCTGCGGCGGACGCTCCTGGGCCCAGGCGAGGTCGAGCGGATTGTCGGAGACGGGCTTGAGGGTGGCGCCGGCCTTCTCGGCGGCGGCGCGCAGCCAGTGCAGGGCGTCGGGACTGTGCAGGCGCGGATCGTAGCCGATCACGGCGCCTTCGGGCGCGGTCTCCAGGTAGGCGGGCACGCCGCCCTCGACCAGGTCGCGGATCTCGAACAGCGACTTGTCGACCTGCACCTGCACCTGGGCGGTGTAGCGGCCGTCGACGAAGACCGCGGCCTTGTCCTTCATCACCACCGCGGCGCCCGCGGAGCCGGTGAAGCCGGTAAGCCACGCCAGCCGGTCGTTGGCGGCGGGCAGGTACTCGTTCTGGTGCTCGTCCTCGTGCGGCACGAGGAAGCCGTCCAGCCCCTGGCGGGCCATGGCCTCGCGCAGGCGGGGCAGGTGCTTCTGCCCGAAGGAGGGGTCGGTGTGTTCGTCGAAGGTCTGGCGCATGGGCGATAGGTAGCGCCGCGCGCGCTGCGGCGCCACCCGCCGGCGTGCTAGTTTGGCGGGACACGGGGGAGCACCGCGATGAACGACGAAATCCTCGAGGCCCTGAACCGTATCGAGAAGGCCAGCGCCGCGACCACCGCCAAGGTCGGCTCGGCCTTCTACGGCGCCGGCGTGCTGCTGGCCGGCGGTATGAACTACGCCCGCGACGGCTGGGACGACATCCTGTGGTCGCTGCTCAGCTGGGCGAACGTCGGCTACCTCCTGGTGAAGTCCGGGGCCGCCTAGCCTCCCCGCTCCAGGACGAGCGTCGCCCAGGCGTCGCGGTGGATGCGGTCGAGCACGCGGAACCCCTTCGACAGGTAGGCGGCCTTGACGCGCCGCTCCTGGGTGCGCAGCAGGCCCGAGAGGATGGCGACGCCGCCGGGCCTGAGCGCGTCGTGGATATCCTTCGACAGCGCCACCAGCGGCGGCGCCAGGATGTTGGCGAACACCAGGTCGTAGGGGCCGTGGCGGGCGACCTCGATGTCCGCGAGGCCGGAGGCGTGGACGAAGCGCGCCCTGGCCGCGTTCAGCTTCGCGTTCTCGTTGGCGATGCGCACCGAGGGCGCGTCGATGTCGGTGCCGACCGCCACCTTCGAGCCGGTCTTCGCCGCGGCGATGGCCAGCACGCCGGTGCCGGCCCCGACGTCGAGCACGCGGTCGAAGCGGCGCTTCTTGAGCAGGGCGTCGTAGGCGAACAGGCAGCCGGCGGTGGTGCCGTGGTGGCCGGTGCCGAAGGCGGCGCCTGCGTCGATCTTGAGCGAGACCTTGCCGGCGGGCCTGCGGCCCTCGTCATGGGCGCCGTAGACGAAGAAGCGGCCCTCGCGCACGGGCGGAAGGCCCGACAGCGACATCGCCAGCCAGTCGGCGTCGGCCAGCCGCTCGACCGTGGTGGTCAGATCCGCGAAACCGCGCAGCGCCGCCTCCACGCCCACGGCCTCGTCCGCGTCGGTCGGGAAGGCGTCGATGCGCCAGACCCCGCGGTCCTCGTCTTCCTCCAGGATCGAGTAGGTCGCGCCCTCCAGCAAGGGGTCGGAATCGATCGCCCGGGCGGCGGCTTCGGCGACGGCGCGGGGGCCGCGTGCGATTATTTGAACAGCGGGTTCTGACATTTCGAAAAGTCTGAGTATGCTCGCGACTCGGGACTAGCGCGGTTGGCGCTTCGGCGCACCGCTCATAACGGGGTCTGGAGCAAATGGCGAAACCACCGGCGAAACCGAAGGCGGCTGCGAAACCCAAAGCCCCGGCGAAGCCAAAAGCAAAACCCGCCGCGGCGAAGAAGCCCGCGGCCAAGCCGGCGCCGGCGAAGAAGCCGGCCGCCAAGCCCGCGGCTGCGCCCAAGCCCGCGGCGGCGAAAAAGCCGGCCGCGAAGAAGCCGGCGGCCAAGCCGACTGCGGCGAAGAAGCCGCCGGCCGCGAAGAAGCCCGCCGCCAAGAAGCCGGCGGCAAGGAAGCCCGCCGCCCGGAAGCCAGCAAAGAAGCCTGCGCCAGCCGCGCCCGCGGCGAGACCGGCTCCCGCGCCGGCCATGGCCGCGCCGTCCAGCGCCGCGGGCGAGTCCAAGCCGCTGTCCACTTCGAGCTCGAGCCCGAAGCCGAAGCCCAAGGGCTTCCTCGACAGCCTGTTCGGTATCTTCCGGCGCGACTAGGCGGCGTCAGCCGCCGGTCTTCATCACTTCGGCCACCAGCCGATCGCGAGGGTCTGGCGACGCCGCCAGGCCCTCGGCGACTCCCGCCCTCAGTCGGCCGCCATCGCGTCGCGCGGGCCGGCCCAGGTGATGAACATCACGCAGCGTTGCGACAGGCAGCTGTCGGCGTGGGGTCGGCCGCCGGGCTGGAACCAATAGCCGCCCGGACCCAGCTCGCGCGCGGTCGCCTCGCTCTCGCCCGCCGACCAGTGCTTCATCCGTCCCTCCAGGACCACGAGATGATAGTCGGCGCTGTGGGTGTGCATCCGGCCGGTCATGCGCGGCAGGCGCATCAGCATCGTCGACGGCCCCCGATCCGGATCGCCGGACAGGACCGCGATGGCCGGGCCGTCCGGGCGGCCGGCGACCAGCGGCCGGAAGTCGGCGTCCTCGTAGGCCACGACGATCGGGAGCGCGGCGAACAGCCAGGTCAGCATTCTTCCCTCGATCTCATGCGGTCGGCGACCAGGCGGTCGCGCGCGTCGGCCGAGGCCGAGAGTCCTTCGACCACGCCGCGGCGGTCCGCGGGCGGCTTGTTCTGGGAGAGCTTGCGCTTCGCCTCGATCCGTCCGATCGCGACCTCGACGCCGACGATGCCGCCGAGCAAGCGCTCGATGTACTCGGCCGGCGCGTCGCCGATGCTCCAGGGCTGTTCGCGGCCGGCCTCGTGCCGGTCCGACAGGCGCGCGACGATGTCCAACAGGCGGTCGCGGTCGTCGAACCATTCGACGGCGCCGGTGACGTGCACGGCCTCGTAGTTCCAGGTGGGCACCTGCTTTCCGTCGACGGCCTTCGACGGATACCAGTTCGGCGAGACGTAGGCCTCGGGGCCGCCCAGCACGACCAGGGCTTCGGCGGCGCCGTCGCGCCACTGCGGATTGGCCCGGGCGATGTGGCCGACGAGGCGTCCGCCCGCGCGGTCGTGGATGAAGGGCAGGTGGGTCGCCGTGAGGCCCTGCCGGCCGTGGGTGACGAGGAGGCCCAGGCGCGCGGCGTCGATCATGGCCGCGACGGTTTCGGCGTCTTCCTCGGCGAACAGAGGTGGGACGTACATGGCGGCCGTTTATACCGCCAGGCTGGCCGGCGCCCCTCACATCGGGCTACCGGCTGTTTCCTAGGCGCGCACCGAGCGGAACTGCGGGGTAGGCCGCCGGGGCGCCTCCCAGCGCACGCGCTCCAGCACCGGCACGGCGTGGGGGTCGGGCAGGAAGCGGCCGGCCAGCACGGCGACGAACAGGGCCCAGGTCAGGTTGTGGTGCAGCAGCAGCACGCTCTCCGACAGGCTGAGCACGCCGAGCGCCATCAGGTAGCCGGCGGCGAAGTAGCCCTCGTCGGCGCCCTGCCGGCGCAGGCGGACGAGCGTCAGGACCACCGCCAGCAGGAAGGTCGCCGCCACCGCCGTCACGCCGATGCGGCCCAGCTGGATCAGCACCTCCAGCCAGCCGTGGTGGGCGGAGGGCACGTCCCAGTCGGTCTCCAGCCTGACCCAGTTGGCGGGCATCGACTCCTTGCCCCAGAAGGCGGCGTAGCCGTAGCCGGTCCAGGGCTGCTCGGCCGCGCGGCGCATCAGCGAATCCCAGATCTCGGTGCGGCCGGTGAGCGAGGCCTCCTTGCCGAGCAGGGCGTAGAAGGTCTCGGGCGTGAGCAGGAAGGCGGTGAGCAGCGCGCCGCCGGCCACGACGCCCAGCCACACCAGCACGACGCCGCCGGCCGGGCCGGTGCGGCGCAGCAGGTGGAGGCCGACGATGACCCCGCCGCCGGCGAGCAGGCAGAGCAGCGCGGTCTTCGACTGGCTGCCGGCCAGCATGGCGAGGCCAAGCGCGATGGTCAGGATGGGCAGGACGCGGTCGCGCGCGCCGCTGACCAGGAGCGAGGTCGCGGCCAGCACGGCCGTGAAGCACATCATCCCGGCCTGGTTCTTCTCGTACCAGACGCCACGCCACATGCCGGCGTTGACGTCCTGGTGGACGCCCAGGGCGGGGGCGGCGGCGACTGTGGCAAGGCTGGCCAGCAACATGGGGACGAAGGCGAAACACAGCAGCCGCAGCAGGTTCGGACCGCGGAACACGCCGCCGAGGTAGACGGCGAACAGCATGCTGAGGGCCAGCGCGATGGAGCGCCGCGCGGTCTTGTCGGGCTCCAGCGACCAGCGCGAGGAGACGAAGGCAAGGGCGACCAGGCCGACGGCGAGGACCAGCGCCGGCCATACCGCCGCGATCTCGCGCGCGCGGCGCATGGCCAGCATCAGCGTCACCGCGTAGACGGGCAGCCACATCAGCCGGAGCGCCGGAGTCTCGACGCCCTGGTCGGGCGCGATGAACGGCACGAAGGCGCCGGTCATCATGACGATGACCCCGGCCGCGGCGATCCATTCCCACAAGGCCGGACGTGGGCCGGCCACGGCGGGCGGCAGGACGTCGTTGGCGGCGGCGAAACGCATGGCCGAAAGCTGCTCCGCGTTGCTTAACGGGGCATTTACCCGCGCCTTGACGGATCGCGGCGAAGCGACCCAGCCTCCGCCCATGAGCAGCCCGTCCGCCGGCCTCCTCCGCGATCGTGGCGACGGCCACCGCCACGCCCGCGTCGGCTTCGTCGAGCTTTTCTTCGACCTGGTCTTCGTCTTCGCCGTCACCCAGATATCGCACAGCCTGATCGAACACCTCGACCCGCTCGGCGCCGTGCAGGCGGCGGTGATCCTGGCGGCGATCTGGTGGGGGTGGGTGAACACCGCCTGGGTCACCAACTGGCTCGACCCGGAGCGCACGCCGGTGCGCGCGCTGCTGTTCGTGATGATGGCCTTCGGCCTGGTGATGTCGGCGTCGATCCCGGAGGCTTTCGGCGACCGCGGGGCGGCTTTCGGCCTCGCCTTCGCCGCGCTGCAGCTGACGCGCACCCTGTTCATGCTGTGGGCGTCGCGTCCGTCGCGGCCGCTGTTCCTGAACTTCGTGCGCATCACCGTCTGGCACGCCCTGAGCGCCTCGCTGTGGGTCGCCGGCGGCTTCGCCCCCGAAGAGACGCGGCTCGCCTGGTGGGCCGCCGCGGTGGCGGTGGAGTTCCTCGCGCCCGCGGCCTACTTCTGGCTCCCGGGCCTGGGCCGCTCGACCACCGCCGACTGGAACGTCGAGGGCCACCACCTGGCCGAGCGCACCGGCCTCTTCATCATCATCGCGCTGGGCGAATCCATCCTCGTCATGGGCGCGACCTTCGCCGGCCTGGCGTGGACTGCCGACAGCCTGTCCGCCTTCGCCGTGGCCTTCCTCGGCAGCCTGGCCATGTGGTGGATCTACTTCTCCGGCGCCGCCGACGCCGCCAGATCCGTGATCGCGGAGTCCGACGACCCCGGCCGCATCGGCCGGCGGGCGTACACCTACTGTCCGGTGGTGCTGGTCGCGGGGATCATCGTGGCGGCGGTCAGCGACGAGATCATCCTCAAGCACCCGCACGGCCACATCGGACCGGCCGCCGCCGCGGTCATCCTCGGCGGGCCGGCGCTGTTCCTGCTGGGCAGCCTGCTGTTCAAGCTGGCGGTGTTCGGGACCTGGTCACCGTCGCGCCTGGCGGGCCTGGCCCTGCTGGCCGCCCTGGCGCCCTTCGCGCTGCTGTTCGAACCGCTGCCGCTCGCGGCGGCGGCCCTGGGGACGCTGCTGGTCGTGTCGGTCTGGGAGAGCGTCCATCTCGCCCGGCTGAAGGCGGCGCAGCGCGCCTAGCCGGGATCGGGCGGTTCGAAATCGCCGGCGTACTCCAGCCGCGTGACCGACGGCTTCGCCGCGGCGCGCCGGGCCATGGCGATCACCATGCGCCGGTCCTTCGGCGCGCAGTAGCTGGTGCTGAAGATGTCGATACGCCGCCCCTTGCGGCGCGCGCCCGCCGGGCAATCGGCGGCGAGCACGCGGTAGGCGCGCGGGCCGTCGTCCGCGCCCACGGATTCGGCCGCCAGCAGGACGTATTCGCTGCCGCCGGCCATGCCGATCTGCAGCGCGTGCAACGTCTCGCGACCGCTTGGGGCCGGGCCGAGGTCGACGAGGTAGCCGAACGCCGGCGTGGCGTCGGGCAGGCCGGCGCGGCCGTTGGCGCGACGGAAGCCGGCGGCGCAGTGGAAGACGCCGTAGTTGTGGATGCGCATCCATTCGACGAACTCGCGCGCGTCGTCCGGGCCGCGGGTCACCAGCCGCCAGTCGCCGAAGCGCAGCTTCGAGGCGCAGCCGAAGCCGCCGTCGGCGGACGTGAAATGCTGCGGCCACGTGGTCTCGGGCGCATCGCCGTGACCCCACAGCGGCAGGTCCGAGCGGATCAGCTCGGCGCTGGCCGGCGTCGAGACCAGGGCCATGGCGAAGGCGGCGATAAGGCAGCGCTTCATGCGCCGGATATCACGCCTTCTCGACGAAGCTGTCGATGACCTTCTTCTCGCCGGCCTTGTCGAAGGCGACGGTCAGCTTGTTGCCCTCGATGGACTTGATCTTCCCGTAGCCGAACTTCTGGTGGAAGACGCGCTCGCCCTTGGCCCAGGCGCCCGAGGCCGCGGCGTCGGAGGTGGCCACCAGGCGGCCTTCGCCCTCGATCGGCGCCTGGCGCGAGGCGGCGCCGCCGAACTGGCCGCGCGCCTGGGCGCGGCGCCAGCCCGGCGAGCTGTAGCCGGAGCCGAAGCTGGGCGCGTCGTCCCAGCGCGACTTGACCTCGTTCATCCCCGGCCCGCCGCCGTAGTAGCCGGTGTCGGCGGACGCCTCGACGTGGTCGAGCGGCAGCTCGTCGACGAAGCGCGAGGGCAGTTGCGAGGTCCAGCGGCCGTAGACCTGGCGGTTGGCGGCGAAGGAGATGCGCGCCTCCTCCTTGGCCCGGGTGACGCCGACGTAGGCCAGGCGGCGCTCCTCCTCGAGGCCCTTCTCGCCCTTCTCGTCGATCGAGCGCTGGGACGGGAAGACGCCCTCCTCCCAGCCGGGCAGGAAGACGAGCGGGAACTCCAGCCCCTTGGCGGCGTGCAGCGTCATCACCTGCACCGCGTCCTCGCCGGCCCCGCGGTCGAGGTCCATGACCAGGGCCACATGCTCCAGATAGGCCTCGAGCGTGTCGAAGGCCTGCATCGACTGGACCAGCTCCTTGAGGTTGTCGAGGCGGGTCTGGCCGGTGGCGCGGTCGGCGCGCTGCATGTCGGTGTAGCCGGACTCCTCCAGCACCGTTTCGGTCAGCTCGTAGTGCTTCACGGTCGCCGCGAGGTGGCGCCAGCGATCGACGTCGCGGATGAAGTTGGCCAGCGCCGTGCGCGTGCGCGGCTGCAGCTCGTCGGCGCCGATCAGCTCGCGCGCCGCCCGCATGGCCGACAGGCCGGAACGGCGGGCCAGGGTCAGCAGCTTCTGCACGCTGGTCTCGCCGATGCCGCGCTTGGGGACGTTGACGATGCGCTCGAAGGCCAGGTCGTCGTCCTCGGACTGGATCAGCCGCAGGTAGGCGTGGGCGTCGCGGATCTCGGCCCGCTCGAAGAAGCGTGGGCCGCCGATCACGGTGTAAGGGATCTGCAGCAGCACGAAGCGCTCTTCGAAGGCGCGCATCTGGAAGGAGGCGCGCACCAGCACGGCGACGTCGCGGTAGCGCCCCTGCCGCCGCTTCCAGTCCTCGATCTCGTCGGCGATCAGCCGGCTCTCGGCCTCGCCGTCCCAGACGCCGCGCACGCGCACCTTCTCGCCGCCGTCGGCCTCGGTCCACAGTGTCTTGCCCAGCCGGCCCTTGTTGGCGCTGATGAGGCCGGAAGCCGCGCCCAGGATGTGCCTGGTCGAGCGGTAGTTGCGCTCCAGCCGCACGATCCGCGCGCCCGGGAAGTCGCGCTCGAAGCGCAGGATGTTGTCCACCTCGGCCCCGCGCCAGCCGTAGATCGACTGGTCGTCGTCGCCGACGCAGCAGACGTTCTGCGAGCCGCCGGCCAGCAGCCTGAGCCACAGGTACTGGGCGACGTTGGTGTCCTGGTACTCGTCTACCAGGATGTAGCGAAAGCGGCGGTGGTACTCGGCCAGCACGTCGGCGTGGCGGGCGAAGATGCTCAGGTTGTGCAGCAGCAGGTCGCCGAAGTCGCAGGCGTTCAGGATGCGCAGCCGCTCCTGGTAGAGGGCGTAGAGCCTCTGGGCCTTGCCGTTGGCGAAGTCCTCCGACGCGGGCAGGCGCTCGGGCGTCCAGCCGCGGTTCTTCCAGTGGTCGACCAGGCTGGCCAGGGTGCGCGGGGTCCAGCGCTTGGTGTCGATGTTCTCCGCCTCCATCACCTGCTTGAGCAGCCGCTCCTGGTCGTCGGTGTCGAGGATGGTGAAACTCGACTTGAGGCCGACCAGCTCGGCGTGGCGGCGCAGGATCTGGGCGGCGATGGAGTGGAAGGTGCCCAGCCAGCGCAGGCCCTCGGCCGAAGGGCCGATGAGGGCGGTGATGCGCTCGCGCATCTCGCGGGCGGCCTTGTTGGTGAAGGTGACCGCCAGCAGCTCCCACGGCCGCGCCCGGCCGGTGGCCAGGATGTGGGCCAGCCGCGTGGTCAGGACGCGCGTCTTGCCGGTGCCCGCGCCGGCCAGCACCAGCACCGGGCCTTCGGTCGCCAGCACGGCCTCGCGCTGCTCGGGATTGAGCCCGTCCAGGTAGGCCGCGGCGTCGTCCGTCGCGGGCGGGCGCGGGCGGGCGAGGTCGGAAACGCGGACGGGGGCGGTCGGGTCGCTCATGGGATTCGGAACATAAGTAGCACAGGCTCTCGGAGGAACCGCCTGCGACAGCTTCCCGTTCTCTCTGCCTGTCGGGACCTTGAGGAGTATTCACATGGCTGAACAACCGACCGCCACCTCCAGCTCGACGACCCACACGACCGAGCGCAAGTCCGGGTCGAGCGCCTGGCTGGCGTTCCTCGTCGGGGGTCTGCTGGTGGTCGTGGCCATCATCGCCTGGTTCATGATGTCCGGCGGACAGCCGGCCGAGGCGCCGTCGATCCCGAGCGAGGTCGACGTCAACGTCACCGCGCCGGAGATACCGGCCCCGTCGGTTCCGGACGTTCCGAGCCCGGCCCCGCCGTCGAACTGATGCGACGCCTATGGAGATACGCGGCCCCGGCGCTGCTGCCGGCGGCCGCGTTCGCCCTGGGCGCCTGCGGCCCGCAGGCCGACCGCGCCCAGCTGGCCGAACAGTCGGCCTTTCCGCCGGAACCGGCGGACGCGCCGCTGACCGACGAGACCCTGGTCAACCCGACCCCCGACGTGGATCCGGAACCGACGCCCCTGCCGCGCCCGGGCGAACCGCTCAAAGGCGAGGTCGCCGCGCCGCCGGAGGTGTGGATCCAGGAGGACAAGAACAGCGGCTAGCCGCTTTTCGCCCGTTCAAGCGCCGCCACCCGGCACGCCGACGCCAGCGGGCGGCGGCCGCGTCCGGCGTCCAGCCGCTGCAGCAGCGCCGCCAGGCTGATCCCCTCCGTCCTGGCCCAGTCCTCCAGCACCGCCCAGAACTCCGGCTCCAGCGCCACCGAGGTGGCGTGGCCGGCGAGCAGGATGGAGCGCTTGCGCAGGGTCGACATCAATCGGCCCTCCGGGAAGCGATGGCGTCCTGCTCGACGCGGATGCGATGTCGCAGCATCAAGGCGTTGAGGACGGAGAAGATCACCGCTACCGGCCAGTTGCCGAAGGCCAGCGGCAGCACGGCGATCTCGGCGGCGACGACCCAGTAGTTCGGATGCCTGACGAAGCGGTAGGGACCGCTGCGCACCAGGGGCGCGTCGTCGACGGTGATGATGCGGGTGGTCCAGTAGGGCCCGAGCGAGGCGATCACCCAGACGCGCGCGGCCTGCAGCAGCAGGTAGGCGCCGAGCAGCGGCCAGGACGGCTCGCGGTCCAGCGGCGTGCTCAGCCCCAGGCCGATCAGCCAGCCGGCGTGCAGCAGCACCATCAGCGGGTAGTGGCCCGCGCCCGCCTCGCGACCGCCGCGCGCCAGCAGGCGCCGCGTGTTGCGCGCCGCCAGCGCCAGTTCCGCCAGCCGCTGCAGCACGACCAGGCCCAGCACCCAGACGAGGGGCGGCGGGGCGGTCACGGCGTGACCACGCCCAGGGCGGCGGTGAACCCGGGACCCAGCGAAGTCATCAGGTGCGGCCCCCGCACGCGACGCGCCAGCATGCGCTGGAGGATGAACAACACGGTCACGGAGCTCATGTTGCCGAGCTCGCGCAGCACGTCGCGGGCGTCGGCCAGCGCGCGGGGCTCGAGCTCGAAGCAGGCCTCCAGCGCGTCCAGCACCTTCGCCCCGCCGGGATGGCAGACGAAGCCGGCGAGGTCGGCCAGGCCGGCGCCGTGACGCTCGAGGAAGGCGTCGACCACGGGGCGCAGGTCGTCGCGCACGAGGGTCGGGATGTCGCGCGAGAACAGCACCTTCAGCCCGTCGTCGGCCACGTCCCAGCCCATGACGTCGAGGCTGTCCGGCCAGGTGTGCTCGCCGAAGGGTCCGAGCGCGGGGCGGCCGGCGTATTCGTCGCGGCAGCTCACCACCGCCGCCGCGGCGCCGTCGCCGAACAGGGCGGTGGCCACCAGGTTGGACTTGCCGCGGTCCGCGTAGCGGAAGGTGAGGGAGCAGAGCTCCACGGCCAGCAACAGGACCCGCGACCCGGGCTCCGCCCGCGCCAGGGCCGACGCCCGCGCCAGGCCCAGCACGCCGCCGGCGCAACCCAGCCCGAACACCGGCAGCCGCACTGCGTCGCGGCGGAAGGCCATGCGCTCCATCAGCCGGGCGTCGAGCGCCGGGGTGGCGATGCCGGTCGAGCAGACGGTGACGATGGCGTCGATGTCGGCGGCCTCCAGGCCGGCGCCGTCGAGCGCCCTGGCCGCGGCCTCGTCCAGCAGGGCGACGGCGTGCTCGAGGAAACGGTCGTTGCGCTCCCTGAAGCTGTGGTCCGTCTCGTACCACGCGACCGGCTCGCAGATGGCGCGGGTTTCGATCTCGGCGTTGCGGTAGATCGGGGCCAGCTTTTCGTAGCCGCCGGGCCCCGGGGCGAACACCGCCGCGGCCCGCCGGGCCACGTCCTCCTGCTCGAGCACGTGGCGGGGGATCGCCGTCTCCAGGGCGACGAGCCGCGGGGCCGGGCCGGGGGAACGCTCGAAAGGCAAGCCTGGGCCTCTTCCGTGACGTTGCGGAACCTCTGGTACTAACGCACGCCCAGGAGGTTTGGACTGGCGCTCCGATCCTCGTAAGCTTCACTTGGCGCCGAGACCAGAGCGATGACGCACGAAGCCGCCCTGACCCAGGACCAGGCCCGCTTCCTCCGGCCCGAGAAGCTGCGCCTGCAGCCGCTCCGCGCCCTGCGCGCCTTCAACCGCCTGATCCACGACAAGGAAGACACCGCCCAGGTGTTCGAGATCATGAAGGCCCTGACCGGCCGGTCGGTGGCGCGGGGCTACCAGCGGCTGCTGCGCAGCGCCGAGGGCGGCCGCCAGGCGTTCCTGGCCGAGGAGCTGGTCGACAGGCTGAAGGATCGCGCCTGGCTGGCGGGGTTCGGGCCCGGCACGGTCGGCGCGGCCTACCGCGCGTTCATGGGCGAGCGCGGCTTCGAGCCCGACGGCCTGGTCGAGATCGAGCGGCGGGTCGTGCCGTGGATCGACGCCGAGCACCCGATCGCCTGGTTCTCACGGCGCCTGCGCGACGTCCACGACATCTGGCACGTGCTGGCCGGCTACGAGACCGACGCCCTGGGCGAAGCCTGCGTCGTCAGCTTTTCCTACGCCCAGACCCGTCAACTGGGTTTCGCCTTCATCGGGATCGGCGCCGCCGGCGAGATCCGCCGCGAGAACCCCGCCATACCGGCGCGCCGCGCCGTGCTGGAGGCCTGGCGCAACGGACGCCGTGCGGCCTGGCTGCCGGCCCTCGATTACGAAGCGCTGTTCGCCGAGCCGCTGGAGGCGGCCCGCGCGCGATTGAACATCCGCCCGCCGCTGGTCTATCGCGCCGTGCCGCCGGACGTGCGCCGGGGCCTGAAGCTGCGCGCCCCGGCCATGGCGGCCTAGGCGCGCCTGCTGACAGCAGCCTGGCAACAGGCGCAACAATCGTCCACAAACCGTGCGTTGGCGCGGAGCCGCGCCTGACCCATATGCGGGCGACCATCCCGCCCCCGCCGAGTCGCCCCGTGACCGCTTCCGCCGAAGCCGCGCCAGCCCCGTCCACGTCCGTCCGCGGCGTCGACCTGTTCGCCCTGGTCGTCTGCAGCCTGATCTGGTCGACGACCTGGTACGCCATCAAGCACCAGCTCGGCGTGGTGCCGCCGATCGTCTCGGTGGTCTACCGCTTCTCCCTGGCCGCGGCCGTGCTGTTCGCCTGGTGCTGGATCACCCGCCAGCCGCTGAGGCTCACCCGCGCCCAGCACCTGGTGGTGGCGGGGCAGGGGATGTTCGTCTTCGCCCTCGACTACGCCTTCGTCTACCTGGCCGAGACCCAGGTGGTGTCCGCGGTGGTGGCGGTGATCTTCGCCTCCCTCTCGTTCGTGAACCTGATCCTGTTCCGGGCGGCGATGGGGGTGCGCGCGGCGCCCATGGCCTGGCTGGGCTCGGCGCTCGGCCTGGCCGGCGTGGCGGTGCTGTCCTGGGGCGAGGTCTGGCAGGGGGCGCTCAAGACCGAGGCCCTGGTCGGCATCGGCTTCGCCCTGGCCGGCGTGCTGACCGCCGCCATCGGCAACATGTTCGCCTCCAAGGGCCAGGCCCAGGGCGTCAGCGTCGCGGCCTCGACCGCCTGGAGCATGGCCTACGGCGCCGGAGGGCTCGCCCTCTACGCCCTGGTCAGCGGCACGCCGTTCCTGTTCGAACCGACGGTCGGCTACGTCGTCTCGCTGCTCTACCTGGCGGTGTTCGGCTCGGTGGCGGCCTTCCTGCTCTACTACGCGCTGGCGCGTCGCACGGGGTACAGCTTCGCCTCCTACATCTCGGCCCTGACGCCGCCCATCGCCATGGGCATCTCGGCGGTGTTCGAGGGCGCGCGCTGGGGCTGGGAGGCGCTGGCCGGCCTGGTGCTGGTGCTGATCGGCCAGGTGCTGCTGATCCGGGCTCCGAAGGCCTAGTCCTCCTCGGGCGGGCGCTCGCGCTTGTGGGCGTCGAGCTTGTCGCGCATCTGGTCGGCCTCCAGCTGCTCCTTGCCCTTCTGGTTCTTCGTGCGGCCGTGGACGGCCCGGTTCTCGGCCGCCTTGGCTCGCTTCGCGGCCCCGGCGCGGACCTTGCGCGCCCGGTTCAGATTGACGACGTCGCCCATGGCCCAGCGCCTCCGGGGTCGATCATGGCCCGCGCCGCGCCCGTCGCCAACCGGAACGATGCCCGACGCCCGCCGGTTTTCCCGGATCAGCCACAACGGGAGACGCGTCATGCAGGACACCAGCACCATCCGCGAGCACATGGAGGTCATCGGCTCCGACGGCCGGCACGTCGGCCGCGTCGACCACGTGAAGGGCGGCGAGATCGAGCTCGCCAAGTTCGATTTCGGCGCCGGCCTGAAGCACCACCTGATCCCGACCAGCTGGATCGATCACGTCGACGATCACGTCCACCTCAACCTGACCTCCGACCAGGCCAAGGCGCAGTGGAGCGAGAAGCACTGACCGCGGCCTAGAGGATCGACTGCGGCTTGGTCCGCATCCATTGCGACAGCACCCACTTCTCCCCCGAAGTGGGCGGCAGGCCGGCGTGCCAGGTGCGCAGGTCCGGGTCGCCCGCGGCGTCCACGCTGCGGAAGAAGAGGGCGTCGCCCTTGGCGCCCTTCACCTGCAGCTTGAGCACCGGGAAGTCGGTCTCGCCCGCGCCGTAGCCCTCGTTCAGGTAGACGAGGAAGGTGCCGACGCGCTGGCCCTTCTGCGCCACGTCCCGGGCCAGGGTCGGGGTCACCGGGTCGATATAGTCGAAGTGCGGGCTGAACTTCTGGCCGACGGCGTAGTGCAGCACGTTCATGGTCTCGAAGGTCTCGACCGGCTGGCCGACGGCGGCGGCGATGCGCGCCCGCACCAGCGCCAGCACCAGGTCGAGGTCGAGCAGGCTGAAGCCGGTGCCCGAGTTGGTGCGCGCCTCGTCGGCGCCGCCGGCGCCCGCGGCGTTGTAGACCGTCGCGGGCCGCAGGAAGTCCCGCGACTGATCCATGATCCAGTCGCAGACGGCCGGGCTGAGGAAGCCGGGAACGGTGAAGATCAGGGGATCCTCGGACTTCACCACCCGTTCGGGGGGCGCGAACCAGGCCTCGAGATCCGGTCCGCCCGCCAGGGCGAGGGCGCGCCCCGAGCGCTCATGGCCGAGGTCGGCGGCGCGTTGCGACAGGGCGTAGGCGTCCGGCCAACTCTGAGGACGCCCGACCCCCATCGCCGCCAGCACCGAGGAATAGGCCGCCGCCTCGGCGCCGCCGCGCCCGGCGGCGCGGGCCAGCAGCTCCGCCCCGCGGGCGGGATCGTGCGGCGCGCCGCGGGCGGCGGCGTAGCGGGCTCCGAGCAGGGTGCCGGCCAGCAGGTGCCCCGCCGCCTCCGCGCGCTCCAGCCAGGCGATCGCCTCGCCGTGCCGCCCCTCGCGGTCCAGCAGCCGCGACAGCATCACCGCCGCATCGCCGTCTCCGGCCTGGGCGCGCTGCTGGAGTTCCTGCGGGGTCATGGCGTCAGCCCGGCGAGATCATCTTCTCGGGCCGGACGATCTCGTCGAACTCGGCCTCGGTGACGTAGCCGCCGCCGACCGCCTCCTGGCGCAGGGTCGTGCCGTTCCTGTGGGCGGTCTTGGCGATCTTGGCGGCGTTGTCGTAGCCGATCTTCGGGGCCAGGGCGGTGACCAGCATCAGCGAGCGCTCGAGCGCGGCCTTGATGTTGTCCTCCCGCGGCTCCAGGCCGAGCACGAGGTTGTCGGTGAAGCTGGCCACGGCGTCGGCCATCAGGCGCACCGACTGCAGGAAGTTGTAAGCCATCACCGGGTTGTAGACGTTGAGCTCGAAGTGACCCTGGGAGCCCGCGAAGCTGATCGCGGCGTTGTTGCCGAACACCTGGATGCAGACCTGGGTGAGGGCCTCGCACTGGGTCGGGTTGACCTTGCCGGGCATGATCGACGACCCCGGCTCGTTCTCCGGCAGCGCAAGCTCGCCCAGCCCCGAACGCGGACCCGAGCCGAGGAAGCGGATGTCGTTGGCGATCTTGAACAGGCTGGCGGCGACCGTGTTGACGGCGCCGTGGCTGAAGACCATGGCGTCGTGGGCGGCCAGGGCCTCGAACTTGTTCGGCGCGGTGGTGAAGGGCAGGCCGGTGATGGCGGCGATGCGGTCGGCCACCGCCTCGGCGAAGCCGACGGGCGCGTTGAGTCCGGTGCCCACGGCGGTGCCGCCCTGGGCCAGCTCCATCAGCTTGGGCAGGGTCTGCTCGATGCGCTCGACGCCGTTCTCGACCTGGGCGGTGTAGCCGGAGAACTCCTGGCCGAGCGTGATCGGGGTGGCGTCCTGGGTGTGGGTGCGGCCGATCTTGATGATCGACTTCCAGGCCTCGGCCTTGTCGTTGAGCGCATTGCGCAGCTTCCGCAGCGCCGGCAGCAGGCGGTGCACGGTCTCTTCCGCGCAGGCGATGTGCATGGCCGTCGGATAGGTATCGTTGGACGACTGGCTCATGTTGACGTGGTCGTTCGGATGGACGGGCTTCTTGGAGCCCATCTCGCCGCCCAGGATCTCGATCGCCCGGTTGGAGACCACCTCGTTGGCGTTCATGTTCGACTGGGTGCCCGAGCCGGTCTGCCAGACGACCAGCGGGAAGTGGTCGTCCAGCTTGCCCTCGATCACCTCGTTGGCGGCGCGCACGATGGCCTCGCCGATCTTCGGGTCGAGCCGGCCCAGCGCCATGTTGGCCTCGGCCGCGGCGCGCTTGACGATCCCCAGCGCGCGCACGATCGGCAAGGGCTGCTTCTCCCAGCCGATCTTGAAGTTGCCGAGCGAACGCTGAGCCTGGGCCCCCCAGTAGCGGTCCGACGCCACCTCGATCGGGCCGAAGGTGTCGGTTTCGGTGCGCGTCTTGGTCATGGGAGTCCCGGCGTTGGAGGCGCGCGCGGTTTAGCACGCGAACCGGGGGGATCAAGGCGACGACGGCCCTCGCGGGGCGGGCGTCGGGGTGGCGGGCGCGCCGATGCCGAGCGAGGTCTGCAGCGGCAGGAGGACGTTTCGGAGTTCGGCCTTCACCGCCGGCTCGCCGTTGTTGCCGACGAAATAGACGAAGGCGTCGTGGGCCGGGTACCAGGCGAAATAGGCGAAGAACACGCCGTCGGAGCCGCCGTGGCCGACGCGATAGAGCTTGCCGCTCTCGTCGTGGCGGAAGAACAGGCCGTAGCCCTCCTTCACCTCGGGCGTGTCCCCCGGCGCGTGGGGTTGCAGCATGACGGCGCGCACCGCCTCCGGCTGGCTCATCAGGCCGCGGAAGAACCGGTGCATGTCGGAGGCCGAGGCCTGCATGCCGCCGTTGCCCTTGAGGTGCCAGTCGGCGCCGCCCAGGGCCGCGATGCGGTCGGAGATGACGCCCTGCGGCCTGCCGTCGAGATAGCCGACGGCGAAGCCGGCGCTGCTGCGGCCGGGGAAGGTCCAGCCGGTGTCCTTCAGGCCCATCGGAGACCCGCTCGGCCAGGTAGTCCTCCCAGCGCTTGCCGGCGACCTGCTCGACCACGGCCGCGGCGAAACTGACGCCCATGTTCGAGTAGTGGGCCGAGCCCTTGGGGAACTCCAGTGGCCTGGCCATGCACACGGACAGCAACTCGGCCCGCGTGCGCGGGGCGAAGTCGTCGCCGCAGTAATCCGCAAGCCCTCCCGTATGGGTCAGCACCTCGTTCAGGGTCGCGGAGGCGGCGGGCTCGGCGGCGCCGGGCAGCCAGGTCCTGAGCGGCTTGGCCGGGTCCAGCCGTCCCTCGGCGATCAGCTGGCTGATGGCCAAGCCGGTGAAGGTCTTGGTGATGGAACCGATCTGGGCCGGCGTGTCGGAGGTGAAGGGGACGCCGGTCTCGCGGTTGGCCAGGCCGTAGCCGGCGCGCAGCACCACCTCGCCCTTCACCTCGATCACCACCGCGCCGCCGAAGCCGCGCTGGGCGGCCGCCTCGGTCAGGTGGCGGTCGATGGTCCGGGCCAGTTCGCCCTTCACGACTTCGGCCTTGCGCGCCGGCTGGGCGGCGGCGGGCGCGGCGGCCAGCGCGGCGGCGGCGAACAGCAGGCTCAGGTGTCTCATGCCGGTCCCTCCCAGGCGGTCAGCTTGGCCGCGCCGCTGTGGCGAGAGCATGGCGACTTGACCCCCGCCCGGTCGCGTCGGAAGGACGGCCGATGACCGATGTGCGCGGCGAGGGCTGGGTCGAGTGGGGCAAGGTCCGCGCCCGCGAGGCGGATGGCGGCGTCGAGCTGGTGATCGACGGCCTGACCACCCAGGCGCGCTACTACAAGCCGCTGATCTACGAGTTCTTCCGCAAGCAGTGGCGCGGTTCGCGCCCCGGCTACGGCGACTTCTCCGTCGAGATCGTCATGGAGCATGTCGGCGACCCGCCGTGGATGGACCTGGACAACCTCGCCAAGGCCCTGCTCGACGGGATCAAGGGCTACGTCTTCCACGACGACGCCCAGGTGGCGCGCCTGCTGGTCGAGCGGCGCGAGGGCGAGCGCGAGCGGATCCTGATCCGCATCGCTCCGCGGCGGTAGCTCAGGTCGACCAGAACTGGAACGCGCCCCAGTGCAGGGCCGTGTAGGCGGCGGCCGCGAACACCAGAACGCCGACGGTCTGGCGCAGCTTGCGCCAGACCGACCAGCCCTCGCCGTGGCGCCCGCCGCCGCGCCAGGCGAGCGGCAGCAACACGACCAGCGCCAGGGTGGCCAGGGCCGACAGCAGCAGCATGGCCGAGGCGGCGATGATGGTCGGCTGCGGCCAGCCGTAGAAGGTGGCGCTGGATTCCGCCGACATCGCCCACGCGCCGGCCAGGCCGAACGCGGCCAGCCACGACGCCGAAGCGCCGAGGAACACCAGGTTCGACAGCCGCTGGGGCGCGGTGGGGCGCACGTCGCGGCCAAGCCGGGTGAAGGCCCCCACGATGGCCGCGACCGCCGCCAGCACGGTCAGGGCGACCACGATCAGCAGGTTGTTCGGATGGTCGACCCAGCCGGCGCGCTCGAACGTCTGGGTGCCGGAGGCGCCGCGGAACGAGGTCGCCCGCTCGCCGTCCATGTTGAAGGTCACCCGCGCGCGGCCATCGGTGCTGACGAACCCGTCGGGCCGGCCGTCGGGCGCGTACTGGCGCGCGCTCCCGCCGGCGGCGACGACCAGGTAGCCCTCGGGCGTGACGGCCACCTCGCCGCCGCTGATGAAGCGGTACACGAAGCCCTCGAGCCCGGTGTAGGAACGCCGCGTGCCCAGGTAGTAGCCGGCGTACCGCTCGGCCCTGTCCTTCAGCTTCGGATCGGGCGGCAGCAGGGTCTCGTTCGCCGGGGCGTAGAAGCGGGCGACGACGTGCGCCGGCAGGCGCTCGCTGATCGGCCGGCCGGTGTTGCTGTTGACGCTGACGAACACCCCGAGGTCCAGCTCGGGATAGAGCTGCATGCCGGTGAAGTAGTTCGAAAGCGCCCCGCCGTGTCCGAACCAGCGGAAGCCGCCCGGCCCGGTCTGGGCCATGAAGCCGTGGGCCCAGGCGTTGACCCCGGGCGGCTCCTTCAACAGCGGCGTGCGGAAGGCCTGCGCGGCGGCGGGGCCGAACAGGCTGCGCTCGCCGTCGATCCGGCCGTCGGCCAGGAGGGCGATCATGTAGCGCGCCATGTCCGGCGCCGTGGTCGAGACCGAGCCCGCCGGGTCCATGCTGCCGAACTCGAACTTGGTCTCGGTGAAGCCCGAGCCGTTCCACTGGAAGCCGGTGGACAGGCGGTCGGCCATCGCCCTCGGCATCGGCGCCGGAAGACCGGCCCGCGCCGGGAAGGGCTGGCGGAAGGTGGTCGAGGTCATGCCCAGCGGAGCGAACACGTCGCGTTCCGCCAGGGTCTGGAAGTCGCGCGCCCCGGCGGTCCCGGCCACCATCTCGCCGACCAGGGCCACGCACCAGTTGCAGTAGGTGGCGAACCGCCCGGCCTCGCGCACCCGGTTGGGACGGTGGCGCTTCAGGTAGTCGCGCAGGGTGGTGACCTTCGCCGGGTCGTCGGTGAACAGGTGTCCCAGCGCCGTGTCCTCGAAGCCGCCCGCGTGGGCCATCAGGTCGACGACGCGGATCGGGGTGCGGAAGCCCTGGTCGGGGATCTTCAGGTCCGCCGGCAGGTAGTCGTTCACGGGCGCGTCCAGAC
>Ga0196964_10000630_pt1 | contig 20251 bp, 16 predicted proteins | sample S1_10metaG_FD_148615 | JGI IMG/M metagenome (GOLD analysis project Ga0196964, IMG submission 148615) | Soil microbial communities from Anza Borrego desert, Southern California, United States - S1_10 | ecosystem: Environmental > Terrestrial > Soil > Desert | place: USA: California | collected... | reverse complement strand
ATTGCTACTTCCGTCGCGCCTTCACAGGCCAGAACCAGCGAACCGAGCTGCTCGGGTTTGCTCGTGTTGCCCCACGAGAAGTTATCCAGGATAAAGGTGTTGTCCGGGTTGCCGCCCACCGCCACGAGATTGCGCACGCATTCATCCACGGCGAGTTTCGCCATCTCTCGCGGATCGCGCTCCGTAAACTGCGGGCACAGTCCGCAGGCCACTGCGAAGCCGCGCGAGGAACCCAGCACCGGCGTGAGCACCGCCGCATCGCTGGGGCCGTCGTCCTTGACTCCCGTGAGCGGCTTGACGACCGTGCGGCCCTGAACTTCGTGATCGTACTGTCGCACAATCCACTGCTTGCTCGCGACCGTCGGATGGGCCAGGATCTTGCGCAGCAGCGGCGTGTACATAACCGATGGGTTGCTGCGCGCTTTGGCGATTGTCTTCAAGTCGAGGCCGGTCATTTCCTGCATGGTCATGACCACGTCGAGCGTGGTCTGATCCCCGGTTGAAAGATCCGGCGGCGTCCAAGTTGCTTCGCGCAAAACAGAGGGCAGGCCGCCGTGCAGGAATTCCATCGAAAGCTCGCCGACGACGTTACTGTTGAACTTGAGGCGCAGAATCTTGTCTGAGCCGAACACCCCAATGACGGTTCCTTCGACATCTTCGGCGTTGCAGAGCTTCTCAAATTCAGGCCACTTTGCCGGCGGCACAGAGACCACCATGCGCTCCTGCGCTTCGCTGATCCAGATTTCGGTGTAGCTCAAGCCCGCATACTTGAGCGGAACTTTTTCGAGCTCCACGACCGCGCCGAGTTCCTCGCCCATCTCACCCACTGCTGAAGAGAGTCCGCCGGCGCCGCAGTCGGTCACACAGGTATAAAGTCCCGCGTCGCGCGCTTTAAGCAGCAGGTCGAGGACTTTCTTCTCTTCGATCGCGTTGCCGATCTGCACGGCGCCGCTGGAGACCATTTCGGAATTTTCAGACAGCTCAATGCTGCTGAACGTGGCGCCATGAATGCCATCGCGGCCGGTGCGCCCTCCGAGCACCACGATGAGATCGCCGGTGTGCGTCTTCTTTGCGATCTTTTCACGTGGAATGAGCCCCACGGAACCGGCATAAACCAGCGGGTTTCCGACATAGCGCTGATCGAAATGAACAGCGCCGTTGACAGTCGGGATCCCCATGCGATTGCCGTAATCGCGCACACCCGCAACAACACCGGACATGATGCGCTTGGGATGAAGAGTGCCTGCAGGCAGGCGCTCGTGCGGTATGTCGGGCATGCCAAAGCAGAACACGTCGGTGTTCGCGATCGGCTTGGCGCCGAGGCCGGTGCCCATCGTGTCGCGGATGACGCCGCCAATTCCTGTGCCAGCGCCGCCGTAGGGCTCGATCGCACTGGGGTGATTGTGCGTTTCAACTTTGAACGTGAGCGCCCACTGTTCATCGAATGCGACCACGCCGGCATTATCTTTGAAGACAGAGAGGCAACTGCGGTGACCGATCGTCTCAGTGGCGCGGACGATGGTTTCCTTCAGCAGGTTATCGTAGTGCTTCTTGCCGGCCGGGCTGTAGAAATCGATCGTGCCGCGCATGGTCTTGTGGCGGCAGTGTTCCGACCAGGTCTGCGCGATAGTCTCCAGTTCCACGTCAGTCGGATCGCGCTGCAGATCGGCGTAATGCTTCTGGATCGCGCGCATCTCAGCGACAGTGAGCGACAAACAACCCTGCTTGCTGATATCCGCCAGTTCCTGTTCGTTCTTGCCGGCCAGCGGAACGTGACGCAGCACAAAAGGCGTCTGACCGGTCACGGCGTGAACGGGCGCGGGCTTGTCGATGTGAATTTCTTCGATGCATTCATTGGCCAGAACTTTTCGGCCCAGCAGCATCAGCGAATCGCGGTCAATTCCGGCGCCGCTGTAATAGAGCAGGTACTTGCGCCCGGTCGCGATATGCCCGGCGCTGAACTTGCGGTCGCCTAGGGCTTTGCGAATGCTGGCCACGACCGGGTCCATGACGCCCGGCTTGCGTACGACTTCAACCAGCCGCGCATTGTCGTCGTCGTAGATCGGCTCGTTGACTGCAACTTTTTCAACCACCGTGTCGCAGAACAGATCGCGTGCAAGCTTCATGGCGTTGTCGCGGTCGAACTCGGCTTCCAGCCAGTACAGCCGGGCCGTGCGGATTTTTTCGGGCGGACGCAGGCCCAGCGAATGGAATTCAGCAGCGAGCGCAGTCGCGGCCGGGTCGGGAATGTCATCTTTCAAGCCTGCTTCAATTCGGTAGAGCGTCATGGTGGTGTGGTTTTCCGGTTTGGTGCTTCAGGCGCAATTGTTGCGCGTTAAGAATGTCGATCAATGCCGCCGGGTCATGCTAATCAAAATTGGAAAATCTAAAACGAAAAATCGTGCCGTGCAGAAGGGTTCAGCTCATCGGAACAATGCCGCGGCGCTGGCTGATCTCGATAACGGCGTCTCGCAGCTTTTCGTACACGGGCCGCGGGGTGGGGATGGCTTCGATAAACATGACTGGATCGGTCTTGTCGCTGGAGAAGACCTCAATCGTGCCGATGTTGAGCATCCGGTCGACAAGCGATTGAGAAAGCTGTACATCTTTGACGCGGGTGAGGTCCAGCGCGTCGACTCGCTTGAACAGCAGGCCCTGCTCGCGCTCGATCAGCCGGCTGGTGATTTTATAGCGTTGCGTTCGAATGCTGAGGATGGCGTAACCGGCCATCAGGCTGCTGGCCATCAACAGCGCGACACCGGCGATCAGGAGCGCGCTGACGCTATTCATCGCGCCGTAAATCGCCATGGCGATGCCGGCAATGTCGAGCAGGCCGCTGACGACAAAGGTCTTTACGCCCATCCAAAGCGACACCGAGCCTTCAAAGATGCGCACGGCTTCAGGCGCCTGCGCAGGCACTTTGGGAGCCGGCGATACTTCGTCTGGAACATTGTTGTCTGCCATACTGCATCCAAGCTAGAAAGCGGCGGCAAAAAAGCAAAATCCAAACCTTCTTTCCTTGAATTGAGTGCGAAAGTTCTGGACGTTTTCCGGTGACCTCTGAAGCGGACTCATGCGTTACATGTTTAGCGGGCAGGCGGTGTTTAGACTGGCAGAAAATCTGAATTCCACGTATGATCCGGCTGCTTGAGTAGTCTCTTTTAATGCGAGTAGGCACAAGGCGCGTTTGTACTGCGCGTAGATACGCAGGGGGATTGACGTGGACGTTTCAAAACTGATCGAAAAGGCCCGCGAAGCGGCCGAACGTCGCAACTACGATTACGCGATCGATCTTTATCTTCAGGCGCTGAAGCTATCACCCGACACGGCCATTGCGCGGCGTGAACTGCGCGCCGTCGAGAACCGTCTGGCCAAGGAAAAGGGGACATCCTTCTGGGGTAAAGCGAAAACCGCCGGCAACGCGGCGCTCGTCCAGACCCTCTACAGCACCAAGAAATACGATGCAGCCATTGAAAAGGCCGAAGAAACGCTCAAGGCCGATCCCGGCGCGATTGGCGTCATGATGCTCCTGGGCAAAGCCGCCATGGCCGCTGGCTACCGCCAGACTGCCATCGTCACGTTCGAAGACATCAAGTCCATGAATGCAGGCGGAAACCCCAAGCAGCTGGTGGAAGCCATGCGCGAGCTCGCTTTTGCCTATGAGGCGGATGGTAAAATCAAAGAAGCAAGCGACACGTGGTCGCTGGTGCAGCGTCACGCGCCCGGCGATCGCGATGCCACCGCCAAGATCCGCGATCTTGCCGCCAAGACGATGACCAGCACAATTGAAACCGCAGCGCGCACCGGAGAGCGCGGCGCTGCGGCGCGGTCCACTCAAACGGCCGACCAGAAAAAGCAGGCCGAGCGATCTGACCGTGAAAAGGGCGAAATCAAGACCGCCGAAGACCTCAAGGCTGCGATCAACGACAAGAAAGCCGACATCCAGCAGCGCCCGGACGACCCGCGACTGCACGCCGCCCTCGGCGACCTTTACAAGCAGGGGAACGCATACGCCGAAGCCAAGAAGTCCTATGAAACCGCCCGCGAAAAAGACCCCAACAATTACACCTGGCTTTTCAAGCTCCATGACCTCGAAATCTGGAAGATGACCAATGGGCTTAGAGCGCTCCAGCAAAAGGTGGCCGCGGGCGATGCGGCATCGCGCGAGCAGTACAAACGCGATATGCTGGCGCTACTGGAATATAAGCTGACCTCCTTCGTTGAACGGGAGAAGCAGTATTCGACCGACAGCCTCACGAAGTACAATCTCGGCGCTGTCTATTTCGATCTTGCCACGGAAAAGAATGACAAGGGGATGTACGACGAAGCCATCAAGCGCTTCCAGCAGACCTTCCGCGATCCAAAGTTCCGCATCGAATCGGGTCTGCGCATGGGCCTGGGCTTTGCCGCGAAGGGTCAGTACGAGCTGGCACTCAAACGATTCGATGAAACGCTGGCGTCAATTCCGGCAGAAATCAAAAATGACCAGTGGAAAAACCTGGTCTACGCCAAGGGCGACACGTTGCAGCGCGCTGGCAAGACCAATGAGGCGAAAGAGGTTTTCCTGCAGATCTACGAAGTCGACGTGGCCTTTAAAGATATTGCCAAGCGTATCGATCAACTGAGCAGCGGTCCAGCGGCCTGATCGTCTGACCGCCACCCCGCAAGGTAACACCTCCCAATCCGCCGAGAGGCGGATTTTTTATTGAAACGTAAATAATGCGCATTGTGCAGAATTTTACAGAAAACAGATAGCTTCCATTCAAGTTCTTGGCACCAGCTTTGCCGCAAGCTGGAGGTTGTAAACCAATTCCGTTGCTCTTGTAGCGAATTGCTGCCTCGGCGGCGGATGTTAGTCCAAGGTGTTGTAGTCTGCAACCCGCGCAGCTCACGGGTAGGGCGATCAAGGGTATTGAGATGCATAGCGTGACGCCGCAACATCCAGCATCCTCCGGCTCGCACGCAAAAATCTCTCTACATGGCGCTACACTGACGGTCCATGCCAACCTTCAACGCGCCGAATATGCGGGCTTCCAGAGGGCCTGTAACGACTTACGGCTTTTTCCTGAGCGTGAAGTGACCATCGACCTGGCTCGCTGCACATATGGCAGTTCGTCCTTTATTGGTGACATCGTTGAGGCTGTGACGCAGATGAAGGCTGACGGCAAGAAGGTGACTGTGCTGGTTTCACCTGAACTGGGTCGCCTGCTGCACATGGCACACCTTTACCATCTTTTCGCTTACACCATTGTGGACACGCATCTGGAAGCGCGTTGATATACGACCTGAAAGGAGGACGTCAGCTGGCTGACGTGACCTTTTAATGAACTCATCGGCCCCACAATCTATCGAAGTCACTCCGCGGCAAATCGCCGAGCTCAGGCAAATCTGCGAGCGCCTCGCCTACCTGGGCGGAGGCAGCCTGCCGCCGCAGCTGAATACCATGCCGGATCTGATCACTACGTTGAGCCTGCTGACCGAGATCTGCAGCAAGCGCATGAGCCGCCGCAACGGTGCACATGAAAATCACGAACTCCAGGACGTCGAGCGTCTCAAGGCACGCTTTATCCGGAATGTGTCACATGAACTACGCACACCGCTGGCCTGTATCGACGGCTTTGCCCGAGCACTCCTGCAGATGGACAAGTCCAACGGCGTTCAGCAGTCACAGCGCTCCGATCAGGAACTCTCTGCCGAAACGCGTCACCAGTTTTTGTCAATCATCAGCCAGGAAGCGCAGCGGCTGGGCAAGATGGTCGAAGATGTTCTGGACCTGACCGACATCGAGTCCAACCGCCGCCGCCGCATGCCCGAGACCTTTACGGCCCGCCTGCTCATTGATGAGGCGCTTCAATCCATGGCCGCGGTCAATAATGTCACGGTGCGGCTCAAGCCTGAAGACACGGGACCGACGATTTATGCCGACCGGGAAATGATGATCGAGGTTCTGCGGGAACTGATCAGCAACGCGCTGAAGTTCTCCGGAAATCAGCCGATTGTCATTGGCGCCGAACAGGTCTCAATCGGGCCCAACCGCGTGACCCAGGCGTCCGAATCGGGCATGCAGCAACGCGTGAGCACCGCCACGCAGCTTTATGTCAAAGACACAGGCGTCGGCATCGCACCCGATGATCTCGACCGCATCTTCGAAAAATTCTACCGTTCCGAGCTAACCTCCGCCGAATATAAGGGCACCGGACTGGGCCTCTCTATCGCGCGCGCGCTCGTTGCACAGAACAACGGCCAGATCTGGGTCGACTCCGAAGTGGGACACGGCTCGACATTTTATGTTCTGCTGCCCAATCATCCTCCAGGCGAATAAGCTGATAAGCTGTTTGCGTTAGAGCACGTACTTGCCCTCACTGAAGTGATGCCGTAAACTGTCGCCGGTCTATTCCGAACGGGGCTCGCTCTGATGTCCGTTGAATCCACTCCCGAACCTGAAGTCAGCCCCGCACCGCCGGCCTCGGCCGTTGCTGGAACTGTCGCCAAACCCGCGCCGGGAAAAGTGCCGCGCAAATGGAATCCGCCGCCGCCTAAGCAGCTCTCGACCGGCATGATGGTGCTGATTATCGCTGGCGCCGTCGTCCTGGTCGGCATCGTCGCCGTGCTGGCCATGCAGATCGGCGCGCCCGAACCTGAAGCCATGGTCCCGAAGCTCGCTGCTGAGTTCACCGACCCGATCAACAGCTACAGCATCCGTCCACCGGTGGGCTGGGTGATCGAGGACCGTCACGACAAGAGCAACATTTTCATCAAAGGGCCCAAGGAGCCCGGCCTGTCTCCGTTCATCGTCTCAAGCCTCGACATTGCGCCCGGCAGCCTGAGCTCCTATTTGCAGCTGCACAAAGGCCGCATCGAAGCCGAAGAGAAAACCGTGCAGTGGATCAGCGAAGACACCGGTGAAAGCATCGATGGCTGCGTCAACACCGCCAGGCTTGAGTACGAATGCGATTTCGAAATGTCGCCCGGCTCGGGCAAATTCCGCATCCGCGCGCTGCAATACATCATGGAGGACAAGCCGCGCTTTTACCGCGTGACGTGTTTCGTGACCGCTTCTCTTTACGAGAAATACCTGCCGAAGTTTGAAGCCTGTGCCCGCAGCTTCCGCCGGCAGCCACTGCCGCGCGTCAACGCCGGCGGGTTCAAATAGGACTTCCGATGAACTCGCAGCACCCGTACCTGGCCAAGCACATTCTCATCTGCGCCGGCGAATCCTGTGCTCCGCAGGGCGGGGAGAAAGTTCGTGAGGAGCTGAAAAAAGAGCTGCGCGCACGCGGCATTCGCCAGCTTTATCGTGACGGCCAGTGTACCTGCCTGGGCCTGTGCAGGGACGGCGTAAATGCCGTGATCTGGCCTGAAGGAACGTACTTGGCCGGGCTTACCGAGCAGGACATTCCGCGGCTGGTGGATTACATTGAAGGCAAGGGCCCGCGCGTGCAGGACCGCGAGGTTCACGCGGCACAGAAAATTGAAATCAAGCGCGCAGCCGCAAAATAAAAGCTACCAGATCGAGAACGGGTCCGGCAATTCTTCCTGTTCCAGGATCAGCAGCGCCTGCCGCGCCGATCCGGGAATTGGAACCCGGCAGCGCCGTCCGCCGATGATCCCGTCGCCAAAATCCAGCCCGCGGCCGCTGGCCGTGTCGAACCAGAAATAGCGGTACGAACCCGGCAGCGTCTGCAGTTCGAGCCCCGTTTTCAGGTTGGCCGTCAGGTAAACGAAATACCTGCCGGCGCCATCGGTTGCCGCTGAGACGCGTCCATCGGCCACGTCCTGTTCAGGCACATGCGTCAGCATCTCCGGGCAGCTGCGGATGTAGCCGCCGCCGGCCCATTGCCGTCCGAACGTGGCGACCTGTGCCAGATCCTTCCACACATGTCCGCTCGATTCTGAGCGGTCCACAGCGACCAGCGGCCAGCTGCCCCGAAGCAGCGTGCGCCACAAGTTCGCACGGTTGACGGCACGCGCTTCACTGGAAATCCAGCACACGCTCGCCCGGCGCGGCGTAATTTCCATTTCCGGCTTGAAAGACACCGGTAAAAACGTCTTCTGCCCGAAAGGTAACCCGTGCTGTACAGTGAACGGTGCTACGTGCGTCTGATCTCCGTCAATCCAGTGCACGCCGGGCGGCGTTGCCACCCACGGGCCCAGCCGCGCCTTCACCGGTTGTTCGCCCGGGCGTGCGAGAGCGTCGGCCATGCGTTTGCAGAGTTTTTTCTCAAGTTGAATCATCGGCTCGAGCGTGCCACGTTCAAGCTGTTCCGGCTCGGGCTGCACGTCCAGGACGTCCCCCTGTCCGCGGAAAACCTCAACCCACACGCCTTGCCGGCCTCGCAATTCAGCGGCAATCCAGTCCACGGCTGCCTGCAGCGATTCTTCGAGTCGCTGGCGGTTGGTCGCCCCTTTCCGCTTGCGGCCGCTGTTCGGTGAGGCGGAAGAACGACAGGCGCTTACATCCTCGAAACTGACCCCCTGCTCGTTTGCCTTGCGGTAAAGCGGGCCGGCGGAGCGGCCGTGTGTTGCGTGAAACAAGGACACCCCAAGCAGGACACCAATCTGATCGGCCGCCTGCAGCAGAAATTGAAGGCGCGCGAAAAATCCTTCGTCGCGGTGCGCCAGATCAAAGAGCGTCGGCGTCATTCCGACTTCCGCGGTCGATGAAGGATGGCGGCGCGCAAACAGGCAGGCATCTTCGTCGGGTCCGTTCAGCGGAACCACCAGATGGCGAATGCCCAGCGCCGTCATGCGCTCAAGCCAGTCGCGCTGATTGCATCCGCGCTGCAGCGGCTCTTGCGAGGCGATGCCTGGCAGAGCAATGCGGTGCGTGCGCAGCTCAATGAGCGAAGGCCGCACGGCGAGCTGGTTGGAGATCGAATGCAGGCTGAATTTCTTCAGGGAAGGAATCGTCCGACCTCCTCGACAGAAAGACTCGCCAGATCGCGGTTCGGCGCCTGCAGCACGCACACTTCTTTGCCAAGAGGCGCCCACACTGCCGGCGAGGTGGGCCCGAACAGTGCAGTCACCGGGCAGGCGCGCGCGGCCAGGTGCGTCAGTCCCGAATCGTTGCCAATGAATCCACCGCAGAACGTTAACAGAGCCAGCACGTCGCGCAATGGCCAGTTGACGACGGCGTCCCAGTACGTTCCCGCTTCAACATGCGATTCAAATTCCGCGCGAACGTCATCATCGGCGGGGCCGAAAAAGACGAGTGGCGCGAGGCGCCGTCTGGAGATCAGCGGGACGAGCCTGGCAAAGCGCTCGACCGCCCAGCACTTTCGCCGTCCGCCGCTGCCGGGATGCAGCGCGACGAACGACTCGGCACCATCCGCATCCAGCCCCAGCCGTTCGAGCGCGCGCGCACGTTCGAACTCGTCGACCTGCAGCAGTGGATCGCTGGAAAGATCAAGTGTTTCGAGCGCGCGGGCAGACGTATCGATTCCAAGCTCCTTCAGCGGCTTGAGCAGCCGCATTGCCGCATGCTCGGCGCCGGCAAAGTCCGCGCTGCTTTCACGCGGCGCCTCGCCATAAAGTCGCGTGCGGACGCCCGACCTGGCAAGCCTGCGTTCGATCTCCGCAACATCATTGAGATAAACGATGGCCGTCTGCGTCCGGGAAAGCATCGCTTCCGCAGCCGGGCCTAGCGCAGCGCTTTCACTGAATAGTCCCAGCCACTCGCTCGATGCGAAATCGCGCACGCGCACGCCTTCGTGCGCGGCGCGTAGAAATTTCCAGCTCGCAGGCGTGCCCAGGACGGTGACGCTGTCGGCGCCCGCGAGCTTTAGCGCGTGAAGAACCGGGAGCGTAAGAATCGCATCACCAAGTGCGCCGGGACGGATGATCAGGACGTGGCCCAGGGAACTCATAGTCCCAATTCTAAGCGCGCTCTCACGCCAGTTCAAAAGAACCGGCTGCGAGAGAGACTATTTTGCATGCTTGTGGTAGATTGAATCTGCAGTCGATGAGCGGAACATCACAGGGCGCATGCACACAGATATTCTTCCCACCAATTTCGGAAAACCCAAGCCGATCGTTGCCGTAACCATGGGCGATGCTGCGGGCGTCGGTCCGGAACTCTGCCTGCGGCTGCTGGCTGAAAAAAGTCTTCATGGTACCGCCGTGCCGCTCGTGATTGGCGACAGCGACGTTCTCACGCGCGTTTCAAAGGCGCTGAAAATTCCGCTGACCGCGCTCAAGCTCAATCAGCCGCCGCTCAGCCTTGATCGGCCCGCGGTGTACGATCCGGCCGGCGCACTCCCGGGAAAAGCGGTACAGCCGGGCGTCAACCAGGCGATCTGCGGACGCGCCGCGGCGCGTTACATCGAAGAAGCCGTCACCGGCTGCTCGCAAGGCTGGTACGTCGCGATGGTGACCGCGCCGATCAGCAAAAAAGCGCTGAACATGGGCGGCGTTGATTTTCCCGGTCACACCGAAATGCTGGCGCATCTGACTCACGCGCCGAATTACGCCATGCTCCTCTACAGCAGTGAAATCGCGTGCGCATTCGCCACCTGCCATCAGTCACTGCGTTCGGTTCCTGATTCGCTGACGCCCGATCGCATCGCCGACGTTGCCAATCTCGCGTTTAATGCGGTGACGACGCTTCGTGGACACGATGCGAAGCTCTGCATGCTCGGTCTCAATCCGCACGCCGGCGAAGAAGGTCTCTTCGGTGACGAGGAAATTCGCATCCTGGCTCCGGCGAAGAACAAGATTCTCGAACGCGGGATCGCAATCGATGGCCCTCTTCCGCCGGACACGGCCTTCACGCCGCAGGCGCGGACGCGGTACGACTGTTACATTTCGATGTACCATGATCAGGGCTCGATTCCGTTCAAGATGCTCGCCTTCGATACCGGCGTGAACATTACCATGGGCCTGCCGATCGTGCGCACTTCCCCAGATCACGGAACGGCTTTTGACATCGCCTGGCAGGGCAAAGTTCGCCCCGACAGTTTCTTTGCGGCGTACAGCATGGCCGTGCGGCTGGCTTCAAATTATTTTCCCGGCCCGCGGGCCATCATCTAAACAGAGCAGAGTTTTCAATGATCAAACACACGCCGGACGATTTTCAGGTTGAGGAGATCCTCGGCTCCGAACTGCAGCTTCTGCCAACCGGCCCGTTTGCGCTCTACAGGCTCGAGAAGCAGACGCTTGCCACGCCCGAGGCGATCGGCAAAATCGCGCGCGAGCTGCAGGTTCCCTCCGGTTCGTTCGCGTACGCCGGCCTGAAGGACAAACACGCCAGCACGCGTCAGCACGTAACGCTGAAATTGGAGGACGGACGCGAGGCGCCGGAGAAACTCGCCGGTAAAGGCTGGTCACTCGAGCGCCTCGGCTTTACTGAACGTTCGATCACCGCGTCCGACATTCAGCGGAACCGCTTCCGCATTCAGATGCGCAACCTGTCGCAGCAGGATTCGTATGACCTTGAGAAAGCCGTCAAACTTCTCTCAGTTAAGCCCAATCCCGAGAGCTTCGCCGCTGTGTCAGAAGTGCGCATCGTCAATTATTTCGGCGATCAGCGCTTCGGCTCGGCGCGCCACGGGCGGGGCTTTATCGCGCGCAACCTGATTAAGGGCGATTTCGAAGGCGCACTGAAGCTGGCCATTGCGACAGAGTCGCGCAAGGACCGCATGGAGCAGAAAACATTCAAGCGGACGCTGCGTGAAAACTGGGGCAAGTGGAAAGAAGTTTTCCCGAAGCTGCGCCCAATGCCGGAGCGCAAAGCAGTCGAGCGCCTCGTGAACTCCGGCGGCGATTTTCGCGCTGCGTTCTGCGCTTTGCCGTATCTGCTGCAGCAGCTCAGCGTGTACGCCTATCAGTCATGGCTGTGGAACCGCATCGCGCGCCGGCTGATCGAACAATTCTGTGTGCCGCGCGGAAACGTTCTCGCCGCGGACGATCCGTTTGGCGAAATGCTTTTTCCGTGCACCGAAGCCGTTGCGCCTGAATTGTTGAGTCTCAACCTGCCTCTGCTCGCGCGCAAGACGGTGCTGGCTGAGCCGTGGAAGGCTGCCGCCGAAGACGTGCTCAAAGAAGAGGGCATCACGGTTGACGAGCTGGAAATTCCGGGCGTGCGCCGGCCGTTCTTCGGCGAGGAGCCTCGGGCGCTCTTCTTTATCGCAACCGACTTCGTGCTCTCGCGGGGTGAACGCGACGAATCGGCTGGAGATCCCAAGCGGCAGAAGCGGACGGTCTCGTTCGCCTTGCCGCGCGGTTGCTACGCTACAGTTGTGCTGCGCGCGATGGGGCAGTAATTTTCAGCGCGCAGAGAGCATTGCCCGCAACTTTCTTTCGACTAAAGTAACGCCTCGGGCGTCATGCTGTAAGGCGCTTTGTACCCATTAATTCAAGAATTCCGGATCGAGATCATGAAACTATTTTTCCGCTGCGTCAGCGCTACTGTTTTGATCGCCACTTCGCTGTTTGCGGGCGAAGATGCTCCTGTACAGAGCCTGCCGGCAACGGCGCGCATCATGGGTAAAGATGTCGCCGGCTGGATTGAGCACCTCAAGCATTACGAGAACGAAAACGAACGCAAGCTGGCCATGCTTTGCCTCAGCGAGTTCGGACCATCGGCGGCGCCGGCTGTGCCTGAGCTGCAGGTGCTGATGAAGGATGAGCTTCAGGCCAACACGCGACGCTGGGCGATTCAGACGCTCGGCGCGATTGGTGCCGCATCCAGGCCGGCCCTGGCCGATCTCGTGTCGCTTATCTCCAATGTGAAGCAGCCGGAGTCGCACCGCGCCGCCGCCTGTGCCGCCGCGGCCCAGATCGATCCCGAAGCTGCAAGTGTGCGAAAAGCGGTCCTGGCGGCGATGCGCGATGGCTCGCGCGAAGTCCGCAACGCGGCGTACGATGCGTCGATTATTCTCGTCGATGTCGAGCCCGCCATCATGCCGGCTCTGGCCAAAGCCGTTTTATCAGCTCAAGACGCGCGTGCGGCCTCGACCGCGTTGCGATGCATCGGCGAAGCCGGCGTTGATCCCTTGAGCAAAGCCGTTGAGCGCGGTGACAACGAGGCGCGCATGGCCGCGGCCGATGCGCTCTCGCACATGGGCCGGCTTGCATCGGCCGCCGTCCCGGTGCTGGTGCGAACGGCGAAGCGCGAGCGCGATGAGAAAGTGCGCACGCAGCTGATGCTTGCCGCTGCGCGCATTGCGCCCCGAGATGAGGCCGTTCTGGAAGCGCTCGTCGAGCCGCTGCTGCAGGCAGAATGGCCTGCCTCAAAAGCTGGCGATCAGTCCGCGCCGCCGTTCGAAACCGAGACGCGTCTGCTGACTTCCGCAGGCACGGCTGCTCTTCCGGCGTTACGAAGCGGCCTGCGTGCGCGCGATGCGAATGTCCGCAAGCACATGATATCGATTCTCGGAAAACTCCGCGCGCCCACACGCGAAGTCATCGATGACCTCGTCGCTCGGCTTCAGGACAAGAGCCCGCTCGTGCGTGCCGCGGCTGTTCAGACGCTCGACGCGTTCGGCCCGGCAGCAGCATCCGCGCGCGACGCGCTGCTGAATGCCGCCAAAGAGGATCCGGCGCTGCAGCGCGCGGCCGAGCTTGCTGCGCTCAACGTTTCGCGCGATCCGCAGAAGCCGCGGCTCAAATCCGTTTCTGAAACAAAAGATGATCAGGCGCTGCTTGCCGCGCTGAAAGACCCCAATCCTGTTCTGCGCCAGGAAGCGGCAGAGGCGCTGCGCACACGCAGCGATGATGGCGGCGTGATCGCGACGGCGCTGATCGATGCCTTGAAGGACAGCGACGAAAAGGTTCGCATCGCGGCCGCTCGCAGTCTCTCGCGCTTCGGCAAGTATTCGCGCACGGCCATGTCCATCTTTATTGAATGGCTCGATGCGTCGCTGGCGCAGGCGCAAGCTCCGGCGGCGGCCCCGTCCGCTGATACACCCGTGCGCGAGAATCTCGCGGTCGCGAAGGCAGCGCTCATGGCGCTGGCCGGCATGGGCGCTGACGCCAGGGGCGCGTTGCCGTCGGTTATCAACGTGGCTATTTCCATTCACGCCGATAAGGACCCGGAGCTGCAGAAATATCTAGGCGTCGTGCTGCAAGTCATCGGCCCCGATGCCGTCCCGCTGCTCGTGGCCAAGCTGAAGGATGCCGATGGCGACGTGCGCATTCGTGCTTCGCGAACGCTCGCTTCGATGGGCGTCGTTGGCGCGACGGCGGTGCCGGATCTGATCGAGTTTTCGAAGAGCGCCGTCGATGCGGACGCGAAAGCCGGCTTTGACGCGCTGCAAGCCATGGGCGAAGTCGCGTATGGAGTGGCCGCGCCGCATCTGGTGAACGTGCTCATGGCTGATCTCTTTGCCGACCGCCGCGCAATGGCTGCCCGAACGATCGGTCGTATGGGAATTCCGAAAGAATCGGACGCCAAGCGCGTGCTCGATGCCCTGCAGTCGGCGCTGCTGGACCCCGAAGAATCCGTCTGCCGCGCGGCGCATACCGCGCTCGTTAAAATTGGCGCGCCGGCGCTGCCGCGTATGCGTGAACTGCTCAAACTCGACGAAGGCCAGGCGTCGTACTGGTGGGCGGTACGCGTCATGGCGCGCATGCGCGCCGATCCGGAACTGGTCATTCCCAAGCTGATCGAACTGTCGCAGCCCGGCGTGCGCTCCATTAAGGAGGGCGCGTTCGCCGAACGCGGCACGGCTGCCGAACTGCTGGGCGAGTACGCCCCGGGGCACGTGAACTGTATCCCGCATCTGGTGAAGCTGCTCGGCGACCGTGACGAAATCGTGGCCTCAGCAGCGAAGCGTTCACTGGCGTTGTTCGGCAACGCCGCGCTCGAGCCCGTCCGCGCCGTGCTGCGCTCGCGCAATCCCGACATGCGCCGTCTGGCTGTGGAGACGCTTGAGGCGATTCGCGCCCGAATGGAAAGCGCGCCGGTGATTACGGAGTAACTAAGCTGTGAGTTGCGGAATTGCCGGGGAGTGAATCGCATCTCCCCTCACTACAACTAAGACGATTTGCGTTTTCGATTTGTCCGGACTTTTTTAAAAAATCTTTCACTCCGTGCTGGGGACAGGCGGAAGTTCAGAGTTTCAAACGGTTTAGAACAAACCAGGTTCACCCTGAACTTTCGGCGCGCGTAAACCGAGATGCTCATACGCTTTAGCCGCGAGCAGCCGGCCGCGCGGCGTTTTCAGGACGTAGCCTTCCTGGATCAGGAAGGGCTCGTACACGTCTTCGATCGTGTCTTCTTCTTCACCCACGATCACCGCGATCGTCTTCACGCCCACCGGCGTTCCGTGATGGCTCGCGATGGCTTCAAGAATTTTGCGGTCCATGCCGTCGAGTCCCGCGGCGTCAACGCCTTCGCGCTCGAGGCCTTTGCAGGCGATCTTGTGCGTCACGGTGCCGTCGCCTTCCACATCGGCCCAGTCGCGCAGGCGGCGCAGCAGGCGGTTGGCGATGCGCGGCGTCTTTCGCGCGCGCGCGGCAATTTCCTTCGACGCGGTCGGCTCGATCTTCGCTGAAAGTATCGCGGCGGAGCGCGTAACGATGCGCGTGAGTTCTTCCTGCGTGTAAAACGAGAGCTTCTGCGGAATGCCGAAGCGGTCCTGGAAAGGCCGGCTGAGCAGTCCGTCTCGCGTCGTGGCGCCGATCAGCGTAAAGGGCTTCAGGTTGAAGCGGACCGAGCGCGCCGAGGGGCCCTGGTCGACGGGGACATCAATGAAATAATCTTCCATCGCCGAATAAAGATATTCTTCGAACGCCGCAGGCAGGCGGTGGATTTCGTCGATGAACAGAACCGTGCGGTCCGGCAGCGAGGTGAGCAGCCCGACGAGGTCGCCGGGGCGCTTGAGCGCCGGCGCGGAGGTGCCCTGAAAGCCGACGCCCATCTCCTGCGCGATGATGCGCGCGAGAGTCGTTTTGCCAAGTCCCGGCGGGCCGGAGAGCAGCACGTGGTCCAGCGCGCCGTCGCGCTTGAGCGCGGCTTTGACATAAACCTGCAGGTTTTCCTTGATGCGCTCCTGGCCGATGAAGTCGGCAAAGCGATGCGGACGAAGGGAGACTTCGATGGCGTCCTCGTCGCCGGCCTTGGGATCGGTTGTTCGCTTTGCCATTCCTACGTTCTTTCGCTCGCGGTCTTCAGGACACTCTCGGCAGGCGGCGCCTCTTTCAGCACGGCCGGTTCTTTCTTGCCAGATTTCTCCGCGGCCTTGGCGTCCTCGACGGCGCGCTTGAGAGTTACCACGAAGCCCTGGCAGTCTTCCTTTGAATCGTTGAGGTTATATTCAATCTGGTCGCCGCGCGATTCCAGAATCAGATATGCCTGGTTGGCGGCCGCGGCGCAGATCAGCGCGACCAGTGCGAGCAGTACTGTGAGCGAATACTTCCACACAGCCTGCTCGAGATTGACGTAGGCCGCATACGCAAGGGCAGCCGAAACGAATGCAACAACCACCGGCGTTGTGTCAGTGCGCCAGGTGAGCGTGATTTTCGAGATGTCGCAGAGGTTCAGCTTCGTGACGACTTTGCCATCACCGTCTGTTTTCTGGAGGACGCCATCGCAGAAGGATAGAAACGTCTTCGGCAGTTCAATGCGGTCGTTGCGTTCCTCTGACTTGGTTGGCTCGCTCATAATTATCCCCGCCGCGACGGATTCTGTTTAATGCGAGTTTCGATTTCAGCGAGCCGGCTTTCAAGCTTGTATTTAGTAACCCACGCCATGAGGAGCTCGCGGTCGAGAGCCGGCTGCAGGCGAAGGATCTGTTCAGCGTCCTCCTGATCGCGTCCGCGATAGGCTTGCAGTTTAAGCACCAGTAGCGCTTCCGGCCCGATCAGACGGATGCGAGTGTCCTGCAGTTTCGCCTCGCGGCCTGTCGCGTGAATGAAGGCCATGAGTTCATGCGAGGCGACGAGCAGATCGACGTCGACAGGCGCGGCATTGGGCAAGCCGTATTGCAGCGGCACCCACCACCATAGCGCGTCAGGCGGCATGAAACTTGGACGTTCAATGGAGTGGTGCCGCAAGTCCTTTGCTGCCAGCCGTGCGAATAAATCGTCGAGAGCTTTCGTATCCGAAAAGATAAAGAAATCGACATCGCGCGTTGCACGCTCGCGCCCGTAAAAATTAATCGCCAACCCGCCGCCGAGAACCCACGCACCATTCCACTCGTTCAATGCACTGGCGCCATGCAACAAGGCTGCAATCAGGTCGCCGGGCTGCGGACGTTGGGCCGACTGCATGGCGTATGGCGATTCATCTTCCGCCACTTTGCTGGTCTCCGAAAAATCGCGGGCCATCACATAGCACGCCTCATACAGCCCCAGCCAGCCGTCGATCGCGCGCTGCATGCGCGGATCGTCACAGCGGATCGTCGGCGTGATGTACGTGTAGGTGCTCATAGAAATTATCCGGCAGACCGGAAGGCCACGCACTGGCGAGCTCAATCCTAACCCCCGGCTTCAGCCGGGGGAGTGGAGCGCTACAAAAATTCTTTACCCCGCTTTTAGCGGGGTTACTTCACACGAGAAAGGGCTTCAGCCCATGCCTGAAATGGCTGAAGACTTCTCCGCGCGCGGTAAGCCGGATGAATCCGGCTGATGAACCGCATTCCGCGTTTCACCCCCCGGCTAAAGCCGGGGGATAGTAAATCGCTTAATCGCGCAACGCATGGCAGTCTCTGCACCCGTACACTAACCGCTCAGCCCGTAAAGCGCATCGCTCGCTGGATAATATCCTGCACGGCCGGGCGCGTCGCGCTTTTTCCGGAGAGCTCGGCATACGCGCGCTGCACGGCCTGAAGCGCCTGATCCTGCGGCACTTCCTGAAGCTGCATCACGGCCTTGACTGCAAGCTCCGTATCCTGATCGAGCCCCGGTTCGATCACGGGTTTAATGCCCGTCTTCGCTGCCGGCGCGCTCTTGGGTGCGGCATCGCCGGAGGAAGCCTGATGGATCAGGATCTTGCCGAGCTCCAGCACAATCTTTTTAGCAGTACCTTCGCCGACACCTTTGATGCGCTTGAGCGCCGCGTAATCACCGAGGCGGATGGCCTGCTGGATATCCTGCACGCGACCACCGGAGAGAACGGAGAGGGCCACTTTCGGTCCGACGCGGTCGACACTGATCAGCTGCAGGAAAAATTCGCGCTCCGCCGGCGTAAGAAAGCCATAGAGCGTGTGCGCCTCGTCGGTGACATGCAGGTGGGCGAGAAGTTTGACTTTTTGTCCCGCCGCCGGCAACGAGCTCGAGGTGGACAGAGGGATGCGCAGCAGATACCCGACGCCTCCGGCGTCCACCACTGCTTCAGACGAGGTCTTCCATTCAAGAACGCCGGCGATGTGGTTGTACATGTTTGAATTTGTCCGTTGTCAGTTGCCCGTAAGCAGATTGCAGTGTCGACGATTCTCTCGCACTGACAACTGACAATGCTCAGCTCTCCGCCAAGGACACCAAGGCGCCAGGAACGCCAGGAATCTAATTTTTCCCGGCGTAACTGGCGCCTCTTTTTTCCCAGGCGTTCTTTGCATCTTTGCATCTTTGCATCTTTGCGGCTTTGCGTGAGCAATCAGTCTACCTGCAGCGTCCGGATGAAATTGGCGCTGAATCGCAAGCCCTGGTACTTCATCCGCTTGGCGTCGGTCCAGAGCGGGCTGTGCGGTTCGAGCGACAGGACGCCTTTGTACTCGCACTTATAAAGGAGCGCCATAACGCTGCGCCAGTCGATCTGGTCCAGGCCGGCCGGCGGGTCGTCGAGGCGGCGGCCCTCGGCCTTCACGCAGCCTTTGACGTGGAAGTGCGCGAAGTACTGGCCGAAGTCGCGAATTTCCGAAAGGTAATCGCGGCCGTCGTAATAGCTGTGGCTGCAATCGTACTTGAACCGGATCTGCGGAATGGCGCTGAGCAGCGCGCCCCAGTGCCGCGGCGTGACGCAGTAATTCCAGCAGTGGCAATTGTAGACCGCTACGGTGATGCCGCGCTCGCCGGCGTAGTTGACGATGCGCTTGAGCGCTTCAATCGATTCCCTCAGCGCTTCCTGTTCATTGCGGCCCTTCTGCAGCTCGCCGGCGCCGATCATGAACACGGGCGTGTGCCAGGCCTTGCAGAGATCGATCATTTCGTTGACATCTTTGAGCTCGCTGGCGCGCTTTGTTGCATCGGGATGGATGATGTCGTGATTGAAGAAGCCCATCGCGGACGTCTTCACGTTGTACTTGTCGAGCAGCGTTTCAACTTCTTTGCGTTTGCCCGTGAACTCGCTCATCGGGCACCACGGAATGAACTCAACGTACGGAATCTTTGTATCAGCCGCGAACTTGATGTCGGCCTCAACCCAGTCTGCAATCATGCCGATGCGCATGCGTGTGGTCTCTTTCTGCGTTTTTACGCTGTGCCAATGCATGAGGCTGATGCATAAAGGAGCGGACCCGTTTTATGCATTATGCATTATGCATTAGTTTGCTAAATTCTCCGGCTCAAACACTGTTAAGGAGCTGCCGATGCCCACTCTGATTACCGATTTGACCGTCCGCGATATCCGATTCCCGACATCAAAGAACCTGGATGGCTCAGATGCGATGAATGTCGCGCCGGATTATTCCTGCGCTTATGTCGTGCTGAAAACCGACGCCGGGCTTGAAGGCCATGGACTGACCTTCACCTGCGGCCGCGGAACCGAGATCGTCGTCACCGCGGTGAATTCCATCAAGCCGCTGATCGTCGGCCGCACGCTTGAATCGTTCACGGAAAACATGGGCAACTTCTGGAAGCATGTCACCGGCGACAGCCAGCTGCGCTGGATCGGCCCAGAAAAGGGCGCCATTCACCTGGCTACCGCCGCGGTAGTAAACGCCGTCTGGGATCTGTACGCCAAAGCCGAGAAGAAGCCGCTCTGGAAGTTGCTCGTCGATATGCCGGCGGAAAAACTCGTTTCGTGCATCGATTTCCGCTACATCACCGACGCGCTCACGCCCGAAGAAGCGGTTGCGCTGCTCAAGAAGAACGAATCGACCAAGCCGGCGCGCGAAGCGGAGATGAAGCGCGACGGTTTTCCGGCGTATACAACGTCCGCCGGATGGCTGGGCTATTCGCACGAAAAAGTGCGGCGCCTGTGCCGCGAAGCCGTCGGGCAGGGCTTCAAGTACATCAAGATCAAGGTCGGCCGCGACATTGAAGACGACATGGCGCGCTGCCAGATCATTCGCGAAGAGATCGGCAACGATCGCAAGCTGATGGTCGACGCCAATCAGTTCTGGGACGTTCCGGTCGCGATCGAATGCATGAA
>Ga0196964_10000629_pt1 | contig 20261 bp, 12 predicted proteins | sample S1_10metaG_FD_148615 | JGI IMG/M metagenome (GOLD analysis project Ga0196964, IMG submission 148615) | Soil microbial communities from Anza Borrego desert, Southern California, United States - S1_10 | ecosystem: Environmental > Terrestrial > Soil > Desert | place: USA: California | collected... | reverse complement strand
AAAAATGCCGCCAGGAGCTACAGAGCCCAAAGTATTTTACGATGTGCGGGGCAACTGGCTCAGGGATATCCTCAATTCATTCCTTTTACCGATCATTTTCCTGGTCGCAATGTGGTTTCTGCTCATGCGTAAGATGGGAGGAGCCGGCCCTGGCGGCGGTGCAGGCGGAATTTTCAATATCGGGAAATCAAAAGCACAGCTTTTTGAAAAAGGCACCAGGGTAAATATTACATTTAATGATGTGGCCGGCCTTGATGAAGCGAAAGTAGAAGTAATGGAAATCGTGGATTTCCTTAAGAACCCTAAAAAGTACACTTCATTGGGTGGTAAAATACCAAAAGGTGCTTTATTGGTTGGTCCCCCGGGAACAGGTAAGACCTTGCTTGCCAAAGCTGTTGCCGGTGAGGCTCAGGTACCGTTCTTTTCGATGTCGGGTTCTGATTTCGTAGAACTTTTTGTTGGTGTGGGCGCCAGCAGGGTCAGGGACCTGTTCAAACAGGCAAGGGAGAAAGCTCCTTGTATCGTTTTTATCGATGAGATCGACGCTATTGGACGCGCCAGGGGAAAAAATGTTGTAATGAGTAACGATGAGCGCGAGAACACACTTAATCAGCTGCTCGTGGAAATGGATGGTTTCAGTGGCGATAGCGGAATTATCGTGCTTGCTGCAACTAACCGGCCCGATGTTCTGGATACAGCCCTGCTTCGTCCGGGTCGTTTTGACAGGCAGATATCCATTGATGTGCCCGACGTCAAAGGGCGTGAGAAGATCTTCGAGGTACACCTGAAGCCGATTAAGAAATCCAGAGACCTCAACATTAATAAACTGGCGGTACAAACTCCCGGATTTGCCGGCGCGGACATTGCCAACATTTGTAATGAGGCGGCCCTGATCGCAGCAAGGAAGGGAAAGACGGAAGTGGACATGAGCGATTTCAATGACGCAATCGACCGTGTAGTCGGCGGGCTGGAGAAAAAGAACAAGATCATTTCTCCTGACGAAAAGAAAGTGATCGCTTTCCATGAAGCGGGCCATGCCATCTGTGGCTGGTTCCTTGAGCATGCTCATCCACTGATTAAGGTGAGCATTGTTCCGCGCGGTGTGGCAGCGCTTGGTTATGCGCAGTACCTTCCCAAAGAACAATATCTCTACACATTGGAGCAGATGCAGGACCAGATGGTGGCATTATTTGGTGGACGCGCGGCTGAAGAGCTCAGCTTCGGAAAAGTGTCAACAGGAGCGCAGAACGACCTTGAAAGAATCACCAAGATGGCGTACAGTATGGTTAGCATCTATGGTATGAACGAAAGGGTTGGAAACATATCATATTATGACGGCAACCAGGAATATGCAACTACCAAGCCTTATTCTGAAGAGACTGCAAAGCTGATTGATGAAGAAGTGCGCAAGCTGATAGCAGAGCAATACGAGCGGACCAAAGAACTGTTGAAACAGCATATTGGCCACCTGAATGCCCTTGCACAGGAACTCCTTAAGAAAGAAGTTCTCTTCAAAGATGATCTTGAGCGCCTAATTGGCCAGCGTCCGTATGAAGATATGTCTCCAAATGAAGGCATCCCACCGGTGGCGGGCGCTTTACCTAACGAGGGTGCCGTATCATAGTCTTTAAAGAATCAATCGGTATATCAGAAAGCGACGGTTTGCCGTTGCTTTCTGCGTTATCGGGGTATTTAATGGTGTGGTACGTTTGGTTGGAGACAGGGATCAGCAACGTACAGCGGTATTAATTATGCAGATGTCTGATCGCCGGCGAGCTTCACTTTTCCAATGGTCAGTATGACGACAGTTCCCGTTTCCGGTTCCTGCCTATCTTCATATTGAAGGGATATTTCCATCTGCTCGAACTTGCGCAAAGTGTCAATAAGTTCGGTGGTCATTTGAGTGCCAAATGAAGGGGCAGGGTTCTTCTGTCTGCTCCTCAGTTCTCTCGACTTTTCCCGTCCGATCCCATTGTCCTCAATAATGCAAACCAATTCACGGGCATTGCTCCCCTGCAAAAATCGAATGGAAAGGGTGCCATCACCGGTCCTGTTGAACAGCCCATGATTGATGGCGTTTTCGACCAGAGGTTGGAGGAGCAGTGAGGGTATCACAATGTTGCGCGCGTGCAGGGCAGGATCAGTTTCGATGCGATAGCTGAACTTGTTATGAAATCTGGCTTTTTGCAACTCTACATACTGTTCCAGCATTACGATCTCTTCAGCCAGCGTTATCCACCGGTCGCGGGAAGAACGCAGATACCCCCTAAGGAGCTTGGAAAATTTGTTTACATGTTCGTAAGCCTTTTTGTTTTCCTGTTTACTGATAAAATAAAGTGCGGTTGACAGTGTATTGAAAATGAAGTGGGGATTTATCTGTGAATGGATTGCCCGCAACTCCAATTCGGTCTGTAACCGCCTTTGCTCATTAGCCCTGATCATATTGCGCCGTGTAAAAGCATAGACCGTGTACAGCGCAGTTCCAAATAGGACGATCCCAACGAGCCAGAATAAAGTTCGCCAGAAGGATGTCTGATACCAGTAGGGGCGGATATAGATATAGAAGCGGATCCTGTTCCCTTTCCAATGTTTGTCGGTCGCGTAATAATCCACATTATAGTAAGTTCCCGGTTTCATAGCGTCGAGGAATATATCCCCTGTTCTGGATGACTGCCATGCGTCGCTATTGATGCGGTAGCGGAATTCAGGTTCGCCGGCACCATGAAAGTTAATGAGGTCTGTATTTATTCTGTTCGAGGGCTGGTCCAGGAAGACAGTATCGTGATTCTTCAGTCTTTTGGGCTCTATGGTATTTACGACATATGTTGCGCCATGATGGTCCGTCACATGGAGCCCCGCGTTTAAAACGGAATCAATTGGTATGGAGAATATGCCGCGATCGGTGCGAAATGTTACGACTCCGTTATCCTCAATCATCGCCTCATTTACCTTTCCAAAATCCATACCCTTGAAATTGTGCTTGTACGCCTTTAGCCGTAGCGTTGCCTTGCCCTCAGTGTGATAAACTGCAATGCCGGACGCATTTACCATAACAATGAATTTCCCGCCGCACAGCAACTTGGTGTCTGCCACCGCAAAAGGTATTCTGTAAAAGCGCAGTCTGAGAGTTCTTAAATCGATGACCAGCAGCCGGCTTCCATCGAGTAGATAAAGATTCCCGATCGTATCACCCGCGAATGCATTGATCTGCTGAATCCCTGCTGTCTGAAGTACTGCCGGAGGGATTTCATAGAACCTTTTCAGCGATGAATCAGATATTACAAGTTGTTTCTTTCCGTAGAAGATGTAATGTCTGGTATAACCTGACCTGATAAAACCATCATAGCTTCCCTTCCAAAGAAAGTAACCGTCGATGCGGCTCTTTGAGAACAGGAATCGCATAATACCTGATTTGTCCCACGCGAGGTAACTATTGTCATTCAGCGGGGTGATCCGGGTTTGGTGAAAATAAACATGGCGGTGAGAATCCCCCATGTACTCAATTGGCTGATTTTTCACGCCAACGTTAAAGTTTCGCATGATCATAGGTAGTTTGGAGGGGAAAAATTGCCCTATTTTCCTGTCCTTACTAATGCGGTACATTCCCGAGCTGAAACAGACAATCAGTTCTTCAGATGTTTTGGTCACGGAATTCATGACCCCCATACCGTTAAGCGTAATTTTGTCTGTGATTTTATTGCCTTTTGTCCTGATTAGTTCAGAGCGGTACTTATTCCACCAGTAAACTTCCCCATCAGCATAGTGTATTTGAGTCGCCTGTTCCAGTACAGTGTCTCCCCAACGCCAGTGATCCCATGTGCTTATTCCAGGTAAAAAATAGACACCGTTGCGTGAAGTAAGCCATGTTCTTGATTTTCGGTCATTGAAATAAAAATTGAGCGACTCAGGCAGTATATGTTGTGGTAATCGCATGGGAACAAGCCTTCCTTTCTCCAGTTGATAGACTGCTTTGTCCGTCATGACAATATTTTTTCGACCAAGCGGATAGGTGATTTTTGTACGTTCTGAGCTGAAATTAATTGAATCGAAACTGCAGGTGAGTAAATTGAATACTGCTAAATGGTTGGAGCCGCTTAAATTCATATACATCTTCCCATCGTCGAGAATATGATCGTTTATCAGTGTAAAATGATGCAGGATATCATGGTTGAAATTGCAGACCGTCTTAGAAGTTGTAACGGGCATACTTGGGCTCCAGTATCTGAAATCGTGATCATATCCCGGCCCCCAGAATGTGTCTCTTCCGAAAAAGGCTGCGCGGAGACCAAATGTTTTTTTGAGGCCCCATTTGTCAAGCGACCCGAAGGTGATGCCATTGAAAAGGCCGGTATAGGGTTCTGAATCTACCAGGTAATCGAAAATCAGGAAATCGCCCCGCTCCATGACTTCCTTCGGTGTAATGATCTGATGCTGAAACGCACAACGGAAATAATCAAACCTCCCGCGATACAGGTAGCCAAAGCGGTAAGTATTGCTGAATAGCCAGATTCTTCCCTTCTTATCTTCATAAAGCCTCCAAATATCATTGCTGGGAAGTCCATGTGTTGTATTGAAAACAGTGAAAGAGTAACCGTTGAATCTGGCGATTCCATTGTCTGTAGAAAACCAAATGTAGCCGTTTCTGTCCTCGATGCAGTGATATACAAAATTGGAGGGCAGTCCCTCTTTTGTAGTCAAATGAAGGACTACGCTTCTCTCCTGCCCGCTGGTGACAGTACAGCAAAATAACAAGAATATGAAGATGAGAAGCATGACAGTCCGAATAAGGGTTCACGGCTAACCAGGTTCCAAAATAGAAAATCATTAGTATTTTAACCGATGCAAACCAGCACCATGCATACATTTTCTATCACGGGCAATTACGTTGACCTGTTCAACAGGGAAGTATTTCCGGCGAATATCCGGGTCGTAAACGGAATTATCACCGAGATCGAACGAATCTCCGAAGAGCAGGAATATTTTCTCCTCCCCGGATTTGTGGACGCGCACGTTCACATCGAAAGCTCCATGCTGGTGCCTTCTTCGTTTGCACATCTCGCTGCGATACACGGAACTGTTGCAACCGTCTCAGATCCACATGAGATCGCCAACGTGTGTGGTATGGAAGGCATCCGTTTCATGATTGACAATGCCGCCGCAACCCCTTTCCGGTTTTTCTTCGGTGCGCCGTCCTGTGTGCCGGCGACTTCATTCGAAACCGCCGGAGCCGTCATTGATGCTGCCGGCATCTCGGTACTGATGCGGGATCCGGATATCTGGTACCTCGCCGAAATGATGAATTATCCCGGAGTGCTTTTTGATGATCCCGAAGTAATGGCGAAACTGGAGGCCGCGAAAAAGTCAGGTAAGCCAATAGACGGGCATGCGCCAGGCCTGCGGGGCAGAGATGTGGTAAAGTATGCATCTTCCGGTATCACCACTGACCACGAATCCACTACACTTGAGGAAGCATTGGAGAAAATTGAGGCAGGCATGCACTGCCTTATACGGGAGGGCAGTGCTGCCCGGAACTTCGATGCGCTGATCGAAGTGCTGAGGCTGCATCCTGACAAAGTAATGTTCTGTACGGATGACAAGCATCCGGACGAGTTGATCATGCATCATATCAATGATCATGTTAAACGTGCGGTTGCTCTTGGCTACGATCTTTATGACGTTTTGCGGGCGGCGTCGGTTAATCCGGTGTTGCATTATAATATCCCGGTCGGATTATTGCGGGCAGGAGATGCGGCTGATTTTATCGTCGTTGCAGATTTGAAGGATTTTCAGGTACTGAAAACCTATATCGCAGGGGAACTTGTGGCGAACTATGGCGTCAGCCTGCTGCCGGTTCCGGAAGTAAAGCCGGTAAATCGGTTTCATGCAGTCCCAATTCGGGGACGGGATCTGATAGTGCACGCCATCAGCGACGAGGTTGAGTTGCGTGTCATTGAGGCACTCGATGGTCAGCTGATTACGAAAGAGCTAATTATGCCTGCATTGGTGCGCGGAGGAAGGGTAATTGCTGACATTGGTCGCGATATCCTGAAACTGGTGATGGTCAACCGTTACCAGCCCGGAGTGCCACCGGCGGTAGCATTTGTCCGGAATTACGGGCTCAAGGCGGGCGCTATTGCTTCCACGGTCGCACATGATTGCCACAATATTATCGCGGTAGGAGTGGATGACGAATCCATCGCTGCGGCGATCAACGCAATTATTGAGGTTAAAGGAGGGATTTCGGTTGCCGCCTCTGCCGCACATCTCGCTTGCTTGCCTCTGCCCGTGGCAGGGTTGATGACAGACGAGGACGGACTCTTTATTGCAAAAAAATATGCCGCGCTTGACGAGGCAGCCAAGCAGCTTGGAACGCAACTGAGAGCGCCCTTCATGACTTTGTCGTTTATGGGACTCCTGGTGATCCCATCACTTAAACTGAGCGATAAGGGATTGTTTGACGGAAGTAAATTTGCTTTTACGGATCTTCAGATTACTGCGTCGTCTTCAGCCAATTAAAAAAAATAGGTCGGATTACAAGCGGTTCAGCTTTTGCTGATCTCATGCAAGTCCGATAATGCAGATCTGCCGCTGTCAGATATAGTGCCGATCGTTCCTCCAGTCAAGTGTTCCGGGTATAAGAAGGCACACTCCTACGTGTGCCTTCTTAGTTATCAGTATTGGAAACTAAGCTTTGCCATATTGCTTTAGGGCTGCTTCCAGGCAGTCCATCGCATTATTGATATCCTCGAGGTTGAGTACATAAGCCAATCTTACCTCATTCTTTCCCTTACCTGGCGTAGCATAAAAGCCTGCAGCGGGAGCCATCATCACCGTTGCTCCGTTATGCGAAAAGCTTTCAAGCAACCACTGACAGAACTTTTCGCTGTCATCTACAGGAAGCTTTGCCATTGCGTAAAATGCCCCGCCTGGCATTGGGCATTGAACGCCTTCCATTGCATTAAGCCGGTTAACGAGTAAGTCTCTGCGGGCATTGTATTCGGCATGTACCACATCGAAGTAGTCTGCAGGCAGGTCCACTGCCGCCTCGCCAAGTATTTGGGCAAACGTCGGCGGGCTTAGCCTGGCTTGCGCAAACTTCATGGCAGCTGAAAGCACCTCTTCATTCTTTGTGACAAACGCGCCAATGCGTCCGCCGCAGGCACTATATCTTTTTGAAATAGTATCCATCAGGACCACATGCTGATCCAGTCCGTCAATTGCCAGCGCGGAGATATGCTGTCTGCCATCATAGCAAAACTCACGGTAGGCCTCATCGCTGAACAGGAAAAGATCATGTTTCAGGCAGATCTGTTTCAGGACTTCCAGTTCTTCAAGGCTATACAGGTAGCCTGTCGGATTATTGGGATTACAGATCATGATTGCCTTCGTTCGCGGTGTCACTGCCTGCTCAAATGCTTCAATAGGAGGCAGTGCGAATCCCGACTCCAGGGACGAGGGAATCGGGACTACTTTAATACCTGCGCTGGTACTGAATCCGTTGTAGTTTGCATAGAAAGGTTCCGGGATGATGATCTCATCGCCTGGGTCCATACAGGCCATCATCGCGAACAGAATTGCCTCAGAGCCACCCGTACTTACAATGATCTGGTTATGGTTTACGGAAACACCGTTTCTAGCATAATATTCCGAAAGCTTGCGCCTATAGCTTTCAAAGCCCGCACTGTGCGAATATTCCAGCACTTTCATATCCGTATTACGGACAGCATCCAGAATCGAAGGAGGTGTCTCTATGTCGGGCTGACCGATGTTCAGATGGTACACCTTCGTACCTTTTTTCTTTGCTGATTCCGCATAAGGAACGAGCTTTCTGATCGGTGAAGGCGGCATCTGCGCGCCCCTTTGTGCTATCGATGGCATGGGCGCAAAATTAGATGCTCCGGGCAGAAATAAAAAATGGCCAGTCATCCGACTGGCCATTTAAGATCAGATAATTACGTGCTAGTGGCTTGCAGCGCCGCTGGCAGCTTCCGCAGCGGGCTTTACCTTTCCTTTGATGATCAGCTCATGACGCTCATCCGCCTTACTGGCATTCGACGTCAGATAAATGCTCTTTGTAAACGGCCCGGGACGTCCCTGGGTGTTATAGCGCACGGTGATCTTTCCGGTTTTGCCCGGCAGGATCGGCTCTTTTGGCCATTCCGGCGTGGTGCAGCCGCAGGATGCATTGGCGCTGTTGATGATCAGCGGCTCATTGCCCGTATTGGTAAACACAAAGATGTGCTCAGCCTGCGGACCTTCTTTCAGTTCGCCGAAATCAAAGGTGTCACCACCCTTAAAGCTGAACTTCGGCCCTTTCTCGGCAGAAGCTGTTGTAGCTGCCTTGGCTTTTGCTTTTGTTTTTTTCTGTGCTTCTGCAGTGCCGACTACACCGAGGCAAAGCAGTGCTATCAATAATTTTTTCATAGAGGTAAGCCTGATGCTTTATTTAACTATTGGGTTTTGATCATTGAGGTATTTGCCGGAACAGATCCTTCAGGTGCTTTCTCAACGGTACCTTTAATGGTGAGCACCTTTGTGCCTACGTTAGAAAACACGGTGATAGATTTGTTGAATGCACCAGCTGCAGCTGCGTTATAGGAAGCCTTAATAGAACCTGTCTTTCCGGGCAGAATAGGGTCCTTAGAATATGTGGGCGTTGTACAGCCACAGGAAGGTTGCACTCTCTGCAGGATCACAGGCTCCTTGCCGGTGTTCTTAAAGGTAAATTCTACTTCCGCCGGCACATTCTGAGGAATCGTTCCGAAGTCATGTATCTCTTCCTTGAATTTCATCACATCAGGATTCTGGGCAGGTGCTGCAGCGGCCTGAGGTGCCTTATCTTTCTTATCTTGCGCAAAGCTTACTGAAGCGGTCAGAGCCAGCAGGCTCAGTGAAAGAAGAACTTTTTTCATATTTGTAAACGGATTTTTGACTGAGATATACACAAATTTAAGAATTAAGACAATCCAAAGTTGCTCCAAAGTTTGTTAAATGCGCGTTAAGGAGTACATTTTTTTATAAATGCCTAAATTTCTGCTTATTCAGACTGCTTTTATCGGTGACGTGGTCCTTGGAACTGCCCTGGCTGAAAAGCTTTACAGGCATTTCCCAGGCTCAGAAATTCATTACCTTGTCCGGAAAGGCAATGAAGCGCTGCTCCAGGCTCACCCTTTTCTCAGAGTGCTGATCTGGGATAAATCTTCGCAGAAGCAGATCAACCTGCTGAAGCTCGTTATAAGGGTCCGAAGCGAGCGGTACACGCATGTAATCAATATGCACCGGTTCGCCACCTCGGGTATCATCACAGCACTTTCCGGCGCCCCCCATCGTTCGGGGTTCGATAAAAACCCGTTGTCCATGTTTTTCAGCCGTAAAGTGGCGCACACTATCGCTGCCCCTTATTCGCCGGATCCGATTCATGAGACAGGCAGAAACCAGCTCCTGATCGCCGATATTACCGATGCGGTACCGGCATTACCCGCCCTGTACCCCTCAGCGGAAGATGAATCAAAGGTAAAAGCGCTCAAGCGCCATTCTTATATATGTATCGCTCCGTCCTCGGTCTGGTTTACAAAGCAATTCCCTCCGGAACAGTGGATGGACCTCATCCGGGCATTACCATCCGCATACAGGATCTATCTGCTGGGCGGACCGGGAGATAAGGAACTCTGTGATAGCATTATGTCCGGGGCGGGTAATCCGCAGGTGGAAAATCTTGCTGGTACGCTGAGCCTGCTTCAATCGGCAGCGCTGATGCGCGATGCGGTTATGAATTATGTCAATGATTCCGGTCCCCTGCATTTCGCTTCAGCCGTGGGCGCGTCCGTAACAGCGGTCTTCTGCTCAACGGTACCGTCTTTTGGCTTTGGGCCGGTGGGGGACAATGGCAGGGTCGTGGAGCGTGAAGACCGTTTATATTGCCGCCCCTGCGGGTTGCATGGATACAAAGCCTGTCCCGAAGGGCATTTTAAATGTGCCCGGGACATCAAAACAGAACAGCTATTATGGTGGATTTCGAAAACGACATCAGACAATGCATAAATGTCCTCGAGAACGGGGGCACTATTCTCTATCCGACCGATACGGTCTGGGGTATCGGCTGCGATGCGCTCAATGAGGCGGCAGTCGATAAGGTTTTCGCAGTAAAGCAGCGCCCCAGAGAAAAAAGCCTGATCGTACTGTTGCCGGATGCCCGGGATATATTTCAGTATGTTGCGGCACCACCTCCTGACATTATCGGGATCATTGAGAGCTTTGACCGTCCCACAACGGTGATTTTTGATGGTGCCCTTTGCTTCCCGGACAATGCAATTCATGAGTCAGGCAGCGTCGCCATCCGGGTACCTGATGATCCTTTTTGCAAGGCATTGCTCAAAAGGTTCAAGAAACCTATTATCTCTACTTCTGCCAACCTGAGCGGACAGCCCACCCCGGATATTTTTTCCGAGATCGCACAGGAGGTCAGAAAGGGCGTTGATTTTGTGGTGCGCTGGCGCCAGGACGACAAAAGGCGAAGCGCGCCGTCCCGGATTGTAAAACTGGATGAGGATGGTCGCATCACGATAATCCGTCCCTGAATTGCCCCTTCTCTATTAGTTTTGCAGCCTTATGGACATCGCGTGCACCCCCGAGGAGAATTATTTGCTGGAGCGGATAGCTGCCATCGCCGGTACTATGGATCTTCCGTGTTACCTGATCGGCGGCTTTGTACGTGATAAGCTGCTCGGCAGAGGGTGTAAGGATATAGATGTTGTCTGTCTTGGAAACGGCATCGACCTTGCGCATGCAATAGCGGAAACCCTGCGCCCTAAGCCGAAGGTCTCATTCTTCAAGAATTTCGGCACCGCCCATTTCAATTATAAGGGATTTGATGTAGAGTTTGTCGGCGCCAGGAAAGAGTCTTACCGGCGAGACAGCCGCAAGCCGGAAGTGGCACCCGGCACCCTGGAAGATGACCAGCGCAGGCGGGATTTTACCATTAATGCGCTGGCTATAGATCTGACCGGGGACAACTATGGAAAGTTGATCGACCCGTTCAACGGTGTCGAAGACCTGAAGCACGGGATTATCCGGACTCCGCTTGACCCGGACGTAACGTTTTCTGATGATCCTTTGCGTATGATGCGAGGCATCCGCTTTGCAACACAGCTTCATTTTTCCATTTTTCCCGAGACGTTGGAGGCAATTGCCCGCAACAATGAACGGATCGGGATCATCAGTATGGAAAGGATCGTTGATGAGCTGAATAAGATCATTCTCAGCCGCAAGCCCTCTATCGGCTTCGACCTGCTCTTCCGCACTGGTCTCCTGAAGCATTTCTTCCCCCAGATGACCGAACTGGCAGGCGCTGAGTTCATTGATGGCAAGGGGCATAAGGATAACTTTTATCATACGCTTCAGGTGCTGGATAATATCGCGCTGAAAAGTAAGGACCTCTGGCTTCGCTGGGCAGCTATCCTGCACGACATCGGTAAGCCGGCTACCAAGCGGTTTGAGGAGGGGCATGGATGGACATTTCATGGGCATGAGGTGGTGGGGGAGCGAATGGTGCCCAGGATATTCCGTCAGCTAAAACTGCCGCAGAACGACCGTATGAAATACGTGGCGAAGCTGGTAGCATTGCATCTGCGCCCCATCTCACTAACAAAGGAGGAAGTAACCGACAGCGCTATGCGAAGGCTGCTGTTCGATGCCGGCGAAGACCTTGAGGATCTGATGCTGCTCTGCGAATCGGATATCACTTCAAAGAACCGTCAGAAAGTACTTCGTTACCTGGAAAACTTCGAACACGTAAAGGAAAGGCTCCATGAAGTTGAAGAGAAAGACCGGATCCGGAACTGGCAGCCACCGATAGACGGGGAAGTTATCATGAAGACTTTTAATCTGCCACCGGGGCGAGATGTAGGAACCATCAAGACAGCAGTCAGAGAAGCTATACTGGATGGGCTCATTCTCAACGATTTCGATGCGGCATATGATTTCATGCTGCAGAAAGCTGCCGAACTGGGTCATCATCCCATTCAGACCAACAACAGCAAATAGCCTGCGAAGGCACCACCCAGAATGATCCAGGCAGTGTTCAGGTTCGGATAAAGCAAAGTGACTGCAACGCCGGCAACAGCGATCGCGGCAGTTCTCCAGCCCTGCACTGATGCGGCACCCATTTCGGCAAGCATTACCAGTATCAAAATCACAGCAGCGATATTTACCGCATCGAGGAATGAACTCATGACCTTCGACGCGCGTAGTTTTTTTACCAGGGGGTTGAGCAGGGCAACAAACAGGAATGATGGGAGGAATATCCCGATGGTAGCGCCAACGGCACCGGCAATCCCGCCTATCTGCCAGCCGATAAAGGTAGCGGAAGAAAAAACAGGTCCGGGTGTAAACTGACCGGCGGCTATGGCATCGGTGAGGACCTGCCTTGACAGGTAACCTTTTGCTACAAGCTCGGCGTCAAGAAATGCAAACAGTACGTAGCCGCTTCCGTATAGCAATGAGCCTACCTTCAGGAATATAGTCAGCAGCTGCCAGTTGCCCGGTTGTGTAAGAGATGCAGCTTTCAGCAGCATCGGGGACAGTACTGGCAGCGTGCCGCTCCGTTTTCCGGTATAGGCGAGTGACATTCCCAGCATTCCTGCTCCGAATAAGGTCAAAATCTCATGAAGTCCACTCAAAACGGCTATTAAGGTAGCGGCCGCAAATAAGGCAGAGTGCCATCCTTTCCAGGCCTGCCGGATCAGCTTTAGGGTTACGGACAGAACTACGGCGATAATTGCAGGTTTGACGCCATAGATGAAGGGATAAACCTCGGGGAGATGTCCGTACTGCTGATAGCCCCAGGCAAATAAACCGGTGATGAGGACTGCCGGAAGAATAAAGCAGCAGCCTGCAACAACAAGACCTACTGCGCCTGCGCGCTCCCTGCCGATGTGCATCGTCATTTCCGTGGAGTTCGGACCGGGAATAAGATTTGTCGCCCCTACCAGGTCCAGGAAGTGATCACGGTCCATCCACTTCTTTTTTCTTACTACCTCTTTCTCCATCATGGCGATGTGAACAGCCGGTCCGCCAAACCCGGTGATGCCCAGCTTCAGAAAAAGCAACGCAATCTCTCTTAGCGTTGTACCACTTTTTACCCGTTCCTGCATTGTTACCGTACTGTGAGCAGAATTTGAGGTAAAAATAGGCACAAAACACTACCCGTCAGGTTTAGTCGCAGGTTATGCTTACAATAAATTAAGTCAAACTTTACAGGATGGTCATATTGGTACGTTAGTTTGCGGGCGTATAAAGATTGTCACTATGAACACATCAGCAATTTATACCTGGATCATTGGCTCCACCTCAGGCGCGGCATTGGTTGCTATCCTCCTGATCGCCCTTTCGCGTAAGTTATCCAGAAAGGATAGGGCGCAGCAGCCGGATGCGCACTGGTTCATATGAGCCTTAAATTACCGTAACATAAGGTTAATGTTCCGGTAACGCTCCGGTCATGATTCCTGCCTTGCTTTGTTTTGTGTCGGTTTACATCTGTCCGGCTGCTCAAATCCAATCTCTCCGATGAAGATACTTTATGCGATCCAGGGTACTGGAAATGGACATATCACTATTGCTGCAGACCTCCTTCCCAGGCTAAGACAGCATGCCGAAGTGGATGTCCTGCTGAGTGGCAGTCATGTAGAGATCGCATTGCCCTGCGAAATAAGATACCGTCTCAATGGTCTGGGTTTCGTGTTTGGGAAGAAAGGGGGTATTGATTATGTCGAGACATACAGGCGCAGCCGGCTGAAACAGCTCTTTAACGAAATATCGACGCTGCCCGTCACTGATTATGATCTGGTGATTTCCGATTTCGAGCCGGTCAGTGCCTGGGCATGTTATCTGAGAGGTTTACCGTGCATAGCACTCAGTCATCAGGCTGCCGTGATCAGTCATCACGCTCCAAGGCCCAAAAGACCCGATCGGATCGGTCTGGCTGTGCTGCGCTACTATGCTCCTGCAAAAACAAGGATCGGTTTCCACTATCAGTCCTACAGCAAAGACATCTTCACACCAATTATCCGGCGGCAGGTAAGAGAACTGCAGCAGGATGACAAAGGACATTATACAGTATATCTCCCGGCATTTTCCGACAAGCGCATCCTTCGCTTGCTGTCTTCATTCCCCGAGACGCGGTGGGAGGTGTTTTCCAAGCATACGAAGCAAGCATACGAGGAAGGAAATGTCGCTGTTCGTGCTATTAGCGAGAATGCGTTCCTTTCCAGTCTTGCGACGGCAAGAGGTGTGCTTTGCGGTGCAGGTTTTCAGACCCCCGCGGAGGTGCTTTTCCTGAAAAAGAAGCTGATGGTTGTGCCGATGAAAGGCCAGTATGAACAACAATGTAACGCGGTGGCTCTTCAACAGATGGGGGTCCCGGTGCTGAAGAATCTGAAGCCGAAGCGCATACCGGAAATTGCATCCTGGCTCAGCTCCGAAGAAAGGGTCGCGGTGCATTTTCCGGACATCGCCGATGATATTACCCTGCAGTTACTCTCCATGGCAGGCTCAGGGCAGGAAGCACCCCAACCCCTTCCCCGCCGCTACGGCCGGTTCCGTGATCTTGTGCTGAAAAAGGTTTTTTACCAAACAAAGTCGGAATCATGAACGCATCGGATTTCGGAGAAGATTTTCATTGGGGCGCGGCAATTTCGGCTTATCAGACAGAAGGCGCGTATAATCTTGACGGTAAAGGAGCTTCCATCTGGGATATCTTTACCCAGTCAGGGAAAACCAAGGGAAGTGCCACTCAGGCCTGCGATTTCTATAACCGCTACATGCAAGATATTATACTCCTGCATTACATGAATATTCGCAACTTCCGGTTTTCTATTTCATGGCCGCGGGTGTTGCCTGAGGGAAAAGGCAAGGTGAATCACGCCGGACTTGATTTTTACGACCGACTTATAGATTTCTGCCTGGAGCTCGACATAGCACCATGGGTAACACTTTACCATTGGGATCTGCCGTTTGCGCTCGAGCAGCTTGGCGGATGGACGAACAGGAATATCATCTATTGGTTTGAGGAATATGTGCGCCTATGCCTGGACCGGTTTTCCGACCGTGTATCGAACTGGATGGTGTTGAATGAGCCCCTTGTCTTTACAGGTGCCGGACATTTCCTCGGACTTCATGCACCGGGCCGGAAAGGACTCTCCAACTTTCTGCCAGCTATGCATCATGCGGCGCTTTGCCAGGGTATTGGCGGCAGGCTTATCCAGTCTTACAGCGGATTGCGGGCCGGAACCACCTTTTCCTGCGCACCCGTATTTCCCTACAGTGAGCATCCTTCCCACCAGGAAGCTGCCGCGACGGCCGATATTCTTCTGAACCGTCTTTTCCTGGAGCCATTATTGGGGCTGGGGTATCCTATGGCAGAATGGAAACTGTTGCAGCAGGTGGAGAAGCATATGCACGGGGATGATGAAAAACTGATGCAGTGTAATATGGATTTCATTGGTATCCAGAATTACACCCGGGAGGTGGTCCGGTATTCTCCCTTCATCCCCTTTCTAAATGCAAGAACAGTAAACGCAGTAAGCCGGAAAGTGCCAGTTACTGACATGGGCTGGGAAATATATCCGGAAGGTATCTACCAGATAATCCGGAAGTTCAGCGCTTACCCCGGTGTCCGTAAGCTGATCGTGACGGAATGTGGCGCTGCCTTCCCCGATAAGTTCATCAATGAGAAAGTGCATGACCCTGCCAGAGTCGTCTTTTACACGGAGTATCTTGCCGAGGTACTTCGTGCAAAACGGCAAGGTATGCCGGTAGAGGGGTTCTTTGCCTGGAGCCTGCTCGATAATTTCGAATGGGCGGAAGGGTTCAGTAAAAGGTTCGGACTGGTCTTTGTGGATTATACTACCGGCAGACGTTATATCAAGTCATCCGGACATTGGTATCGCCAATTCCTGGCAGCTTCCGTATTGAGTCAGTCAGTTGCTGCCGCTGTATGAACTTGATCCCTTGAGGAACAGTTTTTTTCGGGTATCCGATATGGGAAAGAAAAAGAATAAAAAAGTAAAATCGTTAGAAAAGCAGATCAGGCGCCTTTTCAAAGGTTCTACATTTTCCGGTAATATGCTGAGCAATATACTTGCTGCGATGCTGATGGAGTGGTATGAGGAGCGCAGGGAAAGAAGAAAGGAGCAGAAAGCAATACAGACCACTGGCTAGATAGTGCCCTTTATATTTTTCTTAATCATAACTTTCGCTTAATCAAAAGGAAATCCGGGCTTATGAGCTTTGTGGAAACGTGAATATCATGACCCGGACGGAAAATGAATATAGGACCCATCAACTGTACGTCAGGGGGCAGAAATCTGTGCATAGGGTAACGATTCTGGAGAATAGTAGGGTGGTGATGACAGATTGCAGCTGCGGCGGGGTACAGAAATGCAGTCATGTACTGCAGGCGTTATCAGGAGCAACCGGTAATCTGCCGGAGGATAGCCGCCTCGTTCAGGAATCATTGATGAGCAGTCTAATGGAGACGGAGGACGGCAAACGCATCATTAGCCGCAGCGCCGCCGTTCTGTACCAGCTTCCCGTTTGTCCGGAATGTTCCAGTGAAGCTGTCTTACGGTTGCCACGCAATATTCAGTCCATTGTGCGAAAGGTCTGGAAACGCATGCCAAAAAGTAAATGCATGCGTTGCGGGTTGATGTGGTAGCTGCATGGAGTGTTGTTGGACGTTTTATATGTTTCATATTCGCCTCGTCCACACCAACCGGTGCCAATCAGACACAATTGTGTTAAGTCTTCAATTCATAAATCGGAAACGATTTGGTCATCTTAACATGACCATTCCTTCATCTGGCAATAAAGATTAGGCAACGCCGCCCTGTTAGCTTCGCCCCTAAATCAAAAAACAATCATGAAACGTAAATTGACTCCGCTACTTTGTCTGGGCCTGATGGCGCTGGCAGGGCAAAGCTTCGGTCAGAGCCTGACAGGTCCGAGCTCATCAAAGCCGCCGTACCTGACCACGGAGCAGGCAGGATCGAAGATCACATCCATCCTGACGGTTGGTGACTCCACCGCTATGGGATACAGGATGGTAGGTATCCCGGATGGCCTGGGAGCTTACGACAATGGCGATGGCACTTTCACCGTATTGGTAAACCATGAACTGGGTGCTACGGCAGGTGTCGTACGTGCTCATGGCAATACGGGTGCCTTTGTATCCAAATGGGTGATCAGCAAGTCTGACCTCTCTGTGGTGAGCGGTGCTGATCTTATCCAGAACGTAAAACTCTGGAACAACAGTACCCAGAGCTGGACAACGTACAATGCAGCCAGCCCGATGGCTACCAGTTTTGGCCGGTTCTGCTCAGCTGACCTCGCGGCGCCAGGTGCTTATTACAACCCTAAAACCGGAAAGGGAACCAATGCTCGCATTTTCATGAATGGTGAGGAAAGCGGTGCTGAAGGCCGTGGCTTTGCGCATATCGCAACCGGACCAAATGCCGGTACTACATATGAGTTGCCCCGTCTTGGAAAGTTTTCCTGGGAGAACTCTGTTGCCCACCCGGCGTCAGGCGACAAGACCGTAGTAGTGGGACTGGATGATGCCACTCCGGGACAGATCTACATCTATGTCGGAACGAAGACAGCAACCGGCAATGATATCGAAAAAGCAGGTCTGAACAACGGTAACCTGTATGGTGTTTCTGTGAGCGGTATGCTCCTGGAGGCGAATGCAAACTTCGCCGCTCCGGGCACAGCTTTCTCTATGGTGAACCTCGGCAATGTTGCCGGCATGACTGGTGCTGCGCTGAATACAACAAGCAACAATATGGGTGTGACCCAGTTCCTGCGCCCTGAAGACGGTGCCTGGGATCCGCGTCATCCTGAAGATTTCTACTTCGTCACTACCAATGGGGCTACATCACCAAGCAGACTCTGGAAACTTCATTTCAGTAATCCAAACGATTTCACTCAAGGCGGTACGGTTGAAGCTGTTCTCGATGGTACAGAAGGACAGAAGATGCTGGACAATATCGGCTTCGATACCCATGGCAACCTGGTAATGCAGGAAGACATCGGCAACAACGCTCATCTGGGTAAGACCTGGAGCTACAATGTAGATACCGATGTGCTCACCCTTGTTCTTTCTCATGATGCCAACCGTTTCATCTCAGGCGGATCGGATTTCCTGACGCAGGATGAAGAAGCTTCGGGTGCTATCGATATGGAAGATATTCTTGGTAAAGGCTGGTTCCTAGGTGCCGATCAAACCCATTACGCCATACCTGGTGAACTGGTTGAAGGCGGACAGCTGTTTGCATTCTACAACCCGAATTCAGCTTCGTCCAGCCTGACGGGTCCGAATTCTACAAAGGATCCTTATCTCGTTCCTACCTACGCAGGTGCTAAGGTGAAGGCGCTGATCACAGTCGGCGATACCGCTGATAATGGCTATCGTATGGTGGGTATCCCCGACGGTGCAGGTGCGTACGATAATAATGACGGAACATTCACAGTGCTGCTCAATCATGAGCTGGGTGCCAACGCAGGTATTGCACGTGCCCATGGCAACACCGGTGCTTTCGTTTCACGCTGGGTGATCAATAAATCAGATATGTCAGTAGTGAGCGGTGCCGATCTTACCCAGACCGTAAAGCTCTGGAATAATGCGGCCCAGACCTGGACAACACATAATGCAGCCAACCCGATGCCCGCTGGATTTGGACGCTTTTGCTCTGCAGACCTACCTGCTCCTTCTGCATTCTTCAATGCAGCCACCGGCAGAGGTACGCATGCGCGTATCTTCATGAACGGCGAAGAATCTGGTGCTGAAGGCCGCGCATTTGCACATATCGCTACTGGTCCTGATGCCGGTACTACCTATGAACTGCCACGCCTTGGGAAATTCTCCTGGGAGAACTCCATCGCCCATCCTAACAGCGGCGATAAAACAGTAGTTGTCGGTACGGATGACGCGACCCCGGGCCAGGTGTATGTTTACATTGGTACAAAAAGCTATTCTGGGAACGAGATCGAGAAAGCCGGTCTGAACAATGGTAAACTCTACGGTGTGTCGGTAAGCGGCATGCTCCTGGAGTCAAACGCAAGTTTCGCTGCGCCGGGTACTGCATTTTCAATGGTGAACATGGGTAATGTGGCTGGAATGACGGGTGCTGCGCTGAATACAACAAGCAACAATATGGGTGTGACCCAGTTCCTGCGCCCTGAAGACGGTGCCTGGGATCCGCGTCATCCCGAAGATTTCTACTTCGTCACTACCAATGGTGCTACTTCTCCAAGTCGTCTCTGGAAACTTCATTTTAGCAATCCTGATGATTTCACACTGGGCGGTACGATCGAAGCCGTACTCGATGGTACGGAAGGTCAGAAAATGATGGACAATATCGGTTTTGATACCCATGGCAACCTGGTGATCCAGGAAGATATCGGGAATAACGCCCGCCTCGGCAGGACATGGAACTACAACGTGGATACAGACGTACTTACAGAGATCCTTTCCCACGATTCGACCCGCTTCCTGAATGGCGCCAGCCAGTTCCTGACACAGGATGAAGAAGCGTCCGGAGCTATTGACCTGGAGCACATCCTCGGCGCAGGCTGGTGGTTTGGTGTAGACCAGACGCATTACGGCATTCCGGGCGAGCTGGTTGAAGGCGGGCAGATGTTCCTGTTCTATAACCCGCTGTCAAAATGCTCTTCCCTTGAAACGATCACTGTTAACGGACCAACCAATATCTGCTCCGGCAGCTCTATCCTGCTCACAGCCGGAAATACTAACGGTACTTACCTCTGGAGCACAGGAGAAACGACACAGACCATCTCTGTGAACACAAGTGGAAACTATAGCGTACAGGTTTCCGGCAACGGATGCAGTGTATCTTCCGATACGGTTGCCGTTACCGTTAAGAATGTACCCAATGTTAAGATCAAAAATGCACCGGGCACATCCCTGAGTATCTGTGAAGGCACCAGCGTCATGCTGATGGTTGATCCATCTGTTGACCTGACAGGCTTCGGCTACCAGTGGAACCTGAACGGCACGCCAATTCCGGGCGCCACTGCTGCCACTTACGGTGCTACCATACCCGGCGCGTATTCCCTTACTGCGTATGGTGGGGGCTTTGGCTGCCAGAAGACGTCTTCTTCGAAGGCTGTGACGGTGAAGCCGCTGCCGGTAGCCTCCTATACCGTATCGGGACCTGCCGAGTTCTGCGCAGGCGGCTCTGTAACCT
>Ga0196964_10000628_pt1 | contig 20263 bp, 21 predicted proteins | sample S1_10metaG_FD_148615 | JGI IMG/M metagenome (GOLD analysis project Ga0196964, IMG submission 148615) | Soil microbial communities from Anza Borrego desert, Southern California, United States - S1_10 | ecosystem: Environmental > Terrestrial > Soil > Desert | place: USA: California | collected... | reverse complement strand
GGGCGGTGGAGACGGTGCTGGACAGCGAGGCGGTGCTGATCCGCACCCGCAAGCCGCTGGACGACCGCCGCCGGGACCTCGGCGAACGGCTGCTCAGCCGCATCGAAGGAGTGCTGGCGACCAAGGATTCCAAGTACATCATGATGAACGCGCCGGAGACGTCGCTGGAGCGGATCACCGCCCTGCTGCCCGGCGCCGGGGCCCCGACCATCGTGCCGCTGCACGGGCGGCCCGGCCACTTCGCGGTGCACGCGGTGTGCCAGGAGTCGGTGTTCTGGGAGACGCTGCAGGGCCTCAAGGCCGTGGGCGCATCGGCCATCCTGGTGGTCCCCATCGAGAAGATGATGCTGTGAAGGTCCTTGACTGGAACAGCCTGGACGCCGCTTCGCAGGCGGCGGCGCTGGCCCGTCCGCCGCAGCGGGCCGCGCCCGATCTCGTCGCGGAGGTGCGCCGCATCGTCGACGACGTGCGCGCCCGCGGCTGGGACGCCCTGTGCGGGCACGCGACCCGTATCGACGGCGCCGCGCCTCGCCGCGTGCCGGTCGCCCCGGCGGCCGAGGCGGCGCGCGCGCGCCTGACCGGCGCCGAGCAGGAGGCGATCCGGTTGGCCGCGCGCAACATCGAGACCTTCCACCGCGCCGCCGTGCCCGCCGAGACGACGGTGGAGACCGTCCCGGGGCTGACGGTGCGCAAGGTCTGGCGGCCGCTGCGCCGCGCCGGGCTGTACGTGCCGGGCGGCCTGACCCCGTTGTTCTCCACCCTGCTGATGCTGGCCCTGCCGGCCCGAGCGGCGGGGGTGGAGGAACTGGTGGTCGTCACCCCGCCGCGTCCGGACGGCAGCCTGGACCCGGTGGTCGCCTTCGCCGCCGAGCTGTGCGGGATCGACGCGGTCTGGACCGTCGGCGGCGCCCAGGCGGTGGCGGCGCTGGCCTTCGGCGCCGGCGGCATCCCGCGCGTGGACAAGATCTGCGGCCCCGGGAACGCCTGGGTCAGCGAGGCCAAGACCTATGTCGCGGGCTTGCCGGGCGGCACGGCGATCGACATGCCGGCGGGGCCTAGCGAACTGATGGTGATCGCCGACGACACGGCCGACGCGGAGACGGTCGCCGCCGACCTGCTGAGCCAGGCCGAGCACGACGCCTCCGCCCAGGTGCTGCTGGTCACGCCGTCGGCGGCGCTGGCGCGGCGGGTGGCGGAACGGGCCCAAGCCCGCGCCTGCGCCCTGCCCCGCCGCGAGATCGCCCGGGCGTCGCTGGCGCACGCGCGGGCGCTGGTCGTGCGCGACCTGGATCAGGCGCTGGCGGTGGCGGACGACTACGCGCCGGAGCACCTGTCGCTGGCCGTCGCCGACGCAGGGCCGCCGGCGGAGCGCGTGCGCAATGCCGGGGCGGTGTTCGCGGGCCACGGCGCGGCGGAGAGCTTCGGCGACTACCTGGCCGGCTCCAGCCACGTCCTGCCCACCGACGGCGCCGCCCGGGCGTGGAGCGGCGTGTCGGTGCACACCTTCCTCAAGGCCGTCAGTATCCAGACGATCACCCCGGACGCGGCGCGCCGGCTGGCCGCGCCCGCGGCCCTGCTCGCCCGGCTGGAGGGGCTGGAGGCCCACGCCCTGGCCGCGGAGGCGCGCGCATGACCCCGCTCGCCGAGAGACTGGCCCGGCCCGAGGTGCTGGCCCTGCCGCCGTTCGACCTCGGCGAGCGCTGGACCGACGGCCTGGCCGACGCGGTCCTGCTGGACGCCAACGAGTCGCCGTTCGCCCCCTTTGTCGAGGGCCCGCTCGCCGGCGGACTGAACCGCTATCCGGAGCCGCAGCCGACCGCGCTCAGGCGGGCGATGGCGGCCCTGTGGGGGGTAGATCCTGAAGCCTTGCTGGTAGTTCGCGGAGGCGACGACGCCATCGACCTGCTGACCCGCACCTTCTGCCGCCCCGGGATCGACGCGGTGTCGGCCTGCCCCCCGACCTTCGCCGCCTACGCCTGGTTCGCCCGGCTGCAGGGGGCGCGCGTGCTGGAGACGCCGCTCAGCGACGGCTTCGCGTTTGCGACCGACGCGGTGATCGACGCCTGCCGGGCCGCCGGCGCCGTGAAGCTGGTCTTCGTCTGTTCGCCGAACAACCCCACCGGGACGCCGGTCGAACCGGCCGAGGTCCTGCGGCTGGCCGACGCCCTGCCCGAGGCCCTGGTGGTGCTGGACGAGGCCTATCTGGAGTTCTCCGACCTGCCGAGCCTGGCCGGCGAAGCGGCGCGGCGGCCGAACCTGGTGGTGCTGAAGACCCTCTCCAAGGCCTGGGGACTGGCCGGCGCGCGGGTCGGGGCGGTGATCGCCGCGCCCGAGACCGTGGCCATGGTCGCCCGGGCCTTGCCGCCCTATCCGCTGCCGGGACCCAGCGTCCAGGCCGCCTTGGCGGCCCTGGCCCCCTCGCGCCGCTTGGTGCAGCAGGAGCGCATCGCCCTGATCAGGGCCGAGCGCGAGCGGCTGGCTGGCCTGCTGGCCCGCGCGCCGGGAGTCCGGCGGGTCGTGCCGAGCGGGGGCAACTTCCTGTTCCTGGAGCACGAGGCGCCCGAGGTCCTGGCAGTCGCGTTAAAGGCCGCGGGCGTGCGGGCGCGGTTCCGACCGAAGGCCGCGCCGGGCGGGGTGCGTCTGACGATCGGCACGCCGGAGGAGAACCGGCTGGCACTGGCCGCCTTCGGCGTGACCGCCGAGGCCGCGCCCGCGCGGCGGGCGGAGTCTTCGCGCGACACGCGCGAGACCTCCATAGCCGTGGCGGTCGACTTGGACCGGGCCACGCCGCGTCGGATCGAGACCGGCGTGCCCTTCTACGACCACATGCTGGATCAGGTCGCCGCCCACGGCGGCTTCTCCCTGGTGCTGAGCTGCGAGGGCGATCTGGAGATCGACGCCCACCACACGGTTGAGGACTGTGCCATCGCGCTCGGTCGGGCGCTGTCTCAGGCGCTGGGAGACCGGCGCGGCATCGGCCGCTTCGGCTTCGCCCTGCCGATGGACGAGTCCGAGGCCCAGGTGCTGATCGACCTGTCGGGCCGCCCCTACAGCGTGTTCGAGGGCGACTTCTCCACGCCCCAGATCGGGGCCTATCCCACCGAGATGACGCGGCACGTGTTCCGTTCGCTGGCCGACGCGATGGGGGCGGCGATCCACGTGCGGGTGTCCGGCGAGAACGACCACCACAAGACCGAGGCGTGCTTCAAGGCGTTCGGGCGGGCGCTGCGTCAGGCGATCGCCCGCCAGGGCGAGGCCCTGCCCAGCACCAAGGGCGTCCTGTGAAGGTCGCGATCCTCGACGTGGGCGCCGGCAACATCGGCGCGGTGCGCGTCGCCTTCGAGCGGCTGGGCGTGGAGCCGGCGACCACGCGCGATCCCGCGGCGCTGGCGTCCGCCGACCGCGTCGTGCTGCCGGGCGTCGGCGCGGCCGGGTTCGTGATGGAGCGGATCCGCGCCCTGGGACTGGAGGCGCCGATCCGCGGCCTGACGTCTCCGGTGCTGGGCGTCTGTCTGGGCATGCAGATCCTGTTCGAGCACAGCGAGGAGGGCGACACGCCCTGCCTGGGACTGCTGCCCGGCCGGGTGCGGCGGCTGGAGCCGGCGCCGGACCGACCCGTGCCGCACATGGGCTGGAGCCGGGTCTCGGTACGCGACGACACCACGGGCCTGGAGGACGGCGACTACCTGTACTTCGCCCATGGCTACGCCTGCGACGACGGCCCCTGGACCGCGGCGGCGGCCGACTACGGCCAGGCCGTGCCCGCGGTGGTGCGGCGGGACAACTGGCTGGGCGCCCAGTTCCACCCGGAACGGTCGGGCGAGGCGGGCGCCCGCTTCCTGCAAAGGTTCGTGGCCGGATGATCCTGTATCCCGCTATGGACCTGATGGGCGGGCGCTGCGTGCGCTTGGCCCAGGGCCGGTTCGACGCCGCCACGGCCTACCCCGGCGATCCGGCCGAGGCTCTGGACCGTTTTGCGCAAGCCGGAGCGACGTGGGCGCACGTGGTCGACCTGGACGGCGCGCGGGCCGGCGCGCCCGCGCAGCACGACCTGATCGCGAACCTCGCCGCCGCCGCGCCGCTGAAGCTGCAGGTGGCCGGGGGCTTCCGCACCGCCGACCAGATCGACCGCCTGCTGGGCGCGGGGGCCGAACGGGTGGTGATCGGCAGCCTGGCGGTGAAGGACCCCGACGCCGCCCGCGCCCTGTTCGCGCGCTTCGGCGGCGAGCGGCTGACCCTGTCGCTGGACGTGAGGCTGATCGGGGGCGCGCCCCTGGTCGCTGTGTCCGGCTGGGCCGAGGACAGCGGACTGAGCCTGTGGGAGGTGGCGGACCTCTACCCCGACGCGCGCCATCTGCTGCTGACCGACATCGGCCGCGACGGCATGCTGGCGGGGCCGAATTTCGAGCTGCTCGAGGAGGCGTCCGAACGCCTGCCGCACCTGCGAATTCAGGCTTCCGGCGGCGTCTCCTGCCTGGCCGACCTGGGCCGGCTGCGCACCGACGGGGCGGTGGTCGGCAAGGCCCTGTGGGAGGGGCTGTTCACGCTGGAGGAGGCGCTTCGACTTGCCCGCGCGTAGGATCATCCCCTGCCTGGACGTGAAGGCCGGCCGCGTGGTCAAGGGCGTGCGCTTCCGCGATCACCGCGACGTCGGCGACATCGTCGAGCACGCGGCGCGCTATCGCGAGGAGGGCGCCGACGAGCTGGTGTTCTACGACATCGGCGCGAGCGCCGAGGGTCGCCTGCTCGACCTTGAATGGATCAGGCGGGTCGCGCGGGTGATCGACATTCCGTTCGCCGTGGCCGGCGGCGTGCGCTCGCGCGACCAGGCCGCCGCCTGCCTGGACGCCGGCGCCGACAAGGTGTCGATCAACTCCCCCGCCCTGGAGCGCCCCGCCCTGATCGAGGAACTGGCCCGCGACTTCGGCGCCCAGTGCGTGGTGGTCGGCATCGACAGCTGGGCCGGCGAGCGGGGTTGGTTCGTTCGTCAGTACACCGGCGACCCCGAGCGCACCCGCGACGTCGGACGCGAGACCCTGGAGTGGGCGCGCGAGGCCGCCGAGCGCGGCGCGGGCGAGATCGTGCTGAACTGCATGCGCCGGGACGGCCTGCGCAGCGGCTACGACCTGGAGCAAACAGCCGCCGTGGCGCGCGCCGTTACCGTGCCGGTGATCGCCTCGGGCGGCGCCGGCGCCTCGGAGCATTTCGCCGAGGTGTTCCTGAAGGCCGGCGCCAGCGGCGCCCTGGCCGCCACCGTGTTTCACGACCGGATCGTTCCGATCCCTGAGCTTAAGGAGCATCTGAGCCGATGCGGGATCGAGATCAGGCCCTGACGGCGGCCGCCGTCGACGGCCTCGCCTGGGACAAGATGGAGGGCATGCTGCCGGCCGTGGTTCAGCAGGCGGGGACGGGCGCGGTGCTGATGCTGGGCTACATGGACCGCGCGGCGCTCCAGGAGACGCTGCGGAGCGGCTTCGTCACCTTCTTCAGCCGGTCGAAAGGGAGGCTGTGGCGCAAGGGGGAGACCAGCGGGAACACCCTGTCCGTGGTCGCCGTGCGCGCCGATTGCGACGGCGACGCCCTGCTGGTCGAGGCGGCTCCCGCCGGGCCGACCTGCCACCTGGGGACCGCGTCGTGCTTCGGCGGCGGCGAGGAGGACGGCCCCGCCTGGCTGGCCGAACTGTCGCGGGTGATCGCCGAGCGCGCCGCCGAAGGCGACCCGAACAGCTACACCGTCCGCCTGCTGACGGACGGCGCCCCGAGGATCGCCCAGAAGGTCGGCGAGGAGGGCGTCGAACTCGCCCTGGCCGCGGTAGGCCGCGACGCGGACGGCTGCGCCGAGGAGGCCGCCGACCTGCTCTATCACCTGGCGGTGCTGATGCAGGCGCGCGGGTTCGGATGGGCGGAGGTCGTCGGCGTCCTGAAAGGCCGCCATTCGGCTCGATAGATTCGATCGGCCGTGAGCGACGGCCGCCCCTTGACGGTTCGGAACCTCGCCGAGCCGGAACTCTTATCTTCACCGTGGGGAAGACCCTGAGGGACAGGATGTTCACACCCGACGTCTCGCTCACGCCGACGCCTCGGCGCCACGAGGACCTGATCTTCGATGTCGGCCTGAACACCGGCCAGGACACCGAGTTCTTCCTGAAGAAGGGTTTTCGGGTCCTCGCGGTGGACGCCGACCCTCTCGCTTGTCGTGAGGCGGAAGCGCGGTACGCGGACGAGATCGCCGCCGGACGTCTGGCCGTGCTCAACCGGGCGGTCTCGGAGACTCGTTCGCCTCTTACCTTCTGGATCTGCACGTCCGACCGGGCGCTCAGCACCGCTTCTGAGCGCAACCGGGATTTCTGGGCGGCGCGCGGCGCCGTTTTCGAAGAGACGCGCGTGGAGGGAACCACCACGGCCGACCTGGTGCGCGCGCACGGAGTTCCCCGCTACGCCAAGATCGACATCGAGGGCTTCGACCTCGTCTGCCTGCGCGGTTTCGAGCGGGAAGCCGCCCCACCGTTCGTGTCCGTCGAGGTCGACTTCGCCGCCGTCGACGATCTTCTGACCGCCGCGCAGGCCCTAGGCTATCGGCGCTTCGCCCTGGCGCCCCAGTCCAAGGTTCCGGACCAGCGCCCGCCGTCGCCCGCACTCGAAGGTCTGGAGGTGGACCATGTGTTTGAACGCGGCTGCTCAGGATTGTTCGGGCGCGAGCTGCCGGAGGAGTGGGTCGACGCCGAAACGCTCCGGACCGAGTGCCGTCGCATCATCGGGCAGTATCGGATGGCCGGGCTGCTGAAGCGGGCGGACCGGTTGCTGCCGGGATCCGACGCGACAGCGGCGTTGCGCGCGCGCCGCTTTCCTATGGCGGGCGACTGGTACGACGTTCACATGCGCGCCGACGCCTAGCCGCCCGGCCGTCATCCCGCCAGGATTTGGCCCGGAGCGTTCGACAAGGCCAAGTGCGGCGCCGACGCGACGCGGACGCTAGACGGCTAACGTGACGACGCCAACAGACAAGCCGCCGCCAAGTCAGCCTTTCCGTTCAAGCCTCCTGCCTGATGCGTGGTCACTCTCCAGCAAAGGCGGAGAGATCACTATGACAAACAAAAACTGGCTCGGCGGCTTGAGGCGAAGCCGAAGAAGGCGGAAGCGACATGCGGTCGTTGATGCTGTCGGCAGACGCCTGCGGGTGCTTCTAGCAACAGGGTTGTTGTGCCTCATCGCGGGCGCGACAGCGGCCGCGTCGCTTGAACATGATCCTTCCTTGGCGAAGCCCACAGAGAACGATCGCTTTCTCGTCCGGATCTATAGCGAAGCGGATCCTATCCCTATGCGTCGCATCCATTCGTGGACTGCGACGGTGACGGATGCCGCCGGTCTCCCGATCGACGCGGCTGTGATCGAGATCACCGGAGGCATGCCCGAACACCACCACGGCTTGCCCACCCGCCCCCGTGTCGAACCTGCGGGAGAGCCGGGCTTGTACAGGATCAGCGGCGTGCGCTTCTCGATGACCGGCTGGTGGGTTCTAACCTTGACCATCCGTACGCCCGACGGTCGAACCGACACCGTAACCTTCAACATCACCCTCTGATGCGCAGGCTCGTCCTAGGCGCGGCGGCGTTGCTGCTGAGCGGCGCGGCGCCGGTTCCCGCGAGTTGGTCGCCACAGGAGCTGGCGGTGCTCCGCACCTTGTGGATCGGCGGGCTTGAGAAGCCGGAAGACCCTTCAAATCGGCACGCCGACGACCCGCGAGCGGCGAGACTCGGCGTGGAGTTGTTCTTCGACCGGCGGTTCAGCGCCAACGGCGAGGTCGCCTGCGCCAGCTGTCATGACCCTGCGCACGGCTTCACCGACCTGCGCCAGGTCGGGCGAGGCGTCGGCGTCGGAAGCAGACGGACCATGCCGATCAGACCGGCGGCGTACTCCACCTGGCAGTTCTGGGACGGGCGCGCCGACAGCCTCTGGGCCCAGGCGTTGGGACCAGTCGAGAACCCTGTGGAGCACGGCTTCACGCGCACGGAGGTCGTGCGGGTTCTCTCGGATCACTATCGCGCGCCGTTCGAGGCTCTGTTCGGGCCGCTGCCGAACCTCACCGATAAGCGGCGCTTTCCAAAGCGCGCAAGCCCGCTCGGCGATGCGCGAGCACGTGCGGCCTGGGCCGGCATGCGTCGCGAGGACCGGGCGGCGGTGGATCGCGCGTTCGCCAACTTCGGCAAGGCGATCGCCGCATACGAGCGGACTCTGGACGTCACGCCGACGAAGTTCGACGACTACCTCGCGGGCCTGTTCGGCGACGGTGGGCGCCTTCATCTTTCCGCCGACGAAGCGGCGGGCCTGCGGCTCTTCATCGGCAAGGGTGGGTGCCTGCAGTGCCACAACGGGCCTCTTCTGACCAACGAGAGCTTCGCAAACACCGGCGTTCCCCGTGGCGTGGCGAACGACATGGGCCGGGCCGAGGGGGTCAAGGCGGCGCTGGACGACCCTTTCAACTGCAAGGGCGAGTTCAGCGATGCAGGGCCGGGCGAATGCGAGGAACTGGACTTCGTCGCTCAGGACGAGGCCGCTCAGACACGCGCCTACAAAGTCCCCTCCTTGCGCGGTGTCGGGCAGCGCGCGCCCTACATGCACGCCGGGCAGTTCAAGAGTCTTGAGGAGGTCGTCGACCACTATGACCGAGCGCCTGCGGCGCCGGCGGGCCGATCGGAGATCCGGCCGTTGTCGTTCAGCAGCGATGAGCGCCGCCAGCTCGTCGCCTTCCTTCGCACCCTGAACGATCGTTAGGGGGCCGAATGTTTCACCATCCGACATCTGCGCGGGACATCGCTCTGATCGGATACGCACGGTTTCCTGTCGGCTGACATCGCCGTGGGGAGCATGGCTGGGACTTCCCCTGCAGCCGGACCGCTAATAGAAGCTTAGCCATGGAGGTTCTGGCGCAAACCAGGGTCGTGATGTGGGAGGGCGGCAGTCTATGGCTGGTGCACGCCGCCCGTTTCGACGAGGGCGAACCTCGCAGCACTGATTTCCATGCTCACCACGCCATACAGGTGACCCTGGGTCTGGGCGGCCGTTTCCGGCTGGTGGGGCAGGACGGATCGACGGCGGAGCGGGACGCCGTGGTGGCGGCCGACGCGCTCCATCGCTTCGAAGCGGAAGGCCGCATAGCCCTTCTGTTCATCGAACCGGAGAGCCGGCTGGGGCGGGCGGTGGCCGCGCGTCACGTCTCTCGAGCGCTGACTGAACTGGCGCCGTCGCCGCCTCTCGCGGCTGAACTCGGGGCGTTTAAGGCGTCGGATTGGCGGGCCCACGACAGCGAGATCGTCGCCTGGGGACGGCGGCTGATTTCCGGGCTGGCGGCTGACGAAAGAGCCGAGATCCCAGACTACCGCATCCGCAAGGTCATCAATTGGGCGGCAGATCGGCTGGACAGAACGCTCAGTCTCGCCGACGCGGTTCCGGTGGCGGGGCTGTCTTCAAGTCGGCTTCGCCACCTGTTCGTCGAGCAGACCGGCTTGCCGTTCAAAACTTACCTTCTGTGGTTGCGGCTCACGCGCGCGCTCGCGGTCGTCGCCGCCGGCGCGCCGCTGACGAGGGCCGCGCACGAGGCGGGCTTTTCGGACTCCGCGCACCTCAGTCGCACGTTCAGACGGATGTTCGGCGTTGCGCCGACCGCTCTGCAGATGCTGCGCTGACGGTCAGACCCGGCCACCAAAGGGCGGCGAGCTCGCACACGAACATGAAGGGCCGAGGGGGACGGCCCTTCATGTCCGGTGGTCAGTGCGAGGTGCAGTTCGCCTCGGGGGTGCAGCGGCAGTCGTCGCCGCAGTTGCAGTCCGCCCCGCAGGCGCAGACGCCCTCGGCGGAGCAGGACTTGGCGAGCGCCTCGGCGTCCTGGACCCGGGCTTCATTGTTGTCGTGCATCGAAGTCTCCTCAGTTCGGGTGGTCGATGCTCGTTGTTTAGGCCCGCCCCCGATCCCGCTCTTGAACGCAGAGGCTGAAATTCAGCCAGCTTCGTTCAGTCGTCTGCGCAGGAAGTTGGCCTCTACATTCAAGCAAATCATGTGCGCGTGTGATCGCTGAGACGGTTCCGCAGGAGCACCTGAAGAGGCGTCAGTGACCCAACCCGTTCTCGTCACACCTCGCCTGACATTGCGACCGCCGCAGCTGTCCGACTTTCCGCGCTGGGCCGAGATGATGGCGGACGCTGAGGCCGCGCGCTTCCTCGGCGGCGCGCAACCTCCGGAGGTCACCTGGCGCACGTTCATGACCATGGCCGGCGCCTGGAGCCTCACGGGGGTCGGCATGTTTTCAGTTCTGGACCGGGCGAGCGGCCGGTGGATGGGCCGCGTCGGCCCCTGGCGTCCCCTGGGCTGGCCGGGAAACGAGATCGGCTGGGGTCTGCACCCGGACGCCCAGGGGCGCGGCATCGCACTCGAGGCGGCCGCCGCGGCCATGGCCTTCGCCTTTGACGTGCTGGACTGGACCTACGTCATCCACTGCATCGCGCCGGACAATCTGCCGTCGCAGAAGCTGGCGCAGCGGCTCGGATCGACAAAGCTGGGACCGGCCCGCCTGCCCCCGCCTGGTCATGAGACGAGGGTCGACCGGTGGGGGCAGAGCCGGACGCAGTGGGCCAGGCGCACGGGAAGCGGCGGGCCTGCGCGAGCCGCGCCCTGCACATGCTCCGCCGTCTAGTAGCGCCACGTAGCGGAGACATGGCCGTAGGTGGACGAGGACAGGCCGGCCCGCTCCAGCACGTCGCCGGCCCCTAGGTGTTCGAGGTTGGCTGCGACCTTCAGACGATCGCTGGCCTTCCAAACGGCCGTCGCCCGAGCGACGGCTCCGATGGTCCGCCCACGCACGAGCCGGGTCGCCGCGTACGGCCGCTTTTGCGCGGCATAGACCGCGTCGTCTTCGCTCATCCGGCGAGCGACGCCATACTCGAAGGAGACGGTCGTCGTACGTGACGGCGTGAAGCTCGCTCCAGGTGTAACCAGCAGAAGGTTCGTCAGTCCCAGGAACTGTGCTTCGCCGATGTAGCTGGAGCTCGCGTACAGGGGGTTGAAGGACCGAGCGCCGGATCCGCCGGACGCCACGTCGATGCGCGCCGTGAGGCGCGGCTTCGGCGCCGTATCTGCCAGCAGCACGCTATGGACGGCGAAAACAGCCCATGCGTCCACCTCCCGGTCGAGGCGGCGCCCGGTTTGACGCGCGATGGTCCAGTCCGCCCGAAACCGGCCGTGGGGAACCACGACGCGGGCTCCGTGGGTGTCACGGCGATCACGCCCCGGCGTGCCGCCGTTCACCGGCTGCACGGTGCGAAACCAGAACGGCTCCACGACGATGTCGTCCTGCGCCTCGCCGTCGCCCAACAGATAGCTCGCGCTCAGGCCTTGCAGGCGCTCACCTGAGTCCACGGTTTCGTCGAAGGAGCCAGGACGCAGTCGCGTCGCGCGGAAGTCGAAGGCGTCGATCCGCCCCCGCTGCGCCCTCGCATACAGGCGCACGCCGTTCCAGCTTCGATGAAGGTTCGGGCCGTCGCTGACGCTGATCAGCTGGCACGGCCCTTCTGAGAATTCCTGGCGCCCGACGACGGCGCCTAAAATCCCATCGCCTGAACCGGCCTGCGCATCGACAAACAACTGCTGCAGAGAGGCGTCGTTTTCGAAATTGGCGCCCAGCGAGGTGGTGGCGTCCGCCTGTCCGGTTCCCATCTCAGCGTAAAAGCGCAGACCCCGCCGGGGCCGCCAGTCCGCTCCCACGACGGCGCGGAGCAGAGCGCGGCTCTGATCCTCGCCGGACCTCAGCATCACGTTGTGCTGGGTGTCGTAGCGCACCCGCGTTTCAGCGCTGAACGCGACGGTCGACGTGCGAGCGGCTTGGCGAGGCTCGAGCGTTTCAGAGCGCGCGGCGTGAGCGAGCGCAGCGCACAGCAGCGCACAGAGGGCGCCGGTGATCGGGTTGTTCATGATGAAGGTCTCTCAGGCCGCGGCTTGTCGGGAAGGTCGCCGCGCGGCCGACGAGCTTCGCAGCGCTATAGCGATGGCGACGGCCACCAGCATCGCGGCGACCGCGAAGGTGACGTGGGCGCCGTCGGCGACAGCGGAGCCGTCATCGCGTCCATGGCTCGCGGCGGCGAACACCGCGCCAAGCAGCGCCGCGCCGGTGATCAGACCGAGGTTTCTGGCGAGGTTGAGCATCCCGGACGTCACGCCCCGAAGCTCCGGCTCGACGCTGACCATCGCGGCGGTGTTGTTCGCCGCCTGGAACAGGGCGTATCCGGCCGTCAGCGCGACGATGCCGCCCAGGTAGCCTCCCGCGCCGAGTGAAAGAGGCACGAGCGCGAGCGCCGTCGCTCCCGTGCCCATAACGCTGAGCCCGACTAGAGACGTGGCGCGCGACCCGCGGCGATCGACCAGCCGGCCGGCGGGATAGGCGACCAGCGCGGCGACGATCGGACCCGCCGCCATGACCGCGCCGGTCGAGGCGGGGCCCAGTCCGAGCGACCTGGACAGATAGAAGGGTCCGACCACCAGCGTCGCCATGACGACGGTGGAGACCAGGGTGCTGGTCAGGAGTCCGCCGGCGACGGCAGGCGTACGTACGGCTTGCAGATCCATGAGCGGCGCCTTCGAGCGCTTCTCGATGCTCACGAAGAGGACCGCGCCCGTGCTCGCCGCAGCCAGCAGGACGATGTTGGTCAGCCTGAACTCGCCGTCTCCGAGGGTCATCGCCAGGGCGTAGCAGCCCAGCGCCAGGCCCAGCGTGATCGTGCCGGGAACGTCAAGGCGTACACGCTCGAGGCTGTCGCGCTTTCGATCGGGAAGGCTCTTGGCGACCAGATACAGGGTGAGCAAGGCGAGCACCGCCGTGGAGGCGAATATCCACCTCCATCCGAGAATGGCGATCACCATCCCGCCCGCGGAAGGCCCCAGCGCGGTGCCGACGGCCGACATCGCCCCGAGCAGGCCGATCGCGGTCCCGGTCTTCTCCTTCGGCAAGGCTTCGGCCACCAGCGCCAGCGCCAAAGCCGTCATCACGGCGGCCCCAACGCCTTGCGCGGCTCGCGCGGCGATCAGGAGCGGAAGGTCGGGCGCGGCGGCGGCCGCGGCGGAGCCGGCCGCGAACACGAGCAGGCCGGCGACAAGCAATCGCTTGCGCCCGATCAGATCGCCAAGTCGGCCGACGCTGACGATCACCGACGTCAGGCCGAGCAAGTAAGCCAGAACCACCCACTGCACGTGCTGAAAGGGCGCTTCAAAAGCTGCGGCGAGAGTAGGGAGCGCGACGTTCGCAATGCTGGTGCTGAGCGCCGCGAGCATCGCGCAGCCCGCCAAGGCGACGAGCGCAAGACGCTTGGGTTCGGCGCGGGCGGCTGCGGCGCCTGGGAAATCTATGCCAACGCTGTCCATGTTCAGCTCCGCTGGTGCGCAAGAGCGCGCAGCGCAGAGCTACGTCGGCCACCCACATGGCGGAAGGCGCATGAGTTGCAGCAAATACGTGTGTCGCACGCACGACTGAAGAAGCTGTGCTATAGACGCCCGGATGGCGCGCCCCGACCTAAATCTGCTCGTGACGCTGGACGTCCTGCTGAGCGAGGGAAGCGTGGCGCGAGCCGCCGACCGTCTAGGCCTCAGCCCGTCGGCGATGAGCCGCGCCTTGGCGCGGGTGCGGGAGGCCACCGGCGATCCTCTGCTGGTCAGGGCGGGCCGCAGTCTCGTGCCGACGCCGCGCGCGATCGAGCTGCGGGCAGAGGTTGGGCAGGTCGTCGAAGCCGCCGAGGCCATTCTCCGTCCTCTCGATCGACTGGACCTCGGGCGGCTTTCTCGCACCTTCACCATCCGGGCGAGCGACGGCTTCGTGGAGAACTTCGGCCCTGCCCTGATACGGCGGATCGGAGGCGACGCCCCGCTCGTGCGCCTGCGCTTCATGCACAAAGTGGACAAGGACAGCACGCCGCTCAGAGACGGGCGCGTCGATCTGGAGACGGGCGTCGTCGGCAAGGCGACGGGTCCGGAGGTGCGGCTCCAAGCGCTCTACCACGACAGGTTCGTCGCCTGCGTCAGGCCCGGGCACCCGATCACCCAGAGCGCGCTGACCGCCGAAAAATACGCCGGCGCCCGACACGTTTCAGTATCCCGTCGAGGTGTCGAAGGCGGACCGATCGACGACATACTGGCTGACCTCGGGCTCATCCGAGAGGTCACGACCTTGGTCGGCGGGTTCTCAGCAGCCTTGTCCCTTGCCCGAGCCTCGGAGCTGGTTGCGACCGTGCCCGAGCGCCACACCGGCAACCTACGCGAGGGGCTTGAAACGTTGGAACTGCCGTTCGCATCACCCCAGATCACCGTCTCCATGTTCTGGCATCCCCGACTCGACGCCGATCCGGCTCACAAATGGCTGCGCGCCTGCGTACGAGAGGTGTGTTCGTCGGCGAGGGCTTGATGCTTCCCGCTGTTCCGTCTCCACGCCAGCAAGCCTACGGCTCCGATCACGGCGAGCAGTCCGGGCAGACTGGCCTCGAGCCCGAATTCGCCTCCGGTGAGCCAATCAAGGTCGTTGGTGAACCGCGGGATCAACAAGCTCGGCTGCTCGCCGCCGCTGACGCCGAATCCGAGCAGCACCCCTTGGGTGACGTTGGCCGCGAAGTGCAACGCCACCGGCATCGCCAGGCTGCGTGTCCGCCCGTAGGCCAGGCCGAACAACACCGACGCCGCGAAGATGTTGACGCTCGCCCACACGCGCGTGTCCCCGTCCATCCCCGGATTGCCGAGGTGGGTGAGGACGAAAAAGCCGCCCACGATGATCTGCGCCGGCCAGAACCCGAGGCCGCCGATCAGCCGCTGAAACAGGAAGCCTCGAAACAGCAGCTCCTCCGTAAGCGCTACCCCCGCCATCAGCAGCAGCGCGGAGCCGACGGCGCCTCCATCGGCTCCGCCCGGCTGCCAGCGTACCGAGCCGGTCACGCCTAAGATGAAAGCGGGCGCGAGCATCAGAGCGGCGCCGAGAAGAAGACCGGCGGCGAACTCTCGCATTCGAGCCGGTTCGAAACCGCCGAAGACCTCGGTGAGCGGCATCCGACGCAAAGCCTGGCAGATCACGTGGCCGCAAAGACGATGAGCGCCTGCTCGCCCACTCCGAGTTCGTGATCATACTGCGCCGCAATCAGAATCGACGGCGCGAGAACGAGCGTCAGAACCATGAAGAATATCGCGACCCACCAGCCGTTTCTGAGCCGGCGATCCACGGTGAACAGAAGGGATGAGAGTGAGGTCATGGGGTGCTGATCCGGCCGCCACGCCTGTATGGCGAACCGGGCGAGGCCGCGGAAGCGCGTTGACTGCATCCATAAGCTGCGCCGTATGATATGGTGTTCTGGTGTTCAGGCGGCCAATTTGGACTTGCCTGGTGGTGCAGGCGGGCGTGATCAGCCGGTCCGCAGTGTCGCCGCTTAGTCGATTGCGACTCTCCCGACGGGACGGATCGCGCCGCGTCTTCAATCATCTGCGCTCGGGGGGCGCTCGCATGAAACGTATCTTGCAGGTTCTCGGCGGCGCCGCCGCCGTCGTGGTCGTCGTCCTGGGCGGCGCCGCCGCGGTTCTGGCCGCGAACGCTACTCGGCCGGGCCGCCCGATCGGGGTGCAGCAGGTCGCCGTCGCCGATGCGGGCCGCCCTGCCGTGGCCGTGACCCTGTTCTATCCCACCGAAACGAAGCCCGGCCTGACCTGGGTGGGCAGCGGCTTTGCGGACTTGGCGGCGAAGGCGCCGATCGCGCCGGGCGAACACCCGTTGGTGATCATCTCACACGGCACCGGCGGCGGTCCCGCCAGTCACCTGGACACCGCGCTGGCCTTGGCCGAGGCCGGCTACATCGTGGCCGCGCCCGTCCACACGGGCGACAACTTCCAGGATCCGTCGCAGGTCGGAACGCCGAACTGGATGTCCGACCGCGCCCGACACGTGGCCCGTGTCAGCGATCACCTCCTGACGCGATGGTCCGGGGGATCTCAGATCGATCCTGAGCGCGTAGGGTTGTTCGGCTTCTCGGCCGGAGGCACCACCGGGCTGATCGCCGTCGGCGGCGCCCCCGACCTGACGCGCGTGGCGGCTCGATGCGCGTCGCAACCGGAATTCGTTTGCCGGCTGCTGAAGCCCACATCGCTGCAGGCTTCGATCAAGTCACCGGAGTGGGTCCACACGCCGAGCATCAAGGCTGCAGTGATCGTCGCGCCGGGCCTGGGCTTCGCGTTCGAGCCGGCCGGACTTTCGAACGTGACCGTTCCGGTCCAGCTCTGGGCAGGCGCGGCCGACGACAGCGTGCCGCTGGCGACCAACGCCGACACCGTGCGCCGCTTGCTGCCGAGCGCGCCCGAGTTCCACCTCGCGAAGGGCGCGGGGCACTTCTCGTTTCTCGCCCCGTGCGGCGCGACCGCGCCCCTGATGCCGCGGATGTTGTGCGCCGACCCGAAGGGCTTCGACCGTGTGAAGTTCCACAAGGACTTCAACGCGTCCGTGGTCGCCTTCTTCGATCGCACGCTGCGAGGCCCCCACGAGGGACACGTCGCCGGTTCACCCAAGGCGTCTCCTGCCGAGCGCTCCTAGGGAGCAGGCGGTCGAGGCGACGCGACTCTGCGGGTTGATGGGCGAAAGCTGGGGAGTTGGCGGTGAGAGAGGGATTCGAACCCTCGATACGGTTTCCCGTATACACGCGTTCCAGGCGTGCGCCTTCAACCACTCGGCCACCTCACCACGCGAAGGGGCTGCAATATAGACAGCCGGGCGCGCGGACAAGGCCGCTCGCGCGCTAAATCCGCGGCGCTCTGGCGCTCCCGCGGTTTCGGCTTACATCGGGGGCCTGATCCCCGTCGCCGGAGCCCGCCCGATGCTGAACAAGTCCCTGGAGATGCCGACCGCCGAGGACGCCCTGCCGGGGCGGGCCGAGCCGCTGCGCACCGACGAGGTGCACTACGTCACCGGCCGGCCGCTGAAGGGGCCCTACCCCGAGGGGTTCGAGACGGCGGTGTTCGGCATGGGCTGTTTCTGGGGCGTGGAGCGGGTGTTCTGGAAGATCCCGGGCGTGTGGGTGACCGCGGTCGGCTACGCCGGCGGCCACACGCCGAACCCGACCTACGAGGAGGTCTGCTCGGGCCGCACCGGCCACACCGAGGCGGTGCTGGTGGTGTTCAACCCCAGGGAGGTCTCCTACGAGGCGCTGCTGAAGACCTTCTGGGAGAACCACGACCCGACCCAGGGCATGCGCCAGGGCGGCGACGTCGGCACCCAGTACCGATCGGCGATCTACACCTTCGACGACGACCAGGCGCGGGCCGCCGAGGCCTCGAAGCAGGCGTACGAGCAGGCGCTGGGCGCCAAGGGCTTCGGCGCGGTGACCACCGAGATCCGGGAGGCGCCCGAGTTCTACTTCGCCGAGGACTACCACCAGGGCTACCTGGCCAAGAACCCGAACGGCTACTGCGGGATCGGCGGCACCGGCGTGACCTGCCCGATCGGGATCGGCGTCCAGGCTTGACGGCCGGGCGGCGGCGGCGTCACGTCGGCTCATGACCTTCGAGCAGTTCGACGCCGCCGCCCGCGCCCTGCCCGGGACCACCTTCGACGTGAAGTGGGGCAAGGACCGGGTCTATTCCGTCGGCGACAAGATGTACGCGGTGGCCGGCCAGCTGGGCGAAGAGGCGCCGCGCTGGTGCATGAAGGTGTCCGACGGCTCGTTCGAGCAGCTGTGCGAGGAGGGCGTGGCCGAGCCCGCGCCCTACATGGCCAAGCACAAATGGGTGCTGTTCCGCTCCGCCGACGCCGTGCCGGAGGAACAGCTGACGGCCTATCTGCGCGAGGCGCACGCCCTGATCGCCGCCAAGCTGTCGGGCAAGAAGCGGGCCGAACTCGGGATCGGCTGAGCCGTCAGAAGAACAGCGCCGGCTCGGGTTCCTTCTTCGCCGCGGGCGGAGGGGCGGAGGTTTCCGGCAGGGGACGGGCCGGCTCGGGATTGGGGATCGGGTCCATCTTGCCGGCGTCGTCCTTGGGCGCGTCTCCGCCGCCGAACAGGTCGCCGGCCTGGCCCAGCAGGTCGCCGATCGGGTCGCCGAACACCGTGCCCGGGGCGGGCGCGGGGCCGCTGGGGATGGCGCCCACCTTCAGCTTGGGCAGGGCCGAGCTCATGAACGTCCGCCAGATCGCCGCCGGCGTGCCGCCGCCGGTCACCCGGCGCATCGGCTTGTTGTCGTCCTTGCCGACCCACACGGCGGTGACGAAGCCGCCGGTGTAGCCGACGAACCAGGCGTCCTTGTAGTCGCTGGTGGTCCCGGTCTTGCCGGCCAGGTCGTAGCCGGGGATGCGCGCGCCGGTGCCGGTGCCCGAGGTCATCACCGAGCGCAGCACCTGGTTGGTGTAGATCAGCGGCGGGTTGGAGATCACCGACACCCGGCCGCCGTCCTCGCGCTCGCGCCACTGGTACAGCACCCGGCCGCTGCGGGTGCGCACGCGGTTGATGCCGTGGGCGGTCACCCGGAAGCCGCCGTTGGAGAACGGGGCGTAGGCCTGGGCCATCTCCAGCGGGCTGACCTCGACCGCGCCCAGCGCCATGGCCGGCTCCAGGCCGATCTTGGAGCTGATGCCCAGCCGCCGTGCAGCGCGGGCGACGTTGTCGCGGCCGATCTCGTCGGCGATGCGGGCGGAGACGGTGTTCACCGACTGGGCCACGGCGGTGTCCACCGTGATCGGGCCCAGGTTGGCGTTGGTGTAGTTCTTGGGCTCCCAGTTGCCGATCCGCACCGGCTCGTCGACCACGTTGGTGGTCGGCGTGTAGCCGGCTTCGAAGGCGGCCAGGTAGACGAACGGCTTGAACGCCGACCCGGCCTGGCGGCGGGCGTCGGTGGCGCGGTTGAACTGGCTGTCGGCGTAATCGACGCCGCCGATCAGGGCGCGCACCCGGCCGTCGCCGTCGAGCGCGACCAGGGCCGCCTGCTCCACGCGCTTGGCCTTGTCGCGCTTGACGATCTGCTGCACCGCGCGCTCGGCAGAGGTCTGCAGGGTCAGGTCCAGCGTGGTCTCCACCACCAGGTCCTCGGTCGGCTCCCCGACCAGGGCGCGGATCTCCTTGTCCAGCCAGTCGACGAAGTACTGGGCGTGCTGGGTGGCCAGGGTGCGCGAGACCACCACCGGCTTCATCACCGCCTGGGCGCGCTGCTCGGGGGTGATCACCCCGGCCTCCTCCATCTCGTCCAGCACCACGGTGGCGCGGGCGGCGGCGCGCTTGCTCTCCGACACCGGGCTGTAGGCCGAGGGCGCCTTAAGCAGCCCGGCCAGCAGGGCGGCCTCGCCGATCGACAGCTGCTTGGCGCTCTTGTCGAAGTAGCGCTGGGCGGCGGCCTCGATGCCGTAGGCGCCGGCGCCGAAATAGACCCGGTTCAGGTAGAGGCCCAGGATCTCCTTCTTGGAGAACTTCATCTCCAGCCACACCGCCAGCATGATCTCCTGCACCTTGCGGCGCATGTTCTGCTCGGGCGTCAGGAACAGGTTCTTGGCCAGCTGCTGGGTGATGGTCGAGCCGCCCTGGACGACGCGCTTGGCCTTCATGTTGGCGAAGAAGGCGCGGGTCATGCCGATCGGGTCGAAGCCCGGGTGGTGGTAGAAGCGCCGGTCCTCCACCGCCACGAAGGCGGCGGGCACGTGGTCGGGCAGGGCGTCGACGTCCACCGGGGGCGCGTACTGGCTGCCGCGCACCGCGATCAGGGCGCCGTTGCGGTCCAGATAGGTCACCGACGGCTGGCGCTCGACCTCGTACAGGTTCGAGGTGTCGGGCAGGCCCCAGGCGAACACGGCGAAGAAGGCCGTCAGAAAGATGAGGCCCCAGACGCCGAGCACGGCCATCCAGTAGAGCGCCGCCTTGAGAGGCGGGCGTTTGCCGGGTGCTGCCCCGTGCGCCATATCCGATACTCCGCGCGCGCGGCCCCCCGGCCCCGACTGAGTGAAACTTAGCCGAAGCGGGTAAAGGCCGCTACGGGCTAAACGATGGCCGAACGGCGACGGTTGCGAAGCCGCTCCGTCTCGCCTTCCGGCGCGATGCGTCCTATAGGGCGCTTCACTCAGGTCGGACGGGGGCCGGCGGAACGGCATGCGCATACTTCTGGCGACGGACGCGTGGGAGCCGCAGGTGAACGGGGTGGTGCGGACGCTGACCCGCACCGTCTCGGAGTGCCGGGCCATGGGCCACGAGGTCCAGGTGATCGAGCCCGGCCAGTACAAGACCGTGCC
>Ga0196964_10000627_pt1 | contig 20275 bp, 28 predicted proteins | sample S1_10metaG_FD_148615 | JGI IMG/M metagenome (GOLD analysis project Ga0196964, IMG submission 148615) | Soil microbial communities from Anza Borrego desert, Southern California, United States - S1_10 | ecosystem: Environmental > Terrestrial > Soil > Desert | place: USA: California | collected... | reverse complement strand
GCAGACCCTGAAGCGCGTCGTCACCTCGGCACTCGTGGAGACCGGCACCGTCGCAGAAGTCTGCGAGGACGCCGAGCCGATCATCCGCGTCGAAGTCATTCGCGCCGAGCCGCAGCGGGACGAACTGAATAACATCCTGATCCAAGACGGCGAGATGCTGCCGGTCATTGGGGAGGACGGTCGCCCGATGCCCTGCGCGGACCCGACCTGCTACGTCGAGGTGAAGTTCGAGTACGAGGACCAGAAGCGCCGCGGGGCCTATGTCCGCAGGCGGTCCATGAAGGATTTCCTGTTCCTGCCATCCCATGCCGAGGACGAGCGGGAGGTCTGGGGCCGTGCGACGCGCTTCTACATCACCAAGGCGGAACTGGATCGCAAGGTCGCCGCGAAGCAGTGGAGCAAGGCTGACGCCGAAAAGCTGGGGAGCGGCAACGAGCGGCAGCAGCGGGCCGAGCAGGACCGGGCCGGCGTCTCGGTCGACGTCGCGCAGGGGGAGGAGTTCGTCGAGTTCGAGCTGTGGCGCGTGCAGGCGTGGCTGGACTTGGGGCACGGGTTACGGCTCTACAGCGCCGTGGTGTCCGACACGCACGATGCGCTGCTGGATCTTCAGTGCGACTGGCTGAATCGCTGGCGGACGGTGGTGTTTGCGCCCTACCCGTGCCCGTATTCGGTCTACCCCTACTCGATGATCCTGACGAAGCTCCTGACGACGATCGAGGAGCACACGGCGTGGCGGAACATGAACGCCGACCGGGGCACGATGAAGGCGAATGCGCCGATGAAAGTGCTGCACGGCTCCAGCTTTGACCCGGAACTGCAGCCGTTCGGACCGGGGCGGACCATCCATGTGGCGAGCATGAACGAGGTCCAGCCGTTCGAGTTCGATGACGTGACGCCGCAGGCGATCAACAAGGAACAGCAGTGCGTGGCCGACGGCCAACGCATCATCGGGATCAATGACATCGGGATCGGCCAGCAGTCGGAGAAGTCGCGCACGCTGGGCGAGAACCAGATGGCGACGCGCGAGAGCTTCACCCGCACCGATGACCCGATCGGCAACCTGCAGGAGGCGATGGAAGACCTGGGTGAGTTGATTCACGCCATCGAAGTGCAGGCGCTGCGGGATCAGGAGGACGGCGGGATGATGGCCCCGGCGGCCGTCGTCTCGAAGGTGCAGCGCAAGGATCCCGAGTTCACCGGGCGATTCACCGCCGACATGCTGGCCGGTCAGTTCCGCTTCAAGCCGCGGGGCTCCGTCGAGAGCGCAGACCCGAACCGGCGCATGAAGATGCTGCTGGATGGCGTCAGCCTCGCGTTCCAGTGGGCGAAGGCGAACCCGCAGATCGCGGCGCGCGTGGCATCGCCGGAGTTCGGCGAGGCGCTGATGCAGATGCTGGTCACGGAGTTGAAGCCGCGGGATGTGCAGGCGTTCATCGGCGAGTTCACGCCACCGGCACCCGCGATGCCGCCACAAGGCGCCCTGCCACCGGGGATGCCGGGGATTGGCGGGGGGCCGGCGCCGAGCTTTGGGGGTGAGCAGTTGCTGCAGCAGATGTTGAGCGAAGTGGGGGCGCCGTAGATGGACCGACGCGCGTTCTGTACGCGGATAGCCGGTGTCTTCGGGGCACTGACAGTTGCGCCCGCCGCGATGGGGGCGGGGCAGCCAGTGGCCCTGCCAGGCGGGCGGCACGTCGTCACCGTTCGTGTCCGATCCACATGGGAGACGTTCGAGTACGCCCCGTGGCGGTACTTGTCGAGCCCTGTGGATGTGCCGACACGAGAGGCTCTAAGGAAGGCGGTAAACAGCGTTGGCTGACATCCTGACACCGGACGCCGAGCGCGCCGAGCTCGAAGCGATGATCCAGTCGCCCGGCTGGCGGCTGTACCTCGATCACATGGATGAGCGGTGGGGGCCAGCCGCCCTCGAAGCCGTCCTACGTGCTGAACGCAAAGCGGTAACGCCGGAAGAGTGGCCGTTCGCGTCCTCCCGCATCCTCGACACCTTCGCCGGCATGCGGGCCAATGTCCGCTGGCCGGAGGAGCGCATCCGGCAACTGAAAGAGGCGCAGTCGCGGGGCAAGGTCGATCGCTTCGCGGGCCTTCGTCGCCGTCCGCTGACAGGAGGTGCCCGCGCATGAGGCTCGATCAGATCCGCCCGATGAAGAACCGCGTGCTCGTCCTGCTGCCGCACCAGCCGGAGGAGCGCGATCACGCCTCCGGCCTCATCTTGGCGCACGCGCTGCCGCCGCCCGTGACGTGTGGCCGCGTGCTGAAGGTCGGCCCGGAGTGTCACGAGGTGGCGCCCGGCGATTGGGTGGCATTCGCGCCGAGCGCAGGCGATCCGCTGCCGTTGACGGACCAGCACGAGGCGCTGTTTCTGCGTGAGACGGAGATTACCGCCGTCATTCCGAGACGGGATGCCGCATGAGCGTGTTTGCTGAGCCGGTCCGCACTGACAACACGTCCAAGAACCGCGACGGCATCCTGCACACAGAGAATGCCGTGTACGCCACCGTGCCGTATGTCGCGTTGGAGAACGCGGAGTTGTTCCACGCCATCGCCGAACAGTTGCGCGTGGAGATGATCGAGGCCATCCGGGCGAGTGGGGCGCCGATCAATGTATGGCGCGTCGGGCAGTTCGGTGGGGTGTTCGCCGTACCGTTCGACGTGCGGACTGGCGAGACGGGTGAGTTGAAGGATTCGCATGTGATCTCGTTCCGCACGCGGACGAGTTGTGAGACAGCAGCGGCACAGGAGAGAGCAAGCGCATGAAGTTCGTATTTCTGGAGTACGACGGGCGTCTGTATCGGCTGGACAGTCAGACAGGGGAGACATGGGTGCTGGATAGGTATCGCATTGGCTGGGAACGCGTTACTGAGGAACGTGAGGAACAGGCATGAGTGACGAACTGCGCCCCGGCGAAATTGACTTGGATACTGGCGAGACGGCAACTGCGGTGGCCGAGGAGCTTGCCGCTGAACCTGCCCAGGAGGAAACACCTGCGGCAGAAGCGACCCCGGCCGAAGAACCCGCCGCCGCTGCCGAACCTGAACCCGCGCCGGAGAAGAAGCCCAACGGCCTCCTGGCCGAACTGATCGAGGAGCGCAAGGCCCGCCGCGCGCTCGAGCAGCAGATCACGCACTACGCCCCGGTCCTCCAGCGCCTGACGCCGGAGATGCAGCAGGCCATCCTCGAAGGCCGCGTGCTCGCTGAGCCGCCGAAGTCCAACCGGGAAGCCGAGCGCGAGCGTCTCGCAGCGGTGGCGGAGCAGGTGGGCCTGTACAAGGTGGAGAACGGGCAGCGCGTGCCCGACCTGGACGCCGCCAAGCGTGTGGACGGCCTGATCCGCTCCACGGTGCGCGAGGAAGTGGCGCCCATGCAGCACCAGGCCGCCTTCGACGTGGCCCGCAAGCACTACGCCGAAGCCCTGAATGTTGCTGCCAACTACTCGCCCGACGTGCAGGCGGTGGTCAAGGAGGAGTTCGACGCGCTGCTGTCGATGCCTAACGGCGCGCAGATGCTCCGTGATGGCAAGGTGGCGATGCGCGCATGGGACGCCGCGATCGGGCGTGCGGTGCGTGAAGGCAAGTTGACGCCGGCACAGGGCGCGGCGGCCACGGCAGCCGCGGCGAAGCCGTCCACGCCGCCTGCGATTCCAGCAGACACCACGGCGCGACGCGCACCGGGACAGGCGGCCATCCGCCTCTCGCCGGCCCTGCAGAAGGTGTATCGCGATCACGGCCTCGACCCGGCCACAGCCTCAACCTCGCGCCCACGGCTCGATTACGCCGCCGGCGTGGACCTGGAGTAACCGATGGCGAAGAAGAAGGCAGAGACGGTAGTGGACACCGGCGCGGATCAGCAGCCCAACGAACTGGCTGCGGTGCGCGCGCAGATGGACCAGTTGCTCGACATCGTGACCGAGCAGCAGCAGACCATCGAGACACTGCGGGCCGCGCAGACCGGCACGTCGGCCAAGGCGCTGGAGCAGGACGACGAGCAGGCGAAGCTGGATGCCGAGCTCGCGCAGCTGCTGCAGGAGCACGCCGACTATCCGGGGATTGAGGTCTTCGAGCGCCGGGTGGTGGAAGGCGTCGCCGCGAGCGGAGACATTCGGCTCAAGGGCGAGACGCCTGTGTCAGAGGACCCGCAGGGCGAGCAGCGCTACTGGCACCTGCGCTGGTTCAACGGCACCAAGGAAGGCCGACTCCAGCAGGCGCTGCAGGAGGGCTACGTCAAGGTGCAGTGGGACGAATTGCAATCCCGCGAGATGGTGGTCTCCGAGGACAAGACGGACGGGTTCGTCCGCAAGGGGGACCGCGGGCAGGAAGTGCTGCACAAGATTCCGCGCAAGCTGTACGCCTACAAGAAGCGCCGGGACGCGATGCTGCGGGATGGCCTGCTGTCCTCGAAGTCGAAGCTGCAGGACTACCTGGCGGACAGCACGGCGGCGGCAGCGGGGAACATGGGGCACAACGCCGACGAGGCGGGGAGCTTCGTGCATCGCGGGATCGACCTGCAGATCTCCGAAGGCCAGCGCGAGCGGATCACGCTGTAGTCATGACGACGCGGGCTGAGCGCGCACGGGACCGGGCACGACGCAACATGCGTGTGTTGCGCGCCGCCCGTCGTGTGCTCGGCCTGTGCTACGCCTGCGGTCTCGAGCCAGCCGTCTCTCGGTGCGCAGCCTGCCGCCGCGCCAAGTCTGCAAAAAGGGGTGTTTCGCATCTTCCGGCGGCGTCCGCCGCGGCGTAACCTCCAACTACCTCCTTGGGAACGCGTCGGACAGCCGGACTAGGGCCGCATCGCTTCGGTGGTGCGGCGCTGGTTCCTCAGTCTGACGTGTGATCTCGGACGGTCGGATCATCGGCCCGTCTGTCGGTGTTCTGGTGGTGGCTCCCGGACTGACGCCATAGAGGGTCGCGCACTCTGACGCGCGTTCGGTGCAGCACGGCATCGGCCATTCCGTGCTCGGGTCGCTCCCCGTTAGCGAGTGTTCGGCGCGATCTCCGCAGCACGGTCGGAGCGGCTCGCGCGGCACACAACCCGACCTCCATCTCATTGCATTTGTTCGTGGTCGGCGTGAGCTGTCCGCGAGCGAGAGGGAGGGCCACCGCATGGCCACCTACAGCATTAGCAAGGGGCATTACATCCGCCCCGCGCGCGCCGTCAGGACGCGGACGTTTCCTGAAGCGCCGTCGCAGACCTTCAAGGTCGGCGCCCCGCTGATCCTCAACACCACCACCGACAAGGGGAACCAGGTCGCCGCTGCCGCCGCGGATCCGGACGGCACGGTCGTTGGCTTTGCCGCGAAGGACGCGAGCGGCGTCGAGGGCACCGACATTCAGGTGTGGATGCTCGACGCCGAGGCCGAGTTCCACGCGGTGATCGGCGACACCCAGACGCTCGACAACGACGACATCGGCAACGAGTTCGGGCTGGTGTCGGACGGCACCAACGTGATTTGGCGCGTCGACCGCACGGAGACGTCCACCGTCGTGGTGCGTGTCGTGGCGTTCGGCCCGAAGCCGGATGGCACCTCGGGCAATTGCGTCCACGGCGATGTGAATGCGGCGGTCATCGTGCGCGCCGCCAGCGGCAAGCAGGGCCTGCTGAAGCCCTAGCGAACAGGAGATTCCCTCATGGCACAGACATCAGGAGTCTTCGGGGCGCTGAGCGATCAGGTCCTGAAGGTCATCGAAGATTTCACGCGGGAAGGCCTGCAAGAGAACGAGGCCACCCACAAGAAGCTGTTCAAGAACGTCAGCACCACGCACAAGTTCATTCGCAAGCAGTCCCTGGCGCCGTTCGGGGCCATGCCGGCGAAGGGTGAGGGCGAGGAGTACAGCTTCGACCAGATCATGCCGGGGTACTCCAAGGACTTCACGCCGCGGGAGTACGGCATGGGCTTCCAGTACACCGAGACGGCGCAGGAAGACGACGACTACGACGTCCTCGCGCAGCACTCGCGGTACCTCGGCCTCTCCGCCCGCATCCTGCAGGAGACACAGGCGGCGGCGGTTCTGAACAACGGGTTCAGCTCGCAGACGACGGCCGATGGCGTGGCGCTGTTCTCGACGGCGCACACGCTGAAGCGCGGGGGCACGGCGCGCAACAAGCCGACCGTCGATGCGGACCTGTCCACGTCGCTGCTCGACACCCTGCGTGCCGACATGCGGACCAATACGAAGCTCGAGTCGGGGCAGTTGATGCGCCCGGCCCGTGACTTCTTCCTCGTGGTGCATCCCGACAACGAGGGGCTGGCGCTGCGGATCTGCCGCTCGGAGAAGCTGCAGGGCACCGCGGACAACGACATCAACCACCTGAAGGGCGGCACGATGAACTTGACGCCCCTCGTGTGGGAGTACATCGCCGACGCCGACGCGGTCTACCTGATTGCGAAGAAGACCTCGGCGCACGGCCTGATTCAGGTCGATCGCGTGAAGCCGCGGCTCAACCCGCCACGCCAGGATCCCAAGACCGGCAACTGGATCGTCTCGATCCGGCTGCGGCAGGTGTGGGACTCGTTCGACTGGCGCAACGTCGCGGCGACGCAGGGGGCCTAGGTCCGGACCACTCCGCTCTATTGACCCGTCAGGCTGCGCCAGCGGAGGGCGTGGCGGCGTGTGAACGCTGGCCTGACGGGATTTTCACACGGAGATAGCCATGGGTCAGACCACCTTCTCGGGTCCGGTCAATTCGCTCAACGGGTTCAAGGTCAACGGCCAGCAGGTGACGCTCGCGCCCTCGGAGCGGCTGGTCCCGGCCGGATCGGCGCTGACGCTGACGGTCGCGGCGCACGACGGCAAGACCATCCTGCTCAACACACTCACGGGCTCCACGGTGACGCTACCGGCGTCCACGGGGTCGGGGGCCGTGTTCCGCTTCGTCATCTCCACGGTCGCCACGTCCAACAGCCACAAGATCCAGGTCGCGAATGCGACCGACGTCATGTCCGGCGTGCTGGCGATGGCGAACGACTCCGACAACACCGCCTCGCTGTGGGAGTCCTCATCGACCTCCGACACCATCACGCTCAATCGGTCGACCTCGGGCGGCACGATGAAGGGCGAGTGGATCGAGGTGCAGGACATCGCCGCGGGCACGTGGGCGGTGCGTGGCATGGTCGCGGGCACGGGCACCGAAGCCACGCCGTTCTCGGCGGCCGTCTCGTAGCGAGTCCGCGTCGATGGTCTTTTCCGACTTGTACGGCACGGAGCTGACAACGGAGCTGGGGTCCGCCGACACCAGCCAGCGGTTCACGACCGTCCTGCGGAAACGCTATGTGAACGAGGGGCAGCGCGTGTTTGCCGAGCAGACCGGCTGCTACGTCAAACGCGGCACGCTGCCCCTCGTGTCAGGGACTCAGGAATACGACCTCGAAACGGCGTTCACGGACTACCTGCGGCCCTCGCAGACCAGCGCCTCGTTACAGCGGGTCGGGGCGTCGACCACGAGCTACACCGAGGGGCCGGACCTCCCGTACGTCGCAGAGGAGACGCTGAACCAGACGCGCCCGAACTGGCGCGCAGAATCCGCCGGCGTGCCGGACTGCTGGACCGTGCGCGCGGATGGAGGCAGCACGTATCTCGTGCTGGTGCCGGCGCCGAGTGTGCCGGTGGCGGAAACATGGTCGGTGCTGGTGCCCTACGTGGCGCAGCCGCCGGACATGACGGACGACAGCCACGAGCCGTTCGGCAACGCGACTCCACGAACGGTGCTGCGGCCGTATCACCGGGCCTGCGTCCACTACGCCGCGGCGATGCTCGAGAAGCTGCGGAAGAACGACCAAGGGCGCGAACTGCAACTGAAGATGTTCGCCGCGATCGTCACGAAGTATCAGGCCGACCAAGCCCCGCGCAACGGCGGGCGCGTGCGGCTGGCGGTGGATTACCGGCGCGCGTTGCGTCGGCCACGCACCGGGGATCCGTGGCGATGGTGACGGTGCGCTGGCGCTGTGGGCATACCGGCGACGTCGACCCAGACAAGGTGGCGAGCCCGGTGTGCGCGTGTGGCGAGCGGAAGATTGCCGGCGTGTTGAACGTGGGAGCGCCGCGCATCGTGGGCCATGCGACCGGCCCGTTGGTGGAGCAGAAGTATCTCGGACCGCAGGCCGTGCGCCTGGCGAAGCGTCCATTGCCGCTAAAGGAACCGACTGATGGCGACCAACAGCCTGGGGTTTAGTTTCGTCCCGAACTTCGAGAACGCCGCCGAGCAGGCGCGGAGCCAGTCGCAGGTGCAGCCGCAGGGGGCGATCAAGACGCTGAACTTTCGGCTCCCGCGTGTGACGGGGAGCGCAACGGCGAATGCGCTATCGCCGCTGGTCACGCAGGAGCAGGCCGGATCGAACTTCGGCGGGGCGGTGCTGGAGTCGGTGCTGCGCACAGTGCTGGGGATTGATGAGGCGGGCCAGTACGCCCAGCAGGCCGCATACCCCGGCGCGTACGGCGGCGATGCGCTGCAAGGGATGACCGGGATTCCGGCGATGCCCCTGCCGCAGGCGCCGGCTGAGGGTGTGCCGCAGTTTGCGGATCCGGCACCGGCTCCAACGTATGCGCCGGGCACCACGCAGCGATCGTGGCGTGGAGGCTTCCGAGATTACGTGCAGAGTCCGTTCGGCGGTCCGACGTTCGATGAAGCCGTGATCTGGAATCAGATTCTCGGGGCTCAGGCGCGTCAGTCGGCTCCACCGCCCCCAGACGTACACGTCGAGAACACCGGGCGCGGCGGGCCGTGGAACGCCTAACGAAGCATCTGAAGGGTCCAGACGAACTTACGTAGGTCGCTGCAGTGAGTGTTCTTGATGCGCTTCGCCCCTGTGTCCAGCACGATGCGTGGCGCCGTCAATCGCAGGATGGGACCGCGATGCAATTGACCCTTCAGCGTGGCTTCGCCAGAACAGCGCTCGATGGCGACGATGTCGTATCCACCCTTGTCGTTCGGGGCTTCTGCGCCACCGAACAGAGTGAACTTCACGACGGTCTTGCCAGTGTTGTCGATGGTTCCTGTGATGTCGCCAGCACTTGTGCTGCCTTGGCTGCCGCCCCGCCACCGTCCAGTAACGGTGCCGTCCTTGATCGTCAGCGTGACGTATGTGGGCCGAAGTTTTGGGGCGGAATCCACATAGTCCATGACGCCGGCCCATTCGGATGTGACCGGAATGAGCACTTCGTTTTGCGCCCCGGCGACCGCCGGGATGAGCAGCAGCACGACGACGGCTATACGCATGAGGTCGGATTCTAGCCGATGGCCAGCCTGAAGACCACGCGGACGCGGATCGCCCAAACCCCGCAACTTCTGCGGGTCGATGACCTGTCGGGCGGGCTCGAGCTGCGCGTGTCCCCGTCGCTCCTGAAGCCGTCCCAGGCCCGCCTGCTGCGGAACTGGAGCCTGCAGGAGCCGGGCGCGCTCGTCACCTATCCGGGGTGGACGTCGTTCTCGACGACCAGCCTAGGGAATCGGCGGATTCAGGGCGGCCGGCGCGTCTACCTGGCCGAGGGTGTGCCGTTCACGCTGGCGAGCGACAACGGGTCGGTCTACAAGCCGTCCGACGCGGGTGTCTGGGGCGCGGCTGTCCTCGCTGGCCGCAGCAGCACGACGCAGCACTACTTCCCCTACGACCGGAATCTGGTGGCGGTGTTCGACGGCGTCAATCCCGCCAAGAAGACGACGGACGGCACCACGTGGACGGACATGGGGATCGACCCGCCGGCCGCGGCACCGGGGCTCTCTGCGGTCTCGGGTGGCTCGTTGATCAGCGGGAACACCTACGAGGTGTCCTACGGCTACCAGGACGACGAGCTCGGGCACACGGGGAACGAGTCCGCGACTGCGACGCAGGCGGTGTCCGGCGCGAACCTGACCATCCGCGTCAGTGTCACGGCCTCCAGCGATCCGCAGGTGGACAAGATCGTCCTCTACGTCCGCGACGTGACGGCCCGCGAGACCGTGCGCCGCAAGTACGCGGAGTACGACAACACCACGACCACGCGGGACATCACCAGCGCGACGTGGGGCAGCAACAGCGAAGCGCCGAGCGACCACGACAAGCCGGAGGCGGGCATCGTGACGGCGATCGTCTGGAAGAACCGCTGGTGGGGCTGGGTCGGCAACCGGCTCTACTTCACGCAGATTTTCGAGCCGCAGACGTGGCCGACGTTCTTCTACATCGAGATCCCCTTCGAGAAGGGCGACGACATCGCGGCCGCGGTGGCACAGGGCGACACGCTGGTGGTCTTCGGGCAGGCCAGTAAGCCGTTCGTGATCATCGGGCAGACGTCGCTCGACTTCGAGGTGCGACCGGCGCTCGGCGCGCAGGCGGGGGCACTCGGGCCGCGGGCGGTGGAGTTGATCGAGAACGGCATCATCCACGCCGCGGCCGAAGGCGTCTACATCTTCGACGGCGCGAGTGACCGCCTGCTGTCCTACAACATCGACCCGGCGTGGCGGGATCTGATGCAGCGGTCCTCGACGGCGGACCTCGAAAAGGTGGCGTGCGTGTACCACGGGTTGCGCAAGGAACTGCGCGTGGCGGTGCCGCGCCTCTACCCATGGGGCAGCGCGGGTGAACTGGTGCTCGACCTGAATCGCACGCGCACGCAGGAGATTCCCGCGTGGACCACCACGGATCGTACGGTCGGTGGCTACATCCCGTGGGATGGGTCGGAACCGACGTTGGGGAATCGCGGGCGGCTGCTGTCGTGGGGGCTGACCGTCGCCAAGCTCGCCAACGAGGCGACCGGCCACAGCGCGGACGGCGCCGATCTGGTGTGCGACGGCGAGACGAGCACGCACGCGACGGGCGGCTACGTGTCCTCGTTCACCGAGGGCGTGCTGGAGTTTCAGCCGGCGGCCGGGATCTTCAGCCTGAGCCCCATCGTGGACGGGGCTAACAAGGGATCGCAGGACATCGACATTGACGCGGGCTTGTTGCCGTATGGCACGACGACCGCGCTCTACGGCACCTCCTCACGGCTCTATGGTGGGGCCGGGCGGCTGCAGCAGCCGTTCGTCCTCCCGCTGACGGCAGAAGGGCGGACGCTCGCGTTCCGCTTCCGCTACACGGGACAGGCCGAGTTCAAGGTGTACGGCTACGCAACGGAGATGGTGCCCGAAGGGGCGCTGAGTGGCATCTGATGGCGAATTATCCAACGTCTGATCCGTCGTTCACGTCGATCGTGGACGGCGTCGACTACCCCCAGGCGGCAGACCTGAATGTCGTCTACGAGGAAGTAACGGCCATCGGGTCGGCGCTCCGGACCGGGCTGGCGCATGACCTGTTGCCCGATGCGACAGCCAACAACCGGCATCTGGGCAGCAGCGGCGCGCAGTGGGCCGAGTTGCACGTCTCCGGCGATGCCACCATCGGTGGCACGCTCACGGTCGCTGGCGGGGAGGTGGCCTTCTACGAGACAGACACGTGGACGCCCACGGACGCGAGTGGCGCGGGCCTAACCATCGTGAACAACGGCTGTCACTACGTGAAGGTCGGTCGGCTGGTCACGATTGTGCTGTATGTCTCATACCCGTCCACCGCCAGCGGAGCGAATGCGGCGATTGGTGGCCTTCCGTTCACGAGCGCGACGGGACAGTTTGCTGGTGTGACGGCGCCGTGGACCGATTCGAGCGTGGCACTCGGGCTCCATGTCGGCTCTGCGACGACGTCCATCTTGGTGTACGGCGTGCCGGGTGTCACGCAGCGGACGAATGCCCAGATGTCCACGATTTCGATTCGCGCGAGCTTTTCGTACTTGGCGGCGAGCTAGGACATGAGTGCGACTGGCTACCTCGAAACGCTCGCGAATCCGCTGCCCGTGGAGCAGCGCAAGACGCTCATCGCGATCATCCGCGAAGGCTTCGGGAAGCTGTCGTTCGGCTCGCCGGCCGCGGCGGCGGTGAAGGCGACGAACTTTGACGGGCGACTGGTGCCGGTGACGACGAGCGGGACGATCAATCAGGAAGTGGCCGTCGGCCACGGGCTCGCGCGCAAGCCGCGTCTACTGATCCCGTGCCTCGATCCGAACACGGTCAACGCGACGTTGCCGGATCAGACGATCACGCGCGCGGCCGACGCGACGTACTTCTACCTGACGAGCACGACCACCAACGCGACGTTCTGGGTCTACGCGGAGTGACGACATGGCGATAACGGGCAAGGGGCGCGCACTCGACGACTTCAACGCGCAACTGCGGGCGAACCCCGAGTATCGGGCGTTCCTGCAGTCGATGGGCGTCAATCCGGATGCGCCGATCAAGCTGACCGGCGACCAGCGGAGCAGGGCGGATCGCTGGGTGGAGGCACGCTATCCGCAGGTTGCGGGGAAGCTCCAGATTGATCCCGCGGGCAACGTGAACACCGATCACGGGCTCAGCACGGCGTGGAGCAACCCGTGGTTCCGGTATCCACTGATCGCGGGCGGTGCGCTGGCGACGGCGGGCGCGCTGGGCGCGGGGCCGCTGGCGGGCGCGCTCGGGGGCGGCAGTGGCGCGACGGCCGGCGGGGCGACCGCTGGCGGTGGACTGCTGCCCGGGATCTCCGGCGCCCAGCTGGGTGCGATGCAGACCGCGGGGATTGCCCCCGCTGCCGGTATGGGCGCAAGCGGCGGCGCGCTGGCGGCTGGGAGTGCGACGGGGTCGGTGTTCCCGCTTGCCGCTGGCACAGCCAGCGGCGGCGGCAGTGCGCTGATGAAGGGCCTGAAGAACGCTGTGCCGAACAGCGTGCAGGACATCGCCGGTCTCGCGGCACTCGCCCCGATGTTCATGGGCGGCGGTGGATCGAATCCGTTCTCGGACACCAACGTGAGCAACGAAATCTCGCAGACGCTGGCCTTGCAACGGCAGCGCATGCAGCAGGCCCAGCCGGTCTATGACGCGCTGGTCAACATGGCGTACGGCATGAGCCCGACGCGCTATCGCGGCGCGACGGCGCCTGCGGGCTCCACGGCGAACGCCGCACCGGAAGGCGCCTATCGGTATCAGGCGCCCACCTTTGGAGGCCGGTAAATGGCCCTGCTGGACTACCAGGATCACAACCAGGATCCGAACGACGAGTACGCGCGGCGCATGCCGGGCGAGACGGTCTCTCAGCCACCAGCCCCGCCGCGCTGGTCGCGTGCGCTCGAGAACATGCCGACGTGGCTGCAGGGGCAGTCGTCCGACGTGCAGACCCGCGCGAAGAGCTTCTACGACACGCACGACGATCCGAACGCCGAGATCCAGCGGCAGCTAGCACAGGTGCGCTCGCAGGCGGCCTCGCGTGGGATGCGGGTGGCCGACGATGACCTCTCCCTGCTGCCGTCGCTTTTCTCAGGGGGCGACGCCCTGGAGTCGATCTCGCGGTTCACGAACACGGCGCCACTGTTCGATGACCCCGCGTCGCGGCTGGTCGAAGACTCTGCCCTCGCGCGGTATCAGCATCTCCAGAATCCTGACGCGAATAGCGGCACGGCGCTCTTCGAGCAGTACGCGCGCGAGCTCGCGAACACGCTGCGCCAGCCAGTGTATTCCGCGCAGGACGAATCAATCATCAAGGGCAAGGCGCTCAGCACCATCTCCAGCGAGGCGGACCAGACCAAACAGCGGTGGCTCGAGGAGATGAACCGGCGCGGGATCCCGCCGTCCTCGGGGATCGCCCTCGAAGGCCTGCAGCGGATCGATCAGCACTTCGGCGGTCTTCGCACGCAGGTGGAGTCGGAGTTTGCGCGTGGGGCCATCGACCAGACACGGCAGCAGCGGTTTCAGGCGCTGGACACGCTGGCCCGGTTGTCCGGCGCCGAAGAGAGCCGTCTGCGCGAGGCCAACACCTACGCCGGGATCCCGCTGCAACTGCAGGACAACGCCTTCCAGCGCAATCTGCAGCTGATGGGAGCGAGCGGGTCGCCGCAGTCGATGCTGCAGTCGCTGATGGGGATCCAGCAGCTCGCGCAAAACGCGCAGCAGATGGACTCGCAGAGCCGCGCCGCGATGACGCAGGGGCTGATGCAGTATCTCGGCTATCTCATGGGAGGGCAGTAGGATGCCGCCGCCGCTGTCGCCGTTCATGTCGATGCTGGAGCGCGACGACCGCGCGGTGACGCCGAGCACGCCGCCGGCACTCGGTGTGCCCGCCGTGCCGACGTTCGGCGCAGCCCCCGCGCCGGCACCGACGCCCCAGTTGTCGATGCCGGCGTTCCAGACGCCGCCGTTCGTGCCGCCGACGCCGACGAGGTCGCCGCAAGCGCCCTCGTTCCTCGGCGCGGTTGCCCCGATTATTGCCGCCGCTGCTGCCGGTGGACGCGATCGGTTGGCCATCGGCACGGGACTCGCCGCGTACCTGAAGGGGCAAGACCTGAAGCGGCAGGAGATCGAATCCGCGCAGGAACGCGAGCAGCGCAAGGCGTTGGAGCGCGCGAAGTTCTATCAGTCCGTCATCCAAGGCGCGCAGCAGTACGACGACGAAGTGGCACTCGCGAATGACCTCGCCGCGATGAAGCCGCTGGCGGACTACTACGGCGTGTCACTCGACGGGATCCGCATCGCCGACAGCAGGAAGGCCGCGAAGGACCGGAAGCTGATGGACGAGGCGATTGACCGTGCCGTCCGTGAGCATGGCGCCGAGATCCTGAACCGCGATGACGTGACGCTGCAGTTGGCCGACGGCCGCAAGGTGTCGATGGCCACGGCGCGGGCGGGACGGGCCGGCGGCGTGACGGCGAAAGACGGGGCCGCGATTCCGCTGCCGATGAAGCCAACCACTCTGACGCCGAACACCCCAGAGGAGCAATTCTTAGCGCGGTTCGCAGTTGAGAAGGGCTTCAAGAGTTTCGGAGAGATGCCGACAGCGCAGCAGACGGAGGCACGCAGGGCATGGCAGAAAGCGGGTGGCGGGGGCGGCGCTACCGTCGGGTCGTTTGAGGACTACGTGCAGCGAACGTACGGCGACAGCCCGACGCCACAGCAGATCCTGCAGGCGCGCAAGGACTACAACCAGTCGGACGATCGGTCGCGGGCCGGCGGCGGCCCCACCGATTACCAGGCGTTCGGCATGGGCGAGCGGCTGGCCGGCACGTGGACGAAGGCGAGCCAGCCCGTGCGCGAGATGCGCCGGCAACTGAACATCATGCGCACCGGTCTCGATCGGTTTCGCAATGGGGACAAGAACGGCGGCTCGCAGGCGGTCCTCGTCACATTCCAGAAGATCCTCGATCCGACCTCCGTCGTTCGCGAATCGGAGTACGCCCGCACGACGGAAGGGCAGGCGCTCATGGATCGCATCCAGGGCTACACCACGCGATTGGCACAGGGCGGCACGACCTTGACCGACCGCGAGATGGCGGAGATGGTGCAGACCGCGCAGCAGTTCCTGGCTGGGTCCGAGCAGTTGATGGCGGGGACGCGGCGGCGCATTGAGGACACCGCGCGGCGATACCAACTGGATCCGGCGCTGGTCTTCGACGACGTCTTGACTGGCGCTCCGAGCGGGGCGACGGCGCCCGCTCTGCGCTACAACCCGGCGACGGGGAAAGTGGAACCGGTGCGCTGATGGCGGACAAGGTAATCGACATTCCCGGCGTTGGGCCGGTGGCGTTCCCGGACACCATGACGCCGGACGAGATCGATGCGGCGGCCGCAAAGGTGTATCGCGAGGCGCAGGCGCAGCCGGTCGGCACGTCTCAACGCGGCGTGATCGGCCGAGCGACGGATGCGGCGCGGGCACTGCCGCCGCTCCCCACGGCGGATGCTGCGCCGGAGGGCAGCGTGTTTCAGCGCATGCTCGGCAACTTCGCGCAGGCGGTGCTCCCGTCGACCACGCCCAGCGACTACTGGGAAGGGCCGCTGTATGCGCTCCGCCATCCTAGTGATGCGCTCTCGCTGCTCGGCGGGGCCATCGTGGGCGCACACACGGACCAAGCTGGTAAGACGGCGGACAGCGCGCGTCGCGTGCTCGCGGAGCCGACGTTGGGCGGCAAAGCCCTGTCCGCCGTCGAGACGATCGGTCACGGGCTCGCCACGGCTATTCCGTTCGTCGGGCCAGCCGCGGCGCAGGCAGGTGAACAGATCGCGTCCGGTGACATCGCGGGCGGCGTCGGGCGCGGGCTCGGGTTGCTGGCGCCGACGGTGACGCCGGCCGCGGTGCGTGCCGCGGCCCCTGTCCGCAACGCCGCCGCGCAGCGCCTATCCGCCAGCGCGACGGGCCAGATGGAGCGCGCGCTCGCCGCCACCACCAATGAGAACAAGGCGCGTGCGGCCCGCATCGCGCCGGAGATGACGCGTCGGCGCATCTGGGGCAGAGACCTTCAGTCCGTCGAGGCGCGTGCGGCGCTCGAATCCGACAAGGCCGGGCAGGCGGTCGGTGACGCGGTGCGCGCGGTCGCCAACAAGGAAGTCGATGTGCTGCCGCTGGTTGAACGGCTGGAAGACGCCAAGGCGCAGTTCATCGGACAGGCCACCGATGGCCGGCGCGTGGTCAACGATGCCGCGCCCGTGCAGGCGATGCAGCAGGTGCAGGACGTGCTCATGGAGTACGGCGACCGCATCACCATCGGCTCCCTGAACAAGCTGCGCCAGAACCTCGACGCCACCGTGCAGGCGGGGAAGGGGTTCACGGTCGCGGATCTCGGCACCAAGTGGAAGACGTGGGCGGCGCGTGAGGGGCGCACCGCGCTCCGCGAGGAACTGAGCAAGGCGTCACCGGACATCGACACGGTGATGGCGGAGTTCGCGTTCTGGCAGAACCTCGAGGACGTCGCTCACGCCACGAATCAGCGGCGCGTCGGGCAGAGCGGCACGTTGACGCCGACGATCGCAGCTGGCGCAGGGGCGATTGTCGGAGAGGCCGTCGCGCCGGGTGCCGGCATTGCCGGGAAGCTTGGGGGCGCCGTTATCGGCGGCCAACTCGCCGCATCCTTGCGACGGTTGCTGTCGTCACCTGGCTATCAGATGTGGAGTGCCGTGCAGAAGCAACGGCTGGCCGACGCGCTCGCATCCGGCAATCAGAGTGTGATCACCGATGCGGTCTCAAAGGGGCTGACGGCGGTCGCGGCGTTGGAGCGGCCCTCGTCGGTGTTCTCACGGATGGCGGGCGGCACCACGGCGCAGAGCGGGCCAGCGCCGGAGCCGACGTACTAGACGCCGAGGATGGAAAAGATGACGCCGGAGACGGTCAGCACGACGACGGCGAAGCCCCACACGATGACGAGCCATGCGATGGGCAGCAGGATCCACTGCGGGATGGTGCGCGGCTTGACCAGGGCGGCGGCGGCGTAGTCCTGCCAGGCAGACACGAAAAATAGGGTAGCACGACGCGGGGACGACGGGCATGAGCGACCTCACACGAGACGAGTTTCTGGCGCACATGGGGTATCTCCGCGAGGACATCGCGGGTGTCAACAACCGCTTGGATGTTCTGAACGGCCAGACGCGGAAGCACGGCGAAGAGATCGCGGTGCTCAAGGACCGTGGGGCGGATGCGCGGAAGACAGGCGGGGCATGGGGCGCCACGGCCGGCGCATTCGTTGGCGGCCTGTTCGTCGCGCTGTATCAGTTCCTTGGGGGCTCCAAGTGAGTCGTCGCCTTGACGACCTGTCGCGGTGCCAGCCGGAAGCGGCATGAGATGGGACGCACGCCGCCACCCTCGGAACCGTGGTGCCTCATTACGGCGGCGCTCTTCGGCGTACGCCGCGTGCTCAAGGTACCGGAGCGGTACGTGGCGGAGAACAAGCTGGTCGAGCACGGGTGGTCGGTCTTGATCCGTGATTCCGACATGACGCCCGCCGCGCCCGAGATGCGGACGCTACAGAGCAATCCAAGGCGCGTGACCGACCCGAACGATTTAGGAGACTGACATGCGGAACTGGAAAACAACGCTCGCGGGGATCGCCGCGCTCATCAGCGTGGTGGCAAAGGTGGCCAACGGCGGCGCGATCGACACCGCCACCGACGTCCCGGTGGTGATCACCGCGATCGGGTTGCTGGTCGCGAAAGACGGCAACGTGACCGGCGGCACCGTGCGGCAGTAGTCGATGGAGTGTCCGCACTGCCAGACACCGGGCTCGCTTGATCGCGACGGCTGGTGCTGGTGCTGCGGGAAGAAGGCCGCTGGTCGCTCGGGAAGGTGACACCGGGGAAGTGAAGTACCCGGTCCTGCTGGGGCCTGGGTGATCAGCGGCCCGTGACCGGAGTCTTAGGGGAAGGACAACGCGGATGCCGATACCGCCGACGCTACGCGGTCGCTACAGCCGGATCCAGATCGACATCGAGCGCGAGCTGCGCGAGGCTGAGGGACCCGCCACACGCCCGCGTTACACCGAGGCTGAGAAAGAGGCGATGACGCCCTGGCAGCGGCAGGAGGCGCAGGAGCGCATCATGCGCGAGTGGCTGGACAAGCGCCAGATCAAGGGCGCGGCGGCCTAGTCGATGTCGTCACGATTTCGCGTGGCGCATCTACGTTTCTGGTGACGAGGGCGGCTCCGCCGACGCTCCGAAGCGGGCTTCTGCCCGTGCAGCACGCTCTGCCCTAGCGATGAACTCGTCTCGGAAGGCGGCCAGTCTCGCCTGATGACCGGGTGAGAGGTTCCGGATCTCCCACAGGATGGTGGCGAGATACCGCATTGCTCGCGCAGTGGTGATCAGAATCAGGGCGAGTAACGCGACGATGACCCACAGTGCGGCGTTCATGGGCGCGGGCGCACTGTACCACAGCTCAGCCGGTCAGCAGGGTCTTCTCGTCCAGCGCCTGCTCACTCGCAGCGATGACCCGCGCCTTCCACTGCTGCTGACAGTGCAACTTCGTGCAGGGCTGCTCCAGCGTCCGGTAGGTGTGGGAGATCCGCTCGGGATCGCGCTCCTCACCGACGATGTGGCAGCAGACGGGGCAGCGCAGAAAGACGGTGGCGCTCATGCGAGCGCCTTGTCGTCGTCAAAGAGCGGCAGGTCAGCGTGCCTCGGAAGGGCGCGATCGAGAATGCGCAGGAATTGATCCCAGGAGTCAGACGCCTTCATAAGAGCCACGACAGATGCGAGGTGTTCGCGAAGGCGCGGATGCCCGACGTTCTCGCTCAGGCGCTGGAACAGCTTATATTTGAGACGTCCGCGCTCGTCACGAGGCGTGAGGCGATGGAGTTCCGCGCGAACCCCCGGGGCGAGTCTGGCGTACACGATGTCGTTCGTGAGCTTTCCAACCAGCGCTGGCCGTTTTTGCTGATCCTGCGGAAGCGTGGGGAACTGCCACCCGCGCAGGCGGAACAGCTCGCGGTAATAATCGGCCGGGAACGTGCTGACCCATTTGCGTAGTTCCTTGGCCACGAACTCTTCAAGAATCTTCGCAAGTGCGTCGCGAGCTCGGTCGTGCTGGTGCCCTGTGGCCTCGTCTACTAGCGCGATGATGCCGACGTGCGCGAGGCCTCGCGTGAGGATCTCGCAGGCGAGCGCGAACTTGAGCTGCGACTTGAGGAGTTTGCCCTGTTCGCGAGCCTTCAAATAGACCTCGCATACCTGAGGCAAAAGTTCGGCGCGATACCCATAGGCCGTTACGCCGGACGGGAGTCGGAAAACGATCGGCTTTGTCGAATCCGCTAACTCTTCAGAAACAAATGGCTTAAGGTTGTCGAGAGCCAGAAAAGGGGCCACCTTTTCGACATCGGATCCCCAGCCCGCTGCTGGACGTCCGGAGCGACCAATCGCACGGTAGAAGCCCCACTGCGTCAGCAGGCGGGTGCCGTCCTCGAGCACCGCGCAGGGAATCTCGGCATCGCCGATCTTCAGCACGCCCGTATGAGTGGCCCGTGGGATGCCATCGCCCCACCGCGCCAAAGCCGCTGTGCGTGCGATCTCGGCGCGCTGCTCTTTGCTCAGCTTCCTGGCGCGGGCGCGGCCACCCGCAGACGCGACTTCAGAGAGGGGAGTATTGTTCTGCATGGGCGCAAGCATAAGCATGCGCGCAAGCATCTGTCAACGGTTGAGGTGCAGGGCCAATGGGTGGTCCTGACGGACGCAGGCTCAGCAGCCAGCGAATCTGCCTTATTCCGTGTATTCGGCAGCCCCCCACGGCCCAGCCGTAGAGTACCACGCCGGAACCACAGGCGGACCCACATTCCAGATCCACAATGTTGGAAAACAGGCCTGAAATTGCCACACTGCGACACGCTCTTGGTGTGGTCCCGAAGGGCCGCAGTGCGCGGTTTTCTAAGGAATTTTCGCAGAAAGTGGTGGGGCGGATGACGGGTCTCGAAGGCGTCATCCTGTGCGCTTACCTCTTGCCCTTCAGTGGTTTGTTGCCGGGGATCGAATCGGGAACCAC